>PVMK01118624.1_pt1 | contig 162069 bp, 159 predicted proteins | sample 1853481 | NCBI WGS metagenome assembly PVMK01 (sample SAMN08533507, study PRJNA380276) | Marine sediment metagenome, whole genome shotgun sequencing project.
AGTATCGTCGGCAGACGCTTTGTCGTTCGGAGGAGCTGAACCTTGAAGGGCGGACGCGTGATCCGCTCCTCTTCGAGGGCAAGCCGGATGATTGCCTTGAGGTAGCGCAGGTCGCGATTGATGAATTCACGAGTGACGGTGCGCAGGCGCATTGAGATGAAGCGGCGGAGATCGTCAGGATCGAGAGACGAGACGGGGCGCCCACCGAAGTGAGTAAGCAGGCGGGCCGATGAAGTACGAGCCGACTTGAAGCTCTGAGGCTTCGTCATGATCTTCGCTCGCTCGAGATAGCGGTCTACAAGATCGTCGAAGCTGGGGCCGCTGGCTGTCGGTACCGTCGCTCGAGGCTTCGCGATCGACCGTTCGCTGGTGATTGATCGCTTTGCACCGCGCGCGGGGGCCGATCGATTCGCATTTCGGGTCGAGGGTGATCGCTTCGAAACGCGTGGCAGGTCAAGAGAAGGGGCGGGCGGAGCGGCCGCAGCTTGCAGCCTCAGCGCGAGTTGTTCAGCCTCTTCCGGCGTTTTGCCAGCGGCGTGCCTCATGCGTCGTCCGTTCACGGTGACGTCGCACCAGTAGGTATCGCCACGTAAGTAGACGTTCTTCGGTAGGCATCTCTTTTGCGTTTTCACTCGCATCTCCCCGCTTGCGCTAGCCTCCTGAATCGGCTTCGATTGTGCCGATCTGGAGGTTTCATGTGCCGCACATTGCGCACATAATTTCTTCAACGATTACAATGACTTGGATGGTGGGAGAGGCTTCAAAATCCCCCGGCTTCACGGTCGTGCGGGTTCGATTCCCGCCTCCGGCACCACCGAATTACACGCGCCAATGGGCGGGGAGAGTGGGAATGTGGAAGGTCTCGGGCCGGATCGCGGCGCTGGCGCTGATCGCGGTGGCATTGCCGCTGGTCCTCCCAAATCCGGCCTCCGCGGAGTTTCGGGATTTTTCGGGGAAGGTGACCGAGATCTCGGGCGACAAGATGGTGATCGACAACCGCCGGGGCGACCAGGTGTCGTTCAGGCGCTCTGAGGCGACGAAGGTTTCGGGTGCCAAGACGAGCTGGCAGGCGATCGAAGTGGGCGACCGGGTGAGCGTGTCCTGGAAGATGGTCGACAAGCCCCGGGTTGCCCACAAGGTCGTCGTGAAGCCCCCGAAGCAGAAGTCGTCCAAATAACGGCGCACGGCGGCTTGCAGATCCATTTCGACAATCCGCTCGCAGACGCCGCTCGGCTCGGATAGCGTTGAACCGATGTCTCCTTCCCAGCCGCCCCTACGGCCCGAGCAATTCGAACGCTACCGCCGCCATCTCAGCTTGAACGAGATTGGCGTCGAGGGGCAGACGCAGTTGCTCGAATCTCGGGTGCTGTTGATTGGCGCCGGCGGTCTGGGTTGCCCGAACGCCCAGTACCTGGCGGCTGCGGGGATCGGGACGATTGGCATCGTCGACTTCGATCGGATCGACGCTTCGAACCTCCAGCGCCAGGTTCTCTACACCACCGCGGACATCGGAAAGCCCAAAGTCGAGGTCGCGCGCGAGCGGATCCAGGCGATGAATCCGGATGTCGACGTCCATGCCCACGCGGTGCAGTTGACTTCCGAAAACGCCATGGAGATTTTCGCCGACTACGACGTGATCGTGGATGGCACCGACAATTTTCCGACCCGTTATCTCTCGAACGACGCCTGCGTGTTGCTCGGGAAACCGAACGTACATGGATCGGTGTTTCGCTTCGATGGCCAGGCCACGGTCTTCGATGCGAGGCACGGCCCCTGCTACCGCTGCCTCTACCCCGAGCCGCCGCCGCCCGGCTCGGTGCCGTCCTGTGCGGAGGGCGGGGTGCTCGGTGTGCTCCCGGGACTGATTGCGCTGATTCAGTCAACGGAGACGGTGAAGATCTGCTCAGGAATCGGCGAGCCGCTTTACGGTCGATTGATCCAGTACGACGCGCTGCGGATGGAGTTCAACGAGTTTCGACTGAAGAAGGACCCGAAGTGCCCCGTGTGCGGAGAACAACCCACGGTGACGGAATTGATCGATTACGCGGGATTCTGCGGCATGAGCGGCGAAACAGAGGCCGAAATTGAGGAGCTGTCGGCGGCCGCCGTGAACGCCATGCAGGAGCGCGGCGATGAATTCCTGTTGCTCGATGTTCGCGAATCCGATGAGTTCAAGCGCGCGCGGATCGAGGGATCCACGTTGATTCCGCTGGGCGAACTCGACGACCGGTTGGCGGAGATCCGGGAATGGAAGGATCGCCCGGTCGTGATCCACTGCCACAAGGGCGGGCGCAGTGCGAAGGCCTGCAGGTTGCTCGGCGCTGCGGGCTTTCTTCGCGTGTCGCATCTGACCGGTGGGATCGAGGCGTGGTCACTGACGGTGGACGGAGATGTTTCGCGCTACTGAATCGCGGCGCGCGGGGGGATCGTGGGCAAAAAGAAGCTACCGAGGCCGATTGAACGCAGGCACCTGATCGAACGCGAGCTCAGTACCGCCCAGGCACTGCGCTACGCGGAGGCCTACCTCGAAGAGGGATTCGAGGTGGATGCGATCGCGTTTCTCGTCAAGGCGGAAGCGACCGATCAACTCCAGGCGCTGCGCTGCCGATCGATTGAAGCGGGTGACGGTTTCCTGTTCCGGGCGGTGGCTTCGGCGATGGAGGATCCGCCGAAAGCCGAAGAGTGGGAGGCGTTGGCCGAAGCGGCGAAGCGCTCTGGCAAGGAGCACTACTCGACGGACGCGCTGCGGCACGCAGAGCGGGGGGGAAGCTGAACGATGGCATCGAATTGTCGCGTTTTCGGGGATTGGTGAAGGAAGTCGAGGAAGAGATCAACCACTTCCTCTCGGCCACACCCGTTCGTGTGTTGCAAATGGCGCAGAGCGAGACGGGCGATCACATCACCGTGACATTGATCGTCGATCCGGCCGAAGGCTCTGGTGGGGATGGGGGCTAGGCGGGCTTCCGCGACGCCTGCCGAGGCGCGAGAGGGCAGGGCTTCGGCGTCGCACATCGAGATCGAGAACGCGCGCTCCCACAATCTCAAGCACGCGAGTTGCCGCATTCCGCTTCGCGCACTCACGGTGGTGACGGGCGTCTCGGGTTCCGGCAAATCCACGCTGGCCTTCGACACCCTCTACGCCGAGGGGCAGCGTCGTTTCGTTACCTCCCTTTCGACCTACGCGCGCCAGTTTCTCGAGCGCCTGCCGCGGCCCGACGTTGATTACATTTCGAACCTGCCGCCCGCGATCGCGATCGGTCGCCGCAATCGCGTCACCAGCGTCCGCTCTACGGTGGGCACGGCGACCGAGATCCTCGATTACCTGCGTTTGTTGTTCGCCAAGATCGGTGAAACGCGCTGCCCGGAGTGCGACCGGCCCGTCGAGCGCAGCAATCCCGAGAGTGTTGCCGACGCCATTTTGGAGCGCTGGGAGGGCGCACGACTGTCGCTCGGCACCCCCGTGTTGGCCGCGAAGGGGGAGCGCGCCACGGCGTGGCGCGAGCGCATGTTGCGCGATGGCTACACGCGATTGCTCAACGAGGGCGGGCAGGTCGTCGATTTCTCGGAACTCGCCGCCAAAGAGCTCGACGCACAACGTAGATTCGGCCTGCTGTTGATCGACCGGCTCGTGCCATCGCCCAGCGAGAGCCGCGCGAGGCTGACCGCGGCCGTCGCGAGTGCGTTCGAGCGCGGCGCGGGGCGCTGCGTTGCGGTCGCAGAGGGAAACGAACGAGCGATCTTCCTCGAGGGGTTCGCGTGCGACGGTTGTGGTCGCCGCTTTACCGAGCCGCGCCCCGCGCTCTTTTCGTTCAACAGCCCCCTCGGTGCCTGCGCGACGTGTCAAGGCTTCGGCCGGATTCCGATCCTCGACCGCAGACGCGTGGTTCCAGACGCCACACTCAGCCTCGAAGAGGATGCCGTCGCGCCATTTTCGACGCCGGCCAGGCGGCGCATGCGGTCGAAGCTTCTCGCGGCGGCGCGGGATAGCGGTGTGCCCGTCGACCGGCCCTTCGAGAGCCTCGGTGACGCCGATCAAAACTGGGTGTTCGAAGGTGACGGCGCGAGCTGGCGCGGCGTCCAGCACTTCTTCGATCGACTGCAGCGCAAGCGCTACAAGGTGCAGAACCGCGTACTGATCGCGCGCTATCGCGGTTTCGAGCCGTGTGGCGATTGCGAGGGGGCGCGCTTGTGCTCGGACGCGCGATGCGTCGAGGTTGCGGGGCGAAACATCGGCGATCTGGCGCGGCTGAGCCTCGGCGAGATGGCCGACTGGCTCGAAGATCTGGATCTACGCCCCGATCAGAACGTCCGCGCCAAGAGACTGGTCGACGATTTGCGCGCGCGGGTCGCGAGCTGTGTCGCGGTAGGCCTCGACTACATGACGCTCGACCGGCCGATGCGCACGCTCGCGGGTGGCGAGGCGCAGCGGATCCAGCTGGCGACGGCGCTCGGCGGAACGCTGACCGCATCGCTCTACGTGCTCGATGAACCGTCGGTCGGGTTGCACGTGCGGGACGCGGCCCGCCTGGTCGAGGTGCTCCGGAAGATTCGCGACCAGGGCAATACGGTCGTCGTCGTCGAGCACGCTCCGGAGATCGTGGCGGCGGCGGATCACGTGATCGATCTCGGTCCGGGTGCGGGCCGGCACGGCGGCGAAATCGTGGCGGAGGGGCCGGTCGACGCTATCCGAAAGTGTGCGCGTTCACTGACCGGGCGCGCGTTGTGCGGAGAGTGGGGCGGTGCGCGCGAAGGGTCGAGCCGTCCGGCACACGAGGTTCGCGGCCACCTGAAGATCATCGGCGCGCGCGCCAACAACCTGCGAAATCTGACCGTCGAGATTCCGCTGGGTCAGCTCGTGGCCGTCACCGGGGTTTCGGGCGCGGGCAAGTCCAGCCTGATCCGCTCGGTGCTGGTCGGCCAGCTGCGCGCAGAGCCCGACCGCGGTGAGTGCGATGCGATCGAGGGCGCGGATGCAATTGACGAGGTGGTGGTCGTCGACCCGCACCCCCCGGCGCGCCGCGCGCGCTCGAATCCGGCCACCGTTTCCAAAGCCTTCGATGGCATCCGTCGGCTCTTCGCATCCACCCGGGAAGCCAAGGCGCTGGGCGTCAAGCCGGGCTGGTTTTCGTTCAACGTGCCCGGCGGCCGTTGCGATGCCTGCGAGGGGGCAGGTGAGGTCGTCGTCGATATGCACTTCCTCGATGATGTCCGCATGCCCTGCGAGCAGTGCGACGGGCGCCGCTACCGGCGCGAGGCACTCGACATCAGGTTCTCGGAGCTGTCGATCGCGGACGTTTTGGATCTGACGGTGGATGCCGCGCTCGACGTCTTCGGGGGCGACGCAAAGGTCGCGGCCAGCCTGCGATCGCTCGTGGATGTGGGCCTCGGATACGTCACGCTGGGGCAGCCGCTTTCCGCGCTCTCGTCCGGCGAGGTCCAGCGACTGCAGCTATCTCAGGCGCTGGGCCGGAGCAGCGCCGAGCGCACGCTTTTCGTGCTCGACGAGCCGACGACGGGGCTACACCCCGCTGATATCGACGTGCTCGTGGGTTGCTTCGATCGCGTCATCGAGCGCGGAGGCAGTGTGATCGCCGTCGAACACAATCTCGATGTGATCCGCCAGGCGGATTTCGTCATCGACATCGGTCCAGAAGGCGGGCCCGGCGGGGGCGAACTCGTCACCTGCGGCCCGCCGAGCGCGATTGCCGGCTGCGCTCGATCCCTGACTGGGGCTGCTCTGCGCGAGCGATCCTAGATCGCTTTCGCTCGCTTGGGTGGGTCACGCTGTGCCTCGCGGCGCTGGCCAAAAATTCGCTTGTCGTGAAGTTTGCGGAGCTTGCGTTCGAACTTGTCAAAGACCGTGTCGACCGCTGGTGTCAGTTCGGTGGCTTTGACCTGGGTGGCGAAGTCGGTTCCCTTGCCGGTCACGTGTCCGTTCGCGATAAAACCGACTCCGTTGGGTGCGAGACTGATTTCGATCTTGGAGACCTCGTGGAATTCGTGTCCGAGGTGCTCACTCTTCTTCTCTATGAATTCCCTTAGCAGTTCGTCTTGCTCGATTTCTTTGCTGAAATGGATGAACAGAGAAGGGTTTGTCGTCATTAATCGAATGATCTCCCGTTGTTTTCGGGGTCATTTTCGATCCTGACAAGAGGACCAAGAACGACCCTCAACGCAATTGTAACACAGCGTTCTGGAGTTCTTTTCGGCTCAACGGGGGGCTCGCTAGAGGGCGTTTGAGGCGTGTTTGCGTCGAGTGAAATCCTGCAGTGCGGCTGCAACTTCGCCCGTAGGGCCGCGTTTTCAGGGGCCTGCGTCCCAGCACTTCGAGGTTGCGCTGGGGCTACGGGCGAGGCGGGGCAGGGGGCGCTCTGAAGCCCAGATGGCGGAAGCGGACGGGAATCGAACCCGCCGAGGCTGTGTCGCCACACCCTCCAACGGATTTGAAGTCCGTGGCCCGCACCAGCGTGACAATCGCTTCCGGGGCGGAGTATACCGAAAACGACGGGGCACTCTGGTCACGTCGCACCAGAGTGCCTCAAACGAAGCCACTCTCGAGGCTTGTCTCGCCCTTTGTCGGGAGCGCAGTCGGCTCGAATGCTTCGATTTCCGGCTGTGCAGCCGAACCGTGGGGAGTTGGCCATCGCGACGAGCCCGGGTGGACCTGCCGATTCCAGTACACGGCGCAGAAGCGATTCGGCGACGGGTCGTCGAAATTATTTGCAGGCTTTGGTGATTTTTCGCGTTTCTACGCACGGAAGCGAGACCGGTGGATCTTTGATTTCAGTGAACGTCGCGATGAATTGGATGAACCCGTTCGGGTTTACGGGTGGGTGGGCGTACAACGGCTAATGAACATCGGGACTTTGGCGCCTTTCCCACCTTTACCGACTCCGAGCCGGACTGTGATTGGGTCCGACGTCTCGATGGGGACTGGGTCGGTTCCGTCAAAGGCTTCGATCTGCAGCGTCGCGTCGATCACCGTACCGGGTGCAGCCGAACCCTTGGAGATTCGGGCCTTGGTGGTGACGGTCTTTGTCGTGTTCACGGTCACGGTGGGTGAGCCGCCGCGAAACGCGTTGATCTCGATCTTCAACGAGCAGTCCGGCTCCGGTCCTGCACTCGCCTGGGGTGCGGTGGCGCCGGCCGCGAAGAAGACGCCCATGATACAGATGAATATGCGTTGTAACGGCATTGCCGCTCTCCTTTTCGAAATTCCCGAATTCGAAACCTCTAGCCTCAGAATCGAAGGAGCGCCCATAGTCGCACATTGCCCGATCTTTGTGGATATCTTCTGGGGGCTTCTGCGCAAACACGCGCAACTGGGCGTCTTAAGTGACTCGATATGGAGCAGTCTTGCCCGCTATACAAGTTTGTTCGCGATTTGGCACCGGCTTGAATTCGTGTGAGCAAAATGGCCGCGATTTGCCGCGACATTAGGCTCACGAGCTGGCCCAGGGTGAGGAGATAATTTCCCGCCGGAATGATCACGTCGTCGGATCCGGAATGGATGTTGGCAGCGTCGATGGCTTCTGATGCGTAGCCGCTGGAAAGCGTGGGCTACGCTTTGCGATGGCCGAGGCCGGAAGAGCCGCTCTGATAGAGTGAACCACGAGGGAGAATGAAGATGTTGAGGTTCCTGATCGCAGCGTCTGCAATCGTCACTCTGGCTGCAGCGGCTCAAGCGGTCGCAGACGATCGCTTTCCGCCGATTAGCAGCGAGGTGGTGCGCTCCGAATGTGGCGACTGCCACATCGCCTATCAGCCACAGATGCTGCCGCAGCGATCCTGGCGCAAGCTGATGGACGCGCTCCCCAAGCATTTCGATGAAGAGCTGAGCTTCGACGAGGAGACGAAACAGCACCTGCTGCGCTACCTGCTCGACAACGCCGCTGACAAAAGTGAGGTGGATGCGGCGCGGAAGTTTCTCCGCGAGCTCAGCTCTGGCGACACGCCGATTCGGATTACCGACACGCCGCGCTGGAAGGACAAGCACCACGAGCTGCCGAAGAGCGTCTGGTCGGATCCGCGGGTGGCAAACAAAGGAGACTGTGCGGTCTGCCACACCCAAGCTGTGCGCGGTCTCTACGACGATGACGATGGCCTCCGCGTGCCGGGCCCGAACGAAAGCTGGCGTCGCTGGGAAGACGACTGACGGCGGTCCGTGCTGACAGCGGCGACCGCCAGAACCTCCTGGGCGGTCAGTCTCGTTCGACCACCTTCCAATAGCCGACGATCATTTCTCCATCTGTTTCTTCTTCTTCGTACTCGTATTTCCGGGCAAATCCGCTGTCGATACTGGCCTGTGTTGCAGTGTCCGTGATCGGCACCAGCTTTTGCTCGTAGATTTTCTCTCCGATCTTGAGGCGGACATTCGGATCGCGGGCGACATTGGCGACCCAGCTCTTCTTGTCCGCGTCATCGGCGGCCACATACAATTCATCCCCAATGGTCACGCACCAAGCTGTCACAGAATGGGGGATCCCATAGGGGGTCGCTGTCTCGATGAAGATCTCCTTGGCGTCTGAGGTAAACGACCAGTCCTGAACGGGTTGCTGGTCGACTTCGCCGGATAGCCCGAACCCGGGCCGTTCGTCACTGGGATCGATCGAACAGGCGAGACTCGCTGTGATGGAAAGAATGCAAGCGGCGAAACCGATGGCTCTCAACATTTCCCCCTTCGTTTGAACGCATGAGCAATCACGTGAGCAATCTTACCTAAATCGCAGCGATCGAAAGTGAATCTTGGTAGTAGCCAGATCGTGTCCAGCTCCGGTAGAGCTTGTCTGTTGGCTCTGTAAACCTGGATACCCGTTCATTTTTTGGATGGCGTCGCCGCGCAGTCGTTGTACTCTCCACCGCGGTGGGGACCTACACGCTCGACGATGTCGCGCGGATTACCGGAGTTTCTCGAGCGCGGCTGAAATACTGGGAGCGCACTGCGCTGCTGGAGCCTGTCGCTGTGCGCGATTCTGGGGATTCGCGTCGCGAAGGTGGTGAGTTCGAGTTCCGCGATCTCGTCACCGTTCGCTCGGTGCTTTCGCTGCTCGATCGCGGTGTATCGCTGCGCCGAATCCGCCGCAGTGTCGATACGCTGCGCAAGCAAATCCCCGATGTCGATCGGCCGCTGGGTTCGCTGCGGCCGTGGGTGGACGGATCGCGGCGCGTGGTGGTTCGGCACGACGGCATCCTAGTCGAGCCCGATGGGCAGCTCGTGCTGGAGTTCGCTCCCACCAAGTCGGAATCGCCGGTTTCGCTACGCACACCCGAAACGAGTGCTTCGCTTCGCGACGCGGCCGCAAACTGGTTCGAGCAGGGGTGCAAGCTCGACTCGAATCGCAACACCTACGCGGAAGCGATCGAAGCCTACAAGCGCGCGATCGAATGCGATCCGGATTTTGCGGACGCACACTGCAACCTGGGATCGGTCTATTTCAATCAGGATCGGCTGGCGAGCTCGCGGATCTGTTTCGAGCGCGCGCTCGTGAACGATCCCAGCCACGTCGAAGCCAACCTGAACCTCGCGACGCTGCTCGAAGAAGAAGGCCGCTACCAGATGGCGCTGAGGCACTACAAGGTCGCACTCGAGTCGGACCCGATGTACGCGGATGCCCACGTCAGCCTGGCCCTGGTCTACGAGAAGATCGGCCTGCGCCGCAAAGCGCGCGGCCACTGGCGGCGCTACCTCCAGCTGGAGCCCGCGGGAACCTGGGTCGAGATCGCTCGCCGGCGACTACAGCAGGAGTAGCGCCGGCTCCTCCGCGCGTCAGAGCGGCTGGATGCCAGTTTCTGATTGCGGGCGGATCACGATGGTCTGTCGGTCGATCACGTCGCCTTCCAGCACGAGTTCCAGCGTCCAGCGTCCTTCAGTGGCGATTCGCTCGTCGTCGAAATCCAGCGCTGAAACGATCAGGTCGGCGCTGCGTTTACGGGCGCGTTTTCGCTTGGAGATTTCTCCCGAAGGTGCGATCCAGCGCACGACGAATTGATCGGCGTACTGGCGGAATTTGGATCCGAGCCGGGCCCACCAGGCGATCTGGGAGGTTTGGGTCGAAAATTCCCAATTGGCTACGAATTCCGTATCGGTTGCGATCTCCGCATCGGCCGCTTCCTCGGCGGCATCGATCGCATCCGTACTCGAAGTGTCCACGAAGCCGGATGCTTCGATCGGAACGAAGGTGAGTTTGAAGATCTCCCACTCGGATCGCTTTCTCAGTTCGCTGACCTCGGCCGTGCGCAGGACGGCCTGCTCGAACGCGTAGACGGCCCGGTGCGATTGCCTAGCCTCTTTGAACGCCAGGCCGAGTTTGAAGAAGACCATCGCGCGCGACGCGTCCAGCTGGATTGCGCGCAGGTAGCTGGCCGCGGATTCATCGTATCGCCCGCTCTCGTAGAGCAGTTCTCCAATCATGAACGGAACCCGCGGATCGGCTCGCTCGAGTTCGTCGATCCGAGCCAGCAAGAGCAGCGCACCGTCCAGATCACCGTGCGCTGAAGTTTCTTCCGCTCGTACGATCACGGCTTCGATTCGCGGATCGCTCGCTTCCGGGACGCCCTGGTTGAGGTTGGCCCGTCCGGTTTCCAGCAACAGCGCCAACCGCGCCTGCACTCGTGGCAGCGCGGCGGCGAGCTCCGGGTCCGACACCGGTTTCGGGTGCAGGGTTTCAGCTTCCGCCTCGATCGCGTGAATCCGATCCTCGGGGAAGGGGTGCGTGGCCAGGTAGGGGGGCAGGTAGTCGGGAAACCCATCCGTGGTTCGGATGATCTTGTCGAGGAAGTGCGTCAACGCGACCGAGTCATAGCCGGCGCGCGTCACCCAGATGGCGCCCAGGTGATCGGCTTCTGCTTCGAACTCCCGTGTAAATCCGATTTCGAGTGCGACGTTCACGCCTTCGCCAGCAATCGCGAGCCCCGGTTCCCGGGCCGCGACAGCCGCTCCCATGCCGATTGCGCGCGCGGCCAGGCCCGGCAGCGCGGTCTTTGCCTCTCGCCTCGAAAAGTGCCGCGCCTGCACGTGGGCGATCTCGTGGCCGAGTATGCCCGCCAGTTCGTCGACACTGCCGACCCGCATGAGCGTTTCGCTGTGGATGTAGATGTAGCCGCCGGGAAGCGCAAAGGCGTTCAGATCCTTCGCCTTGATCACTCGAAACCGATAGATGAAGGGCTGCGGTGCGATTCGACTCGCGAGTTCCTGTCCGAGTTCGTTGAGATAGCCCGATACGATCGGGTCGTAGATGATCTCGACTTGTTGCTGGATTTCGTGATCGGCATCCATGCCGATCTGTCGCAGATCGTCGTCGCTAAAACTGGGAACCACCAGATCGATCGGGTTGAAACCGTCGCCGTCGCTGTGGCTGCAGCCGGCCGCGAGCGCCATGCACGCGAAGGCGGTGATGCTCCAGCGGTAGGCGGATTCACTCACAGGATTCGATCAAGTGCTCCGCTTGCTGATGATTTTGCGGTAGCCGTCCGCGTCGAGGAGCGAGTTGATCTGGTCCTGATCGGAGGGTTTGATCTTGATGATCCAACCGCCCCCGTAGCACTCTTCGTTGATGATTTCCGGCTGATCGACGAGTTCTTCGTTGATCGCGACCACCTGGCCGGAAATTGGTGCGTTGAGATCCGACACGGCTTTGACCGATTCGATCACGCCGAAGGCCACGCCCGATTCGAGCTGGTCGCCTACGCTCGGAAGTTCGACGTATACGATGTCGCCGAGTTGTTGCTGGGCGAAGTCGGTCACGCCCAGCGTGACGAAGTCGTCTTCGGCATGGAGCCACTCATCGTCACTCGTGTAATGCAGTTCGTCCGGAATTTCGAAATCCACGCTGTCCTCCACCTTCGATCCAGTCTCAGCTAGACGAAGGGTGTTTCGACCACGCGGGCCTGTAACGCGCGATCTCGTACGATCACTTGAAACCCGCTGCCCGGTTCGGTCACCCCAGCTGAAACGTACGCCAGACCGATCGACTTGCCGAGGGTTGGAGAGGGCCCCCCCGAAGTAACCCGACCGATGGTTTCGCCGGCGAGTGCCACCGCACAGCCGGCCCGCGCGACGCCGCGGTCTTCGAGCGCGAAGCCGACCAGCTGCTGATCGACGCCCGCGTCCCTGTCTCGGGCGATCGCGTCCGCGCCGACGAATCCGCCCGCCTCGAGATCCACGAAGCGCTCGAGCCCGGCCGCCAATGGCGAGGTGTCGTCGTCGAGCTCGTGGCCGTAGAGGGGAAGGGCGGCTTCGAGCCGAAGCGTGTCGCGGGCTCCGAGGCCCGCGGGCCGGAGCCCGAGCGGTTCCCCTTCTCCGAGCAGGGCATCGAATACCTGTGGCAGATTGTCGCCGCTGAGGTAGATCTCAAAGCCGTCGGCCCCCGTGTAGCCGGTCCGCGAGACGAAGGCCGGGCAATCCGCGACCTTCATCTGCGCAAAGCGGAAGCGGCGCAGTGCAGCCGCTCCGGACGCACCCACCTTGGACAGGATGGCTTCGCTCGCGGGTCCCTGGAGGGCGAGCAGGCCGGTCTCCTCACTCGCATTGCGCACGCCGGCGGCCGACGCGACGTGATCGAGAATCCAACGGTGGTCCTTCTCGATATTCGACGCGTTCACGCACCAGAACGCAGACCCCTCGCTGACCCGATAGCAGGTGATGTCGTCGACGACTCCACCGTTTTCGTTGCACAGCAGTCCGTACTGGACCCGCCCGGGTTCGAGGCCCGCCAGGTTGCGGCTGAAGAGTCCGTCGGCGGCGGCGATCGCATCGGGCCCCTCGAATTCGATCCGGCCCATGTGGGAGGCGTCGAAGAGCCCCGCCGCATCGCGGACCGCACAGTGCTCTTCGCGGATGGACGTGTACTGAACGGGCAGCTCGAAGCCGCCGAATTCGATCATGCGGGCCCCGAGGCGTCGATGGGCCTCGTAGAGAGGGGTCCGCTTCAGCGAGGTCATGCTCCCGTGCGGTCTTTGTAGGCAGTCAGGGTGTTGCGCAGGAGCATGGTGATCGTCATCGGCCCCACGCCTCGGCGATGCGGGGTGATGATGCGCGCGATGCCCTTGGCGCCTTCGGTGTCGACGTCGCCGACGAGTTTGCCGTCGATATTGCTCACGCCCACGTCGATCACCGCGGCACCCGGCTTGATCCAGTCCGCCTTGACGAGGCGGGGAACCCCGACGGCCGCCACCAGAACGTCGGCCTGCTGACAGACCTCTTTGAGGTTGCGGGTCTTCGAGTGGCACATGGTCACGGTTGCGTTCTTGCTCTGGAGCATCAGCGAGATGGGTTTGCCCACGATATTGCTGCGTCCGATGACCACCGCGTTGGCGCCTTCGAGTTCGATCCCGTAGCGGTCGAGAATCTCCATGCTGCCCAGCGGGGTGCAGGCGGCGAGGGTCGGGTTGCCGAGCAGGAGTTTCCCCGCCGTGTTCGGGTGCAGCGCGTCGACGTCTTTCGCGGGGTCGATCGCGGCGGCGACCGCGTTCGGGGAGATGCCCTTGGGCAGTGGCAGTTGCACCAGGATCCCGTCGACCGAGTCGTCGAGGTTCAGCTCCTGGACCACCAGGATCACATCCTGCTCGGAGGACGATGCGGGCAGGTGGCGTTCGATCGCTTCCATACCCACCTGACTGCAGGCGCGCTGCTTGCCCTTGATGTAAGAAGCGCTCGCGGGGTCGTCACCGACGAGAACTACGGCGAGACACGGCACCCGCTTTCCCGCTGCGGCGAATTTGCCAACTTCCTCGGCGAGTTGCTTGCGAATGTCCTGTGCGAGTGCGAGTCCGTCTACGACGATGGTTTCTTGCTTTTGGTCCGACATCTGTGTGCTGCCTCCGCGAAAAATGGGGCGCCAGTATAACAACCCATGGCGTTCGAGTGAGTGGCCGACGGAAGAAACAGATGTTCAGGCGCTGGTTTTTCCGCTTTTCCGCTTGCCTTTGCCTTTGCCGGCCGCCTTGCTTTTTGCCTCGGACGCGTCTGCGCTCTTCGACTCGCTCTTGGCGGGAGATTTTGAATCTGCTGAGGCGCTTTCCCCCTTTGCATCGCTCGAGTCGGCTTTGTCCGCTTTGTCGTCTTTTGCCCCACTCGACGAATACAGGTCCGAATACCAACCGCCGCCCTTGAGGACGAAGGAGGTCCTCGAGATCAGTCGCTTGATCTTTCTCGATTTGCAGTGGGGGCAGCTCTTGATCGGATCGTCCGTGATCCGCTGCTCCACCTCAAATTCGCTCTCGCATTTTTCACACGCGTATTCGTAGATCGGCATTCCACATCTCTTGGCACTGCACGCTCTCGAAAGATTCGCAGCGCGGGTCCGTTGCTCCGCTTCGCGGGGGTGGTCGATCGGGGGGCTTATCGGCCCGGGCAGGGGAGGCTAATCGGCGCGAGCGCCGCCCGCCAACCCTAAAAGCCGCTTTGCGAGCGCGTTGGTATCGCCGTCGATTTGGACCCGCTTGCGCCGCCCCGTGGAGGCCGGATCGAGGGCCACGGCATTGCGGCGGACACCCAGCGCCCGCGCGAGGGCCTTTGCGCAGCCCTCGTTGGCCGCTCCGTCGACGGGTGGCTCGTTGACGGCCACGCGGAGCGCATCGCCGTGAACGCCGCCCACATGGGGCCGGCGCGAACGGGGCGATACGTGGATCCAGAAGGCGACGCCGTTCTCGGTTCGCGCGAGGTCGAAGCCTGCGCGGCCCTCTTTCACGCGTCCGGCCCGGGGCCGGTCGAGTCGGAGCTGCCGGTCGCGAGAAAAGCGACGCTTCCGCCGAGTGCGGGTTCTTCGGGCGGGTCTTTGGCGAGCGCATCGAGCAATCCGATGTGGGTGTCGATGGTCGCGCGCACCGATGCTGCGAGCCGGGTGCGAAGTTGTTTCATCTCTCGGAGATCGCCCGCCAGCCGGGTAGCGCGGCGGTGGGCGGCGTCGAGGACCTTTTCGGCCTTGACCTCGGCTTCTCCGATCACGGTCTCGGCTTCCTTCACCGCCGTCCGCTTCAGGTCGTCGCTGAGCTGTTGAGCGGTGATCAGAGTTTCCTGCAAAATCGCCTCATTGGACGACAACCTTTCAACTTGAACTTCAAGTCGGATCACCTGCTCTCGAAGGGTCTGCGATTCGCGGACGAGTTCTTCGTAGTCATCGGAGACCATTTCCAGGAAGGCGTCGACTTCCTCACGCGCGTAGCCTCCGATCGTGCGCGGGAAGGCGTGGTTCCGGATGTCGAGCGGTGTGATCCTCAAGCCAGCCTCCAATCCCCTCGTGTATTGCGGCAGGGGATCCCTTTCGTACTGCGGCAGGGGATCGACCGAACTGCCCGGAATCTTTAGCCCCTTCTCGATCGAGGGATCCGGGCTCAGGAGTCCTCTCCGAGCTCCACGGAGCGCCGAGTGGCGGCCGCAACGGCCCGCGCGAGGACCTCTCGAAATCCGCCCTCGTCGAGCGCGGCGAGGCCCGCGAGCGTGGTTCCGCCGGGCGACGACACCTGCTCGCGCAGCTGCGCGGGACTGCTGTCGCTATCCCGTGCGAGCTTGGCGGCCCCGTAGACGGTCTGGGTGGCGAGCTGCTCGGCGGCGTTGCGCGGCAGGCCGGCTTGCTCACCCGCGTCGATCAAAGCCTCCAGAAAGAGAAACACGTAGGCGGGGCCGCTACCCGAAAGACCCGTCACCGCATCGAGCAGGTTTTCCGCGTCGGCCTCCCAGGCGATCCCCACGTTTTCGAATAGCGACCTCGCGTCGCTCCGGTCCGAAGCGTCCGCTCGGGCATTGCCGCAGATCGCGGTGGCGCCCGCGCCGACGAGCGCCGGGGTATTGGGCATCGCTCGAATGATTCGCGCCTCGGCGGAAAGGCCCGCTTCGAGGGATGCCAGGCGAACCCCGGCCGCGATCGAGATCCAAAGTGGGCTCGTCAGGTCGAGGTCTTCCGCTCGCAGTGCGGCGAGCGCCGTCGGGATGACGCCGGGTTTGACGGCGAGCACGACCAGATCGCTGCCGCGAACCGCGTCCGCGTAGTCGGCGCTGGCCGCCACGCCGTGCCGCTCGCGCAGCTCCACGCAGCGCTCGGACCGCGGCTCGGCGATACGGATCTGGCCCGCAGAAATCCCGCCCGCGATGAGTCCGCCGGCCAGCGCTTCCGCCATCGCGCCGCCCCCGATGAAGGCGATTCGTCGCTCCGCCAAGCTCATGTTTCACTCCGGGGCCCGAAGATCGCCGTTCCCACCCGCACGATCGTGGCACCCTCTTCGATGGCGATTTCAAAGTCGCCGGTCATTCCCATCGAGAGTTCAGATAGGTGTTCCCCGCCCGGTTCGCCACGGTGTTCGTCGCGCAGCGCCCGAAGCCTCGCGAAGGCCGGCCGGCTGTCTTCGGGATCTGCTGTGGCTGCGGGCACCGACATCAATCCCGTGACCCGCAACCGGGACCAACGCGTGCTGGCCTCGAGCAGCTCCCGAAGCGCGCTCGGGTCGACGCCGCCCTTCTGGGATTCGCCGCTGAGGTTGACCTGGAGGAGCGCGTCGAGTTGGCGGTCCTCGAGGCCGGCGCGGCGCTCGAGTTCCGCTCCGAGCGATTCGCGATCGAGGCACGCGACCACATCGAAAAGGCGCACGACATCCCGGGCCTTGTTGCGCTGGAGTTGCCCGACGAAATGCCAACGCGGTGCGGTGAGCCCCGCACTTTTGAGCTCGGCGGTTACGGCCGGGATTTTTGCCGCTGCCTCCTGAACGTAGTTCTCGGCCAGATCGCGCAGGCCCGCGCGCACGGCGGCCACGATCAGTTCCGGACGCTTTCGCTTGGCGACGCCGAGCAGGGTGATCTCTTCGGGGTTACGGCCGGCGCGCGAAGCCGCCGCCGCGATGCGCTCGCGAACCGACGCCAGCCGGCTTTCGATGTCGCAGCCGGACGTCACGCGGGATGTCTCCATCCGGCCTCGCCGAGCAGGTCGACGGTTTCGTCGAGGGGCAGGCCGATTACATTCGTCTCGCTGCCGTGGATTCGGGTCACGAAAGATCGCGCGCCTCCCTGCACCGCGTAGCCTCCCGCCTTGTCGAGCGATTCGCCGGTCGCCACATAGGCGATCAGCTCGTCTTGCGCTGCGGTGCGCATTTCGACGCGACTCATTACCGCAGCCTGCCAGACCCGAAGCGTGTCACTCGCCACCAGCGCAACGGCGGTCACCACCGAATGCTCACGACCCGTCAGCCGCTCGAGAAGCTCCAGTGCGTGATCCGAATCGCGCGGCTTGCCGAGCACGTCGCCGTCCAGCACGACAATGGTATCCGCCCCGAGCACGAGCCGGGCAGGGGGCGCGCCGATTTGTTCCGCGACGCAGAGAGCCTTGCTGTGGGCGAGGCGTTGCGCAAATGCGACGGGGCTCTCGTCGGATTCCATGATCTCCGGAATGTCTGCTGGGCGGATTTCGAAGCGAATGCCGGCCTGGCGCAGCAGATCGCTTCGGCGCGGCGAGGCGCTCGCGAGGACCAGCCGTGTGGGATCGATGTGCGTCACGATCCGCGGGTTACCGAAGTGTCACGGGGGTCGGAAAGGCTCTGAAGCGGCAGGGTGTTGCGCCAGAGCAATCCGAAGAGGCGATTCGTTCGAGGCATTTCGCGCCTAAGTGACCCCATAGTGGCCCCACCTCTCGATGAGTGGCGAAGTGAAAGCGCTCCCCAAATCCCCTCCTCAGGTCATCGACCAGATTGGGCAAAACGAGGATAGGCGATCGAAGCTGCGAAGCTCCCACGCCCGATACAGGATGATGTCAAGTAGCCAGTCAGCCCCATTGGGGGCGCGAAGAAAACCACCGCATCAGGAGACCCTCCCGAGTACGCGCGTTGGCGCGCTTGGCGTGAACGCGGGAACCCGGCGAGCCATCTGAAGCCCTGAGGGCCGCCCACACATCGGCATGAACCTCGCACCCCTCGTCGGGAACGATGCGCGAATGCTCTCAGGGGGACTCTCGCGAACCCGAACGCGCAAGGCCGAATCGAACACACTCCGCTGTTGGGCTGACTGCGGACAGCGCACCTGCCGGCTACACGCCCCGATCCCCCGAACAGACCCTCCTCCACCGCATCGTCCGCGAACAGCTCGAGCCGTTTCTCGCTCGCGCGCGGGAAACGGGCCAGCCCGCACCCCGGTTCATCGAGCAGGAACTTCGGGCCTACCTCCGCTGCGGTGTGCTGGCGCATGGTTTTCTGCGACTGCACTGCGATGCCTGCAAGCTCGATCGCCTGGTTCCCTTCTCGTGCAAGCGGCGCGGCTTCTGTCCCTCGTGCGGCGGCCGACGCATGGCCGAGCGGTAGCGTAGCTACCGCGATGCAAGCGAAGCTTTGCTTCGCCGGGATACCGCGGCGCACCTGGTGGATTGCGTCCTGCCCGAAGTGCCCATCCGCCAATGGGTCCTGACGCTGCCCTATCCGCTCCGCTACTGGTGCGCGTACAACGCACGACTCACCAGTCAGGTGCTGCGCGCCTTCCTTCGCGCGCTCTTCGCCGAGTTACGCCGCCGCGCCAAAAATCAATGGAACACGACTCGCGGCCAGTGCGGCGCAGTTACCTTCATTCAGCGTTTCGCGACCGAGCTGCGCTCGGATGCACATCGCGCGCTCTGCGCGCTCGTGGATCCGCGCTGAACCTGAACGTCCACTTCCATACCCTGGCACTCGACGGCGTGTATACCGACGTCACCGACCTGGCAGAGAACCCGCGCTTCCTCCCCTTGCCGCCGCCCAGCGAAGACGAGGTGGCGCGTGTCCTCTCCGGCACCGCCCGTCGAATCCACAGGCTTCTCGAAGTTCGAGCAGACGGCGACGACGACGACGCGCTCACCCGAGATGAGCCACTCCTCGCACACCTCACCGCGGCGTCTTTGCGTACGCGCATCGCAACGGGCTGTCACCTTGGCGAGCGGTGGCAGCGCCTCGGGGACCGTGTCGATCCTGACGCGCTGGGCGAAGACCCCGAATCCTCGCCCCGCGTCCCCGCCTACGGAGGCATGAGTCTCCACGCCGCTGTCGGCGTACCCGCGCGAGATCGCCGACGCCTGGAGCGCCTGATTCAATATGTGGCGCGACCGCCGCTCGCCCACGATCGACTCGAAAAGCGCCCGGATGGTCGACTCACACTCCGCCTCAAAACCCGCTGGCGCGACGGAACCACGCATATCCTGATGGAGCGAAGCGAGCTGATCGAACGGCTCGTCCCGCTGATCCCACCCCCGCGCGCCCACCAGGTGCGGTATCACGGAATCTTGGCGCCGTGCGCGAGCTGGCGTGATTGGATCGTGCCGGGTCCGGAGACAGACTTCGGCGTACCTCAATGCCATTCGCCGAAATCGAACCCAGTCGAGAGTTTTCCCGCTGGTGGCGAGGCGCGGGAACGAGGGGGCGAGGGCGAGGGTGCGCGAAGCGCAGAACATCGAGCCGACGCGAACGGGGGCACCCGTTACGATCACCCGCCCGGGAGTGCGGCAGAGAGCGCTTTTCAAACGCCAGCCCGCACCGCTACACCGGCCACGCCCGCGCGCCGACTCGCCTGGGCCGCGCTGCTCCAGCGGGTCTTCGAAGTGGATGCGCTTCGCTGCCCCGGCTGCGGTGTTCGCATGCGCCTAATTGCGGCCATCGAAGACCCCGAGGTGGCCCGGAAGATCCTCGAGTGCCTCGATCTACCCGCGCGCGCGCCTCCGCTCGAACCCGCGCCAATCACCGTCTCGCTCGGGCCCGAGATCGATTTCGCAGACCAAGAGCAACAAAGCTGGGAGTTCGATCAGACGCCACCCGAAGCAGACAGCACTGGATAGGCCGAGAGCCGCCCGGCCGATGCCAACCCCGGTCCTCGGGTCACCCCTGCGTCTGCCGCCGGCGCAGACACCCACGACGCACAGCGCCAGCGCCCCCAGCTCGCGTCACCCCGTTGAAATCGCTGACATAGGGGCAGTTTTGCTCCTAATCAAGTCAACTTAACGGAAGGCGTCTTATCGGACCTTGCCGAAAACGTAGTTTATTCTTCCTATCGACTGCGCGAGACGGGATCCACACGGGAGTCCATCGAAGTGATATGCCCCTCGAAGACAGCATCGGGCCACGCTGCACTGCGGGCAATCACGGGAACCCCGGGCTCGATGCGAGAGAGCAGGGTCTCGGGAACCGAGAAGTCGAGCTTGATGGTCTCGGTGTCGTCGAGGGTGGTGATCACCGTGTCGGGCGTGACGTAGCTTCCGAGGCTGACGTTGCGCAGCCCCGCCAACCCCGCAAAGGGCGCGCGCACGGTCGTATCCGCGAGCCGCGACCTGGCGGCGTCGAGAACCGCGCGGTCTGCGTCGCGTCGGGTGAGGCGTTGGTCGAGTTCGGATTCTGAAACCGCCTTGGTCTTGAAGAGTTGCTGCGCGCGCCGGAGATGGTTTTCGCTTTCGGAAAGGGTCGCCTTCGCGCTGGCGACGTCGGCGCGCGCTTCGGCATTCTGGAGTTCGACGAGTACGCGCCCCGCCTCGATCCGCTCTCCGTCTTCGAAGCGGATCGCCACGATACGCTGCGACACGAGGGGCCGGATCTCCACCGATTCGTTGGCGCGCGCGGTTCCGAGCGCCTCGATGGTGAGCGGAAAAACGCGCTCCTCGGCCTCGGCTACGATGACGCCGGGAGCATCCGTTGCGGCGAGCCCGGAGCCGCTGATCGACAACGCCGCCAAAGCGGCGATCCACAGTGCGCGCATAGCGAGGCGCCAGAAGGTGCCGAACGCGCACGGATGGTAGATGGCCGGGGCGCCCATACGCCTATCTCCTCGCTCGCTCTCCGCGCCATCTTGCCACATCTGCCCCGTCCGACGCTTTCCGCGCGGCGTCAGTCGCTTTCGAATTTCTCCAGCATCCCCGCGGATTTCCCTCTGCATCGCCGTGGGCAGGGGTTCGGGTCGATGGGTCTCCAGGATCTCGCGCAGGTCTTCGTCGATGCGCTCGATCAGGTCCCGATCGGGAATGTCCACCGAGCTGCTCAGGGGGAAGTTCACGCCAAAGTAGCGAGAGCCCCAGTAGTTCTCTCTGCAGTGGTCCCTGGTGTGCCGCTGCAGAGGTAGTTCCCCTTCGGCCCAACCGATTGGATCAGGTCCACTGCCAGCTGCTCTTCGTCAACGGTGACGCCGTTCCAAAGGCAGCGGAGCATGCCGGCGAGATCGTTGCAGAGCAGCAGCGCGTGCAGCGAGTAGATGATCCCATTATCGAGGTTGCCCAGGTAGTCCATCGTGGCCGGCCGCGTGTAGAACGCTCTCTCCATTCCGGTCGAGATATCCCGCACCGCGTCCTGATTGAAGCGCCGCGCTTTGGTAGAACCGCCACCCTCCCGGCAGCCGGAGGCAGGCCCAAGCGGGTCATGACCTGACGCGTCGCGATGTCGGCCAGCAGGTCCGGGACCGCGTTCCCGATGCTCCCGCGGGCGGGTTCCATGAAGTCGTTCTCCGAGCAGCCCATGCAGAACGAGCCCTTCCGGACCAGCTGCGACAGCACGATCCCCGCGAAGTCCGTTGCGAAGCTGACCGCCATGCAGCCGGGAATCGTATACGGCGCCGACGCGCCGCCGGTCGAAATCGTGCCCTAGGCTCACCGGAACGCCGCACTCCGCGGCGCGAATGATCTGATCGGTGTGGGTCTTCAAGTAGTGGATCGGAAGCGGCGTGATGATATGGGTGAAGTAAGGGCTTCGCGGCGAGTTGGTCCATCCCTCCACGGATCGCCGCGGCCATCTCGATGACCGCGTCGAACGCGGCGCTTTTCTCGCAGAGGTACTCGAGCGGCTTGCTGGTGTTTTCGGCCATCGCCACGAACTCGCCGATCTCGCCGTGCAGGGTCGAGTTGGGGACGTCCTTGACCGCCACGCACACGCCGTCGATGTTCGGCAGCGCGTCGGCCACGCGCGTGATGGTGGCGAGATCCTCCGCGGTGCTCTCCCTCGGCTCACCGGTTTCGAGGTCGAAGACCTTGATGCAGGTCATTCCCGAAATGAACAAGGTGGCCCCTTCCGCGATTTCCATGTAGTCGGTGCCGTCCCGGTTCCAGATCCTGGCGCTCTTCGCCACCGTATCGAGGCACTCCTTCACGAGATCGGTTTCGAACCGGACCGTGTGGTCCGACGAGATGTCACAGCCGGCGTCCGAGAAGCGGTCGAGGACTCGGGGGTCTGGATCGAAGACCACACCGGTCTCGCGCAGCAGCTGGAAGATCGCATCGATGATCTTCTGGACATCGGTCTCCGACAACAGCTCGAAGACCGGGTAGCCGCCCATCGGAATTTTCTCGTCGGTCATGGTTTACGCTCCTAGCTGGGGAAGTCTTCGACTTCCGTTTGCGGCATCCCGCTCTTAGGATTCGAAGCCCATCGCGCGGAGTAGTCGCTCGCGAATTGGGTAGCGAGCGCCCCGCGTGTCCGCGCGATCGGCCGACGCGTTGAGAACCAGCCCGGCCCGGACGCCGAGCCAGCGCAGCGGTTCGGGCTCCCACCGCGGCGATCGGTGACCCACCCAGGGGAGTTCGAGCAGCGGCGTCTTTCGACCGAGCGCAAAGTCGCACAGCGTTCGGCCCGCCAGGTTGCTCGGGCACACACCTTCGCCCGCATAGCTCTCCACGCCCGCAATCCCAGTCGTCTCGTCGATCGAGAGGGATGAAATGAGATCTCGCGGCAAACCGAGCACGCCCCCCCAGCGGTGGGTGATGGCGCACTCCCCGAGCTGCGGAAGCATCTCGCGCAAGGCGTCGATGACCAATTTCTCGACGTACGCGCTCTTCTCGTAGCGGGCTTCGATCGTCGAGCCGAAACGGTAGTCGATATTGCGCCCGCCAATCGCAATGCGATTATCCGCCGTGCGCTGTGCGTAGGTGAACAGGCGGCTGCCGTCGCCAAAGAGCCCTCGCTCCGCAAGGCCGATCTCGTCCCATAGTTGATCCGACAGCGGTTCGGTGGCAATCATGTGTTCGTAGGTGGGCAAGGCGTTGCGTCGACAGCCGGGTAGCTTCGTGACGTGCGCGTCGAGTGCCATCACGATACGAGGTGCGCGGACCGTACCGCGTGAAGTGCGCACACGACCGGGTTCTACCGCGAGCACGGTGGTCTGCTCGTAGATCGACGCGCCGCGGCGCTCGGCTGCAGTGGCCACGCCGCGCGCGAGTTTTGCGGGGTTTACGGCGGCGGTGTTCGCATTGAAGATGCCACCACAGTTCGAGGCGGTGCGGATGCGAGCCGCGACCTCTTCGGGGTCGAGCCAGCGGACATCCTCCTCCTTCCACCCGATCTGTCGCGAGGTCGTCAAGCCCTCACGCAGTCGCTCTGCCTGCCGCGGGTTGGTCGCGAGGGTGAGGCCTCCCCCTTTGTGGAAGTCCGCTTCGATTCCCTCGGTCTTGCAGACGGCGCCCACCTCGTCGACGCTGGCTTTGATCGCCTCGCGCAACGCAGCGCCGCGCTCTGGGTCGCGTGCGGAAAAGTGCTCGAGGCCGTGGACCATGGCGCCGCACCAGCCGCCATTGCGCCCCGACGCGCCGAATCCCGCGATCTCTTTCTCGATGACCGCGACGCGCCGCGAGGGGTCGGCGAGCATCAAATAGTACGCGGTCCACAAACCCGTGAAGCCGCCGCCGACGATCGCCACGTCGACTTCGCAGTCACCGGGCAGCGGCGATCGCGGTTCGGGCTCCGCGCCGAGCGAGTCGAACCAGTAGCTGACCGAGCGATACGACATTGGGTTCCGTCACTTCCGTTGCAAAGAGGACGGTCGAGCGTACCACAAGCGCGCCCGGTTAACGGGCGCTGGGACTACGACGCTGGCGGGCGCTCGGGTACCACGGCGCGCTCGCGCATGGCGGCCAGGGTCTGCGGCATGCCGTACCCCATGCCGGTGCAGTGCGGCACCTGATAGAAGCGATTCGGAGCGATTACCGGACCGATCTTGACCGGCTCGAAGAGAACGTCGTACCGCGGATCCCGTGCCACTGCTACGTCCGTGCAGAGCATAGTGGAAAGGGGCTAATGGGCAGCGAGGTATCGTCGGTTTATGCGCGGGAACGTCGTTGATTCGTCGATCCTTCAGCTCGAGCTTTTTGGGTCGAGCATCGCACCCAGTAGACGCACGACTTCTTCTGCAGCGGTCTCCGGAATCAAAGCGGTCGTGGCGATTCCGGAAACGACCTTTGTGATGTTGTGATCGACGGTTCCGTCCTTGCCCCAGACATCACCGGTGGGCGCGGTGATGTACGTCGAAAACGTGCGATGACCCGTGCCGGGTCGTTCGCCGATCACGTGCAGGATCGCCCGCGGTCCGTCGAGGCCCGCGAAGAGGATCTCACCGACGCGATACCCGGCGCGCACGCGGCCTGAAGTCATCACCAAGTGTTCGGGTGAAACGGCCAGTCCGCGATCGTCGAGGCCGCTCCGCAGCCGCTCCAGGAATGGGGCGAGTTGATCGTCCTCCATGATGGCCAGCGCATTCAGTCCATCCGAGATTGCGATCTGCGCATCCATCCGCCCCGCCTGTTGTCGTCGGAGCCTGTGAAGCGCTGCGGTCGAAGGTTCGTTCAAATGCTCACCGGTCGTCGGATGCAAAATATAATCCGTTCGGTCCGCGGACTGCGTTGCGAGCCGCAGGTGGTTGGGTATCGCGTCGATGAAATCCGGCCGCAGTTCTGCCCAGATGCTGAGTTTCGCGTCGTCGTAAACGCGCTGGATGTCGTTTTGCAGCGCTGGCTTCAGATCCCATGACCTGTCTCAGTGCCCCTCGGCGACGAACAATCCGCGCCCGCGGACCTCGGCGAGTTGCTGTCTTCCCTCGTCGAGGATTTCCGGGTCACGCCTCGCATCGCCCTTGCGACGCCGGTATTGCAAGAACACCCAAAGCGGATCTCCGAAATGGTCGGTGGGCCGACCGTCCGGATCGATGACGCCGAGCCGTTGAAAGAACTGCCACATCGCGTCGTTGACGCGGTACCCAAACGCCTCTCGCAATCGGACGTGATCTTGATATCCGGTCGTCAGATATCCGAGCATCGGGTCGATCTTCGTCGGCAACGCCATCAGGTAGGCCGGGTTGGCCGGCATGATCTGGTCGATACACCAGTCGAGATCATCGAGTGAAATATCCATGTGCAGTGTCGAACACACGTCTAGGCCGATGCACAGGCCGTGAAGCTTGCCCATAGCGATGTCTTCCAAGCAGCAGCGCACGAGTTGCTCGCGCGTGCGGAAGACTTCCGGCCCAATGAACCCCGCGACATCATTCACGTGCACCCACGGGTCGGCGCTGTCCCCGGCCGCGCGCCGCGTCCGAGAGATTCGCTCGATCAGCGCCCGGGCAAGGCCGTACTTGCGGGATTCGTGCATGAGCATGTCGAAACCGTGCCCATGACCGTTGGTGAAATCCGCTCCTTGTCCGGTTTCGAAATACAACCCGTAGCGTCCGGCCCGCGTGTCCGCGTATCGCGTCAGCTTGTCGAGGCTGACATGGGGGCAGTTTTGCTCCTAATCAAGTCAACTTAACGGAAGGCGTCTTATCGGACCTTGCCGAAAACGTAGTTTATTCTTCCTATCGACTCTTCGGGGTCGCAGATCGGTCAATCGTCGAATCCGGGCCGGCGCCGCTGGCTCTTGACCGAGGAGCGGCGTTTTTTCTGCTCGGCTCCGCGCTTGCGGGCGCCCGCGCTGGCCTTGGTGGCAATCCGCGACCGGGCCGTGGCGAGCCCCCCCGAGACGATCTTGGCGAGTCGCTCGCGGGCGTTCTCCAGGTTGCGGGCTCGGCTGCGCGCGCGGCCCGCGTGGAGCACGAGTTCGCCGCCTTTCGTCAGGCGATGATCGAGCCTCGATAGCAACAGTGCGCGTTGTCGATCCGAAAGCACCTCGCTCGTCTCGATGTTCCAGCGCAGCGTCACGCGAGTGCTCGACTTGTTGACGTGCTGGCCGCCCGGTCCACTCGACCGGCTCGCCGTCGCGTGCAGTTCGCCCGCTGGGATGACGAGGCCCCGGCTTACGCGCAGGTCGCCCATCTCAACGCCGCCAGAAGTCGGGGTGGAAGAGGATCAGGATCGTGAAGAGTTCCAATCGACCCGCGATCATCGCGAAGCAGAGGGTGAGTTTTACTGCGCCCGGAAAGTGCCCGAAGTTGTCGAACGGGCCGATTTCGCCCAATCCCGGCCCGACGTTTCCAACCGAGACAAGAGCCGCCGACAACGCGGTCACGATGTCGTAGCCCCCCGCGGCCACCACACAGGCGACCACCGCGACGGTCAGGAAGTAGGCGGTGAGAAATGCCCAGATGCCGGCGAGCACGTCGTCGGGGACCCGCTTTCCCTCGTAACGGACGGGATGCCCCACCGCGGTGCGGTGCCCCAGTCGGTCGAAGACACTGGCGACCGCTTTCATTCCGATCAGGACCCGCAGGCTCTTCACACCCCCAGTGGTCGAGCCTGCCATGCCTCCGAGGATCATCAACTGTAGAAGCACCAGTAGCGCAATGGTCGGCCATACCTCGAAATTGACGGTGGCGTAACCCGTCCCCGTGCCGATCGAAACCACCTGGAACAGCGCGGTGCGAAAGCCCCCGGGTTCGATGGCGTGCACGAGTGCCCAATAGACGATGATGGCCGCTCCGCCCAGCAAGAGCAGGTAGTAACGCAGCTCTGCATTCCGCAGGACGCTGCCAATGCGGCCGGTGAGCAGCCGATAGTGGAGCACGAAGTTCACGCCGGCGAGCATCATGAAGACGATGATGATCCATTCGATGAGCGCAGACTCGAAGCCGCCGATCGATCCGTCCAGGGTCGAAAAGCCGCCCGTCGCCATCGTCGTGAGCGAGTGACAGAGTGCCTCGTATCGGGTCATTCCCGCGGCAACCAGCAGGACCCACTCGACCCCGGTAAAGCCGACGTAGATCAACCAGAGTCGTCGGGCGGTGACCGCGATCCTCGGGGTGAGTTTGTCGGCGACGGGGCCCGGCACCTCGGCCTTGAAGAGCTGCATACCGCCGACACCGAGCAGGGGCATCAGGGCGACCGCAAAGAGGATGATCCCCATCCCGCCGAGCCATTGGGTGAGGGACCGCCAGAGCAAGAGGGCCCTGGGGGCGCTCTCGATCTGGTTTATTACGGTGGATCCCGTCGTCGTAAAGCCCGAGACGGATTCGAAGGTTGCATCGATGACGCCAAGCGTCTCGGTGAACACGTAGGGAAGGGAGCCGAACGCGGATGCGGTCAACCACGCGGCGCTGACCACGAGAAAACCATCCCGGGTTCGCAGACGCCGGTCCGCGGGGTGCGAGCCGAGCGCCATCGCGAGTCCGACCACGCATGCGGCGATCGCGCTCGCCGCGTAGGGGAGCACCGGTTCGCCGAAGCTGAAGGCCGCCACAATGCACGAGTTGAATCGCGGCAAGGCCGACGAGCAACCAGCCGAGAACATTTGCAATGAGCGGGGCGTTCACCGCTAGCTCGGCGGTGCGAAGGCGTGCCAGCGAAGTCGGTTGCCGTTACCGCCGAGATCTGTGTATACCCGGCACGCGCCGTGTACCCGCACGATCTCCTCCGCCGCGCGTTTGACTGCAGCCATCAGCTCCGTCAAGACTTCGTCTTCGACGGTCAGGAGCGATTCTACAGTTTCGATGGGTTCGATGATGAGGTGTCCGGGAGCCAAGGGGCGGTCGGGCCGAAGCGCGCGGACGGCACCGGTCTCGAAGACGACGGATTCGGTCGTGGCGGGCTTCGGATCGGTGTCGACTGGGAGCAGGGGCTCGACTTCGGACTGCAGGCTGCGGATCAGGCTTTCGCGGGTGGCCGGCGGGATCTCAGCCTCCCGTTGGTAGTTGGGGTGGCTGACGCGCACGCGCGCGAGTGTATTCGGATCGCAGAAGCGTCGCTGCGCCTCTTCGTCGAGCGCGAATTTGATGTACTGCACGGCAGAGATCCGATCCTCCTCCATCTGCTTCGGATCGAATTGCGCTTTGATTTCGACGGCTTCGTCTTCATCGCCGACGATCAGCGAGACGTGTTCGTCGACGCCGATGAGCCGGTCGAGCGCGGGTCGGACTTCGGCCGCTTCGGTGATCTCGACGAACAGGGTTGCCGAGAGTTCGCGATCCGCGGGCATGAGTTCGTTGTAGGTGTCGATCTCGTGTTGGATCTTGTCCGGCAGGGCGATGCGTTCGACCCAGACCATTTCCTGGACCTGAAAGTGAAGTGTCTCCCGGTCTTCGAACAACAGCGTGATGTTTTCGCCGACGGCGAGTCGGCGCCTGCGCTTGTAGTCGATCACCGCTGCGCGGTAGCTCGGGCGCAAACCCACGTACCTCTCACGGTCTACGATGTCTTCCAAGGCGAGCGGTTTCACGGTGCAGACTCCTGGTAGGCGCGGTTTAGCAGAATGACGGGATGCAGCGGCTTCACTCCGAGGCCCTTCTGGATGCGCAAGGCCGCGAGGGGGCAGTCCGTGGAGACCCAGTCCGGCTTCGCGGCATCCAGCCGCTTGAGCATACCGCTTGCGACCTTCATCGACTTGTCGTAAAAGCGCTCTTGCATCCCCCAGGTGCCATCGACGCCCGAGCAGGCATCCACGAGCACGACCTCGTCGGCGGCGAGTTGGAGCAGGTCGCGCGAACGAAAACCGATGTTCTGGGCCCTCAGGTGGCAGGGCGCGTGATAGGCCACCCTTCCCAGAGACGATTTGAAATCGCGGCTGAGCTTTTTGGCGCGCGCCAGGTTGTAGATGAATTCCATCAGATCCTGGGTGCCCGCGGCGACGCGCTCGGCGTCCGCGTTGGCCAGCAATTTCGGATACTCGGTCTTCAGCATCAACGAGCAGGAAGGTCCGGGGGCGACGATCGTGGCGCCGGCTTCGACATAGGGGAGCAGGTCGGCGACGTTCTTCTCGGCGTTGCGGCGCGCAGCGTCGAGGTCTCCGGTATCGGTGAACGGCATTCCGCAGCAACGCTCGTAGCAGAGATCCACGCGCACACCGCTTCGCTCGAGGATTTCGACAGCGGCTCGCCCGGTATCGGGGTCGTTGTAGTTGACGCTGCAGGTGGTGAAGAGAACAACGTGACCGTTCTCCCCCTCGAGTCGGGTCGGTTTTTTTGCGTACCAACGCTCGACGGTCTCTCGATGAAACGAAGGCTGAATCCAATCGCGGTGAATGCCGAGCGTCTTTTCCATTGCGACGCGCGAAAGCCGATTCCGGTTGACGGCATTCATCAGCCCCGGTGCGAGGGATCCGATCTTCCCGATCAAATCGGTTCGGGTGGTGATTTTCCGCGCGAGTGAAACTCCGTCACGTGCCGCGCGAAATTGTTGATGCCGGCGCATCAAAGCCGGGAAGTCGATGTCCCACTCGTGAGGGGGCGTGTAGGGGCAGTGGTTGTAACAGAGCTTGCAGTGGAAGCAGAGTTCGTTGACTTCGTCGAAGCCGGCCATCGATACGCCCTCGATCTCGCGATCGGTTGCGTCGACCAGTTCGAAGAGCCGGGGGAAGGAAGGGCAGAGCGGCAGACAGCGGCGGCACTGGTGGCAGACTTCGCCCGCACGCCGCAGTTCGCGCTCGAGCTTCTCGGGGTCGTCGTAACCCGGGGCTCCGTAGCGCATCTCTGTCGACGGAAATTCGGGCGGCGGGACTTTCATCGGGGATCGCTCCGAATCGCGATACACCCGCGCGGACCCTCGAGTCCAAGGAGGGACCGCCTCGTCTCAGGCGGTCCCTCCGCGGATGGGTGTTCGAATGGCTAGAGCTTCTCCAGATTGTCGCGTGCGCTCTGGAATCGCCCCTGCGTGCGACTTCTCGGCCTTGGCGAGGGTTTCGAACCACTCGGCGATGTCGTCGAATTTTTCATCGCGCGCGGCCTTCGCCATGCCGGGGTACATCTCGGTGTATTCGTAGGTCTCACCTGCGACCGCAGCGGCGAGGTTTAGATCTGTCGCTCCGATCGGCATGTCGGTGGCGGGATCGCCGGCCGGCTTCAAGAAGTCGAGGTGGCCGTGTGCGTGGCCTGTTTCGGCTTCTGCGGTATCTCGAAATAGCCCGCCGACATCCGGGTAGCCCTCGATGTCTGCGTGGCGCGCAAAGTAGAGATAGCGGCGATTTGCCTGGGACTCGCCCGCGAAAGCGTCCTTGAGGTTCTGGTGGGTCTTGGATCCCTTGAGTTCAGCCATGCTTGCTCCTTCCGTCATTTCTGGTCCCGGTTTTCGATTTGGTTGCCACCTGGATCGCACGGAGCCGGGCCGATAGTCGCGGGATGTTCGCGGAACGCCGGGCTTCGGTCAATTCCCCGCCACGGCGGCGTTATCCACCGGTTCCGGGCACTTTTTCGAGTTGATCCAGAGTGTGCCGGGCTACCGAACGGAGATCGAGGTCGGGGTCCGCTTCGGCGATCTGTCGGAGCGTCGCAATCGCGGCATCCGACAGCGCATCGGTGTGCTCGCGAGCGAGCGCGCTGAGCGAATACGCGGCCATCTTGCGATTCACAGCGTCGCTTGGATCCGCGATCACTTCCGCGAGCCGATCGAAGATTTCACTCGACGGATCGGTCAGTCCTGCAAGTGAGGTCAGCGCCGCGCGCCGGACGAGTGGATCGGCATCGCGGGTGCCTTCGAGTAGTGCGCGTGTGGATTCCGGGCGCTCGGGGCCGAGTTCGCGTACGCAATGCGCCGCCATGCGTCGAACGTCGGCGGATTCACCGCCGGTGACGAGGCCAACCACCAGCGGCAGGACCTCCGGGTTGACGCGCCCCGCATCGACCAGCAGTCGTGCAGCCATCCAGCGCACATCACCGTCGGGGTTCGCGAGCGCTTCGACGATCGGAGGCAGCAGTCTCGGGGTCGGTGGTTCGATGCGTGTACTCGTCAGCACCGCGTGCCAGCGGCACGAGGCGTCGTCGCTTCGAAGTGCGCGGTGGACGACGGCTTCGACGCCGTCGATTTCTCGCGAGAGACGTGCGAGCGCATCCGAAGCGGCGACGGCAACGGATCGGCTGGGGTCGCCGAGCGCTTCTCCGAGTGCGTCGATCAAAAGGATGGCCGACGGGTCTTCGACGGCGTCGCGACAGGCCGAGACACGCTCGTCGGGCACCGGGCTTTGTAAACGTTCGGCAATCGGGTGGCTCACAGCAGTTCCCAACGAACCGCCGCACCGCCGCGATCCTTCGCGGTTCTGGCGCGTCCCTCGCTTTCGAGCTTTCGCAAGTGCGAGCCGACCGATTCGCCTGCCGGCCCGTGCAGCGAAGGCGGATAATCCGCGTAGATCTGTGCGACGATCTCCGGGATTGCGAGTGGACCCGCGCCGAGCGCCGCGAGGATCTGATCTTCGCGCATCTGGCGATGGGCGATGTATTCGCGAATCTTCGCATCGCCATCCTGGATCAGCGGCCCGTGTGCGGGATAGATCGCCGCGGGTTTTTGCGCGAGCAACCGATCGAGGGAGTTCAGGTACTGGCGCAGATCGCCGCCCTGACCGGGAATCACCGTCGTGCCGACGCCGAGGACATTGTCGCCCGAAAACAGGGATCCCTCTTCTTCGAGTACGAAGCAGAGATGGTCTTCGGCGTGCCCCGGCGCGTGGATGGCGCGCAGCGTCGCACCCTCGGTGCGCACCACCGATCCCTCGCCGATGGTCGTGATCGACAACCCATGGCGATCGTCGACTCCTGCCCACGGTTGCTTCGAAATCCGCATCGCGCCGTAGCGCTCGATGACCGACCGGGCGCCGCCGATGTGATCCTCGTGGCCGTGGGTGAGGACGATTTCCTGGATGCCTTCGCAGCCCGCCTGCTCGAGCGCGGCATCGAGTACGGGCAGGTAGCTCTCGCGACCCTGTCCGGTGTCGAGCAGGATCCTGCGCCTTCCCGTACCGATGAGGTAGGTGTTGGTTCCCGGGCCCGTGAAGACACCGGGGATTCTGGCCGAGCGCGACGATGACGCGATCCGACCAACGATCCACGTTCGGGAGTTGGAGGTCGATCATCGTCTGCGGTGTCTGGGACACTTTATTCTCCGGCGATCATCATCTTGGAGATCCTCACCGAGGGTGAGGCGGTACTGCCGCGCCATAGGATGTCCGACCCAATGGCGTCGATTTCCATCAGCATTTCAGCGAGATTGCCTGCGATCGTGAGTTCTTCCACGGGCCCGACGATCTCGCCGCCTTCGATCCAGAGGCCCGCCGCCCCGCGCGAATAGTCGCCGGTCACGGGGTTGAATCCCATCCCGATCAACTCCGTGACGAGAAGTCCGCGCTGGGTGCTCGCGATGATTTCGTCCAGGGATTGCTGACCCGGTTCGAGCCAGAGGTTGGTCGAGCCCGCCGACGGCGGGCTGCCGGCCCCGCGGGTCGCATTGCCCGTAGATTGCATTTCGAGTTTGCGCGCCGAATAACTGTCGAGCAGATAACTCGAGAGGCGCCCGTGGTCGACGACGACGGTCCGTCGGGTCTGCAACCCCTCTCCGTCGAAGGGCTTGCTGCCGAGTCCGCCCGGGCGGGTTCCGTCGTCGATCACGGTCATCGACGAAGCGGCAATCGCCTCTCCGAGTTTGCCGGCCAGGTAACTGGTCTGACGGTACACCGCATAACCGTTGACGCAGCTGATCAGGTGGCCCAACAGACTCGGTGCTGTCACCGGATCGAAGATCACCGGCGCCTCACAGGTTGCGATGCGCTTGGCGCCGAGCCGGCGCACGACGCGCTCGGCGGCCTTACGGCCGACCGATTCGGGCGACTCGAGGTCCGACAAGCGCCGCGCGACCGTATACCAATAATCGCGCTGAAGGCCGCCGTTGTTTTTGGCGACGGGTTCGGAGAGCAGCGAGTGGGCGGCCGTATCGTATTCGCCGAAGAAGCCCGCCGAATTTCCGTAAGCGACGTGCGAGAAGCTCGAGCCGATCTGGGAGCCCTCGGAGTTCTCGATTCGGGGGTCGACATCCCGCGCCGCGGCTTCCGCTGCGCGGGCGTCCTGGATTCGCGTCTCCACATCGACATCTCGATCGGCCGGGTCGAACAAGGCGAGATCGAGAACCTCGCTGGCGAACGATTCGTCGGGCAGGCCGGCGGTCGGATCCGCCGCGGTGGCTCGCGCGAGTGCGGCCGTTTCCTCCGCCATCTTGTCGACGGCCTCGGGCGACAAGTCGCTCGTCGAAGTGCTCGCCGAACGGGCCCCGTGCTCGCCGGCCACGAGTGCGCGAATCCCGAGCACCCGCTCTCGGGCCTGGGTGACGAACTCGATCTCCGCGGCGCGAACGCGCGCTTCGACGCTGTCGCTTTCGATCAAGACCGCATCAACAGCGGTCGCGCCCGCGCGTCGCGCGCGGTCGATGGCTCGCTCTACGGTGGCGCTCGGCGTTTCGACGCTCAACGGGTCGTCCCTCCTACGGTAATGCCATCGAGTCGGATCGTCGGCAAGCCGACACCGACGGGGACGCTCTGGCCATCCTTTCCGCAGGTTCCGACCCCCCAGTCGAGTTCGAGGTCACTGCCGATGCGCGAAACCCGGGTCAACACGTCGGGTCCGTTTCCGATCAGGGTCGCGCCCTTGAGCGGCGCGCCGATCTTGCCACCCTCGATCTCGTAGGCCTCACTGACGGAGAAGACGAATTTTCCACTCGTAATGTCCACCTGGCCGCCTCCGAAAGACACCGCGTAGATGCCGGATTGTACGGAGCGCAAGATTTCGTCGGGGTCGTCGTTTCCGGCGAGCATGAAGGTGTTGGTCATGCGCGGCATCGGGATGTGGGCGTAGCTTTCGCGGCGCCCATTGCCGGTGGGTTTCATCCCCATCAAGCGCGCGTTGAGCCGGTCCTGGAGGTAGCCGCAGAGGATTCCGTCCTCGATCAGAACCGTTCGTTGGGTCGGTGTGCCTTCGTCGTCGACGTTGAGTGAACCGCGGCGCTCGTCCAGGGTTCCGTCATCGACCACGGTCACCCCCTTGCTCGCAACGCGTTCTCCGATGCGATCGGTGAAGGCAGAGGTCTTCTTGCGGTTGAAGTCTCCCTCGAGGCCGTGACCGATCGCCTCGTGGAGCAAGATGCCGGGCCAACCTGGGCCCAGCACGACATCCGTCGTGCCGGCCGGGCAGGCCTTTGCATCGAGGCTCAACAATGCGACCCGAACGGATTCGTCGACGAGTTCCTGCCAGGTTGCCGTTTCGAGCAGGCGGGAAAAATCGTAGCGCCCGCCCATCCCCTGATAGCCGATTTCACGTCGGCCCTCTGCGCCCTCGGCGACGATCTGCACGTTCAGCCGCACGAGCGGGCGGACATCCGCACTGAGGCTGCCATCGCTGCCTGCAATCAGGATGTTCTGGTGCTGGGTGACGACGCTCGCCATGACCTGCTTGACTCGGGGGTCGCGTCCGCGCGCGTAGACGTCGATCGCTTCGAGCAGGCTGACTTTCTCAGGGATGGGAACTTCGGTTGGCGCGGTTTCGACTGGATACAAATTCCTCGCGTTTGCGCCGGTTCCGTGCACGGCGACTGCATTGCCTTGGCTCGGGCTCTCGGAGATGGCACGTGCCGTGGCCGCAGCGAGTTCCAGGTTCTCGACCGTGACCTCGTCCGAGTGCGCGTATCCCTGACGTTCGGCGACCTGGGTGCGCACGCCGACGCCCTGCTCGAGGTGGCGGCTCCCGCTCTTGACGATGCCTTCCTCGAGGGCGACCGAGTCTTGAACCGTGTATTCGAAGTAGAGGTCCGCATAATCGACCTCGCGTTCGAGAGCTGCGTCGAGCGCACGCGTCAGGCTTCGATCGTCCATTCCGAAGCGGTCCCGGAAAAACGAAACGGCGACTTCGCCGCCTTCGTTACTCGCCATGGCTCGATCCTCCTCGCGGCTCACCACCGGTCCAATCCGGAAGGGCGGCCAACTGATCCAACAGCTCGTCAAGCTTAGCAAGCGACCTCACATCGATCGCTCGAAGCCCGGCTGCGCGGGCTCCCTCGATATCCAGCACCTCATCATCACCCACGACGACGGCTCGCGACGCGGGCACCTCGAGCCGCTCGAGCGCGCGATGGAAGATCGCGGCTTCGGGTTTCGCGGCACCGACATCGGAGCAGAGGACGATCGCGTCGAACAGTTCCGCCAACCCGAGCCCTCGTAGGAGCTCCGGAAGCCGCCGGTCGAAATTCGAGACGATTGCGGTCGCCCAACGAAGCGATCGGAGCTTCAGCAGCAGGTTTCGCGCGCCGGGGATTTCGCGCCAGGCTTCTGGGCGGCTCATCGCGCCGAACAGCTGCTCGAAGAATGCGTCGAAATCGGTGAAGCGAACGGCGGGGTCGACCGCCAGGAATGTCTTGGCAACGACTTTGCTCCACCAGGTTTTTTCGAGTGGCAAGATTTCCTCGACCGGAACGCCCGGGAATACCATTGCCGGCACCTTCTTGAAGGTGATGCGAAAGGCGGCCTCCAGCTCGCTCGGCGCGGCGATCACTCCGTGTTCGCGAGCGATGCGCGCATAGGTTTCACCCACGGGCTCGCGCAGCTCGATCAGGGTTCCAGCGGCATCGAAGAGTACGGCACGGCGGAGTTTCAAATGTCAGCTCGGGCGTCGAGCGGAGGCAATGAAGGTTGCCGGCAAATCCCGGCTGGATGCGAGGCCCGCGTGTTCTTCGAGTCGAAAATCGATCAGGCCGACTGCGAGGAACCAGCCCGCGACTTCCTCTGCGGAAAACCCGAGCCAGCTGACCCCGAGTTCTTCGCGCATCCACTCGTGTTGATGGGGTACGAAGTCCACGGTGACGACGGTGCCGCCTGGCGCGACCACTCGCGCCATCTCGGCAATCGCCTCAGCAGGGGAGGGGAGGTAATGCAGCACCATGTGCGCGAGTGCAGCGTTGACCTCACCGTCGGATAGTGGCAGTGCGCTCGCCTTGCCGTGCCGAAATTCGATCTGGAGATCGGGTTCGGCTGCGGTCTTGCTGCGCGCCGCATCGATCATGCGCGACGAATCGTCGACCGCCACCACCCGCACTCCGAGGCGCGCGAGTTCGATCGCGAGGATGCCCGTGCCGGTGCCGATGTCCGCGACGACTAGATTTGGGTCGAGTAACCGCGAAACCGCACGGGCGCGCAGCGCGTCATCGTTGAAAACCTTGCGAAGTGCGTCCCACTCCGGACCGACCGAATCGAAGAAGCTGCGGGTGCGCTCGGAGCGCGACTCCATCACGCGCGCGAGTGCTGCGGCGTCGAGTTCCACGGTCGCATCGCCGCGCAGGTTCTTGACGACCAATGCCCAGGTATCTCGCCATGGTGCTTCCTGCGGCGGGACAAATCGGTAGAAGACGAAGGTTCCGTCGCGGCGGTCTTCGAGAAGTCCCGCTTCGCGCAGGATCGCGAGGTGTCTCGAAACCCGGGATTGTGCCATGCCGAGGACCGTCATGATCTCCTGGACGGCGAGTTCTTCGCGCTCGAGCAGTGCGAGGATGCGGACGCGGGTCGGGTCCGAGAAGGTCCGAAAGACGCGCTGTAGTTGTTCGGCCTTCATGGCTCTCACCATCCGCCGGTGGATCCCGGTGATCGCCCTGAATGGGCTGGAATAAACGGGGTCTAGCGAATTTTCGGCTTCGCGACCGTTCCGGATATTTTTACGAGCGCTTCGCCACCCGGATTGACCTTCACACCGCCGGCTGACACGGCCCGGGATATCGTGGGTTTGACGTCGAGTGAGAATTCGAAACCGATCGGCGCCTGTTCCAACTGTTCGGCGTGGCCGATCTTGCCGCTGCCAGTACCCGATACGTCCGGGCCGTCGAGGTTCAGCGAGATGAGCGTCGCGTAGGCGTCCCCACCGAGGCTCGCCTCACCCGTGAGGCTCTTGAACGGCAGCGGGACCGAAAAGCCCGGCAGGGAAATCGAGCCGTCCTGAATCTCGAATTCGACCCAGCCTTCGGGTCCTTCTTCAGTCATCGAAACGTCGAGCGTCGCCTCGAGGTTCCCCTCGAAGCCCCCGGTCGGGATCCAGTCCGCGATCGGGGGGAGTTCGGGCCGGGCATCTCGAATCGTTCCAGCCCAGGAAGTGACACCATTCCAGCGGAGCGTGCCGTCCGCGCTTCCAGAGGGGCTTTCCAATTCCACGTGGAGGACGGGCTCGCCCACGAACCAGGACAGCGACCAGGCGGGCCGGATCAGCGCTCGATCGATCTGCTGCAGCGGTCGGTCCGGGAATTTCGCCCGCAGCTGCGTCGCTTCGAGCGCGGGTCCGGCGAACTGCAGGGTCGGGCCGACGTCTACAAACGTCAGTTGGATGCCGTGGCTTTGCTCGATCCGGTTTGCAATCAATTCGCCGAGTTTGTCGTAGGGAAAACCGCGAATCATGAAGAACACGACCAGCAGCACGCCCGCGCAGGGAACCCCGATTACGATCAGCGCGCGCGGAAGCGCTTCGCCGGTCTGTTGGTGGGTGGTTGTGGGCATCAGATCGCCTCGAAGGTAGAGACCGTAAAGGTCACGTCGAGGAAACTGGGCTTGTCCTTGCGTGTACGCATGCGCAGGCTCTTCACGGAAAGCACCTGTTCCGAGGATTCGATCTGGTGGAGATAGCTCACGGCCTGTTGGAGCGTGACCTCCTTGAGTTCCACCTCGACCTTGGTTTCCCGATAGCGGTCGTTGGAGGGCGTCGCCTGCGGTTCCATCGATTCGACCTTGACTCTCGAGGCTTGCGCGAGAGATTCGAGGGTGGTGCGCAGATTGCCTCGTGTACCGACCTGGATCCGCTGCTCGACCGAGGTGAGTCGATCGTTTACGTCGTCGAATTCTCCGCGCAGGCGAGACATGACCTTCAGTTGTTGTTCAGCCTGGGCGAGGCGTTGCTGGGCATCGCTTCGAAGCCCGAGAGACGCCTGAATGACGCCAAAATAGATCACGAGTACGACGAAAAGACCGCCCACAATCGAAACCAGGATGCGTTCGCGATCGGAAAGATCTTCGAACGCAGTGCGCAATCGAATCCACAGCTTCTTCATCCCGAGCCCTCAGGGGGCGCCAGGCTGATCGTGACGTCGAATCTCTTGCCGCCGCGCTTCGGGTCCGATTCGATCGATCCGATTCGCGCTTGTGTGAAAGGCGGAAACTTCGCGAGTTCCGCGCCCAGGCGGTCGGCGGATTCGAAGCTCTTGGCGTAGACCCGCATGCGAATGATCTGGCGATCGATGCTGAGTTCATCGAAGACGACATCCAGATCCTTGGGGACGAGCTTCGAGATCTCGGTCAAGAGGTCGAGCGCGGAGAGATTCCCGCGATAGACACCGAGAAATTCAGCGCGGGAAGTCGCCGATGCGATCTCCTGGCGCAATGCGGCCAGCGGGTTGTCGGGCAGAACCTGGCCGGGAAAGGCCTCTGTGTAGAGTTGCTCGATCTGCTCTTCCATCTGGCTCGCCCGGTGGTTTTCGAGGCCGGTGGAGGTTGCAATGCTCACGAGTCCCAGGATCACCGCGGAGACTGCCAGGCCGAGGGGCCACGAGAGTTCGCGTCGATAGCGACCGAGGTCGAGTCGGACGGCGAATTCATCCTGGCGGAAGTCCATGCGGGTCTTGGCCTGGGCGGTACCCCGCATCGCCAGCGCGATCGCGGGCGCAAAAACGATCGCGTCGGTATCGGTGGTCAGGGCCTTTCCGTATTCCTGTGTCGGAGCGCCCAGTTTCTGTGTGCTGATCCCGATCGTGGACGCGAGGTATTCGTCGAGACCACTGAGCTGCGCGGTTCCGCCGAAGAGGGTGATTTCGCGGACCGGCCCTGACTCGAGCGTCACAATCAGGGGTTCGAGTGAACCCAGGGTTCGGATGATCTCGCGTGCAATGCGGTCGAGCGTGGCCCGGGTGGCGGGCAGGGTTTCGCGCATCCCCGCGCCAAACACGCTGTCTTCGCATTTTGCGCGCTCTGCGTCCTCGTGGCCCAGCGCGCGATCGCGGCCGAGCGCTTCGGTCAGCGCGGCACCCGCGATGGTAAAAGTCCGAGACGCGACGGGCTGTCCGTCTGCAATCAGACAGCAGGTGGTCTTGCGGTGGCCCATATCGATCAGCAGGCGGGTTCCAGCCAGATCGAAAAGGTTGCTCAAATGGCACAGTACGAGCCCCTCGGCCTCGACGGTTCGAGGTTCGCTCTGCGCCTCGCGAAGCGTTCCGAGCAGATCGGACACGTCGGCGCGGGTGGCGACCGCCGCTACGACTTCTGCGTGGTTTCGATCGCCTCCGACCATCTCCCAGTCGACCAGCACATCATCGAGATCGAATAGCGTGTCGTTCTCCACCTCGAACGGAACGACCTGGCTGAGTCTCTTGCGGTCTCGAAACGGAAAGCTCAGGCGCCGGGTGGAGAGTCGATCGCCGGCCAGCGCGCAGACTGCGTGGTCGGTCGAAAGCCGGTGCATGCGGACAAAATGTTGGATGAGTTCTGCGAGCGGAGCGTCGCTGTCCGCGCGCGGCATGCTGCGCATCGCGACGGCCTCGAAGCCGCGCAGCGTCTGCCGGAATTCCACGGCCTTGAGGCTGTGGCTCCCAACGTCGAGTCCGAGAATATTGCTCAGGAATGCCATCGGTGTCCCCCGATCACCGGACGCGCCAGCTTAGCATCAGCGGTGGATCCGCACTTCGATTAACGACCGCTTCAATAGTCCGCCTGATCTCGCCCACTCGGGCATCGGCCGTGATCGTAAAGACGCTGGCCGTATAGGTCGGGGGCGGAAATATCGGGCTCGACACGATACTGCTTATCGGCGTGCAGTCCTTGAGCGAGAGAGATTCACCGCAAATGAGCCCACCCTTCTCGCGGACCTCCATGATCTGCTTGACCTGATCCTTTTTGGCGAGCCGGTGGTCAGATCCTCCCATTCTGGAGAAAATCAGCGAAAGCACGTGGGGCGGCGCGGTGTTGAGGTTGATTCCCCCCCCTCCCGCAAAGGGCTCTACCGTGACATACGGCCGCAGCGCTTCCACGAGCTTGCGGTCAAAACCCTCGATGAGGAAGAGATCGTCGACGCTCATCAGGGGCCCGTTTGCGGCCCAGTAGGGCGGTTCCTGGAGTTGATAATAGGTGTCTTCCAGGCCGCCTTTGAACCGAACCCCGTCCGCGTCGACCCAGTCCATCAGTGCTTCGGTGAGTTCGGGAATGTCGTAGAATTTTTCTCCGGGTGGGAGTTTCATCTCATCGATGACCTTTTCGAAGAACGCGTCCAGAAAGAACTCGGTTTCTTCGTAGGGGGCTCCGGCCTCCGCGTAGTCGAAGATCGAGTTGAGGTTGAACAGCATCCCCGAGTCTTTGATCCGGATTTTCAAGCTGGCCCCATCACCCCCGGGAATCTCGACCTGCGCGAGTTCGGACCAGGAGTCCTGCTGGCTGTCGATGGCTTGTTGGGTGGCCTCTTCCTGGATTCGATCCATGATCAGGACGGTTTTCGCGAGCCGAATACCGCTGCGCGCGAGAGTCTCCGCGCGGGCCGCAGCATCGCGATTGCGCGCGACGCTCGCATCGATGACGGCCCGCCGCGTGAAGGTCGCAATCGAACTGGTGAGCAGCAGTGCGAAGAAGAGCACGACGAGGAGCACCACGCCCTGCTGTCGGCTTGAACGGTTCAGCGGCATCTGGGATCCACGATTCGCTTGCATTCTTCGGGGAGGCCCTGGTAGTCCCTTGGCCCAAACGGCATGTCGGGTTTCGATTGCGCGAGGCCGACACAGATCTTCTCGTTCGAGCTGGCGGAATCGGGCACGCTGGGCGGGAAACAACAGGAATTCGTGACGCACTCCCCATTCTCGCCGTCTTTCTCCTCGTCGTCCTCCTCCGATTCCTCGTCACCTCCGGAAAGCAGGTTGTTGGGATCCATGAGCGCCACGAGATCGATCGGGCGGACCGGGATCAACACCCTCTTTCGATAGACCGGCGGTTCCTCCACCGCGTCCTCGCTGTCGGGCATCAACGAGAGTTGAATCTCGACGGCCAGCGGGAGAGAGCTCGATTCGAGGACCATCGACGAGTCCCATTCGCTGCGGAGCTCCCCTTCTTCGCCGAGGAAGTAGAATCCGAAATAGCGCAGGCCCTCGGCGAGCAGGAACGTGCCGTCGTCGCCCCCCCTCGGAAAATCTTTGTCGAGGCTTTCTGGAAGTCGGGGCGAGGACCATCGATACAGCGAAATCGAATCGTCCTCGGCGGATTCAGTGATGTAGGCGACCACGGCGATGTTCGTCTCGGCACTGTCCGTTCGCGTCGGGTCGTGGTTTCGGGTGATGAATTTGAGGCGATCGGATGCGTCACCGCCGAGCCGGGTCTGGCCCAGGAAGATCCACGGGAATGCGAAGGGGTCCATATCTGCTGGTTTTACCATCAGGAATGCACCCTCGATGTCGCGAGCGACGCGATCGAGTATCCCGCTCGCGCGCCGAACGCCGCGGGTATGGTCCGACGCGCGGGTGGTGGCACGGGCGAGCTCCGTGTAGAAGTTGAGTGCGACGAAGAAGACGAAGCCGATCAGCGCGACGACCGCCATCACTTCGATCAGCGTGAAACCTTCCCGTTTGCCCGGTTGAGCGCTCATGGTCGCTCGCTCTCCGAGGCGGTCTTATTCAGTACGCCCGTTGCCGCGAGCTTGGAGGCTGCATCCTCGTCGACCGCAAAGAGGGTGCGGGTCACCGAACGCTCGGCTCCAGCCTCGAACCACGAGACCCGGAGTTCCACTCGAAGAAACGGCGGCGTGAGGGTGTCCGCCGCTCCAGTCTGCGCGGTCGGAACCGGCAATGACGGTGTGGCCTGGTTCTTTGCGTTGCGCTCCTGTTCCTGCTCTAGAGCGGTCTTGAAGATCTTGGTCTGGAGGGGCGTGACCTCCCATGTCACCGTCAAGCCGTCTTCTTCTTCGGATTGGGTGATTCCGAGTTCGGGCGCCACGCCCGTATCGAGTTCCAACTCGAACTCGCTGATTTCCAGGTCCGCGACCAGCGAAGCTTCCAGAATACGCCGGCTCTCGCCCTCGGAGCGAAGCCATTGGATGGCTACGCCAGAGAGTGTGGTGTAGACGATCGCGAGGATCGCGACCGCTCCGAGCACTTCGAAGAGCGTGAAGCCAGCGTCAGAATTCCTCATCGAGAATCCGCACCATTTCGGCCAGGGGCAGGATTTCCAGCGCAAGCTCGCGGCCACCGGGTTCGTCGAGTACGAGCAGTGTGTACGACGACGTGCCGTCACCTTCGAAGGTGATGTGCGCTTCGCCGAAGTCGGTTTCGCCACCCGGCGTCTCGATCCACGCGAATTCGATGCCCCTGCCAAGGGTTTCGAGTTTTCCGAGAGGCCCTTGCAGTGTTTCAAAGCTCCGCTCCGTTGCTGGCGGTGGCGCGAGGGAGAGCTGCATCTCGACGTCCGAATCGAGCGAGGGCTTTGCTGGTTTCTTTGCCTCGACGGGACGCTCTCCCTGCCACTCCAGCTGGTAGGTGCCGGAATCGAGATCGATCGCCAGCCGATGCGGGACCCCGGTCATCACCGCGCGCTGTCGGCCAAAATCGATCCGCTCGACGATCTGCTCGGCGGAGTTCCGCAGCTTGTGGGCCTGCACGGCGCCGAAGTTGGGCAACATGACGCTCATCAGCAGCCCGGCGATGAGCAGGACCGCGAGAATTTCGAGCAGGGTGAACCCCGCCCGATCCCATGCGCGGTGTGTGTTCGCTCTCAGTTTCTGTCTCCGCCTTCGTCCCAATTTCCGATGTCGGCATCGACGCCCTCACCGCCGGGTTTTTCATCGGATCCGTAGGACCAGAGGTCGAACGAGTGGGAGTTGTTTTGGCCCGGCTGCTCGTACTCAAAGGGATTGCCCCAGGCGTCTTCGGGTATGCGTCGCTTCTGGAGATATCCGCCTGGAGGGAAGCTCTTGGCGCCGTCGGCCTCGTGTATCAGCGCATCGAGACCCTGTTCGCTGGTGGGATAGTGGGCGTTGTCCATTCGGTAGATCTCGAGCACGGATTCGAGGTTCGAGATCTGGACGCTCGTCGTGGTGACGCGGCCCTTGTCGACTTGCGCAAAGATGGAAACGCCGACGATCGTGCTGAGCAAACCGATGATCAGCACGACGGCCATGATTTCGATCAGTGTGAAACCCGCGTTCGAACTCGCTCGAACGATCTGGTCTCGCCCTACAGTTTCGGGCATCTGTAATCCTCCAATTCAAGCAATCGAGCTGGTGACCTGGAGTAGCGGCACGAGTGTCGCAAGGATAATAACCACGACGATTCCGACCATCAGCAGGATCAGCAGGGGCTCGAGCAATGCGGTCATTCGGGTCACTGTCGTTTCGACCTGTTCCTCGTAGGTATCGGCGATCTTCGAGAGCATCGTTTCGAGCTGTCCACTGCGCTCTCCGACACTGATCATATGGGTCACCATGGGCGGAAACTCGCCGCTGTTTCTCAGCGGTGCGGCCACGCTAGCACCCTCGATGATGCTCTCACGAGCCGCGTCGATGGCGCGCCCCAGGACTGTATTATTTGCGACGTGTTTCGCGGTTTCGAGTGCGCGGACGATCGGCAGTCCGCCCGCGAGCAGCGTCGCGAGCGTTCGTGAAAAGCGCGCGATCGCGATGATGCGCACCGTTCGCCCGATCACCGGCAGGCGCAGTTTCAGGATGTCGAAGGTCTCGCGCCCGCGCTCGGTCTTGGTCGCGGCGTGCAGGCCCATCGCAAGGCCCACCATGCCGAGCCCAATCGCCCACCACCAAACTCTCGCGAAGTTGGAAAGTGCGATGATCCAACGGGTGTAGAAGGGGAGTTCTTGATTGAGGCTCGCCAGCAGCTCGGTAATCTGGGGCAGGACGACGGTCACCAGGACGCCCACCACGAGCATTGCAAATCCGAACATCACGCTGGGATAGATGAGGATCGAGCTCACTTTGTTCCGCAGCCGAACCTGACTCTCCAGATAGTCGGCCAACCGCTCGAGCACGGTCTCGAGCGCGCCGCCGGCCTCTCCCGCGCGGACCATGCTGACGTAGAGATCTGGAAAAGCTCCGGTCTGGGCGAGCGCATCGGCAAAATGCGCTCCCTCGTTGACGCGGTCCCGGGCTTGCCCGAGCGCGGTGCGCAGCCGGACGTTTTCGGTCTGTTCGGTGAGAGCGCTGAGTCCCTCGATGAGCGGGATGCCCGAGCTCAACAGCGTCGCGGCCTGGCGGGTGGCGAGCGCGAGATCGAGTGGGGGGATGCGCGAAAAACTCGGCAGTTGGAAGCTGCGGCCCGTCACCGCCTTGACGCTCGACGCCTCGTTGTTCGGAGAGTTCGGTGAGGTAGACGCCGTCTTTGCGCAGCTTGCCGCGGGCGGTTCGCGAGGATTCGGCGTCGAGCAGCCCGTTGATGGACTTGCCGGCCGCATTGACCCCTTTGTACGCATAAACCGGCACGGAAACCTCAGATCTGGGCGACGCTGCCTTCTTCCTCGGTTGCGCGCAAGACTTCCGCACTCGAGGTGATTCCCTGCAAGACCTTGAGCGCGCCGTCACCGCGCAGTGTGCGCATGCCTTTGCGAACCGCGGCCTGCTTGATGGTCTTGGAATCGATGTTTTGCGATACGAGAGCGCGAAGATCATCGTCGACGAGCATCAGTTCGAAGATCCCGACCCGGCCCCGGTAGCCGGTAAAGTTGCAGTCCGCGCATCCCTTGGCGCGGAAGGCCTTCACCGGGCGCTCCGGCGGGCGCACTCCGATCTCCTTGAGCTCCTCGGGTGTGGCCACGTACTCTTCCCGGCACTTCTTGCACAGCACCCGGACCAGCCGTTGAGCGAGGACCGCCACCAGCGACGAACCCACGAGAAAGGGCTCGACCCCCATGTCGACGAGGCGGGTGATGGCGCTCGGCGCGTCGTTGGTATGCAGTGTCGAGAAGACGAGGTGACCGGTCAGCGATGCCTGGATCGCGATCTCCGCGGTCTCGAGATCGCGAATCTCTCCGATCAGGATCACGTTTGGATCCTGGCGCAGGATCGAGCGCAATCCGCTCGCAAAGGTCAGCCCGATCTTCGGGTTGATCTCGATCTGCCCGACACCCTTGAGTTGGATTTCGACCGGATCGTCGAGTGTGACGATGTTCTTGTCTGTCGAGTTGATCGACGAGAGCGCGGCGTAGAGGGTGGTGGTCTTGCCGCTGCCGGTGGGTCCCGTGACGAGGATGATCCCGTTCGGGCGCGCGATCAGCTTCTGGATCGCGGCCATCTGCTGTTCGCCGAAGCCGATCCGCTCGAGGTCGGTCATCTCCGTGGTGCGCGGAAGCAGCCGCAGGACCACGCGCTCGCCGTGCGTGACGGGCAGGGTCGAGAGCCGCACGTCGTAGTCGCGCCCGGCGATCTTGAGCCGAATCCGGCCGTCCTGGGGCAGCCGGCGCTCGGCGATGTTCAAGCCGCCCATGATCTTGATGCGCGAGACGATGCTCGCCTGGAGCGATCGCGGTAGCGGCTTGATCGGTTCGTAGAGCACGTCGTCGATGCGGAAGCGCACGCGCAGCTCGGTCTCGAAGGGTTCGAGGTGAACGTCGCTCGCGCGCTCCTTGACGGCGTGCTGGAGCAGTGAGTTCACCAGCTTGATGATCGGCGAATCGTCGGAGGCCTCGAGCAGGTCCTGGGGTTCCTGGCTGATCTCGCTCGCGAGGGTGTCGAGGTCCTCGGCGGCGTCTTCGGCGAGCGCGTCCGTCGCCGAGGCGCCGCGGTCGTAGACCTCGTTGATCGCACCCAGGATCGTGCGTTGATTGGCGAGTTCCAGCTGGATTTCGGCGTCTTCGAAGAGCAGGCGAAGGTCGTCGAGGGGCGCGGTTTCGAGGGGGTTGGTGACGGCGATGCGGATCGCACCCTCAGGCGTTCGCTGTATCGGAAGGATTCCGTGGGTTTTCGCGAAAGCAATCGGTACGCGTTCGATCAGATCCTCATCGATGTCACCGGTGGCGATGCTGGGAAGGACCGGCAGGCCGAGTTGTTGACTCAAAGCCTCCAGCACCTGGTCGGCGCTGACATGACCGGATGAAATCAAGTGATCGGCAAGCCGGCCGCCGCTTTCGGTCTGGGCCGCGCGCGCGCCGTCGAGTTGTTCCTCGGTGAGATGGGTGGTGCCCAGCAGAATCGCACCCAGCTCGAGGGTTTGCTCGGGGTGGGGTGCTTCACTCATGGTTCTTCCACTTCTTCCTCGGTAATGACGACCACGAACGGATCGAGGCCGTGAACATCGCGCACCAGCTTGGAAGTCCGCTCGGCTTCTTCGATCGTCGGAAACGGGCCGATCTGCAGGTCGAAATAGACCGAGCCTCCGACCTCGTTCGAGACCAGCGTTCCGTCATAACCCTCGTCGATCAATTCCTGGAGCGAGTGGATGGCTTCGTCGACGTCTCTTCCGACCACCGCCTGGACGGCGAACTCCGGTGCGTGCAGGGCGGCGAGGCGGGCGGCCTCGGCCTCGTCTCGCGCGATGGCCGAGGCGAACTCGATTTCGGCGATGCGCTCCTCGGGGTAGCGGGCCTGATGATCGAGTACGGCGTTGCGAACGGGATTGTCACCGATGGGTACGTAATCCACACCGGCCTTTCTGGCGGCCTTCTGGCGTTTGCGCTCGGCGGCGCGCTCGCGGTCCGACCACTGGAGGCCTTCCTGCGAAGACTCGGCGAACTGTTCACGCTTGCGGATCGTCTCGCGTTCGAGATCCTCCGGCGAGCGGATGATGTGGGGAGTCAAAAACACGAGCAGGTTGATTTTGCGTAGCTCGCGCCTACTGGACTTGAACGCCCAACCGAGGATCGGAATGTCGCCGAGCCACGGGACCTTCGAAACCGTGTCTTGATACTCGTCGCTCAGCAGGCCGCCGATCACGACGGTCTCGCCGTCGCGGATCGTGACCACGTTTTCGATCTCGCGCTTCGAGAGCGGTACGCCGACGTCTGCGGCGTTGCCGAGCGCGCCGCTCGCGGTGAGGCCGACGTTGATCGAGCTGATCTCCTGGTAGATCTCCATCCGCAGGCTGTCGCCCTCGGTGATCTGGGGCGTCACCCGCAGCGTGACACCGATGTCCTGGCGCTCGACGTTTACCGAAGTCGCGAGATTGCCGGCGTTGGTGACGCCCTGTGCGGATTGGGTCCGTCCGGTGATGATCGGGATGTTCTGCCCGATCCGGATCTCGGCCTCCTCGTTGTCCATCGTGAGGAGGTGCGGCGCCGAGATGATGTTCGTGCCGCTGTCGCCCGCGGCCGCGTGGATGATCGTCTGGATCTGGTTGCCACCGATGACGTTGCCTTCATCGTCTTTCTTTAACGCGTCTCTTACGAATCCCTGGATCAGCGGGGCGCCTCCCGCAACGGCTGCTCCGATCGGTCCACCAATGAGGCCTGCGCCCAGGGTGCTTGGCGCGATCAGGGTACTAAACTTGCTCTTTCCATTGAGGAACTCGAGAAAACCCGCGGTGCCGAGGGACTCGGAGTCCGTGATGTCGACCTCCATGATCAGCGCCTCGATGAGCACCTGCGGCCGCTCGACGTCGAGCTTCGCGATCACCTCGGAAAGCGTGTCGAAACCCTCGCGGCTGCTTTGGATCACGAGCGAGTTGGTGGCGGGATCCGCGGTGATCCTGACGCCCTCCGCGAGGCCCTGAACGACGGCTCGCAGCGACGTGGCGCCTTGACCGCTGGAGGCTGCCGAGCTGGGTGAGGGCAGGGTGCCACTCACCAGCGACGAGAGCGTGAGCGAGAGCTCCTCCGCATCTGCGTGCTGGAGGTAATAGACGTGAATCCGGCCGCTTCCGCTGACCGGGATATCCAGTCGCTCGATCAGCTTGCGCACGTCCTTCATCTGGGCGCGGGGCGCCAGCGCGATCACCGAATTGGTGCGCTCGTCGGTCATCAACCGAACCTTGTTGCGCCCGGCCGCGCCGCTGCCCGATCTGTCCGAAGTCTTGCTGCTCGCCGATGACCGGCTGGTTCGCCGGCTCGAGCTGCTTCGACTCGAGCGGCTGGACGAGACCTCGGCGCCGTAGATTTCGGAGACCTGTTCGGCGAGGGTGGACGCGTCGGCGTGTTCGATCTTGAAGATGGCGAGCTCATCCTGATAGGTCTCGACGTCGATTGCCTCCATGATCGCGAGAAGGCGCCGGATGTTCGTGGCGGCTTCAGTCAGGATGACCATGTTGGTCGGCTCGTAGGCGTCGATGCTGCCGTCCTTCGAAACCAGCGGCTTGAGGGTGTTGGTGATCGAATCGGCGTCGATGTAACGGAGGGGAATCAGCCGCGTCACGAAGCGGTCGGTGTTCGGGGGCGCCAGTACGGACTTCATCGTCTCGATGTTGCTCTGCTTGGCGTCTCGCACGGGAATGATCTTCAAGGCCCCGCCCGGTGTTTCGACGGTCGTGAAACCCTTGACCTGGAGGACGGACTCGAAGACCGCGTAGGCCTGCTTCCGGGTGATCCGGGTGGGCGACTTGATGGTGACCTTGCCCCGCACGCGTTCGTCGTAGATGAAATTGCGCCCGGTCATCTTCGAGATCGCGTCGATGATCGTGGTGAGTTCGGCGTCGTTGAAATCGAGTTGGACGAGGTCGTCCTCTTCGGATTGAGCCAGATCGTCCGCGTGAATCGTCCCCGAGCCGAGACCGAGCAGCACGGCGGTCATAACCACCGCTGCAAATTTTCCAGCGCGCCAGGTCATGACGTTCGCTCGCCTCCCATTCCCGCTCTCAGATGCGCCGTTCGATCCCTCATCGAGGCGTGGCGATCATGTGGTGTTTCGTGTCACCGTTCTGGTCCACGGTAACCACTTCTACCTCATCCGAATCGGTCAGCGCGGCCATAATCTTAGTGCTTGCGCCCATGTCACTGACGGCAACCCCGTTGATTTCGGTGATCACGGCGCCGTTTTCGATCCCGGCCTCTTCAAAGGCGCTCCCCGACTGGATGGCGCTGAGTTGGAGGCCCGTGACGACGTTCGACTGCGGGTCGATCTTGGGGACGATTCTCGCCTGGGAGTAGAGACTGGAGGGATTTCCCTTCGGTGAATCTTTTTTGGTGCCTCGCGGGTTTTCGCGGAGTTCTGGCACTCGTGCGCCTCGAAGATCGGGAAGTCGTCTTTCGGGTCGACGGCTTGCTGCGCTTGGAACTCGCCAGCGATTTGCCCCCGGCATCGTCGTCGTCGAGGCTCAGCGAACGGCGGCTGCCGTTTTCGAGTAACACGACACGTCGACGCTCGATTCCGACAATCGTTGCGGTCTGAATTTTATCGCCCACCCGAACCGCCGCGATGACACCCTTGCCGGTTTCCTCTACCGATGCCCACGACAGCGCGGGATCGTCTGCTGCGATGGTTCCCCAGAGCTTCAGCGGCAACTTGGTTTCTTTGAGTTCTTCGTCGGTGGGCGCGGTGGGCGTACTTGCCCGCGCGGCGAGTTTGGAAGAGTGGAAAAGGTTGCGTTGAGTGATCTGTTGGCGGTCGTTCCAGCTGCGATTCTCGAGACCACCGCGTGGCCCCGATTCGATGGCCCGCGCCGGCGACTGACTGAGCAGCGCGGCGATGATCGCGTTTGCGGTATCGGCCACCAGGAAGCAACAGAGCGTGAAGAGCACAGTATTGGCGAGCCAGCCCAGGTATCGGACCATGAAATATGTTGTCCCCTCCGCCCGCTGCCGGGCCTCCGTTCACGGCAAGACCGGCCAGTATACCCTGGCACCCGGGTGGCTTACAGTGCTTCCTTCGCGATTTCAAGCAGTTACAAGACCGCATGCTTTATCGGCAGATCGCCATTCGAGCCTTTGGGACACCGTTCGAGAACTGGGCGTTCCGCCGGGGCCCGCAGCGGGAGATCTCCAGGATGCATCCAGCCGGCAGCGGAAAAACGCGTCTTTTCCCCTTCGCCGGCCATTGACAACCGGGGTCGCGGATCAAGCTTTGACGGCCTCTAGGGCGGGAATCCGGAAAATCGGGGGGAGGTAGGGTTCAAACATGGCAGATATCGGCAAGATCATCGGAATCGATCTCGGAACCACCAATTCTGCGGTGGCGGTCATGGAGGGCGGCCAGCCCGTCATCATCACCAACGACGAAGGCGGGCGCACCACGCCGTCCGTGGTCGCGTTCACGGAAGAAGGTGAGCGACTCGTCGGCGCCATCGCCCGACGCCAGTCGGTGACGAACCCGAAGGGGACCATCTACTCCATCAAGCGATTCATGGGCCGGCGACTCAATGAAATTCCCGAGGAGATCAGCCTCGTCCCCTTCGACGTCGTCGAAGGCAAAGAGGGAACGGCCGAAGTCAATGTCGCAGACACCAAGTATTCTCCGCCGGAAATTTCAGCCATGATCCTCCAGAAGCTGAAGGCGGCCGCAGAATCCCAACTCGGCGGTGAAGTGACTGCCGCCGTCATCACCGTCCCGGCGTATTTCAACGACGCCCAGCGCCAGGCGACGAAGGATGCCGGCCAGATCGCGGGCCTCGACGTCAAGCGGATCATCAACGAGCCCACGGCTGCGGCGCTCGCGTATGGGTTGGACAAGAAGGAAGACCAGAAGATTGCCGTCTACGATTTCGGTGGCGGTACGTTCGACATCTCGATCCTCGAAGTCGGCGAAAACGTCGTCGAGGTCAAGGCGACCAACGGGGATAGCCACCTGGGTGGTGACAACCTCGACCAGCGGGTGATCGATTATCTGATCGCTGAATTCAAGAAGGACCAAGGGCTCGATCTCTCCAAGGATTCGATGGCCCTGCAGCGGCTGCGCGAAGCCGCGGAAAAGGCGAAGCACGAGCTTTCGTCGGCGCAGAGTACGGACATCAACCTGCCCGTACATCACCGCTGACCAGTCCGGTCCCAAGCACCTCACCCTCAAGCTCACGCGTGCGAAGTTCGAGCAGCTGGTCGAAGACCTGGTGGAGAGGACTCTCGCGCCCTGTCGCCAGGCGATCGCGGACTCGGGGTATTCGGCCTCGGAGATCGACGAAGTCATTCTGGTCGGTGGGTCGACGCGGATCCCGCTGGTTCAGGAGAAGGTGAAGGAGCTCTTCGGACGCGAGCCCAATCGGACCGTGAATCCGGACGAAGTCGTCGCGGTCGGTGCGGCCATCCAGGGTGGTGTGCTCGCGGGCGATGTGAAGGATGTCCTGCTGCTCGACGTGACGCCGCTCTCGCTCGGCATCGAGACGTATGGGCAGGTCACCACCAAGCTGATCGAAAAGAACACGACGATCCCGACGAAGCGCTCGCAGATCTTCTCAACGGCCTCGGACAGTCAGCCCCAGGTGGAGATCCACGTGTTGCAGGGTGAGCGAGAAGTGGCCGCGGGCAATCGAACCATCGGGCCGTTTCATCCTCGATGGAATTCCGCCCGCTCCGCGCGGTGTGCCCCAGATTGAGGTGGCCTTCGACATCGACGCGAACGGCATCTTGTCGGTATCCGCCAAGGACAAGGCGACCAGCAAGGAGCAGTCGATTCGCATCGAGGGCAGCGGCGGCCTCGCGCAAGAAGAAATCGATCGGATGATTCGCGAGGCGGAAGCGCACGCGAGTGAGGATCACGCCCAACGCGAGAAGGTCGAGAAGCGCAACGGTCTCGATTCCATGATCTACCAGGGCGAGAAGCTTCTGCAGGAGAACGCAGAGAAGATTTCGGATGCTGATTCGGGCGCGCTGAAGAGCGCCATCGAAGAAGCCAAGAAGGATCTGGAGAGCGACGACCAGGCCCGTTTCGAATCGGGCGCACAGCGCGTCGAGCAGGAACTTCACAAGCTCGCCGAGGTGCTCTACAAGACCCAGGCTGCCGAAGGCGCGGATGCAGCATCCGAGCCGGGCGCCGACTCCGCAGGCACCGCGACGGATGACGATGTCGTGGATGCCGAGTACACGGAGCAAAAGGAAGACAGCTGAGAGGCTCCCGCCCGTGAGCGAACAGGATCAGGATTCGCTGGTCGAGCACTTCGGGGAGTTCGGCGACCGCCTCCGAGGCGACAGCTGGCAGCCGGATGTCGACATCTTCGAGACCGAAACGGCCCTCGTGGTTCGCGTGGAGATTGCAGGCGTTCACAGCCAGAACCTGAACGTCAAGGTGGACGGCCAGATCTTGCGTATCGCCGGGATCCGGCTCGCACCGGACGGCTCGCAGGTTCGACGCCTGCACCAGATGGAGATCGCGTCCGGACCCTTCGAGAGGCGACTGCGGATACCGATTCCGTTTGATCGCAATGCGGTGTCGGCGCAGATCACGGATGGATTTCTGACCGTCACCCTGCCCAAGAGCGAGACGGGCCCGCGACGCGTTTCGGTCGAAACCTGATGGCGATCCGAAACGGCGCGTGCAGCGGGGCCGGTCATGAGTGACGAAGCACTCGATATTCCGCTCGATGACAACCCGAGCCCGGGCGGCGCCGAAGTGCTGGTCGAGAGCGGCGATGGCGAAGAGCCTCGCCGGGTCGAAATCCCGGAGCTTCTCCCGGTTCTCCCGCTCAAGAACACCGTGTTGTTCCCCTTCTTGCTTTCCCCGCTGCTCGTCCGATCCGAACGATCCAAACAGCTGATCGACGAGGCGTTGCTCACTCCCGGGCGTTTGCTGCTTTGCGTCGCCGTCAAGGGGCAAGCGGAGGCCCCGCCGGGTCCGGACGACGTGCACCGGATCGGGACCGTGATCCGAATTGCCAAGATGATGAAGTTCCCAGACGATTCCTACCGCCTGCTCGTGCAAGGCGTTTCGCGGGCTCGGGTGGAGGAGTTCACCGCGACGGATCCCTTCCTGCGCGGCAGGATCCGCGAACTCGAAGAGACGGGGGAGCGGGATTCCGTCGAGACGACGGCCCTCGTGCGCAACCTCGCTCAGCAATTCGGCGGGCTGGTGGCCGAGAACGCGAGATTGTCGGACGACCTGCAGGTTCTGGTGGGTTCGATCGACGACCCTTCGAGGCTTGCGGACCTCGTGGGTTCGAATCTCGATTTCGACGTCGAGGGCAAACAGGCCGTTCTCGCCGAACTGGACGTTCCGAAGCGTCTGCACCGCGTACTCGACGAAGTCGCTCGCGAGCGCGAAGCGTTCAAGGTCGAAAGCGAAATTCGGGACAAGGTTCAGCACGACATCGGGAAATCCCAGCGCGACTACATGCTTCGCCAGCAACTCGAAGCCATTCGGCAAGAACTCGGTGAGGGCGAGGACACCGAAAGCGAAATCGAGCGGCTCCGGGAGCGCATCGAGGCCGCGGGGATGCCGGAAGAGGCCTACAAGCAGGCAACGCGGGAGTTCGATCGCCTCGCGCAAATGCCGTCGGCGGCCGCGGAGCACAGCGTGATTCGCAGCTACCTCGAATGGATGGTCGAGTTGCCGTGGGCGAAGTCTTCCGAGGACAGCCTCGATGTCGAAAGGGCGCGGGCCATCCTCGACGAAGACCACTTCGGCCTCGACAAGGTCAAGGATCGGATCGTCGAGTACATCGCGGTCCTCTCGCTGAAACGCGATCTGAAGGGACCGATTCTCTGCTTCGTGGGACCGCCCGGAACCGGCAAGACCTCGTTGGGGCGCTCGATCGCCCGGGCCCTCGGCCGGCAGTTCGAGCGGATTTCGCTCGGTGGCGTGCGCGACGAGGCCGAGATCCGCGGTCACCGCCGCACCTATGTGGGCGCGCTGCCGGGGCGCATCGTTCAGGGCATCCGGCGGGCGGGCACCCGGAATCCGGTCTTCGTGCTCGACGAGGTCGACAAGGTGGGCGCCGACTTTCGAGGGGATCCATCATCCGCACTATTGGAAGTTCTAGATCCGGAACAAAATTCGACGTTTAGCGATCATTATCTCGAAGTTCCCTTCGATTTGCAGCAGGTCCTTTTCATCGCCACCGCCAACATCATGGATCCGGTGCCTGCGGCCCTGCGAGACCGCATGGAAGTGATCGAGCTGCCCGGTTACACGGAAGAAGAGAAGGTCGAGATCGCCAAGCGCTTCTTGATCCCCAGGCAGAGAGAGCAAAACGGGCTTGCGGAATTCGGGTTCGAATTGAGCGATGCATGCCTTCAGCGCCTGATTCGCAGCTACACCCGAGAGGCCGGGGTGCGCAACCTCGAGCGCGAGATCGGGGCCGTCGTGCGCAAGGTCGCGCGGAAGGTCGCGGAGGGCGATTTGAAGGAGCCGCAGCCGATAGGCCCCGACGATCTCGCCGATCTGCTCGGCCCGGTTCGCTTCGAGCCCGAGGTGGCCGAGCGCACCGCGATGCCGGGAGTGGCCGTGGGTCTCGCCTGGACACCGTCGGGAGGCGACATCCTCTTCGTCGAATCCACGCGGATGCCCGGCAAGGGTGGGTTGAAGCTGACGGGCTCGCTCGGCGACGTGATGCGCGAATCTGCGGAAGCGGCGCGTTCCTGGCTGAGGACGAGTGCGTCCGACCTCGCGATCGAGTCCGAGTTGTTCGAGAAGTCCGACATCCACCTCCACGTTCCCGCTGGAGCCGTTCCGAAGGACGGGCCCTCGGCGGGAATTGCGATGGTGACCTCGCTGGCTTCGATGTTCACCGGGAGACCCGTGAAACCCGCGGTCGCAATGACCGGCGAGATCACGCTGCGCGGAAAGGTTCTTCCGGTGGGAGGGATCAAGGAGAAGGTTCTGGCGGCCAAGCGAGCCGGAATCGCTACCGTTGTGCTCCCCGAGCAGAATCGGCAGGACGTCGAAGAGGTGCAGCAGGAGTTGCTCGAGGGGTTGCACCTGGAATACGTGGGGCGGATCGATGAGGCGCTGCAGCACACGCTCGTGGAACCGAACTGAAAGAATGCAAAGCGCGGTTGCGGGCGCCCAGCGGTACTGGATTCCGCGATTCAGCCGCCCGCTGGCGGCGTGCCTGCTGCTGCCGATCGCATTCGGTTGTGTGACCAAGGGGACCTATGACGAAGTCGTGGGCGAGCGCGATCGGCTCGCCGTGGCTCGCCGGGATCTGGAAGAAAACGTCGAAAAGTTGACGGCTGCGAATCAGAGCTTGACCGCTGAGCGGCTCGCGCTGATCGACGAGAACGAGGACTTCCGTATCTCGACGAAGAAGAATGAGCGGAAGGTTGCGAGCCTGACCCGCGTGAAATCGCAACTCACCTCGAGCCTCGAGACGACCGAGGCGCTGCTCGCCATTCGCAGCGCCGAGATCGAAAATATACGCAGCAGCTACGACGGCTTGATTTCAGACCTCGAGGACGAGGTTTCATCGGGCCAGATCCAGATCGAGCAGCTTCGCACCGGATTGACGCTGCATCTTTCGGAGGAGATCCTGTTCCCCTCCGGCTCTGCGGCGCTCAATTCGGGTGGACGGGCTGTGCTGACCAAGGTGAGCCGCCGCTTGGTCGAACTGCCCCACACCATCGCAGTGGAAGGGCACACCGACGACGTTCCGGTAGCTCGCCGGTATCCGTCCAATTGGGAACTCGCCGCTGCGCGCGCCAGTTCGGTCGTTCGATTGATGATCGAACAGGGGGTCGAACCCGAGCGGATCAAGGTGGTGTCGCGAGCCGAGTTCGCGCCGATCGCTTCGAACGAAACCAAAGAGGGTCGAGCGAAGAACCGGAGAATCGAGATCCAGCTCGACGCACCCATCAATGACCCCGATGAAACATCGGGCACCGAAGAGCCGCCGGCCGAAGCCGGCACGAGCGCATCCCCTCCGACGGATGCCGAAGGCTCGCCTGCACCGTGAATTCCGAAAGGTTCGCCCGAGCCCGGCTCGAGCAGTTGTTTTCCGCTGCCCTCGAAGCGGTGGATCCCGCGCATGCGGTACGGGCGGCGGTTCGCCGCAACGCTGACCAGATCGAGATTGCGGGCGAGGCCCTGGAGCCGGGCGCGCGCCTGGTCGTATTTGCCGTTGGCAAAGCGGCGGGAACGATGGCTCGCGCGCTCGAAGCCGTGGTCGGAGATCGGATCGCGGCCGGGTTGGTCGTCGTGCCGGATGGGCTGGCAGTCGATCTGAAGACGATGACGCTTTGTGAGACCGCGCACCCGATTCCGGACGCGCGTTGTGAACGGGCGGGCCAGCTGGCAATCGATCTCGTCGCCGGAGCCCGCCCCGACGATGTCTTGCTCGCGCTGATCTCGGGTGGCGCCTCCAGCCTGGTGAGCTGCCCCATCGACGGTGTGACGCTCCCGGATCTCGCGAACGCGACGGATCGATTGCTCCAGGGGGGCGCTGCAATCGGCGAACTCAATTCGGTGCGCAAACATTTGAGCCGCCTCTCTGGCGGCCGCCTCGCAGCCCACGCGGTCAGCAAGCGAATCGAGGTGCTCGCCATTTCCGATGTTCCGGGTGACCGGTTGGACGTGATCGGATCGGGCCCGCTGGCCGCCGATCCGACGACGTATCGCGACGCGCTCGATTCGGTGGCTCGAATCGGCGGTGGATTTCCCGAGCGGGCTCGGGCGCACCTCGAAGCCGGTGCGCGGGGCGAGTTCCCCGACACCCCGTCACCCGGGGCGGCGGTCTTCGACCGCGTCCGCAGCACGCTGCTCGCGTCGAATGCCACCGCGGTAGAGGCGGCCTGTCTCGCCGCTGAGGAGCGCGGAATGCGCGCGATCGCGCTCCCCGGTTGTCTCGCTGGGGAGGCGCGGATTGCGGGCCGGCGCCTGGCTGCGCTCGGCGTTTCGATGGATTCTTCGCAGCCGGTCTGTGCGATCGCCGGTGGTGAAACCGCGGTGGTGGTTCGGGGAACCGGCCGGGGAGGGCGCAATCAGGAACTCGCGCTCGCGGCTGCAGTCGAGCTCGCGGGAAACCGGAAGGTGGCCGTGCTCGCGGCCGGCACCGATGGGATCGACGGCCCGACCGATGCGGCGGGCGCCTACGCGGATGGCGAAACGCTCGCGCACGGAAACGAACTCGGCGTCGATGCGCGCGCTGCGCTGGCCGCCAACGATTCCCACCGCTTCTTCGATCGCGAGGGAGGCGTATTGCGCACGGGGCCGACGGGCACCAACGTGATGGACCTGGCATTCCTCTACGTCGATCCCTGATCGCCTGATCCATGAATCACGTAACGGCTGATACGTTCTCTCTCACATGACGAGAACGCTTGAGCACCTTCATTTCGCATCTCGGCGGGCGTCGCCGAAGTCGTGTGCGGAGTTGATTGCTCGGGCGGGGTGACGGGAGGCCATCGAGCCCGGACAGACCATGGCTAATTTGACCTGGGCTTCACTAGCCGGGGCCCAGTTGGCCGGGTCGAGCCCTCGAGCCTCCCGTCACCCCACCCAAGTGACATCGCATTGGATCGAGCCCGCTCAATGCAACGGTTCTCTTTCACGCGCTATCACAATTTCCCCCCGGCTCCTCAATCCAACTCGCCTGGTGCCCCAAGCAGATGCCGCGCGGTGAATTGGGTTCTGGGGCATTGGGCTTTGCGGGTCGGCGCGGTATTGAGAGGCTCGAAACCGACTGGAGTTAAAAAAAAAATGTCGTTTTCTGGAGCCGACCTGAAGAACGCCTTCGCGCGCCGGACGACCGGTGTCACGATCGTCACCGCGCGCGCGGGCGACCGGGTTCACGGGATGACGGTCTCGGCATTTACCGAGGTCTCGCTCGAGCCGCCGCTCGTTCTGGTCTGCATCGACAAGGCGGCGAAGACGCAATCCCTGATCGAGGAGGTAGGCGCCTTCGCGGTGAACATCCTGGCTCGCGGTCAGGAACCGCTCGCGAAGCGTTTTGCGAGCAAGGGAGAAGAGGGTCGACGCTTCTCGGACCTCGAATGCGAAACCGGAGTGACCGGTGCACCGCTTCTCGCCGGATCCGTCGCGCAGCTGGATTGCCGGCTCGAGTCGGCCCACGAATCGGGCGACCACACGATCTACATCGGCGAAGTCGTCGACGTTCGGCTCTCCGACGGCGATCCGCTGGTGTTCTACGACCGGGACTATCGCAGCCTGGCCGATTAGCGGGCGGGCGTCAGGCGCCGCTCTCCATCGCCTCTGTGTAGCTGCCGGTGCGCGCAGCGCCGTTGCATTGCGCGCGGTGGAGATACGCCTTCTGGGCCGCGGGCATGTTGGCCGCGTTGCCCCCCCAGGCCTTCAGCGGTGCCGCCTGCAGCGCGCGCCCGTAGGAGAAGCTCAATTGCCAGGGGCCGCCTCCGAGCTTGTTCATCTCGTTGAGGTGCGCCGTAGCCAACTCGTCGCTCTGCCCACCCGACAGGAAGACGATCCCGGGCATCTCTTCGGGGACGGTCTTTCGGAAACACGCGAGCGTCGCCTCTGCCACTTCTCGAACACTCGCCTGCGTCGGGCACGTGCTCCCCGAAAGGACCATGTTCGGCTTGCGGATGACTTCGTTCAGCGGTACGCGCTGGTCTCGGAGTTCGGCGAAGACCGCCGTGAGCGCGTTCTCCGTCACCTCGTGACAGCGTTCGATCGTGTGCGAACCGTCCATGATCACTTCCGGTTCGACGATCGGAACCAGATCGCCCTCGACGCAGAGTGCCGCGTAACGGGCCAGGGCGTGGGCGTTGGCGTGAATGCTGCCCTCGCTCGGAATGCCGTCGCCGATATTGATCACGGCGCGCCACTTCGCGAAACGCGCCCCGAGTTGTCGGTACTCGGCGACGCGTTCCCGCAGTCCGTCGAGCCCCTCGGTCACTTTTTCGCCGGGGGCAAACGGGAGATCTTTCGCTCCCTTATCGACCTTGATGCCGGGCAGGATTCCCTTGCTGCTGAGCAGTTCGGGGACGGCGACCCCGCTCGAGGTCTTTTGGCGGATGGTTTCGTCGAACAGGATCACACCGCTGATGAATTCTTCGGCGCCCTCGGTGGTGAAGAGCATCTCGCGATAGGAGAGTCGATTCTGCTCGGTGGATTCGGCATTGATCGAATCGAATCGCTTCTTGATGGTCGGCGCGCTTTCGTCAGCTGCGAGAATTCCCTTGCCGGGGGCCACAATGGCCCGCGCGATATTGGCTAGTTGAGACACGGTTTTTTCCTTTCGCTGCTGTGTTCAGTCACTCCTCGGCCGATTGGCCGGGCGTCTGGAAGTTCGGAACCGGGCTTCTCCGAATCATGGGTGCCGAAGGCCCAACGTTTTGGCTGCTGATCTCCGGTCTGGGTGGTGCGGCAGAGAGGATTCGAACCTCCACGAGGTTGCCCCCGCCAGCCCCTCAAGCTGGTGCGTCTACCAATTTCGCCACTGCCGCGTGGGACGAGCGCGCTGAGAATACCGAACGCTGGGATTGCGACCAATTCAGGGGGTCGCGTCGGCCTCGTTCGCGTCTTCTTCAATGAACTCATCGAGAGCCGCGCCGTCGCCGGTCGCGTCCATCGGGTCAGCTTGTGGAGCCCCGCGTTCGCCTCCTCCGGCATCACGGCGCCCAGGTCCTCGAAGGGGGCTTGCTCGCTGGTCTCGATTTCGCCATCGAACAAACGCTCGCCGGCTTGTTCTGTCAGGAGGTAAGAGAGCGACAGGCTGGTCAACATGAAGACCGTCGCGCAGATCTTGGTGAGCAGCGTGAGGAAATTGCCCGCGCCACGGCTTCCAAAAACCGTCGAACTCGCGCCACCGCCGAACACGGCGCCCATTTCGGCCCCTTGCCCCGCTGCAGCAGGACCACGGCGATCAGGAAAAAACATACGATGACGTGCAGGACGGTCAGGGCTGAAATCATTGGTTCCTCTGGCTCTGGAAGAGCACGATGCGCGAGAAGGCTTCGGGGTCGAGGCTGGCGCCACCCACCAGGGCGCCATCGATATCGGGCTGGCTCATCAGATCATAGACGGTTTCTGGCTTGACGGAGCCCCCGTATTGGATCCGGATGCGATTTCCGGCCTCCCCGAACTGGGCCGAAAGCCGCCCGCGGATGTGCCCGTGGACCTCCTGGGCGATCTCCGGCGTCGCGGTGCGGCCGGTGCCGATGGCCCAGACCGGCTCGTAGGCGATGACGACCTGCTCGGCCTGATCGCCGGAGACCCCGGCCAGGCTCTCGCGGAGCTGTGTCTCGACGACCTCGAGCGCCTGGCCCGCATCGCGCTGCTCGAGCGTCTCGCCCACACAGACGATGGGGCGGATGCCGCAACCGAGCAGAGCCGTGGCTTTTTGCGCGACGAATCCGCTGGATTCACCGAAGAGTGCGCGCCGTTCGCTGTGGCCCACGATCGCATAGGCGCATCCCATGTCGGCGAGCATTCCGGCGGCGATTTCGCCGGTAAACGCGCCGCTCTCTTCCGGGTTGACGTTCTGGCCCGCAGATTGGATCGCGGTTCCGGCGATTTCGTTTGCGAGGCGATCGAGCAGCGTGAAGGGCGGGGCGATCACGATGTCGACCTCGTCGGCGTTCGCGACGAGGGGAATGAATCGGTTGGTGAACGCGCTGACGTCAGCCGCGTTCATGTTCATCTTCCAGTTGGCTGCGAAAATCGGTCTGCGCATGGTTTATCGCTCCAGTGCGGCGACGCCGGGTAGCGTCAAGCCCTGAACGTATTCGAGCGAGGCGCCGCCGCCGGTTGAAAGGTGATCGATTCGATCTGCCAGCCCAAGTTGATGGATCGCGGCGAGGGAATCCCCGCCACCCACTACGCTGGTTGCGGGCGAGTCGGTGACCGCGGCTGCGACGGTGTGGGTGCCCGCCGCGAATGCCTCCATCTCGAATACTCCCATCGGGCCGTTCCAGAAAATCGTCTTCGCGTTCGCGGCTTCCGACGCGTAGCGGTTCGCGGTATCGGGGCCGATGTCGAGGCCGAGGGTTCCGTCGGGGATTTCGGCAACCACCCGCGACGGCGCGTCGGCTTCGAACCGATCGGCAACGACATGGTCGCTGGGTAGAAGCAGGCGTCGACCGGCATCGCGAGCGGCGCGCTGCACCGCCAATGCGTCGCCAAAGCGATCGGGTTCGACGAGGGAATTGCCGGTGGCTCCGCCGTTTGCCGCGATGAACGTGTACGCCATGGCACCGCCGATCGCGAGCACGTCCGCGTGGGGAGCGAGGGCTTCGAGCACGGAGAGTTTGTCGGACACCTTCGCGCCACCGAGGATGACCAGTAGCGGCCGGGTGGGTTCGCGGACCACCTGGAGGTGCCGCAACGCGGAGTTCATCAGATCGCCCGCAGCTACGCGGTCGAAATGGGCGGCCATCCCCACGGTCGACGCGTGGGCCCGGTGCGCGGTCCGAACGCGTCATTGACGTAGACGTCCGCGAGTGCCGCGAGGGCCTTGGAGAAATCCGGATCGTTGCGCTCTTCGCCCGCGTGGAAGCGCAGATTTTCGAGGAGCAATACCCGTCCATCGCCGAGTTCATCGATCGCCGCGCGCGCGCTCTCGCCCACGCACTCGTCGCAAAACGCGACCCCCGCGCCAGCAGCTTGGCGAGCCGCGCCGCGACCGGCCGCAGCGAGAGCGCCGCGACGCGCTGGCCCTTGGGTCGACCGAGGTGGGAAGCGACGATGACCCGCGCCCCCGCTTCGCACAGTCTGCGAAGGGTGGGCAGCGAGGCGCACAGGCGCGAGTCGTCTGCAACGGCTCCGTCGCGTAGCGGCACGTTGAGATCCGCTCGCACGAAGACGCGCTGTCCACGCACGCCTTGGGCGAGCAGGCCGTCCAGGGTCTGTACGCCCATCCGGTACTTCAGCTGCCCATCAGCAGCGCCAGGTCGACCACGCGGGAAGAGTATCCCCACTCGTTGTCGTACCAGGCGAGGATCTTCGCAAAATTGCCGTCCATGACCCGGGTGTTTTGCGCGTCGAGGATCGACGAGTGTCGGTTGCCCACGAAATCAACCGAAACGAGCGGTTCATCGCAGTACTCGAGGATTCCCTTGAGAGGCCCGATCGCGGCAGCCTGCATCGCCGCGTTGATGGCGTCTGCATCGGTCGACTTGCCGAGCTTGATGCTGAGATCGACCACGGAGACGTCGGCGGTGGGAACCCGCATCGCGTAGCCATCGAGCTTGCCCTTGAGCTGGGGCATCACGAGACCAATCGCCTTGGCGGCGCCGGTCCCAGTCGGGATCATCGAGACCGCGCCCGCGCGCGCTCGGCGCAGATCCTTGTGCGGAGAATCCTGCATGACCTGGTCGTTCGTGTAGGCGTGGATGGTGGTCATCCAGCCACTCTCGATGCCGTACTCGTCGTCGAGCACCTTCGCGACGGGCCCGAGGCAGTTGGTGGTGCAGGAGGCGTTCGACACGATCCGATGTGCGGCGGGATCGTAGTCGTCCGTGTTGACACCGAGCACGAGCGTGACATCGGGATCTTTGGCGGGCGCGCTGATGATGACCCGCTCGGCGCCCGCCGTCAGGTGCTTGCTGGCATTCTCCCGATCGACGAAGAGGCCTGTCGATTCGACGACGATCGCGGCTCCGAGCTTGCCCCAGGGCAGATTGGCCGGATCGCGCTCAGTGCTGATTGGGATCGTCACGCCATCTACGACGATTGCGTTTTCTCCTGCCTCTACCGAACCCGGGTAATGGCCGTGGACGGAGTCGTATTTGAGCAGATGAGCCAACGTCTTGGCGTCGGTCAGGTCGTTGATGCCGACGATTTCGATATCCTGGCCGCGCGCGGCCCTAAACACCAACCTGCCGATGCGGCCAAAACCATTGATGCCAACTCGGATTGCCATATTTGCTCCCAAATTTGAACGAGGGGCGGGCAAGGTACCGACCTTGAGGATGTGGCGCCAGAAAACGGCCTGTTCGGTCGCCCATTCGCCTCACTGAAGTGTGCGTGGAAGGTGGGGCGCTCTCGCCGCTGCGCATTGCCGGCTAAGCTCGGGGTCGAATCGAAGGGGGGGCCGTTGATCGTCGGGAGCGGAATCGACGTCATCGAGATTACTCGCGTAGAGAGCGCTTTGCGCCGTTCTGGAGAGCGCTTCGAGCGCCGGGTCTTCGCCCGTTCAGAAATTGCCGATTGTCGCTCGCGGCGCCGCGCCGGGCTGCACTTCGCGGTGCGTTTCGCCGTCAAGGAAGCCGTGATGAAGGCACTCGGGACCGGCTGGGCGGGGGGTGTCCGTTGGGTGGACATCGAGACGGTGTCCGAGCCCAGCGGGGGCCCGGAGCATTTGTCGCTGCGACTGCACGGTCGGGTCGCGGAGCTGGCCGCAGCGAGGAACGCGCACCCCCACCTGGCGGTCAGCCGCACCCGCAGCCATGCAATGGCCTTCGTGCTTTTCGAGAATTCCGACCGGTGAGTGCGAACATCGGCGGAGAGCGCGCTGACGGTTTTCGGCTCGGGCGGCGAGGGGTCGCGTTGCTCGTGATTGCCCTTTTGCTGGCGATCGGAATATACGTGGAGAAGCTGCGCGAGGACGCGGAGGCCCGCGCCGCCTTTCCACTCGAAGCCGGGCGGAGTGCGGTTGCGGGCATAGCGGCGCCCGTCGAGATCTACCGCGATTCTCGCGGCATCCCGCACATTCAGGCGACCAACGATCTGGACGCCTACTTCGGCTGGGGATTTGTGCACGCCCAGGATCGCCTGGCGCAAATGCTTTGGCTTCTCACGAGTGCGCGAGGACGAACGGCGGAGATCGTCGGGGTCGCGGGCTTGGAAGCCGACCGCTGGGCTCGAACGCTGGATTTGGGAGGGCTCGCCGATCGCCAGTTCGAGCGTCTCGACGAAGATTCGCAAGCGCTGCTGGTCGCCTACGCGGCGGGAGTCAACGCGCGATTGGAGCGGATCCGCGATGGCAGGGTCGCCGCTCCGATCGGGTTGCAGGGCGCGGCGCTCCCGGCCGATTTATGGCAGCCGTCGGACTCACTGGCGATCTCGAAGTTCTACAGCTGGGCCCTCGCGGATAGCGTCGATGCCAGCCTGGTACTCCGAGATATCACGGCCTATCTCGGGAGTCGGGCCGCAAGACCGTTTTTCCCGTTGCTAGGAGAAGATCCACCGAGCCCGTTTCAGGGCGTGTTGGCGAGCGACAAGCCGCGTGATCGCTCCGCAGCCGCACCCACGGCTGGGCTCGAGCGCCTGCGCCGAGCGTTCGGCCTGAATGGTCGGGCCGTCGGTAGCAGTGCGTGGGTACTGGGCGGAAAACACACCGAGAGTGGCTATCCGATTCTCGCCGCGGACTCCCATCTGGAGGCTACAGCGCCGCCACTGCTGCATGTCGTACACGTGCGCGGCGCCGAATTCGATGTCGCCGGGGCGGCTGTGCCGGGAATCCCCGTGATCTGGACGGGCCACAATCAACGTGTTGCCTGGGCTTCGACCAGCGCGCGGGTCGCGACCATCGATCTGTATAACGAAACGCTTGGGGAGTCGAATTCAAAACGGTATCACGACGGGAAGGGCTGGCGAGATCTCGAACAGCGCGTGGAGGTGATCGAGGTTAGCGGGCGCACAGAAGAGACGTTGACGGTCCGCTCAACAGGGCACGGCCCCCTGGTGGACGGCCTGATCGCCGGAGAGACAGAACCGTTGTCGCTCGCGTGGGTCGGCGCACGAGACGATGTCAACAGCGCGTTTCGTTCGATGTCGAAGGTGGCGCGGGCGGGCGATGCCAGTGAATTGAAACGGGCCCTGGAAGAGCATCACGAGCCACCACTCGCGGTCGCCTACGTCGATCGGGGTGGGGCGGGTGGTGTGCAGGTTGCCGCCTGGGTTCCGGTTCGCGCGCTTCCCACTGATCTGGTGCCGCTACCGGGTCGCGCGCGTTGGTACGACTGGCAGGGCAGGCTCGATTTCAAGCAGCTTCCCGCCCAGCAGATTCGATCGGGTCGGGATTGGGTGATCGCAGCCGACAATCCGATCCCGCGACAACATTCGGGGGAAAAGATCGACTGGTTGTGGCGATCGGGTGTTCGCGCCGAGCGCATTCAGGCGTTGCTCGAATCGAAAACCAAGCTCGAGAAGATCGACCTGCGCGGAATGTCGGAGTTGCAGTCGGATGTGGGTTCGCAAGTCGCGCAGCCGTTGGTCGCGATGGTGCTCGAATTAGCGGGCCCCGTTGAACAGCTGTCCGTCGAGTCTCAGGAGATCGCAGAGTTTCTGGGCGCCTGGGATGGGGGATCGGGGCCCAAAAGTGTCGGCGCCTCCGCCTACCATGTGTTCGTCGAGAGGCTCGCGAGCGAAGTATTCGGCCTCCTGTTGGGTGAGGAGTTGGCCAATCGCTACCGCGCACTACCACAGGTCGATGCTTCGAGCGTTGTATTCGAATTTGTACGATCCGCCACCGAAGACGATCCGGCGGCTGCACTCGATGTGGACAATCTGCGGGATGTGGTTCGAGACAGCCTTCGCGAGACCTGGTTGCGGCTGTCGTTCGAGCTGGGTGCGAACCGCGAAAAATGGCGCTGGGGCCGACTCCATCGGCTCTCGTTTCGACCTTTCGGCGACTCGCGCAGCGGATCGAAATTCGTCGGATTGTCCGAGATTCCGTACGGCGGCAGTGGCGACACCATCAATACTGCAGAGTTCGCCAAACCCGACGACTTCGCGGTGCGCGTGGCTTCGGTCTTTCGGATGGTGGTGGACGCCGGCTCGCTCGATCAAGCGCTGACGGCGATTGCGCCGGGGCAAAGCGAACACCCGCAGCATCCGCACTTCAACGACAGCCTCGGTGATTGGTTGGCGGGCCATTCCGCTCTGCTCGTGACGGATCGCTTGTTGGTGAGAGAGTCCGGGGATCGACAACTCGTGCTCGAGCCGCTCCCGTGAGTCGAGTCATCCTGTTTGCCGAGGTTCCGTGCTTCTACGCAGCGATAGAGCGGGCGGATGAATCGTCGCTCGCCGATCGCCCCATCATCGTCGGTGGCGATCCGCGCAAACGCGGCCTGGTCCAGGGGGCGAGCGAAGAGGCGTTGGCCGCTGGCGTGATGTTGGATCAGCCGGTTCACGACGCCCTCAGGCTGTGCCCCGAAGCCCGTGCCGTGCGAACCGATATGAAACGGTATCGGGAGGTCTCGGGTCGGCTGTTCGTTTGCCTGCGGCGCGGCTTCGATCGGCTGGAGCCGTTCGGACTCGGCGCCGCCTACCTGGATGTGACGAGCAGCCCGGATCCGCCCGAGGAGATCGCCCGGCGATTGCAGGGCATCGTCGCCGACGAGTTGGGCCTCGGACTTCGGGCGGGGATCGCAGCGGGGAAATTTCACGCGCGCCTCGCCGCCGAGGAAGCCGGCGCATCCGGTTGCTATCGCGTCGACCCCGAGCGACAGACGGCGTTTCTGAGTCCGTTATCGGTCACCCGGCTCGAGGGCGTTGGCGCCAAGACCGCGGCGACGTTGGCAGAACTCGGCGCTCATCGGATCGGTCAACTCCTCGAAATTGGACCGGACCGGCTGCAGCAGGCGTTGGGGACCCACGGTTTGCGGATCCACGCCTACGCGGACGGTCGCGACGACCGGCCCGTTCGCGCTGCGAGCCACCCCCAGAGTTTGAGTCGGGAAGCGACTCTGGAAGAGTCGCGGGATTTCGCGGTGCTGACCGCTCAGATCGAAGATCTAGCAAGGCGTCTCGAGGTCGATTTGCGCTCCCAGGGGCTCTCGGCGGGGCGGGTGGCGCTAAAGATCCGCTTTTCGGACCGCGCGACGAATTCGCGCAGCAAGACGTTGGCGGCTCCGATTTCCTCTTCCGCGGAGATTCAAGAATTGGCAGTGGGGCTTTTAGGCCACATCGATGCTGGCTCGCGCCCCGCACGGGGGCTCGGGATTCAGCTCGGGAGGCTCCAGAGATCGGAAGACAGCGACCGACAGCTCGATCTCTTTCCCAACCGGCGTCGGCGGGCCTAAACCAACACTCAAGAGACAGGCGACAAAGGACGAAACGGGGCGTGTAACTCAACGATCCCCTTGAGGTCCGTTTGTCGTAATGGGAAATCCTGCCGGCGAAGAGCGACGTAAGTATCGAAGAATTGGGACGGACCAGGTGGTCTCCTTCGCACCGGTCGACGCGCGAGACCTGCTGGGAGTCAGCCGCGACGTGTCGAGCGGTGGTATTCGCTTCGAGGCCGTTGGCTGCGAAATCGATATGGGTGAGGTCCTCCGGGTGACATTCAGCGTCGGCGAGCAAACCGTCGTCGCGATCGGGCGCGTGGCCTGGTCGACCGAAATCGACCCGATGACGCTCGATGTCGGCCTCGAGTTCGTCGAAATCGACCCCCAGGCGATCGAACTGCTCGACGAAGTGACCTCCGTCGAAATCGGCTAATCGGTTCGAATCAGAGCCATCGCGCTCGCGCTCCAGCGCGATGAAACCATCTACATCGATCCGGGATCGGCTCGGCGATCGAGCCGCCCCATTTGCCCCAGCAGTGCTCCGCTTGACACGACCGCGGACCGGGTGCGAGTGTCCGCTTCCATGGCCGATTTTCATCAGAGCGGTTCGATCACCACGCTTCACCGACTCGGCAGGCCAGACGTCGAGCGGCTGGAGGATGAACTACTCCAGCACTCCCGCGTGCGACCCGTCGCCCTGGTGCTGCCGTGCCTGTTCTCGGAGCTACGCGGGCCGGCCCTCAAGGGAATCGTCGACGCGCTTCGGGGTGTCCGCTACCTGAGTGAAATCGTCGTGAGCATCTCGGGGACCGCGGCGCGGACCGACTACGAAGAAATGCGCTCCCTCTTCGAGGGTGTCACGACGCTGAACGGCGAGCCGCCGGTCTTGTTGTGGAACAGTGGAACGCGCGTCCAGGCCTTGCTCGAAACCCTGCGCGAGGAAGGTCTCGAGCCCGGGAGCGACGGCAAGGGCCGGAGCACCTGGCTCGCCTGCGGTTATGTGTTGGCGACGAATCGATCCCGGGTCATCGCCATCCACGATTGCGATATTCTCGACTATCGCCGCGAGCTGCTGGCTCGCCTCTGTTACCCCACCGTAAATCCCAATCTCCACTATGAATTCGCCAAGGGCTATTACGGTCGCGTCACCGACCGTCTCAACGGGCGCGTGACCCGCCTCTTCGTCGGGCCGCTGCTCCGATCCCTGACGGCGGTGCTGGGCGCTCACCCACTACTCGAATACCTCGAGTCCTTCCGCTATCCGCTCGCCGGAGAGTGTTCGATGACGACCGAACTTGCGCGCATCAACCGGATCCCGAGCGATTGGGGGCTCGAGGTGGGGATGCTCACGGAGGTGTACCGCAACTGTTCGCTCAAGCGGATCTGCCAGGTGGAGCTCGTGGAGAACTACGATCACAAGCACCGCGAGTTGTCGGAGTCCGACGCCAGTCGCGGACTTCACCGAATGGTGTATGACATCGCGTCGTCTTCGATCCGAAACCTCGCCTCCTACGGCGTGGAATTCGATGCGGGCTTTCTCAATACGCTGACTGCCGCCTACACGCGGATGGCCCAGGATGCGATCGCTTCCTACAGCGCCGACGCGGCCCTCAATGGTCTCATCTTCGATCGGCACGAGGAGGAGGTGTCGGTTGAGACTTTTTCGCGCGCGTTGAGGTCGGCGGGTCTGGGATTCGTGCGCGATCCGATGGAGCTGCCCCAGATCCCGAACTGGAACCGGGTGACCTCTGCGCTGCCGAACTTCCTCGAGCAGCTTGCCGAGGCGGTCGATGCCGACGCACTCGAGTCTCGCTAGCGACCTGCGCACCAGCTGGGGTTGGGTGAGGCGAAATTCAGTCGAGAAACCGCCCGCCGCTCAGGATGGATTCGCGAGCGCCTGATCGAGAACTTCTTCGATGGTGTCCACCAGCCGCAGTTCGATCTCGGTGCGCACTTCGTCGGGGACGTCGACGAGGTCCTTCTCGTTTCTCCGCGGAAGGATCACGGTATCGATGCCCGCGCGGGACGCGGCGAGAATCTTGTCCTTGATTCCACCGACGGGCAGCACGCGCCCGCGCAGCGAAATTTCACCCGTCATGGCGATCTTGCCACTCGCCTTGCGCCCGGTCAGGGCCGAGACGAGTGCGGTCACCAGTGTGATGCCCGCCGACGGTCCGTCTTTGGGAACGGCACCCGCGGGCACGTGGAGGTGGATTTCGCAGGCGTCGAAGATCTCGGGCGCGACGCCGACCTTCTCGGCATTGGCCCGCACCCACGAGAGCGCCGCTTCTGCCGATTCGCGCATCACCTCTCCGAGCTGACCGGTCAGGCGCAGCCGCACGCCCTCGCCCGCGCGCGCCACCGTTGCCTCGATGAAGAGGATGTCCCCGCCGTGGCTCGTATGGGCGAGGCCGACGACGACACCCGGCATCACGGTTCGCTCCGCGGCTTCCGGCAAGTGGGGCGGCGCTCCGAGCGCATCCGCGACAAAATCGGCGTCGATTTCGATCACAGGTGCCTCGCTCTTTCCGGCGGTGCGGCGCGCTGCCTTGCGCATCAGGGTGGCGATGTAGCGGTCGAGATTTCGGACACCGGCCTCGCGCGTGTACTCGCGGACGATCTTGTCGAGCGCATCGTCGCCGACGCGGATCAGTTCGGGTTCCAGCCCGTGTGCTTCGACTTGCTTCGGGACCAGATGGCGGCGCGCGATGACGAGTTTGTCCCGCTCGGTGTAGCCCGGCAGTTCGATGACTTCCATTCGATCCAGGAGTGCGGCCGGAACCGTCGACAGCGTGTTCGCGGTAGCGATGAAGAGCACGCGCGAAAGATCGAAAGCGATTTCGATGTAGTGGTCGCTGAACGAGTGATTCTGCTCGGGATCGAGGACCTCGAGCAGTGCAGAAGAAGGATCGCCGCGAAAGTCGCCGCCGAGTTTGTCGATCTCGTCGAGCAGGAAGATCGGATTGCGGGTGCCGGCGCGCCTCAGGCTCTGGATGATCCGGCCCGGCATGGCGCCCACATAGGTGCGCCGGTGGCCGCGAATTTCAGCCTCGTCGCGAACACCGCCGAGTGAAGCCCGAGCGAAAGTTCGCCCCATGGTGCGCGCAATCGAGCGGCCCAGTGACGTCTTGCCCACACCCGGTGGGCCGACGAAGCAGAGGATCGGACTCTTTGCATCGAGCGCCAACTTGCGAACCGCGAGAAATGCGAGGATGCAGTCTTTGACCTTTTCGAGGTCGTGATGATCGGCATCGAGGATCTCGCGCGCGGCCGGCAGGTCGAGCTTGTCTTCCGACTCCTCGGACCAGGGAAGATCTGCCATCCATTCGATGTAGGTTCGAATCAAGTGCCGATCGGGTGCAAGCTGGGGGAGGGCGGCGAGTCGTTTGAGTTCCCGCTCCGCTTGTTCGCGCGCGTCCTTGGGCAGATTGGCCTCGTCGATTCGCTCGCGGAGTTCTTCCGCTTCGCGAATGCTCGGGTCCGCTTCGCCGAGCTCTTTCTCGAGTTCTCGCATGCGACGGCGCAGCAAGCGCTCTCGTCGATCCGGCTCCATGTCGTCCGAGTCGGAATCCTGGTTCAACGTGCGCTGGGTTTCCGCGATCGTGACTTCGCGCTCGAGATGGGCCGCGACCCGCTCGAGTCGCAGCGTCGGATTGACCTCCGCGAGCAGCAGAGCCTTCTCATCGGGGGGTAGGGGGAGTGTCGAGGCGACGACATCTGCGAGCAGACCCGCCCCGGGAATTCCCGAAACGAAGGTCTTCCAGTCGTCTGGATAATCGTCGTGCAGATCGATGACGCGATGCGCGAGTGCGACCACGTTCTTCCACACGGGATCGATATCGCTCGGGTCCGGATCGACATCCTCGAGCACGTCGATCCGCATCCGCACGGCGGGTGAATTCGCGATCGGCGGGCTGAGGCGGGTGCGGACGACGCCGACGACGATGGCCTGCTTGCCGTGACCGCGCGCATCGATGATTCGAATCACGCGCACCACGCAGCCCACTGGATGCAGCTGGTCGAATTCGGGGCTCTTCGGTGGCCGGGTCGCGCTGACTGGCGACGATCAGGAAGCCGCTCTCGTTCGCTTCTTCGAGCGCGGCGAGCGACTTTTCGCGCCCCACCGCGAGCGGAACCGTCACCCCGGGAAACACCACCACGTCTCGAACCGGCAATACGGGAAGAACCGCCGGAATCTCCACGGACTCCGGGCCCGCTACGAGGTGCGTCTGGGTTTCAGTGTCGCTTTCGGCCACGCGGCTCCCAGGGCTGGGGAATTGCGCAAAGCTAAGCGCGCCCCGGGCTGGGTCAAGGGCCGAGAATCCTCATCGTTTGGCGCAGCCCAATGCGGATGTGGAAACCCAGAGGGCGAAGCGAGGCTGAGGATTCGACCTGTTCCCGTTAAGCCCGCAGCTTCTCGTTCTTGGGATCGTAAGGCGGAATCTCGACCGTCACGGCGGGCCGCCGTTCACCCAGAACGGCGATTTCCAGCTTGGTGCCGGGTTTGGCCGCTTCGGCGTCGATGTAACCCATGGCCAGTGACTTGCCCAGATGGTGGCCATAGCCGCCCGACGAGATGCGGCCGACGATCTCGTCGCCGATATAGACCGGCTCGTCGCCGATGCAGTCGGCGTCATCGGCCTCGACGACCATCAGGGCCAGTCTGTCTTTGAGCCCGGCCTCCTTTTGGTTCAGCAGGGCTTGGCGTCCGATGAAGTCGCCCTTGTTGAAGTCGACGAATCGGTCCTGGCCGGCTTCGATGGGCGTTCTTTCGCTGGTGATCTCGCCGCCCACCACCAGGTAGCCTTTTTCGAGCCTGAGGGAGTTGAGCGCTCTCAGGCCGTAGTTGGCGATGCCGAACTCCTCGCCCGCCTCCATCAGGGCCTGATAGATGGGCCTGACGTTTTCGATGGGGCAGTGGATTTCCCAACCGAGTTCCCCGACAAAGCCGATTCGAAGGGCCCTGGTTTCACAGAGGCCGATGACGATGTTCCGCATGGTCAGGAAGGGAAATCCTTCATTGGACAGATCCGCCTCGGTCAGCTTGGCCAGGACGTCCCTCGACCTGGGCCCGGACAGGACCAGACCGCCGTAGCGGGAGGTGACGTTGTCGATGGTAACGCTGCCGTCCTGGGGCATCAGCTTCTGCATCCAGTCCAGATCGTGGCTCTCGGCTGCGGCGGCGCTGACCACGTAGTACTTGTCATCACCAATCTTGGTGATGGTCACATCGCACTTAAAGCCGCCCCGGTGATCGAGCATGGCGGTCACTCTGATCTGGCCGATCTTCTTGGGAAGCGAATTGGCGGTGATGAAGTTCAGGAAAGCCTTGGCGCCCGGCCCGTCGACTTCGAATTTGGCGAAGCCCGAAAGGTCGAGAATGGCCGCCCTTTCCCGAACGGCCTGGCATTCCCGGCCTACGGCCGCGTGCCAGTTGGTTCGCATGTGGGAGTTGACGTCGAGGCGGTCTTCGCCCTCGGTGGCAAACCAGTTGGCCCTCTCCCAGCCGTAGGTGCTGCCGAAGCTGGCGCCCTGCTGATCCAAAAGATCATAGATGGGTGAGGTCTTGACCATCCGGGCAGCCGGACGGACCTCGTTGGGGAATTCGATGGCGTACATCATCCGATAGGTCTCTTTGACCTTCTCGTCGCGGTAGCTCTTGTTCGCGTAGGGTCCGTAGCGCCTCGGGATCGGCAAAGCTCAGGTCGATGCTCGATTCGCCCTCGATGATCCACTCGGCGCAATGGAGGCTGTAGGCGGCGCATTCGGTGATGCCGAAACAGTGGGCGGCGTTGACGAAGTAATTGGGCAGACCGAAAGCGGGGCCGACCATGGAGCCTCCGTCGGGGGAGTAGGTGATCGGTCCGTTGACCTCATGTTGGACGCCGACCGTCTGGAGAGCCGGAACGCGGTCGATGGCGGCCATGAGGATGCTGTTGATGCGGTCCAGATCGGACGGCAGGGCCGTAGCGGACCAGTTGTCGGGCACGCCATCGGGGCACCAGGGTGTGGCTTGCGGTTCGTAGGGTCCGATGAGCAACCCGGCCATCTCCTGGCGCATATAAAACGACGTGTCGGGGTCCCTCAATAAAGGCAGGTCCAGCCCGGTGTCTTTCAACTCGGGCACGTCGCCAAACAGAATGTGATGGTGCTCGATGGCCAGAATGGGCAGATCGAGCCCGACCATGGCCCCCAGTTTTGCGGCCCACAGACCGCCGCAGTTGACGATGTACTCGCAGGTGATGTCGCCGTTTTGGGTGTGGACGATCCACTCGCCGGAGGGTGTTCTGGTGGTGTCCGTGACGGGGTTGAAACGGTAGATCTCGGCGCCCCTCATCTTGGCGCCTTTGGCCATCGCCTGGGTGACACCGGCCGGGTCGACCTGGCCGTCGTCGGGGTGAAACAAGCCGCCTAGCACGTCCTTGGTGTCGATCAGGGGGTAGATTTCCTTCATCTCGTCGGGCGCAACCAAACGTGAGTTGACGCCCAGCGTCTTGTCCTTTTCGGCGACGTGCTTGTATTCGATCAGCCTTTCTTTTTCCATGGCGATGCGAAGGCTGCCGCAGCTGTGCCAACCGGTGTCCTGCCCCGTCTCTTCTTCCAGAGTGGGATAGAGTTCGATCGGGTAGTTGTGAATTCTGGTGCCGTCGTACGATTTGGAGTACTGGGGCACGTTTCCGGCCGCCAGCCAGGTCGAGCCCGAAGTGAGTTCGTCCTTGTCCACCAGGACCACATCCGACCATCCCAGTTTGGTGAGATGATAGATTGTGCTGCATCCAGCGATGCCGCCGCCGATGACCACTACGCGCGCGTGAGTTTTCATGACCAACCTCTTCTTTGCGGCCGGCGTTCCGGTATCCCGACCGAAGGCTGAATGTTCAGACTTCTCTTCGATACCCGCTTGAGTTGCCGATCTCCTTCAGCGTTCCATCCAACTGCGTTTCAGTGGCAGAACGGCGGATTTCTTTCGTGATTCGAACGCCCGATTCGTCGATGGCGGACATCCATTCGCTTCCATTTAGGCGGGTGACTATATCACAGTAGATGATGGGAATCGGTGAACGGATCTCGGAATTGCCCCCCATTCCCCAAGTGGTGCTAGGCGAAACGGGTTGGGGCGAATTCGAGTGGGTGGGTCACCCACGAAGTCGCGGAACTGGATTGCCGCTAGTGTTTGATGCGTTGATGCGTGGTGCCCGGGACTGGAGTCGAACCAGCACGAGGTTGCCCCCACTAGGTCCTGAACCTAGCGCGTCTACCAATTCCGCCACCCGGGCGAGGTGCGGATCCTAAGCCTCGTCCCGGGCGTCGTCAATCAGCGGCTGAAATCGCCTCGGCGCTCAGTCGAGGGCCGTCAGGAGTCGGTCGATTTCGTCTTCGGAATTGTAGAAATGGGGCGAGGCACGGACGCCACCGCGGCGTTCGATCACGAAGATCTTCTCGGCGAACAGCTTCCGCACGGTTTTGGCGGGGGACTGGCCGGGGATCGCAAAGGAGACGATGCCGGAGGCTTCGCCCGGCTCGCGCGGGCTCTTGATTTCGGCGCCCCGGGCGCGCAGTCCGTCCACCAGGCGGTCCGTGAGTGCGAGGACACGCTCGCCGATCGCGGCCACATCAAGTTCGAGCAAGAGATCGATCGCCGCGCCGAGCGCAAAGATCCCCGGCGTGTTGGGTGTGCCCTCTTCGAAGCGGCCCGCACTGGCTTGGAGATCGGTGTGGTAGGTGTCGAAGTCGCGGTTGTTCTGCACGCTGCGCCAACCGACGATCCGGGGTGTGACGAGGTCTTGCACGCGCTTCGAGCAGAAGAAGATTCCGCAGCCCTCGACGGACAGCATCCATTTGTGGCCGTCGGCGGCCAGGAAGTCGATCCCGCAATTCTCCACATCGATCGGAAAACAACCGACGCTCTGGATCGCATCGACACAGAACAACACGCCTCGTTCTCGACACAGGCCGCCGAGTGCCTCGAGGTCGTTGCGGGCGCCACTTCCGAACTCCACCGACGAAAGCGCTAGCAATCGCACCCGGGGGTTTCGCAGGGCTTCTTCGACGACAGCGAGTGGCAGGCGCCCGTCTCGACCGTGAAGCATCACCGTCTTGACTCCGCGCTCACGCAGGCTCCACCACGGGATAGACGTTGGACGGGTATTCGAGGTCACAGCTCAGGACTTGATCTCCGCGTTGCCAGTCGAGGCCCGCTGCGACGATCCCGAGGCCCTCGGTCGTATTCTTGACGAACGCGATTTCGTCGGCGCTCGCGTTGAGCAGGAGTGCCGCTCGAGCGCGTACCCGCTCGATCTCGGCGTCGAAGAATCGCGGATAATGGAACGCGCCCATGCGGGTGGCCTCGCCCGCGTAGCGTCGAAGGGCTTCGTCGACGCGGCTCGAGATCGGACCGACGCCGGCGTTGTTGAAATAGACCACTTCCTGGGTCACGGGAAACAGACTGCGGGTTCGCTCCCAGCTCATGCTCGAGGTCGGGTGTTTCGGCATGGGGTTTCCATCAACCGTTCGTGCGTGGCGCGGCCGGCTGGCCCGCTACGCCGCTCGACGGCTTGCGTTGAGATTTGCTGCGCGCGCGCGGCCGATCCGCGTGTATTGTGGTTTTCGCGGGGCGCGCGTGGGCGCGCTCGACGAGCTCTGGGATGTGCCACGGTGCGGGCAGTCGAACCCGATCGCCTCGCTTGGTGCGAAAGCAGAGGTGCCCGTGTTCGCTGGCGTGGTCGAGTAGGTCGACCAGCAGCTTGACGTCCTGCCTGCAGTACTGCTCGATCTCGTCCACGCGACCTTCCTTCCACCAGATCAGTGATTGCAAGCCGTCTGCGCCCTTGCTCGCTCCGAGAGTTTCTTCGGCCAGGTGGCCGAGCGCAAGGCGATAACCCAGCCGCTGGTGGATGGCGGCCAACATGTCGAAGGTGGGAAGCGCCGACAGGTCTGCATCCGTGTAGCCGCGAAGCACCGCGTAGTCGAAGCTGATGATGTTGAATCCGACGACGAGATCGGCTTCGCCCAGGCGTTCGATCAGTCGGTGCACGTCGTTTTCGTGAAAGGTTTCGAACTGCTCGGTCTGGGTGTCGTAGATGACGGCCAGCGCCACCCGCATCAAATGGGCGTTGTGCCAGCCGCCCACTTCTGCCGCGCTGCGCTGGGTTTCGAGGTCGAAGAAGATGACGCGATGGGCCGTCGCTGCTTCGGGTCGCGGGGCCGGGATCTTCGATCGTCGGCGAATCGGCCAGCGGGTCGCCCGTCTTTCGCCGCGCGGGTAGCGGATCGCGCGCGAGCAATAGCCGCAAGGTCATGACCGCAGCCGCTTTGTCGATCGGGCGGTTGCCGCTGCCGCATTTTCGGGAGTGCACGCAGGCCGGGCAACCGTCGTCGCACGGGCAGTCGGCAATCAGATCGCAGGTTGCATCGAGCAAGACCTCGATGCGGTCGAACATGCTGGCTGCGAGGCCCACGCCGCCGGGTTGACCGTCGTAGAAGAAGACCGCCGCGTGTCCGATCTGCGGGTGACGGGTGTAGGAGATACCCGCAACGTCGTGTCGATCGCAGAGCGCAAACAGCGGGAAGAGCGAGAGTGCGGCGTGTTCCGACGCGTGGATGCCACCCATGACGTGGCGCCCCGCGGTTTCGAGAGCCTGCGGGATTTCGTCTGGAAACTCGAGCCAGATCCCAACCGTTTCGAAGGACGTGGGCGGCAGGTCGAGGGGTTCGGTGCCGAGCAGATCCTGCCCTCGGATGCGACGCCGCTCGAATCCGGTGATGGTCTTGGTGACCTTGACCCGGCCCTCGACGACCCGAAAGGCGCCTCCCGGGGCGGGATCGCTCTCGCGTGAGGATTTCGGTCTGCTTCTCGGAGATCGCCCGGGTGTAATGCGGAGACTTCACGGCGCGCACGGAGACGGCGCGTTCATCCCGGTCGAGGCGGGTGACGAGAAATTGGCGCCCATGGTGGAGGTAGATGGCGCCCTTCGTGACACTCCGAAAACACGTTCCCCGAGCCGATCGTCCCGATGATCTCGACCTCGCCGGTCTTCGGGTGCTCGATGCTGATCGCGTAACTCGTGCCGATCTGGCGAAGGCTCACGTCGCGGTGGGGGCGGGTCCTCGCGGAGAACCACTCGCTTCCGGCTTCGCTGCGCAGGAGTTGGCCACCTTCCTCGAGGTCGTCGATCTGCTTCCGGGTTTCGGGAGACTTCAGCCAGGCTTCGCCGGCGCGCAGCGGGACTTCCACGGCCGCGCAGGGCAGGTGGGCGGCGGCGACGTCGGCGTTGTTGGGATCTGTGACCGCGTGTTCGAAGCCGCGTTGGGTGAGTTCTCGGGGGTGCGAGACGAGGTACTGATCGAGCGCATCGGGCTGTGCGATCAACGCGATGGCGGCTTCGCGCGTTCGTCCGACGCGCCCTGCGCGCTGCCAGGTCGCGACCTGACTCCCCGGGTAACCGACGAGCAGGCATACGTCGAGGCCGCCTACGTCGATGCCGAGCTCCAGTGCAGACGTCGAAATCACACCGCGCAGGTCGCCGGTGAAGAGCTGGCGTTCGATCTCGCGCCGCTCCGACGGCAGAAAGCCGGCGCGGTAGGAACTGATCCGGTTTCGGAGAGAGGGCTCGGCCTCCACCACCCACTGGTGGATCAACTCGGTGATGACGCGCGCTTTGGTGAAGGCGATCGTTCGCAGCCCGAGGCCGACGGAGAGTCGAAAGAGTCTTGCCGCGAGGCTGTAGGGAGAGCCGCTGGGCTTGAACAGCAGGAGCTGGCGCGCGGTTTGCGGCGCGCCGCTCTCCTCGACGACCTCGAAGGGCTGGCCGGTCAGCTGCGTCGCGAGCTCGCCGGGGTTTGCAATCGTCGCCGAGGCGGCCACGAATCGAGGCCGCGCACCGTGAAAGTGGGCGACGCGATCGAGTCGCCGCAGCAGCTGCGCGACGTGTGAACCAAAGATGCCGCGGTAAGTGTGCAATTCGTCGATGACGACGATCCGGAGCCCCTCGAAAAACGCTCGCCAACTCGCGTGATGCGGCAGGATGCCCGCGTGAAGCATGTCGGGTGTCGTGATCAGGATCTGGGGTGGGGATTCGCGAAGCTTTCGACGCTGATTGTTCGGCGTATCCCCGTCGTAGATTGCGACGCGAATGTGCGCCGCCGCCTGGCCGAGTTGCTCGATGTCGCGTTGCAGCCGCTGGCGCTGATCCCATTCGAGTGCTTTGAGGGGGAAGAGATAGAGAGACCGGCTCTCGGGATTGGCGAGTGATTCTCGTAGAGCCGAGAAATTGTAGACCAGCGTTTTTCCGCTGGCGGTCGGTGTGGCGAGCACCAGGTTGTTTCCGGCTTCGATCAGGCGCAGCGCGCGGAACTGGTGGGTGTAGAGGGCACGAATCTTCTGCTCCGCGAGCAGGGGGCGCAGCGCCTCGAATTCCGCCGGCAGTGTGGGCGCAAACCGTGCATCCGCTCCGGGCAGCGTTTCGCGGTGTGCAAGCGCGGTGCGGAGCTCTCGCTCGGTTTGAATCGCGTCTACGAAGGACCCGACGTCAGCCAAGCGAAATCCTCGAAATTCCCGGGCCGGAGCCATCGCTTTGGGATGGCGCCGCCGGCGAAGCGCCCCGGAGTTCGGAGGTAGAGCGCGGCGTCGTGCGGTTGGCTCGAGTTGATGGTCGGCGCTGGAGGTGGATGCAGCCTATCTCGCAAACGGGTGCCGGATCAAGCCCCGCCGGGTCAGTTGCCCAGCGGGGGGGTGTTCGTGCATGCTTGGGCGCGATGCGATTTTCACTTCAGGTCCAATACGCGATTTGCGGCAGCTTCGATCTCGCCTACAACGGCGGTGGGGCACCCGTCCAGATTCGCGTCATCAGCGAGCGCCAGGCGATCCCGGCTCGCTACCTGGAGCAGATCTTCCAGCGCTTGCGCCGGGCGGGGTTGGTCCTCAGCAAGCGGGGCCCTGGCGGTGGTTACACGCTCGCGCGCCCGCCTGAAGAGATCAGCCTGCGCGAAATCATCGAAGCGCTCGAGGGCCCTCTATCCGAGGGTCTGGAAATGGATCCTCCCGACGATTCTTCGCAGGGAGTTTTTCGGCCGTCTTTCGTCTGGGAGGCAGTCGCCGAACGGCTTGCAGATGCGCTTTCCGAGATCAGTCTGGACACTCTCTGCAAGCAGGCCGTTCGCGAAAATCTCCGCAGGGCTCATCCCGACGCGCCGATGTACTTCATCTGATTCGTATCGGGCGGGAAGCTTCGGCGACGCGCTGTTCGCGGATCAGGCGAGGATCTCTGCCGCGTGCTTCAGATCGGAAAACTGGTTCGCCATGATCGATTCGAAGTTCTTGCGCGACTTGGCCAAAGCGTCGACCGCGAAGCGATTTGCGATCAGCTTCTTTCGCTCGTCGCGCCCGGCGTCATCCAGCAGCAGATACCCCATGTGGAGGAAGCCGTACAACTCGACGAGTTCCTTGGCAGCGACATCGGTCACGGACCGGTCTTCCTGCGCTTCCACGTATGCGGCCGCCTCGCGAAACAGTGCGCGGATCGTCTTCAGCTGATCCGCCGCCTTCTTGAGCTCGCTCGGGTAGGTCGCTTCCCCCTTGGCGTCAAAATGCTCTCCCAGAACATCCCGTAGCACTCCGCCAAATGCCGCCACGATTTGCAGCTGCGACGTCCCCTCGTAGATGTTGGTAATGCGGGCATCGCGGGCATGTCGCTCGATGTTGAACTCCTTCATGTAGCCCGTGCCACCGTGAATCTGCAGCGCGTCGTAGGTGATCCGATTCGCCGATTCCGTCAGAAAGTACTTCGTCATCGGTGTGAGCAGTTCGCTGATCCCCACCGCCTTCTTCATGCGCTTTCGATCGTCGGAATAGGGTTCACCCTTTTCCTTGAGTTGCTCCACTCGCTCTGCCAACGTCTCTGCAAGATCGACCCACTTTGCGGTGGAGTAGAGCAGCGCGCGGTTGCTCTCCAGCGCGACACGCATGTCGATCAGCATATTGGTCACGGGCGGCAGGTCGCGAATCGCCTTGTCGAATTGCTTGCGAGCGCCTGCGTACTTCAGCGCTTCCGCATAGGCGGCCTCGGCAATTCCCAGGGCCTGTGCGGAGATGCCCAGGCGCGCCCCATTCATCAAATCCATCACGTAGCGGATCAACCCGAGCTTGGTCTTTCCGATCAGTTGGGCCGGGGTGTCGTCGAACTGGAGTTCACAGGTCGGCGAACCGTTGATGCCGAGCTTGTGCTCGAGCCGGCGGACCTTCACCGTGTCGCCATAACAGACGAAGAGGCTCAGGCCGCGCGCGCCCTTGGTATCCGTCTCGGAACGCGCGAGTACCAGCAAGATGTCCGCACAGCCATTCGTAATGAAGCGCTTCACTCCGCGCAGAAACCAGTTTCCATCTTCGTTCTGGTAGGCGTGCAGTTTGATCGCCTGCAGGTCCGAACCCGCATCCGGCTCGGTGAGCACCATGGCGCCCGTGCACTCCCCGCTTGCGAGCTTCGCAACGAATTCTTCGCGCTGCTCTTCGGAGCCGTATTTGCAAATCGTGTTGGCGATGTCCTGAAGGAGGTAGAGGTTCATCAGGGATGCATCGGCTCGAGAGATCATCTCGGTGGTCATCATGTGAATCGAGGTGGGGAAGTTCAGTCCGCCGTACTTGCGGGGAAGCGTCGCCCCCATGAGTTCGGCCGCAGTCAGCTCGTCCAGCGCTTGCCGTATCCCCTTCGCGTAGCGAACTTCGCCGTCGACGAGGACGTTGCCCTCGATATCGACATCGGATGCGCGTGGTGCGATCTGTTCCGCGGTCAGCTCGCCGACCATCTTCAGCACGCGCCGGTAATTGTCGATCGCATCATCGTACGATTTGGGCGCGTAGTCGAAATGCTCCGCTTGTGCGTAGTCGTCTTCGAGAATTCCGACTTGTTCCTGGATGTTGAGGTTTTCGAATTGGAACAAGAGGTCTGCATTGTCGGTGAAGTAATTCGGCATGAGACCCTCTACTTCAACTTCTTCTTGTAGGTTTCGGTGAATGTGGAGACGACCGACGCGACGTCACCGACGATGCCGTAATGACAAACGTCGAAGATGGGTGCATCGGGATCGCTATTGATTGCAATGATGCGGTTGGCATCCTGCATGCCCGCTACGTGTTGGATCGCACCAGAGATGCCACAGGCGATGTAGAGCTTCGGGACGCACGGTGAGTCCCGTCTGTCCCGACCTGCTGCTCGCGCGAAATGAAGCCGGCATCGACGGCCGCGCGGCTTCCAGCGACCTCGGCTCCAATGACGTCGGCAAGTTCGCGCAGCAGGTCGAAGGTCTTCTTCGAGCCCACGCCATATCCACCCGCGACGACAATCGAGGCGCCCCTTCAAGTTGCTTCGCTTCTCTTCGCGATGGCGTTCGACGATTCTCACGAGCTGGTCCGCCGCGGTGGGCTCGTAGTGGATCTTCGTGATCTTCCCATCGCACGGCGCCTCCAACGGCACCATCTCCATCACGCCTTCTCGAACCGTGGCCATCTGGACCTTGGCATCCGGCGTGATGATCGTCGCGACGATGTTGCCACCAAAGGCGGGGCGAATTTGAAGCAGAAGGTCCTGATGCTTTTGCTTCTTCCATGTCGCGTCGCCGATTTGCAGATCCGTGCAGTCGGCTGTGAGGCCACTCGCCGAGTTCGACGCGATCCGTGGTGCGAGGTCGCGCCCGATGAAGGTGGCGCCGTACAAGAGGACTCTCGGCTGCCTTTCCTCGACGAGCTCGCAGAGGATGCGGCTGTAAGGCAGTGTTCGGTAATCGCGCAGATCGGGGTGATCGGCTACGAGCAGTTCGTCCGCTCCCAAAACGAAATGCTTCCTTCGCCACGGCGTCGACTTCGTGACCGATGAGGATTCCCTTGAGCGGACCGCGAAGTTTCTCCGCGAGTTTTCTTCCCTTGGTGAGTAACTCCAGGCTGACGTCAGCCGGGCGCCCCGAATGCTGTTCGATGAATACCCAGACTTCTCGCGATCCGTTGTCCATTGTGCACCCTATCCGAAGAAGTGCTCCCCAATCAGAGAGTCGAGAAGATTTCCGATGCCTTCGCTCGTCGGCGGAATCTGCTGGTGGCCTTCACTCGAGAGAACGACCGACTCCACTTTGTGGACCTTGGTCGGCGAGCCCTCGATTCCACAGCGCTCGAGTTCGATGCCGAGGTCTTCGCGGTTCCAGGTCTGGATGTAGAGGCCCTTGCTCGTGTAGTCGGCGATGAGTTTCTCGAGGTCCTCGGGAGAGGAAGCCTCTTTTTCCAGCTCGAGGCGCGTGCGAGCGTTTTTGAGTGCCATCAGGCGCCTCGCCTTGAAGGGCCTCGGGTGTGGCGGCCTCTTTCAGGACGGTAATCAGCAAGGGCATGCTGGATTCCAAGATCTCGTAGCCCCCGTCGATTCTCCGCTTTACGAGAATCTTGCCTTCTTTGAGATCGAGAATCTTCTCCGCATAGGTGATCTGGGGGATGTGGAGTTTTTCTGCGGTTTGCGGCCCCACTTGCGCGGTGTCACCGTCGATCGCCTGGCGGCCGGCGAAAATCAAGTCGTAGGAACCAAGCTTCTCGATGGCCTTGCTCAGGGTGTAAGACGTCGCCAGTGTGTCCGCGCCGCCAAATTTCCGGTCGGTGATCAGGTATACCTCGTCGGCACCCATGTACAGGCATTCGCGCAGCAAGTCACCGGCCTTCGCGGGTCCCATCGTGATCGCGGTGACCTTGCCACCGAAGCGATCGCGCAACTCGAGGGCCAGCTCGAGGGCCACTTTGTCGTCGGGGTTGAAGACGGTCGGTAACTTGGCGCGGTTCACGGTTCCGTCGGGCCGCATCACTTCGCCCGAAATATTCGAGGTGTCCGGAACCTGCTTCACCATTACTATGCTATTGCATTTCATAGTCGTTCCCAGCTTCGTCCCCGTTCAGGGTTTTCATCGTTTATTCGACGCACTTTCGCTCGGCCGCTCACGAGGGCGAGAGCAGCTCGAATCTAATGCCGCACGGAACTGCGGCTTAAGTTGACAAACTACCCTCTGAAGCGCCAGCGAGAGTTGCCCGTCTCGGTCAGACTCCCGATTCGCGACCATCGCCGAAGCCTAGATCCACTCCTGCGGATCGACCTGGTAGAATTTTCGCAACTCGTCGTACAACTCGGGATGTTTCGAACTCAGCTGCCGCGGCTTTTCGAAGAAAGCTTCGGAGGCCACGGCGAAAAACTCCGCAGGATGAGATGCCCCATAGGCATCGATCACGCTCTTCTTGCCTTTGTCGACTCGTTCGCGGAGTCGTTCGTACTCCCGCGACAGCACCCGTGCCCAGGCCGTATAGCTGGATCTGCCATCCAGGATCGGCGCGCCGTCACTGGAGCCGTCCTCCTGATCGAGTTGATGGGCAAACTCGTGAATCACCAGGTTGCGGCCGTCGGCGAAGTTCGCCGCTCCGTGTTGCGCGCTGTCCCACGCGAGTACCACCGCCCCGGTCTGCCACGATTCGCCAAGGCGTACCGATTTCTCGTCCGTCTCACTCTTGGCCACATAGGCACTGGGATAGACGAGCACCGAGTAGAGTCTCGGATAACAGCGCACCTTCCGGTTGAGTAACAGCAGGCTGGCCTGGGAGGCGATGGTCACCCTGATCTCATCATCGAGGACGAGGCCGCCGCAACCCTCGAAGTTCTTGTCGTACAGGAATTCCTGCGTGTAGTCCTGCACCTGCTGCTGCGTCTCGGGCGACAACTTGGAATAGGGCGGGATGTTCTGCCGAATGATCGCCAGCCAACCGTCGGGAAATGGTGCGGCCAGCGCGCGGCGACGCTGGTTGCGCCGCTTCAGTATCACGCCGGCAACCAGCAGCAGGAGAAAAACGACAAGGAGGATCACGAGGTGGAGGAATTCCATGATCACCTACTCCAGCCCAGCCTCGTGGCACGGCCGCGGAGTCTACCAGATTGCACTCGAGGCCGAGTGTAGAGAGGTCGACGTCCATGATGGAATCGGAACTCTTGCTGGATATACTCCGCCGCACTCGAGCCCTCGTTCAACGGTGGTTACCGGATGAAGAGTCAGTATCAGGTCGTCGTCATCGGCGGTGGCATCGTCGGCTGCAGCGTGGCGTATCACCTGGCCCTGCGCGGGTTGACGAATGTCGCGGTGATCGAGCGCAAAGAACTCACCGCGGGCTCGACCTGGCACGCCGCAGGCGGGTTCCATGCAATCAACAGCGACTTCGATGTGGCCGCGCTCCAGAAATACACGATCTCCCTGTACCCGCAGGTCGAAGAGGAGAGCGGGCAGAGCATCGGCCTGAAGATGAGCGGTGGTCTCGAACTTGCGGGCACGCCTGAACGGGCGCAGTGGTTGAAATCAGAACTCGCCTGGTTGCGCGCCATGGGTACCGACGCGCACCTCCTCTCGCCGCAGGAGGCGGTCGAGATGGTGCCGATCATCGACCCCACCGGCTTGACGGGCGCGCTCTTCGACCCGCACGAGGGAAACCTCGATCCGAACGGTGCAACCCACGCCTACGCGGGCGCGGCCAAGAGGCGCGGCGTCGAAGTCATCTTGCGCAATCGCGTGATCTCGCTCAGCCGGCTTCCGAGCGGCGAATGGAGCGTGGAAACCGAGAAGGGCACGATCACCGCGGAGCACATCGTCAACGCTGCGGGCTTGTGGGCGCGGCGGGTCGGCAACATGGTTGGCGTCGATCACCCGCTCGTTCCGATGCCCCATCACTACCTCATCACCGAGGCCATTCCCGAGGTCGCGGCGATCGATGGGCTGATGGCGGCGGTCACCGATCTCGAAGGCTTTACCTATCTGCAGCGCGAAGGCGACGGCGTGTTGTTGGGGCTCTATGAGCAGAATCCGCGCCACTGGGCGGTCGAAGGGGCGCCCTGGGACTTCGGGATGACGCTCTTCCCGGAAGAGATCGACCGCATCATGCCCGAACTCTCGATTGGCTTCGAGCGCTTCCCCGTGCTGCAGAACGTCGGGATCAAGCGCTGGGTGAACGGCGCGTTCACATTCACTCCCGATGGCAACCCGTTGATTGGCCCCGTTGAAGGTATCCCTAACTACTGGGCGGCGTGCGGCTGTATGTCGGGGTTCTCGCAGTGCGCCGGGATCGGGCTTGCACTCGCCAACTGGATCGTCGACGGCGACCCGGGACTGAACGCGTTCGGGATGGATGTCGCGCGCTTCGGTCCCTACGCGTCGGACGATCGCTATCTGCGGGACACCACCGCGCAGTTCTACGCGCGGCGTTTCGTGATGGCGTATCCGAACGAGGATCTGCCGGCCGGTCGGCCGCTCAAGACGACACCGTGTTACGACGACCTGGCGGCGGCGGGAGCGCGATTTGGCGTGAACTGGGGGCTCGAGGTTCCGCTGTACTTCGCGCCTAATGCGGAGTTTGAAGAGAACGACACGCTCGGCCGCTCCAATGCGGAGCCGCTCGTGGCCGAAGAGGCCGGCGCCGTGCGCACCGCTGCGGGTGGGTACGAGATCGCGCAGTACGCGCGGTACGAGGTCAGCGGCGCGGGCGCCGAAGCGTGGCTCGATCATCTGGTGGCGAGCCATATCCCAGAGGTCGGCCGCATCCGCCTGGCACCCATGCTAGGCGACGCGGGCCGCTTGATGGGCGATCTGTCGGTTGCGCGGCTGGAAGATCAGCGCTTCTGGCTCACGGGTTCCTACTACCTCCAGACGTGGCACCAGCGCTGGTTCCGTCAGCAGCTGCCCGACAGCGGGGTGGCGCTGCGCAACATCACTGACGATTGGATGGGCTTTTCGCTGTCCGGGCCCGCGTCGCGCACGATCCTCGAGCGGCTCGCGCACGTCGATGTCTCGGACGAGGCGCTTCCGTTCCTGGCGGTTCGGATGCTGGATGTCGGCACCGCGCGTGCAGTCGTCGGGCGGATTTCGCTGACCGGCGAGCTGGGCTACGAGATCGTGGTCCCGACCAACCAGCATCGAACGCTCATGCAGCAGCTGCGAGAGTCAGGGCAGGAGAGTGGACTCCGCCTCGTTGGAGATCGCGCGATCGATAGCCTCCGGTTGGAGAAGGCGTACGGCATCTGGAATGCGGAGTTCACGCAGGCCTATACGCCTGGCATGTGCGGACTCGATCGGTTCGTGGCGTTCGACAAGGACGAGTTCATCGGGCGGGAGGCTGCGCTCCGTGAACGCAAAGAGGGGGCGGCTCAGCGACTCGTCTTGCTCGAAGTGGATGCTGGAGATGCGGATGCGTCCGCCGACGACGGGATCTGGATCGGCGATCGGCGGGTGGGGTTTGTTACCTCTGGCGCGTACGGTCACCATGTGAAGAAGAGCCTGGCGCTCGCGTACGTCGATCGGGACGTGATCGAGTCCGCAGTCGACCTCGACGTCTACATCGTGGGCGAAGCGCGAACGGCTCGGATCCTTCCCGCGGCTCCGTACGACCCGACGAGCAGCAAGCTCCGGGGCTGAATAGGCGGCCGGAAAAATGTTGGGCACGGGTGAAAATGCAGCTCATTTTTCTTCGACGAGAGGACGCTTTGACATCGTGTGTCTGATCACTCGCCTGCTGCATTCCGGAATCCCGATGGCTCGATCGGCTCACCGGGAGGGAGATTCGCTTGACGGCTGAATCGCAGATTCGAAGCGCCTACCTCTACGAGGGCGAGTCCGAGTGGTGTCGCCTGGGCGCAATCGACAAGGCGGGAAACGCAGTCCGACTCTGCGAGGGTATTCCTCACGCCTCTATTCTCGAGGTTGGAGCCGGTGAGGGGGCGATTCTCGGCCAGCTTTCCGAGTTCGACTTCGGAGATCACTACACCGCCATCGAAGTTTCCGAGTCAGGCCTCGAGGCCATTCGGGGCCGAAACCTTTCGAAACTCGTCGAGTGCCAATTGTTCGATGGCGAGCACATTCCCTATGCGGACGGACAGTTCGACCTCGCGATCCTGAGCCACGTCGTCGAACACGTCGAGAATCCGAGGAAGCTGCTCTACGAGGCGAAGCGCGTGGCACGCCACGTCTTCGTCGAGGTTCCCCTCGAGCACAGTCTTCTCTTGCCGCGGGATTTCGTCGCCGACGATCTAGGGCACATCAACCCCTATTCGCTCAAGACAATCCGCTGGTTGTTGCAGAGCTGCGATCTGGAGGTGCTCGATGAGTTCGTCACCAACCGGTCGCGTGAGACCTACACGTTTCACGGAGATCGCCTGGGCAGCCTGAAGTACTGGATCAAGCAGACCACGTTGCGCGCGTTTCCCAGTCTCGCGCGATCGATCTGGACCTACCACTGCTCGCTGCTTTGCAGATCTTTGCCGTAGCTCGACGCGTAGAATGCGTTTTAGGCGGGGGCTCTGTGCGGAAGTGAGAGTTCCATCCCGGCGGTGTATTTCGAAAATCTCGCGGGTCGGTAGGGGAAGCCGCGGGCTGCTTCGCGCACCGATTTCATAGAAGTGGCGGGAGCCTTGATTTCGAGCACCCGCATGCGGCCCCAGGGAATCGTGCCGCGCATCTGAGGAGCGAGCGAGCTTCGCTGCGGGATGAAACTCAACTGGTCGTCCACCGTCAGCCGTATCGATCCATCCCTCGAGATCCAGTACTCGCGGCGATAGCGGTTGAGCAGGGTGGGCAGCGCGAGAGCGTCGAAACTGGCCCGTTGTTTGGCGCCGAGATCTTCGCGGAATCCCGTTCTCAACGCCGACCAACGTTGCTTTTCGAGATTGCCCTCCCAGTTGACAGCTGCGATCCATTTGCGGCCCAGCGTGCTGCGCCGCCACTTCCATTCGAGTGCGCCGCTGTCCGGGCCAGCGGGGTCTCCGTACCAGCGAAGCCGCAGCTTGAGGCGCTGGGTTGCGCCCGACATGCTCGTGTAGAAACAGCTGAGATCTGGCGTGTCGAAGTAGATGTTGTGGATCCAGCGCGCCGGGAAGAGTCTTTCGAAACCCATCGGATGCGAGCGGATCGAGGCATCAACACCGGCCGAGGTGCGGTTGGCGAGCGGAAACTTGACCTCGAGGCGCGCCTCGGTTTCGGTGATCGAGGTCTCGATCTCATTGGCGTGCATAGAGATCCTCGCTATCGAAAGAACGCGTGGGCAGGCGCCGACCGTCGAGTGTGGCGCGTGATCCCGTTTGCACGAGAAACGGAAATGAACGCCCCTCGACGGTGAGGCCGTTGACCTCGATTCGCGCGGGACCAAATTCGGGTTTCTTCGTGTAGGCGGCGAGAGCGATCCAGATGTCTTCGGTCTTGACATCCGTGGCGGTTACCTCGCTGTCATCCTTGGCGACCAGCGCAAATGCGCCATCGGTAGCCGTCAGGCGCTCGACTGTCACGTGGCTGCGTTCGCCGATACTCACCGCTTTGTCGCGGACTCCACGGGCGCGCACGTCGCTCAACGCGATCGTGCTGCCCGAGACGTCGACACCATCTCCGCCGATGTCTTCGAGATCGATGCCGACGATGGATCCATCCACGAAATCACCGTCGAAAGCGTCCGAGGCGGTGTGCGCGAAGCGCACATTAATCAGCGAAATATTTCCCCGCACCACGTTCAGGGCGTCTTCTGTGTCGAAATCTTCGAATTCGGTATCGCGGATCCGGAGTTCGGAGTCGACGAAGGTTACGCCGCCCGTCTGGATCCAACCGGCGCGACGCGGGCCGCGAGCTCCCGCCGATGGAGACACTCCGCGAAAACGCACGTGCTCGATTTCGGATGCGCGGTTGCCACCGATCACCACGAGTCCCTCCCATCGGTTCTTGAGTGGGGCGAATTCGATTGGCTGTTCGACACTCCCGATCAAAGACACGGGTCCTTCGACGACGATCGCCACGCCGTCATCCATCAGCAGGCGCGCGCCGGGGCGCGCCGCAAACGCGTATCCGGGCGGAATCCACAGGTCGGTGTGCAAGCGATGCTCGCCCGGAGGCGCCACGACCCAACGCAACCCATCCTTTGCCTCGATCGAGAAACCGCGCGGCAGGGGAGGGCTGGCGAGCGCATCTTCTCGTTCGAGCCGCCCTTCGCGCAGCGCGAGGGCAAGCGCAGATGGGCCCGGCTGGGGTGTCTCGAGTTCTCCGGCGGCGACTATTTCGAACCGTGCGGTTTCCCGGTCAGTTTGCCCCGCGACCCGCACGATGATCGCTTTGGGTGCGTGCAGCTCGACGGGCAACGAAAACGCTGCGCGGGGTGGTTCCTGGCCGGGGCGCTGCCCGGGAATCAAGTAGAAGGGCAGCGGCGCAACGTCCGGTCCGATCGGAAGCACGCGCCCATCTGCGAGTTCGACCGCCAGCCACTGCAATGCGAATCCCGAGCGCGGGCGAATCTCGAGTGTCGCGCGACCGCGCGCATCGCTTCGAATCGAGACTTTTGCGTCCGCGGGCTCGGTGATGCGCTCCCTCAGCCAGCGCGCATTCCGGTGAAGCCAGCCGAAGTGCGTCCAGCGGGCGCTCATCTGTTGAAAAGTCGGATCCTGCATCAGGAACGCAGCGCGAGTCTCGAGCTCCGGCATCAGCTCGTCGAGCAGGGTCTCGACAGAGCGCGGCTCCGTGAGTCGCAGCGCCTCCGCGACAAATTGCTGGCTCAGGATCGGGTTGGAGAGAAAGTGGCCCTCGACATAGTCGGCGAGGCCCTCGCTGAACTCTGCGTACTCAGCCTCAACCAGCGGGCCGGCAATGCCATCGAACGCGATTGGCTCGAAGCGCCCGAGCACGGGATCGTAGTAGACGCGTGTGTTGTTGGGGTGCAGGCCGTGATGCGCGCCCCAGAACAGTGTGAGGGCGAGCCAGCGCGCCGTCCGTTCGACATCGAAGACTTCGTGTACGCCGAGTTCGCCGCTTCGGAAGGCTTCGAAACGCTCGAGGGCAAGAGTGCGTTGGAGCGAGAGTTCCGAGTCCCCTGCAATGCGTCCTTCCCCGAAGACTTCGATTGGCGCGCGGCGCCAACCCGTGCGGAGTGCCACGTCCTCACCGAGCGCTGCGCGCTTCTGCATGCCGCCCGCGAAATAGTCGGCCTCGGAGAACTTGACGATGATACCTTCGCGCCGGCGCTGGCGTTCGAGCAGCTCTTTCGAAAAGTGCTCGAGCAGGAGATACGGCTTGCGAGATGCACCGGGCAACGAGGCATTCACGAACTCATGGCGTGGCGCCAACAGATCCTCGCGCTCGGCGTGGCGCATGTACGCCCATTCCCAGAGATAGCGGCGGGTCTTCGGATGTTGGAGATTGAAGGTGCGCAGCCCCAGCGCGCGGCCTGTACCGCGCAGCGAAATGCGCAGCGAAATGCCGTCGTCGATATGGTCGAGCAGATCGCCCTTCAGGCGCGCCTTTGCGTCGAAGACGTCTGGACCGACACTGACCGTTGCTTTGACCCAGTCGTCTTCACTGTGCGGGATCGCTCCCAACGCGAGTGATCGTTCGACGTGCCGTTCGATCTGAGCGCGCTGTGCGTCTCCCATCGTGACATCGATCCGAACGGGGTGAAAACCATCGGGATCCAATGCCGCGGTCCACGCGTCGCCCAGCTCCAGCCATCCGCTCCGCAGCCGCTCGAGTTCGGGAGAGCCGGTCCAGCGAATCTGGGCCGCCACCAGCGCGATCGCGAGCAGCGCCAGTCCGGCAACCCGCTGAGCGGTTCGATCTCGCGGGCCGACGAGACGCACAGCCTAGACGCCCGGAACGTGGTCCTGATCGAGGAAGGTCACGCGCGCCGCCGGCCAGTTGGATCGGATCGCATCGCTCACCGCTTCGATGGATTCTCCACTACCCGCCGCACAGCTCACCGAAAATGAGGCCATGACCGCGTCGCCCTGGGTGTCGAAGCGGCGAAGATTCACACCCGAAAAACTGGCCCGCAGTAGATCTGAAAGTTGCGCGAGGATCGACTCGGGCGGTGCTCCTCCGGCGAGTTCGATTTCGAGGTAGAGCGCTTGACGCGCGGCTTCGCCGCTCTTCCACGACAGCACGGTGAGGATCGTGAGGATCAGGGCGATCGCCGCCACCGTAGCGACGCTCTGCTCCGCGCCGAGTCCGAGTCCGATCGCAATCGCGAGGAAGAGATACACCAGCTCTTCCGGATCCTTGATCGGCGTTCGAAATCGTACGATCGAGAGGGCGCCGACGAGTCCGAGCGAGAGGGCGAGGGAAGCCTTGACCACCATGATGATGAGCGTCACCGCAAGGATGATCGGAATGAAATTGCGCGCAAAGAGTTCGCGATTGGCAAGCGATCCCGAAAAGCGCACATATTGGGCGCGCAGCAGGCCGCCGAGTGCAGCGCCCAGCAACAGATTCAAGAGCAATGTGGGAATCGCGAGGTTGCTGGCTTCCGCCGGGAGGCTGAGCAACTGAGTGAGCTGATCCTTTTTCCTCCCAGCGCATGGGTTGGCACCAGGCGCCGCGCCCCATTCATCGGCCACAGCAGCAGGAAACTAAAGCGCAACTTCGATTGCAAAGGACGCCGAGTTTGGCTTGTTTTCGGTGGAAACCAGGCTGCCCAGATGGGCCGCACAGATGGAGATATCCCCCGATGAGCCCTCGCAGGGGGTGCCTCGCAGGAGCAGGCGTCGTCGCGTAGAATGCGGCCTCTGCTGGCCCCCGGAATCGAGACTGGGAATCGGCCTCACGGGCAATCCGTGGCTGCAGTCGTGCGACGCGCGAGCACCTGCTTTGGAATCGCCGGGTGGTCGGGAAGGACGCAATCCGGCAGGTGGAACGCCAGATGATCGACGCTGAAAACAATGGGCAGAGACGCATCGATGTCGATGAGGCCTTGCCCTCGGTGGAGATTCCGCGGCGGATTCTCAACGACCTCTACGCGCATGCGATCCAGAGCCTGCCCGAGGAGTGCTGTGGGCTGATCGTGGGCACGGACGAAGACCGTTTTGAGCGCCTCGTGCGCTGTCGCAACGAGATGACGATGCATCATCGACAAGACCCGGTTGAATATCCGCGGGATGGAACGGAAGCGTTCTATATGAATTCGCTCGACTACATGATCGTTTACGAGGAGGCTGAAGCGCGCGGAGCGCGAGTGACGGCTGTCTACCACTCGCACGTTGGCGTAGGCGCCTACTTCTCTGGAATGGATCTGACCTACGCGGAGAGCGAGAACTTCCCGTTTCCCGACGCAGATCACATCGTCGTCGCAATCTTCGACCGGAAGGTGGATTCCGTGGGCTTCTTTCGGAAGGGAGGGGAAGGTCAGTCGTTCCTCGGACACACGATCATTTCTTCCGAAACATGAAGAGTGCATGGGCCGTGTTCACTGTCGGGCTGATGCTCGTCGCACCCGGCTGTGCGGGTCCGGGCGTGGCGCGAAGCGAAATCCCAGAAGATCCCATTGCGTTCATCTTTCATCCCGAGGACGAAGCGCGTCGCCGCGCGGAGGCGCGCACGAAGCGGGAGAGACGGGAAGCCCGAAACCAGTACGAGAGTTCTTCGGTCGTCCATCTAAATACGTTTCGCGACTACCTTGTGAAGGCTTTGGGCAGCAGCACCGATGACGAATTTGCGGGTCGACTCTCGCTGCTGAATCCGCGGAGCGGGCAGGTGACGGTTCTCGAGTCGGCGCGAAATGGTGCGATCCCACTCGCCTGGTCTCCGGATCGCGACCGACTCCTGTTCGCCCAGTGGGATCGGGGGACGCTTCAGCTCTTCCAATTCCAGCGCGACTCGCGGGTCGTTTCCCAGGTCACCGGAGGGCCGGACCATCACCCGCAGGGCTGCTACGGACCGGGCGGTCGGCTGGTCGCGGCGATCGCGAGCCGGCCGGAACCGGCCGAGGGCCGGGCGAGCCGGGGGAAGCTGGTTTCACAAATTGCGCTGATAGGCCCCGGTGATGCGGTCGAATCGATCTCCCAGGGGCCGATGGACGGAGAGCCGGCCTGCAGCCCGGACGGCAGCGCAACCGCCTATGTTCGGCTTCTTCCCGGCGATCGCAGTGAGATCTGGATCCACTTTTTTGGGGGGGAAGAGCCCGCTCGCGCCATCGCGCAGGGCCGCGAACCTTCTTTTTCGCCGGATGGCGAATGGATCGTCTACAGTCGCCCCTCCGGCAAGACGCCCGCGCTATGGCGCATTCGCCGCGACGGGACCGGGCGCACCCGAATCGGGCGGGGCTCGGGTGCGGATGAGTACGGTCCGGCGGTTTCACCGGATGGCTCACTCGTGGCCTACGAGTCTGTGTCGGGCAATCGTTATCGGCTCTTTGTGAGACGGTTTGATGGAACTGGGGACAGGGTCCTGTTCTCGGATGGAGATGGCACTCACGTTGTGTGGTAGGGAAGGAGAGATCGAAGGATGAGCGAAGACAAGATGGATACGGCAGCCGACCTGGTGCCCGTACACGGTGGGCTGGACGATCTGGTCGACCGCCGGGTTCCGCTCGGACAGCGGAGTCACTTCGTAAAGGAGGCGGAATCGCTTCCGTCGGTGCGCGTCACCCGGGCCGATCTCTCGACCGTCTATCGGATTTCCGATGGCGCCTTGTCGCCGATGGAAGGCCCGATGCGTGCCGACGTATGGAATCGCGTTCTCGACGAACAGTGCATCGAAGTGGGTGGGCGCCGCTTTGCGTGGGGGATTCCGCTGTCACTTCCCGTGACGCCGGAAGAGACTTCCTCGTTGTCCTCCGGAGGGTCAGCCGCACTTCGAGACGAGTCGGGCACGGTGGTCGGGATCGTCGATGATCTCGAGACCTTCGAGTGGGACAAGCAGCGCTACATCGAGAAGGTATACCGGACGGATCGATTCGATCATCCGGGTGGGCGCGCAGTCGAAAGCGATTCACGCAATGATTTGATTGGAGGCACGCTGCGCGTGCTCCCGCAACCCATCGATCCCGATTACGGCGAGTACATGCTCTCGCCGAGAATGACCCGCACGTTCATTCGGGAGCACAAGTGGGATCGCGCGCTGGCTTTCCAGACCCGCAACCCGCTGCACCGCGCTCACGAATACGCGCTGGTTGCAGGTGCAGAAAATCTCACGCGTGAGGGGCATTTCACGGGCGTCGTCCTCAATCCGCTCGTCGGTGAACTCAAGGGCGACGATGTGCCGGCCGTCACCCGGATGCGATGTTATCGGCTGCTCCACGATCGGCGCCTGCTCGGAGAGGGCGACAAGGATGAGGCTCTCTGGCGTTCCACCGGGTACGACTTGTCGGAAGTATTCGAACTGATCGGGCTCGACATCAAGATGTTCTATGGCGGCCCGAGCGAAGCCATCATGCACTCGATCTACCGTCAGAACTACGGTTTCAGCGATCTCGTGATCGGCCGAAAACACGCCGATGCCCCCTTCGAAGATGGCAGCCCGATCTGGGGAGACTTCGATGCCCAGGAGGTATTCGACCAGCTGTCGGGTGAGCTACACATCCGGCCCTGCAAGATCGGGTTTGCGGCGTATTACGAATCGCTCGGGCGCGTTGATCTCACGGAAAGACACCCCGACGAGAAGCCGGTGATGGTGAGTGGGACCAAGGTGCGCGAGCAGCTGCACTCTGGCGAAACGCCGGATCCGCGCATCATGCGACCGGAGGTCGCCGCTATCTTGATCGAAGCATTTCACCCGTAGAACGGGTGGGATCGGGACCCGCTAAACCATGCGGATGCGAGGGGTGCCTGCTCTCGTGAGCAGGTCTTCTCGCTTGGTGTCCTCGGTCGGATAGAGCGCGTATCCGAAGCTCAGCGCAATCCGGATCGGATCGTTGATGGCGCTGTTGTTGGATATGTCGTCCGCGATTGCGCGAGCCAGCGCGTAAACGCGCTCGCCCGCCGAGTATCCCGGGTCGGGCATGAGGATCGTGAATTCGCCTTTCCCGGTGCGGCCCATCACGTCGAAGTCTCGCAGGTGGTTGCGAAGCGCTTCGACGGTTCGCTGCACGACCTCGCGGGCGCGTCCGCGACCGCTTGCGCTGCTGATTTCATCGAGGTTCTCGAGCAAGCAGACCGCGATCGCGAGCGTTCCTTGGTGCTCCGATGCGCGTGTAATCTCGTCGTCGATTCGCTTGTTGAGATAGCGCTCGTTGGGCAGTCCCGTCTCGGTCTCGAAATTCCGATATTGGCGCGCCTGGGCGTAGAAATCCGCGTTGACCACCGCCCGCTCGACATAGGACGCGAACTTCGTGAACAGTCCGAGGTCTTCCTGCGAAAAATGGCCGACGTAGAAGCGGTCGGCAACGATCTTGTCGTAGATAGTGAGGGTTCCGATCACGCGGCCTTCTCGCATCAGTGGCGCCGTGATCGCGGATTGGAAGTCCGCGCGGAGTTCGCTCAGTGCTGCGTCGTCTGCGAGGTCGGCAATCAGCCGGGGCGCGCGCTTCTTGATCACTTCGACGGAGATGCGCTTGTCCAGTCGGAATAACTGCTCCTGGAGTCGGCCGTCAGCGGAGCCGAAGTAGGATCGAATCACATACCGCCGGGTTTCTTCATCCTGGACCCTGAGGATTGCGTGATCGGCTCCCAGCGCCATCGCGGCAGAGGAGGTTGCCATGCGCAGGACCTCGGCGGGATCGGTCGCAGAGATCATCCGGATTCCGGCTTCGTTGAGTGCGCCCACCTGGGTGGCTCTGGATGTCATGGTGGCTTCGCGCTCTGCATGGGCGATCTCTTCAGCCGCCGCCGCAGCAATTTCGAACAGCGTTTCCTCAGCGGCACGGCCGCCAGCCGCTTCGTCTCCACCCTGGACGGATAGAACACCGAAGAGAGTATCTCCGGCAATCAGTGGAAGGGCCGCGTAGGCGAGGTCGCCTTTCGAAGACCGCAAGATCGAAGGTTCTCGGGCTTCGTGCGGCGGACCCATCGATGCCTCTGCCGATCTTGATTCTGTATTCGCCGCCAAAACCTCCGCCTTCCAGGGATGTCGCACTCAGTCGGAGGTCCGTTTCGCCACTATCGCGCAGGTAGACGGTTGCGATGCCGTGGCCGACTTGTTCCGCGACGAAGAGGCAGAACGAGCGCAGCCGATCGGGAAGTGGGTCCCGTCCCGACAGAATTTCCCGCACGCGTCGTACTGCCGTGTAGCGCGCGGCCTGGCTCCGCAGGGCTTCGTGTTCCTGGGATCGGGCGATGATCTGGGCGTCGAGATGAGCGAGCTGCTCGGCGAATTCGAGGCTCTCATCCGAAAAGGCATCTGCCCGAGTCGAGTGGTGGAGATTGAGGACGCCGAGCACGCGACCTTCGAAGATCAGCGGCACCGAGATGGCCGACTCGACGTCGAGGCGCTCGCGAACGATCTTGAATGCCTGGCGATCGGCTTTTCCGCGAAGCCGGAGGGGGCGAGCGTCTGCGGCGACGCGACCTGCGATGCCGTGGCCGATCGGAACCCGAATTTTGGGCCACAATTCGGGTTCGACGCCCGCGGCGACCTGGACGCGAAGCTCGCGCGCAGAGTGATCCAACAGCATCAAAGAGCCGCCCTCGGCGCCCGTGACAGCAACGGCAATCTCGAGCACGCGCGAAAAGAGCTCGTCCGAATCGACGGTGAGGTTGTAGGACTCGACGATCTCGTGTAGCGCGGTGAGTAGATCGGCCTTGCTGTTCGGCGATGTGTGGCTGAAGCACCAGAGAAGACGCGCGGTCAGCGGCGTGACGATCTGGATGCCGCGCTCGCCGAGGGCCGGGTGGCTCGCGGCGAAATCGCCGCTCGCACTGGCATCGACGACGGCGTGGAGATCCGCATCGAGAATCAGCGCGTCGAGGTCGGCAGTCATGCACTCGTCCAAGACGCGCGCGATTCCGGGATCGATCGCGTCGAACTGCTGGCGAATGGATTCGGCATCGGGGTCGACGATGGCGCCGATCTCGAATTCCGGGTTTTCCAGCAGTGAGGGGATCAGCTGGCGCGCTTCTTCCGTCGCGCGATAGATGCCGATCCGCTTGCGCATCAGTCGATTTCTCCGTCAGCCTCGGGATCGAGTTGGATGGTGAGAACGAGATTCGATGTCCGGCCACTCTTGTCGCTGACGACGAGCGGGATACGTACGCCGCGCTCGCCACTGCGGGTGGCCTCTCCGACGGACGCGATCGAAAAATCGGAATTGAGTTGGACGGCTGCGCTCGGCTCTCCCTCGTCTTCGAGTTCACCCCAGGGTATTTCGAGCGCGGTCTGCGCGGATGCGGCGAGATCGTCGAGGGCATTCGCCTCGGGGTGTTCCTCTTCGGAGAGGATCGCGTTCTCCATCCTGGTCGCTGCGGAAACTTCCGGAGCGGGAGCCTCCGGCGCGGTTTCCTCGGGGTAGGCTGTCTGCGTGAGTTCGGTAACGGGTTCGATCTCGTCCGCCTGGATCGGTTCCGCCTCGGCGTGAAGGTCGCTGAGGCTATCGCCGGGCTCCGGTGTCGCCTCGGCCTGGGCGGAGAACTGCTGGCCTCTCAGGCTGCGAATGACGTGCTTGGAGAGCGTCGAAAGCGTCTGGAGGACACCTGAGTTTTCGGTCGCAACGGCCTCGAATACGGCGACTCCATTCATCCCGAGTTTTCGATGCAACACTTCGATCGCATAGGGATCCGATAGATCGCGCTTGTTGTACTGCAAGACGAGGGGAACGTCTTCGATCTGGCGCCCGTAATCGAGAAGCATCTCGCAGAGTTCGCTCAGGCTCGACGCGTTTTCTTCGATCCGCTCTTCGCGCGAATCGACCACCATCACGATGCCGTCTACCTGGTCGAGAAGCTGCTTTCGGGTGGGCGCCTGGTCGGCGCCACCCGGGACGGCAATCATTTGAATACGGGTCTTTAATCCACCGACTTCGCCGAGTTCGATGGCCAGGGATTCGTACTCGACCGCCGGATCGATCACGGTGGCTTCGCGTTGAATCTCTCCGCGGTGATCCGTCCTGAGCTTGCGGTGGATGGATTGCAGGTTTGCGGTCTTGCCAGCCCCGTCGATCCCCCAGTAGAGGATTCGCGCGTTTACCGCGGTCTCGTCGGAGTTCATCTTGGCCATCAGGCCTTCCCCTTTCTGGACAGTATGCGGCGAGCGTGAGTGGAAATGGCGCGCGAAACGTCGCGGCTTCGCATCAATACGCGCAGGTCCTTGTCGTGAAGGTAATTGACGAACTTCATTGCCATGGATTGCGGGCATTTGGGATTTGCGGCGAGGGCCAACTTGACCTGGTAGTTGCGCGTCCATTCCCGGCTCATCGCGATTACGCGGTACACCTCGTCACAGACGTTGCGCGACTGCGCGATCGAAATGATTTCGGACTCGGTGATCTTGGGGCTGGTTGCGACGGAAATCGCAACGAGTTTGTTGCGGTCCCGGACGAGCAGGCCGCGCGCCTCTTTGTTTCCCATTCGGCCGATCTGGATCTTCTGGAAGACCGACATCTGCTGGACGAGCTGGAATAGATTGCCTTCCTGAAGTTGTTTGATCTGATCCTCGGTGACGTCCCCGCCTTTCTCCTCGACGAGCTGTTTGACGAAGGCGCCCATCTCGTTGCCGAGCACCGCGCGCAGCGCGGCTTCGGCTTCTTGATCAGTGATCGCCGATTCGTCGCGGTTTCCGTCGAGATTCTCTGCAACATCGCTCGCTCCGATGAAATTGAGGATTCGCTCGATGACCGCGCGCCCGGTGAGGAGATTGGAGCCGAGCGCATCGACGATCTCGGGCGCGCGCAGCATGCGCTCCTGATTGTTCGAGATAATCTCCACGACCTTCTTGTGCGGCGACGCGGCGAGCTTTGCGATCGTCGTATCATCGGTCGCGGCATTGAGGGCGATCATTTCGAGCTGCTCGCTTTCGTCCGTGCGGCAATCTGCAAAAAACGAGAGCAGGGCCGGATGGCTCGGTCCGCTCAGCACGGTGTTCGTGATGGTTGTGGGCAGACTTTCGAGACTGTCGCGCGCGGTCGCCTTGACTTCCGCGTCCGGATCGTGGGTCAGCGCGAAGAGCACGGTGGCGAGTTCGATTGCGGGAAGGGGCAGGGCGCCTTTCGCCGCCATCAGGCGTGTGTCTCGCGGCGCGTCCTGGCGCGCGTAGCGCTCGGCCTGCTTCGACAGGGTCAAGCGGATCTTTTTCGCCTGTCGCTCCATTGACGCGCTTCCCCGCATTTTCGCCGGGGCAGCGTGCCCCGACCCAAGGCCGGCCTACGACCTCCGGCCGGCTATGCACCCTCCGCCGCGGCGGTCCCGGCCTCGGCGACGATCTTGTCCTTTACGTGACTCGGCGCTTCATCGTAATGGGAGAACTCCATGTGGAATTCCCCTTGCCCTCCAGTCATGCTCGTCAGCTGGCTCGCATACTCGAGCATCTCTGACATCGGCACTTGTGCCTGGATGACCTGAGTCGAACCTTTCGCTTCGCTCGATTGAACCCGGCCGCGCCGGCTCGAGAGGTCTCCCATGATGTCGCCCACATACGCCCCCGGGATCGAGACTTCGACGTCCATCACGGGTTCGAGCAAGACCGGTTTCGCCTGTTGGATAGCGGCCCTGAGGCCAAAAGACCCCGCAAGCTTGAACGCCATCTCGTTCGAGTCCACGGCGTGGTGTTTGCCGTCGATGCAATGAACCCGGACATCCACGACCGGGTAGCCGGCGAGGGGGCCGGCCTCACAAGCCGAGTAGATTCCCTTCTCGACCGCCGGGATCAGGCTCCTGGGGATGGAACCGCCCTTGATTTCGTCCACGAACTCGATTCCTTCCCCGCGGGGCTTCGGCTCGATGGTGAGGTAACAGACGCCGAACATCCCCTTGCCTCCGGTCTGCTTCTTGAGCTTTCCCTCTACGTGCTCGGCTCGGCGTGTAATGGTCTCGCGGTAGGGGACCTTCGGTCTCTTTAGCTCGACTTCGACCCCGAACAAGCGCTGCAGTTTTTGCATCGTGATCCGGACGTGAAGCTCTCCCATCCCGGTGAGAAGGAACTCGCCGGTAGAGTCTTCTCGGCCGAGGTGGAGTGTCGGATCCTCCTCCACGAGTCGGCCGAGCGAGGCGTAAACTTTATCCTCATCCCCCTTTGATTTCGCTGAGATGGCGTATGAAATGACACCCTGCGGAATCGGGATTTCACGCAGTGCGGGGGCGTTTTTTTCCGCCGCGAGTACGTCTCCCGTGTGGGTGCCCTTGAGCTTCGGGATGGTGACGATGTCGCCCGGGCCGGCTGAATCGACTTCCACGTGTTCGATCCCCCGCAGCAGCTGGAGCTTGCCGAAGCGTTCACGCTGTTCCCGCGTGGTGTTGAGCACGTTCGAGTCCGAGTGCGCGGTTCCGGAGACCACCCGAAGTACCGACAGCGCCCCCGCGTAGCGATCGATGACGGTCTTGAATACCACTCCCGCAAACGGTGCATCGGGATCGGCGGCCACGGGTTCACCGTTGGCATCCTTCCAGGGCTCTCGGTCGGCGGCCGAAGGCAGCAGCTGAATTGCGCCCTGCATGACCGTTTCGACACCGATTTCAGAGAGGGCCGCTCCGCAGAAGACCGGCGTCACCTGACGCGCCCGGGTCGCGACGACGAGGCCTTGCGCGACTTCCGCATCCGTGAGTTCGCCCTCTTCGAGGTATTTTTCGAGCAGGGAGTCGTCGCACTCGGCTACGGCCTCGACGAGTTGTGCGCGTGCGTCGGTGGCAGCTTCAGCGAATTCACTCGGAATCTCCGATTCTCCGGACCCGGTCGTCGCGCTCATCTTCAGCAGATCGATGACACCCTTGAAATCGTCTCCGTGGCCCATTGGCAGGGTGACGGCCACCGGATTGGCGCCCATCTGCTTCAGCGCTTCGATCATGGCCGGGAAGTCACTTCGCTCTTTGTCCATTGCGTTGACGAACGCGAGCACTGGAATTTCCTGCGACTGACAGAACTGCCACATGCGCTGGGTTCCCACCTTGGGTCCGGAGGCCGCGGACACCAGCAGGATCGCTCCGTCGAGCGCGCAGAGTGCAATTCGCCCGTCGGCCTGGAAATTGGAATCCCCTGGAGTGTCGACGAGCGTGATGTGCTTGCCGGACCATTCGAAGCCGAAGGTGGATGAGGTCAGGGTGGACTGGCGCTCTTTTTCCTCGGGGAGCGTGCTCAGGTGTGCGGTCCCTTCGGTAACGATTCCCAACGAGGTGGTCGCGCCCGCGTGATGGAGGATGGCTTCGCCGAGCGAAGTCTTGCCATCGCCTGTGTGTCCGATCAGTGCAAAGCAGTGGGTATCGTTGACCTTCACATTTTTCATCTGGGCCTCCTTCGAGCGGCTTATGAATTGGACCGGTTCCTTTCAAAAATCAACCTGAGGCCCTCCAATGTCAGGAAGGGCTCGACTCGATCGATGACGCTGCATTCGGCAGAAACCCTGCCCGCGAGCCCACCGGTGGCGACCACGCGGGCGTCGGCTCCGAGTTCGCCGCGAATTCGCGTGACCATCGAGTCGACGACGCCTGCAAATCCGTAGAGGAGCCCCGATTGAAGGGCTCCGGTGGTGGTCTTTCCGATCACGCTGCGAGGGCGCACGAGTTCGACTTGGTGAAGCATCGAGGCGCGCTCGAAGAGCGCGGCCATCGAAGTGTGGATCCCCGGGAAGATGGCGCCTCCGAGGTACTCGCCGTCCTTCGACACACAGTCGAAGGTCGTCGCCGTCCCGAAGTCCACCGCAATCACGGGGCCTCCGAGCAACTCGAACGCGGCCAGTGAATTGACGATTCGGTCGGCACCGACCTCGTGCGGGTTGTCGTAAAGCACGGGGATGCCGGTGCGGATGCCCGGGCCGACCACGAGGGGCGGGCGCCCGAAGAGCTTGGTCGAGACCCGTTCCCAGATCGGGAGCAGCGGCGGCACCACGCTCGAGATCGCAATGTTCGTGACCTCTTCGCATTTGCGATCGGCTTGTCGGAACAGTTCGCGCACCGTTAGTGCGGTCTCGTCGGACGTCTGCTCGCGATGGGTGCCGATGCGCCAGTGTTCGGAAAGTGTGGCGGCGCCATTGGCGGGATAGTCGAAGATCCCCAGGGAAACGTTCGTGTTCCCGATGTCGATGGCGAGTAGGGTGGTCAATTGCCCTCCTTGGCCAGCGTGACGTCGCCCGCGATCACCCGAATGACGTCTCCGGCTTCCAGCCGGAGACGCAACGCGCCGTCGTCGTCGATGCCCAGCGCGGTTCCTCTCAGTTCGGAACCGTCGAGTTCGAGCACGCTGACTTGCTGGTCGCACATCTGGAAGCGCGCATCGAATTCGGCGCGCACTCCGTCGAATCCGCGATCTGCGCAAACGTCCAGGGTCACTTCGAGGTTACCGTACAGTCGCCTTGCGAACGCCAATCGGTCGACGGGCCGGCCGCGGTGGCTCGCGAGGCTCGTCGCGCGGTCGCGAAACGCGTCGGGGAACTGGTTGCGATCGACATTGAGGTTGACGCCGATTCCGAGGACCAGAAAGTCGACTCGGGTGGCCTCGGCGCCGAGTTCCATCAGGATTCCAGACGTCTTGAGGCCGCCGAGCAGCACGTCATTCGGCCATTTGATCGCGACGTCGCCCTGTTTTCCGAGCGTTTGCTCGATGGTCTTGGCGACGGAAACCGCCGCCGCGAGGATCCAACATGGCGCTTCGGCGGTGTTGATTCTGGGCCGCAGGACGATCGAGGTGTAGAGGTTCGCAGCGGGTGGCGAGAAGAACGATCGCCCGAGGCGGCCGCGCCCGGCCGTCTGCTGATCGGCGACCACGGTCGTTCCGTGGGCGGAGCCAGATCGCGCGAGATCGAGCGCGACCCGATTCGTGGAATCGACGGTCTCGAAGTAGTGGATCTCCGTCGCGAGCCAGCTGGTTTCCAGGCCGGTCTGGATTTCTTCTGCGTAGAGGCGATCGGGAATCTCGGACAGTCGGTAGCCACCGCCCGGATCGCCGTCGATCGTGTAGCCCCGAGCCCGCAGCGCCTCGACGTGTTTCCACACCTGTGCGCGCGTTACCCCGAATTGGGACGAGAGCACTTCACCTGAACAGGTTTCGCCACCGGCGCGGCGGAGAGCATCGAGAATGCGCGCCGGGCCGCCAGTCACGCGGGAACCCTCCCTGGTTTGGTTACCACGTCCTCGATTTCGAGTGCGACATCCGCCGCGGGTGCAGAGTGGGTCAGGGCGCCGATGGAGATGCGATGCACACCGGTCTCGGCGATTTCGCGAACGTTGCCGAGGTGAACGCCGCCTGAGACCTCGAGCTGGGTGCGATCCGCGAGCTGTGCGGCGATCGCTCGTATCTCGGGTGGCGTGCGGTTGTCGAGCAGCAGGTAGTCGGCGCCCGATTCGACCGCCTCGATCGCCTGCGCTTCGCTCTCGACTTCGACGCAGACCCGCAGATTCGCGGGTGCGGCGGCGAGCGCCGCTTTGACCGCGAGTCCCACGCCGCCGGCGATCGCGACGTGATTGTCTTTGAGCAAGATGCCGTCGTACAAGCCGACGCGGTGGTTCGTGGCGCCGCCCACTCCGGTCGCGTACTTGTCGAGGCTCCTCCATCCGGGCAGGGTCTTGCGGGTGTCGACGATGCGAACACCCGTGCCCTCCACGGCGTCGACAAAGCGGTGTGTCCAACTTGCGACGCCGCACATTCGCATCAGGAAATTCAGCGCCGTTCGTTCCGCGGCGAGGATGCCGCGCAGATCTCCCTGTACGGTCGCCAGGATATCTCCGGGTTCGGCCTGCTCTCCGTCACGGATCAGGGTTCGAAGCTGAAGCTGGGCATCGATTTCGCGAAACACCGCGAACGCGATCTCGAGTCCGCACACGACCAGGGGCTGGCGGGCTTCGATGATCGCAGAACCCTGGTGGCCGATCTCGACGATCAGCGGTGTCGTCGCGTCGCCGGCGCCGATGTCTTCGCTGACTGCCAACTCGACGAGCGGAAACCAGGTTCGCTCCGGCGGGAGGGCCGGGGGAAAACCCATGTGAACTCCATCGGCCCGTCATGATTGCGAGGCGCTGCACGCGCAGCGCGCCGTCGGACACCCCGGGGGCCCCGGGCGGGGGATGACGAGGATAGCCGAAGCGAACGCGAGAGGTTCAGCGGATCGCAACCGCGAGGGTGGGGCGCATCGGATGGGTCGATCGCGGATCCGAGCCCGCCGGGTGAGCGGCGGCCGGATCAGTCCTCCTCGGGTTCGGACTTCATCCGACGGATCTCTTCCTGGATCAGGGTTTCGGCCATCCGCGGGATGACCTCCCAGGCGATCGATTCGACTCGCTCCACCGACTGGCGAACGATCGCTTCAGTGAGTTCCCCGAAAGACTCCCAGGCAATCTTCTCCAGGGTGTCGTGGAGTTGCTGGCGCAATTCGGGCTCGATCGACGCCATCAGCGCTTTCGCCGGCTCGGCGGCCGGCACGGCGGTGGGCTCAGGGGCGGGCTCAGCGGGTGCCTCCACCGCCTCTGCACGAGTGGGCGCCGAGTAGAGGTCGGCGGCGATCTCCGCGGGCGCCTCCTCGACCACCGCAACCGCGACGGGCTCGGCTTGCGGTGGCGTAGTAAAGCCCTCGTATACCGGGTCGTGGCTCACGACGGTGGTGAGGTCGCTCGCGGCCGGAGGCGATTCGAACGGGTCGGTATCCGCCCCCGCATTGGCCTCGGGCAATACTTCGGGGGCCAACATCGTCATTTCCGCTTCATCCGCGCGCGGCGTCTCGATCTCAGCAGGGGCGGGCCGGGTGTCGGTGACCGGCGACCCGAGATCGGAGGACGAGACGTCGTAGCCGGATGCGCCGAGCGGATCGATCACGGTGGCGTGTGCGAGGTCATTGGCATCCACGGGCGGCACCAGGTCGAGGTCGGCGAGCGGATCGGCCGGGCTCGTCGGATCTTCGGCGAGCGCGAAGTCGAAGGGCTGGTCGCCGCTGCGGCTGGCGTCCGGGGCCAGCGAATCGTCGAGGTCATCGTCGCCGAGGGCCGGATCCGCTGAGGCGGCGGGCTGCGGTTCGAGCTCGTCGCCGATCGGAACGGCACCGCCGAACGAGCTGGCGGCATCGACTTCAATGGGATCCGCCTGGAGCGCGACATCGGGCGCGACGGGCACCGATGGTTCCGGTGTTGACGCGGACGCATCGAGGTCGTTGTCGCCGAAGGCGAAGTCGCCGCCAGCACTTTCGAACGCGAGATCGCTTGCATCTTCGAGAGAATCCTGCGCGGGAGTGACGTCGGGCGCGCTCATCTCGTCGTCAAAAAAGTCAAAAGCGCCTGCATCGGCAGCCGGGCCGGGCGCCGATGCTGCGGCCGGTGCTGGAGTCGGCGGTGTGCTGGTGGCTGATGCCTCGATCAGCTTTCGGACTTCGGCGACGAGGGATTGCGCTTCGAAGGGTTTCGCGATGTGGCCCGCCGAGCCCACGCTGCGGGCGCGCGGCTCGTCGAAGGCCTCGAAGGTTCCGGTCAGCAGCAACACCGGAATGTGCGCAAGTTCGGGATTGGCCTTGATGGCCTCGCAGACCTCGTAGCCGTTCTTGCCGGGCATCACGACATCCGCGAGCACGATGTCGGGGCGGAGTTCCTGGACCTTGGTGATCGCATCGTCGCCGTTGTCGACGGTTACGACGCTTACGTCTTCGCTGGCGAAGCTGATCGCCACGACCTTCTGGATCGTGACGCTGTCGTCAGCCAATAGAATCGTTTTCGGCATGGTCCCCTCCACAGGTGCACGCGTCGCGCAGAACAGTGCTGCTCGAGCCAGCGCTCCTCGACATGTAGTATCGACGGCGGATCCCCTGGAATTGAATGGTTTTTTGCCTTTGTCACCCCGCGCGCGCCCGGCGGCGGGGTCAAGGCGGCTCCCCCTCATTCCGATGAATCCGGTGAGAGTATTCCGCCTCCGGCCTCGTGGGTCGACCGGTGGACTGGTACACCCTGTGAGGGCCCCCAGAGCGCATGATACTCCAATCAGCCGCCCGAACCGACGTCGGTCGCAGACGCCGGGCCAATGAGGACTGCTACGCGATCGCAGCGGAGTTGGGGTATTTCGTCGTCGCCGATGGAATGGGGGGCCACAAGGCCGGCCAGCTGGCCAGCCGACTCGCCGCCGAAGCGGCCGAGGCGGCGCTCGAAGCTCTCGAAGGTTCCGCGGCGACGCTCACCGAAAAGCTGAGATGCACCATCGCCGCCGCGAATCGGGAGATCTACGTCGCGGCTCAGACCAAGGCCGAATACTCCGGCATGGGGACCACGCTGGTTTCGCTGCTGGCCGTGGAGGGGAGGGTTGCGCTCGCACACGTGGGAGACAGCCGCGCTTATCTGATCCGGGGCGGTCGCATTCGACAACTGACCGACGATCACTCGATCGTCGGCGAACTCGTTCGACGCCGCGAGATCACGGAGCTGGCTGCTCGAGAACACCCGCACCGGCACGTGCTGACCCGGGCGATCGGTGTGCGGCGCGAGGTGGCTCCCGATCTCGCAGAGCTGACATCCACTCCTGGGGATCTCTTCGTGCTCTGTTCCGACGGCCTGACAGGGCTCGTCCATGACGAAGAAATTGCCGAGGCGGCAAATGCCGGAACCGACCTCGACGCGACCTGCGCGCAACTCGTCGATCTTGCAAACGAGCGCGGCGGTGAGGACAACATCACTGTTGTCCTCGTTCGCTACGAGAAAGATTCCGCCTGATTTCGCGGGGCCGGCGGGTCGGCCCGCCCCGGTCGATCGCCTAGCGATCCAGCATGCCTTTGAGCTTGGCCCGCAGTCGGAGTACGGATTTGGTGTGAATCTGGCAGACACGCGATTCCGTGATGCCGAGGATCGATCCGATTTCCTTCATGTTGAGATCTTCGTAGTAGTAGAGCGAGATGACCAGGCGCTCCTTTTCGGGCAGTGTCCCGATCGTATCCGCGATCACCTGCTTGCTCTCGGCGAGCTTCAATGAGGCGAACGGGTTCTCGGAATTGACGTCTTCGACGATGTCGCTGAAGGTGCCCGTGCGATCGCCGTCGGAGTTGGTTCCGCGAATTTCTTCGAGATTCACCAGGGAAATGCCGCGCACCTGGTTGAGGAGTTCGTGGAATTTATCGATCTGGATACCGAGGGAATCCGCGACTTCGTCTTCGCTCGCGGTGCGCCCCAGGCGTTGCTCGACTTCTCCGTAAGCGCGCTCCAGCTTCCGGCTCTTTTGGCGAACGCTGCGTGGCACCCAGTCCATCGAGCGGAGTTGGTCGAGAATTGCACCCTTGATGCGAAATTCTGCGTAGGTCTTGAACTTGCAGTTCTTATCGGGGTCGTACTTGTCGATGGCGTCCATCAGACCGATCACGCCGGTGTTGTGGAGGTCGTCAAGATCGATATGAGAAGGCAATCGAACCGCGATTCGATTGACGATGTATCGGATCAGCGGTGTGTGCTCGAGCACGATCTGCTCTTTGAGCAACGGGGGCACCTCGGAACTCTGTTCTTTCGCTTCTCTGAGCAGACCTTCCATGAATAAATTCCTCTCCTTGGCTGACGGAATGCTTTAGGCCCCAGGGCACTCGGCTATTTGCAGCTTCATGCTCGTTGGTTGCGCAGAGAAGCACGCGCTGTGCCAATCGGGTTGGAATGCTGAAGTCGGGGGCGGGTTGCGGAATGCAACTCTTCGGCAAGATGGCCTTGATCAGGCTTAGGTGCTTGATTCCACTAGGTTTTTAATTTTACCGAAACGGATCGCAGTAGCGCGAAATGAGGTTCATTCAGATGCCGCCGATGGCGGCAGACGATCTCACCGGTGCGCAACACCGTCAGTGGTTCGACGCTTGGGACGCGGAACGGTTACGAAACCGTCAGCGTTTTGCCGGTGATGTGCCGCACGCCCGCGATCCGAGATCCGCCGTTGCGGGTTCAGTGCGAACGCTGGGGATCCGGTATCTCGCCTGTATCCGGTCCGGCATCCCGTTCTGCGAACTCGCCAGTCCCGCTTTGGCGCTCGGCCCGTGTTCGGGCACTTCCGTCTGTATCTATTGAATCGCGCGACGTTCCATCGAACTTGACACCCTTCTTCTTCATTTTCTCGAGCATCGTCGTTCGATTCATCCGGATCAGCTGTGCGGCGCGATTCTTGTTGCCATGGGTGATTTCAAGTGCCTGGAGGATCAGGTCCGATTCGAACTGGTCGACTACGTCGCGGAAGCTCAGTCCTTGCGGTGGGATCTGAGGTGCAGCGGGCGGTGGCGGACTGCTCGCCTGTAGTGATTGCGGCAAGTCACTCGCAACGATCTCGCGACTGGAACAGAGAGTCACCAGGCGCTCGACGAGATTTTCGAGTTCTCGGACGTTTCCGGGCCAACCGAAGCTGGTCATTCGTTCGATGACCTCGTCCGAGAATTCGACGGCCTCGTTTCCGCGGCCGTCGTTGGCGATGTCCAAGAAGTGCTGGACGAGCAGCGGGATGTCGTCTCGGCGCTCTCGAAGTGGAGGAACCACGATCGGAATGACATTGAGTCGGTAGAAGAGGTCTTCTCGGAAGCGGCGCTCGGCAATTGCATCCTCGAGGTCCTGATTGGTCGCGGCGATGACGCGCACGTCCGCGCTCTGGGTCTTGGACGAGCCGACGGGTTCAAAGGTGCGATCCTGGAGCACCCGGAGCAGCTTCACCTGCAAGGCGGAGCTCATGTCCCCGATCTCATCGAGAAAGATCGTGCCCTCGTGGGCAACCGAAAATCGCCCCTCGCGATTGGCGACGGCATTGGTGAAGGCGCCGCGAACGTGGCCGAAGAGTTCGGATTCGAGCAGATCTTCCGGAATCGCCCCGCAGTTGACGGTGACGAACATCTTGTTCGCCCGCTTGCTGTTGAAATGGATTGCTCGCGCTACGAGTTCTTTGCCGGTTCCACTTTCTCCGGTGATGAGAACCGTGCTTTCCGTCATCGCCACCTTGGAGATGATCTCCAGCACGCTGCGCAGCGCGCCGCTCGAGCCGATGATGTTCTCGAAGCGGTATCTCGACTGAAGCTGGCCCTGGAGGAGCTGATTCTCGGACTTCAGCCGGCCGTGCTCGATGGCCTGCTCGACGAGCTTGCGGACCACGTCGAGGTGGCCCTGGTCGAAGGGCTTTTCCAGGTACCAGTAGGCGCCAGCTTTGAGGGCTTCGACCGAGCTTTCCGCGCTTCCGAAGCCCGTGATCACGATGCAGGGCAGGTCCGGTGCAAACTCGTGAATCTGCCGCACCAGCTCGAGGCCATTGATTCCGGGCATCTTGATGTCCGCGAGAACCAGGTCGATCGGCTGGCTCGAGACGATTTCGAGCGCAGATGTGGCGTCGCGCGCCGTGGCGACGTTATGGCCGACGCGAACGAGGATACGCTCGAGGGCTCGCCGATAGAGTTCCTCGTCGTCAACGACGAGGATGTTGGATTCACGCAGTGAGTTTTCCTCCGCTTGGCGGAGGGGGGGCGCGCTTATCTTAGAGAGCCCGGCCGAACCATTCAAGCGCCTCGATTTCGAAACCGATAGGTCTGGCATGGCAGCCTCGAGTGCGGGATCCGTCGACCAACACTATTCCCCGCCTGAAGAGGCTGGCTTCGTGCTTCTCGTTGACGACGAGGCGCTGTTGCTCCGGTCGTTGAAGCGGGTTCTCGAGCGGGTCGGCTACGAGGTCGCGCTCGCGGAATCCGTGGCAGAGGCGGAGCCCTATCTAACCGATCCCCGCCTCGACGCGGTACTCGTGGACCTCCTGCTCGGGCCGGTCAGCGGGCTTCAATTGCTCGAGCAGATCAAGAGCATGCGCCCGGAAATCGAGGTCATCGTCATGACCGGCCACGGCAGTATCGAGAGTGCCGTGGGCTGCATTCGGCGAGGCGCCTTCGATTATCTCGAAAAACCATTCGACGATGTTCACCGGATCCAAACGACCGTTCGCAAGGCGATCGAAAGGCGCAGCCTCGTTCGCCGCAATCGCCAACTCGAAGACGAATTGCGCGCGCGCTCTTCGATTCCGCAGCTCATCGGTAAATCGCGCGCCATGCGGACTCTGGCGAGCAAGGTTCACAGTCTCAGACACAACGAAAGCCACGTTCTGATCCAGGGAGAGAGCGGGACCGGCAAAGAACTGGTCGCCTATGCGATCCATTCCAGCAGCCCGCGCTCTTCGGGCGATTTCGTCCCGGTGGACTGCGGGGCTCTACCCGAGACGATCATCGAAAGCGAGTTGTTCGGTCACGAGAAGGGCGCCTTCACGGGTGCGGTTGGCTCGCCGGGACTGTTTCGGATTGCGAACCGGGGAACCCTCTTCCTCGACGAGATCGGTGAGATCCCGCCGCACGTGCAGGCGAAACTGCTGCGCGCCCTGCAGCACAAGGAAATTCGGCCCGTGGGTGCGGCGAACTCCGTGCCCGTCGATATCCGGGTCCTGTCTGCCACCCACCGCGATCTCGCATCGATGGTCGAAGATGGCGGTTTTCGAACGGATCTCTTCTATCGGCTCAATGTGGTTCGCGTCCTGATTCCACCGCTTCGCGAGCGGCGCGAGGACATTCCGCTGCTCGTCCATCATTTTCTCCACAAGCACGCGGACAAGAATTCTCCAATCGAGGGGATCGACGAGCGGGCCCTCGAGTTGCTGATTGCATCCGATTGGCCGGGCAACGTTCGAGAACTCGAGAACAGCATCGAGTCGGCCATGGCGTTGGCCCCGGGACCTCGGCTGCGCGTTTCCGATCTGGCGATCAATCGACCGGCGTGCCGCTCGACCTTGGTGCCGGTACCGGCGAATCTGCCGATTTCTCTGGATGCCTACGAGCGGTGCGCGCTCGAGCGAGCGTTGACGGAATGCGCGGGTGATGTCAGCGCGGCCGCAAGGATTCTCGGGGTGGGTCGCAGCACCCTCTACCGGAAACTCGCGAAGCACGACATTGTCGCAGGAGGCCGCTGTCAGCCGGAATCACCGGCGGCTGCTTCTACCTCGGACCGGTACGGGATCAGCGGGGACAGCTGATCGCTCCGCAATCCCCCGGCGATGCGCTCGAGTTCCGGACGCGCCCGCCGCCAGCGCGCAACCATTCGGACAGGCGGTTTCGCTCTTCGCGCTTGCTCGAGCGGGGCCCGATCCGGTAGGCTCGGCCCCCTCCATCTCTGCAGCATGGTCTCACCGTCCGTTGTTCAGGCGACCTGCCCCCCGTAGGAGTGAGCCAGGTGAAGCGAGCGGCTGCCGAAGTCCAAATCATCGTCGTGCGGCCCGTGGAATCCACGGCAGTGGATTCGATCTCGGCCCTACGACGACTGGGCCCCGACGCGCGAGTCGAAATCCTGCAAAGCGCCGCTGCCTGCCGTGCGCGCTGTCGCGATGGATCGGTCGACCTGATCGTTGCGGATTCTGCCCTCGGACCCGAATGCTGGAAGCTGCTCGAAGAGATGGAATCGGCGGGCCCGCCCGTGGTCGTCGTCAACGACGACAATAGTGAGTCCTTCGCACTCGAGGCCTTCAAGAGAGGTGCTGCAGATTGCGTGGTGGCGGGGGAGGAGTTCGCGGACGTACTCCCGGTAGTTGCTCTGGAACAAATCCAGCGCTGGCGAGCCGCGCGCGATCAAGGTGTGGCGGAGCGCCGGATCCGCGACCTCGAGAGTTACAACCAGAACATCATCCAAAATCTCAACAGCGCACTGTTGGTGGTCGATCTGGACGGCCAGATCGTCTTTTCCAACCCGCCTGCCGAGGAAATCCTCGGCGAGAGCGCGGACGCCATACGCGGGCGGCCGATCTGGCCCTGGTTTGCGGGAGTCCCAAAGAACGAAATTCACGTCGCGCGCACGCTCGAAACGGGAGAGCGCTTCAAGGGCATCGAGAGCACGCTCACGCGAACCGACGGAAGCCTGGTGCCGATCGGGATCTCGTGCGCTCCGGTATCCGATGGCGCCGGGAACAAGCTCGGGGCCGTCGCCGTGTTCTCGGATCTCACCGAGATCAAGTTGTTGCAGCGCAAGGTTCTGCAGACCGAAAAAATGGCATCGATCGGCCAACTCGCCGCGGGCGTCGCGCACGAGATCAACAATCCGATGGGTTTCATTCACGCAAACCTCTTTCAGATGGCCGAGTACATGACAGACCTTCACCGTGTCTGGGAGGGTGTCGGCGCCCTGCAAACCGCCGTGGCTGGTGGAGATCTTGCTGAGATCCAGCAAAGTTCGAGCGAACTCGCCGCGACCTCCAATGAGGTCAACATCGACTTCGTGCTCTCCGACTTCGCCAAGGCCATTCGCGAATCACAGGAGGGCTCCGAACGGATTCGCCACATCGTCAACGACCTGCGCGATTTCTCGCATCACGACAGCGAACATCCGGTGTTGGCCGACGTCAACCATTTCCTGGATTCGACGGCGAGCATCGTCTGGCCGATGATGAAACATCTCGTCGTGCTCGAGAAGGAGTACCGGGATCTTCCCAAGGTCCATTGCTACCCGATGCAGCTTCAGCAGGTATTCATGAATTTGATGGTCAACGCCTATCAAGCCATCGAGCAGCGAATCGGGGACAGCGGCGAAGCCGGGACGATCTGGTTGCGGACGGAGCCCCGGGCGGGCGGTGTCGCGATCATCGTGAAGGACACCGGGGTCGGCATCGCGGCCGAGAATCTGGACCGGATCTTCGACCCGTTCTTTACCACCAAGAAGGTGGGGATGGGCACGGGGCTGGGCCTTTCGACCTGTTTCAACATCGTCGAGCGGCACGGCGGCAGCCTCGTGGCCGAAAGTGAGCCCGGTGTCGAGACCGTGTTCACGGTATGGCTTCCCGGTGCGAATCCCGAAGGGGACACGGATTGAAGTCCGGTGTCGCGAACGAGCGGCCGACGCTCTTGATCGTCGATGACGAGGCCCAGATCCTGTCGGCGCTCCAGCGTTCTCTTTACAGGGAGGGTTACGAGATCCTTACCGTTGAAACCGCTGCAGCCGCGTTGCGAATCCTCGAGGAACAACGCGTCGATGCCATTCTTTCCGATCACAAGATGCCGGGCATGAGTGGCGTGCAGTTGTTGGAGCGAGCGGCCTCGATGAGTCCGCATACCGTTCGAATGTTGATCACGGGCTGGACCGAGGAGATCCCACCTGAGCGGCTCCAGGAGATCGGGGTCTGCGCGCTGGTCACCAAACCCTGGGATGACGCGAAGCTCAAGACGACCTTGCGTCAGGTGTTGGGTGGAGCGCAGGCGCCTAAGCAGAGGGAAGGCGACTCAGATATTCTAGATCGGTCTTCTGACTATTCTTTGCGCCGATGAGCAACAGGCGGTAGCGAAGGTTGCGGCCGCGGCTGTAGTAGATTCGTCCCTTCCCGGCGAAGCCGAGTTCATAGATCGAGAGTTGCGGCGGTAGTCCGCCCACCTTGCGCCGGATCGCGGTGAGCTCGGAGTCGTCTGCGAGCCGTTTGATCCCCTCTTCGGCCTTCAGCTTCATGGTCTCGTCGCGCAGCGCAACCATGTCTTGAATCACGCGGTCATCGAACTCTACGGTCTTGTAGAGCGTGCGCAGCCGACGGGATAGCTGTTCGACCGCGCGGGTGCGGCCGCCGCCGCGGCCTTCGCCAGCTTTCTTGGAGGCCGTCTTCAAGCTCGCTTGAAGATCCTGGATCTCCTCTTCTTTGCTGGTGAGGTCATCGCTCGCTTCTTCGAGCAGTTCTTCGAGGGCCTGTCGTTCCTGGTCGAGTTCGAAGGATCGCGCCGCGGATTGTCGCAGTTCGGCCTCTCGTTCCGCGAGATCCGAAAGCTTCCCGCGCAAAGACAGTCGTTCGCGCTGGAGCTCGCGGATTTCTTCGGCTTGCGATTGCTCGGTGGGCTCGAGTTTGCCCAGGCGATCTTGCACCTCTTTGAGTTCCTCCGCGATCGTTTCCGTGCGCCGCGCGGTTGCGTCCCGCGCGGTCAACGCGGAATCGAGCAGTCGACTGTCGCGTGCGGTGACTGCGCGGTTGTAGAAGAAGAGGGAGGTGATCAAGATCGCCCCATAGGCGAACAACATCGCGACGGCGAGGTTTCCCGTAGGCGGAACCGAAACCTCGAGCGAGTAGCTGGCCGGCAGCAGTCGAACCGCCTCGGTCATGTTTGCAACCGGGTCGAGCGTTTCCGGGGCTGGGAGGAAACGGTCTTCGAGGTAGAGGGGAGTGATGCCATCGGCGCCGTAGACGTGGATGCTGACGCGCGCCTCTCCAACCTGGATCCACTGGGACGACCTCACCAACTGCTGGAGCCGGAATTGGATTTGCGAAATGATGGGACCGTCGGCGGGGCTGACGAGCAGCGCCCGCTCGATTTGGGCCGCGAAGTGGCGCTGGAGCATGATCTCGGTCACGTCCAGGCTCACGACATAGACCGCCGCGAAGGCGAAGATCGACAAGCCGATGATCCGGAACGACCTCAGGCCTCCGAGGCTCGCCTCATCCGGCTCGGCGGCCGAGCTGGGTAATAAACCCGATTTTGCCGGTACCGTCTCCGCCATGGGTGCCTAGAGCATACCGTTCGAGGCTCTGCCCCCAAGGGCCCAGCCCGATTCCGTCGGCTCCCGCCGAAAAGGAAATCAATCGCTTAGGGCCGCAGTTGCGAGATCTCCGCAGCCCGGACCGCCCAGGGCTAGTATCCGCCCACCTTGAGAGTGGTGGATCTCGACCGCGATATGAGCGACGTCGTTCCGACCGGAACGACCCGCGACAGCGAATATCTCTTCGCGCGGATGACCGGGCGCACGCTGGATCTCGCCCGGCCGGGCCGCGGCACGCGCGTGCTGGATGTCGCCAGCGGCTTCGGTCAGGACGCGATTGCATTCTCCCAGCGGGGCTCGTGGGCGGTCGGCGCAGAGCCGTCGCAGCGGATGTCGGGGCTGGCACGGCTGCAATCCGAGCAGGCCTCCGGCCGGCCGCCGAGCTGGGTTCGCAGCTGGTCCGATGCGCTGCCATTTCGAGAAGGCAGCTTCGATGGGGTGATTTGTAAGGGCGCCCTCGACCACTTTGACCGGCCGCTCGAAGCGATCGCCGAGATGGCCCGAGTGACGCGTCGCGAGGGACGGGTGGTTCTCGCGATCGCCAACTTCGAGTCGCTTTCTTGTCGCGTCGCCCGCGGACTCGATCATTTCAGGGAGACTTGGCTCGGGCGCTCGCTTCCGCGTGGACGGCGTCACTACGACGTCCCGAGTGATCACTTTACCCGCTACGAGATCGAGTTGATGCGCGAGCAGGCCTGTGCGTCGCTGGAACTCGACGTCGTCGAGGGGATTTCGATGGCGTGGGGAATGCCGGGTTGGTCGCGATCGGTGGAGCGGCTGCCCGCTCCCGTCGCTCAGTCGACGCTGATTGGGCTGGACCGCATGGCGCGATTGCTGCCCGGGCTGTCTGATGTCGTCATCCTGGCGGGCCGGCCCCGGCGGGTTCGAAAGTCTTCGACGATCTCCGCGTAGGCTCCCGCGGTTGCGCGCGCGACTCGCGGCCACGCGAAGGCCTGCCCGACGCGAACGCGCCCGCGCTTGCCGAGCATGCTGCGAATTTCGGGCCGCGCCATCAGATCCGCGATCGCGCTGGCGAGCGCGTCGGGCTCGTCCGGCGGCACGAGCACGCCTCCGCCGGCTGCGCCCACCACTTCCGTCAGGGCTCCCGCCGCGCAGGCGACCACCGGTGTTTCGCACGCCATCGCCTCGACCGCCGGCAGCCCGAACCCCTCGTAGCGGGAAGGCACGACCGCGAGTGACGCGCGTTGGTAGAGACGGACGAGTTCGCCGTTGTCGATTTGGCCCGTGATGTGAAGCCGGTCCGCGCAGCCGAGCCGCTGCGCCAATTTGCGCGCGGGACTGTCCGGGTGGTCGTCATCGACGAGGGTGAGCCGCAGGGGATGCGGAAGCCGTGCGAGTGCTTCGATGAGGTTCCCGATGCCCTTGTTGGGATCGGAAGCTCGGCCCACGCAGAGGATTTCGTTGGCGTTCCTTTCGGCTCCGGGGGAGGGCTGAAATAGTTCTGTGTCCACGCCGTTGGCGACCATTCGGATCCGCTCGCCCGGGATGCGAAAATCCCGACGGATCACGCGGGCGCTTTCCGTCGAGGAAGTGAAGAGGCCGTCCAGCCTTCGAGCCACGAATCCCTGCATTGCGACCGGGTAGAAGGCCATCGTCCCGATGGCCTCCCGGAGGCTCTCGTCGCGCGCGAATGATGCGCGTCGGTCAACGGTCAGCGGGTGGTGGACCGTGGTCACGACCGGAATGCCGAGCTTTCGAATCCCGAGGATTCCGTAACCCAGGCACTGGACGTCGTGGATGATGTCGTAGTGGGTTCCGGTTCGAAGGCGTTTCGCAACTTCGCGAAACGCGCGCACGCTAAACGCCAGCGGCTCCGGCAGGAAGCCCAGATAGCTGGCGGCGAGTTCGTAGAAGTTCAGCGGTTCGAAGATTCGCAGCGGACGTGGCTGGGGGATGAAGTGGCGGCGCTCCTCGAGGAACCACTTGCCCCAGAATTGCTCGTTGGGCATCGCGGTCACGCTGTTCGCGAACGGCATCGCGTCCGGATACGGGGGGCCTACGAGCACATCGACCTGGTGGCCGAGGCGAGCGAGTTCGCGGGCGAGAAACCAGAGGTAAACCCCCTGACCCCCGCAGTGCATGTTTCCGCGGTAGGCGATGAAGCAGATCCGAAGCGGCGATCCAGGGGGGGCGGCTCGACCCTCCCTCTGGGTGATTGGATTGCGCGCTCGTCATGTCAGTAGGTCTGGCTCGAGGTTGGGTGTCTCTTTTCGGCGTATAGGATCAGGCTCTTTGGGAAACAATAATTGAGCACACCCTCCAGCCGCGTGAGAAAGCGTGATTGCGTGGCGAGCAACAAGAAGCGTCGATAGAGCTGCACGAGCGCGTTTTCGTCGGCGCGGGGCAAGCCGGCGATGGAGCGGAGTACCCAATAAGGCGTGTGAAGCGCGTGCGCGAATCCGACGCCAATCGTCGCCAGGCCGGCCTCCGCCAACCCGAGCGCGAGCTGTCGCGGCCGAAAAATCCGGATGTGGCCGCCCGGGGATTCGAAGTAATCGTCACCTACGCGCAGATAGAGGCTTTCGCTCGTGGCGGTCGGGATCGTGATCGCCAGGCAGCCACCGGGTTTCGTGACGCGCGCCAGCTCGCGGGCGGCTCCCCGGTAATCGTGAACGTGCTCCATGACTTCGGAACAGATGACCTTGTCGAAGGTTCCATCCGCAAATGGAAGCTGAAATGCGTTGCCGTGAATCAGCGCGCCCAGGCGATCGCACTCTGAAGCGCGCTGCGTCAGGTTCAGAGAGCTGGCCTTGAGGGAGGCGAGATCGAGGTCGAGGCCTACGACGTGAGCGCCGCGCTCGAGGGCGCCAAAACAATGCCGCCCTTCGCCGCAACCGGCGTCGAGGAGCTTCTCGCCAGAGCGAACCCTAAGTCGCTCGAGATCGACGGTGAGCAGCACGAATCGTTTCCTCGAAAACAGCGGTGAGTTCTGCGGCGGTCTCGCTCCAGCGAAATGCGCGCTGGATCCGTCGACGTGCGTTGCGGCCCATCCGATCCGCACGGCCGGGTTCGGACAAGATATCGGAGATCGCTCCCGCCATGGCGCGCGCGTCTCGCGGTGGGACCAGGCAGCCGGCTTCGCCATCGCTGCCCACGACTTCCGGGAGTGCCCCGACCGCGTTGGCGACCACCGGCAACCCACAGGCCATCGCTTCGCTGGCCGGAAAGCCGAAACCCTCGAAGAAAGACGGGACCAGCGCGATCCGCGCGCTCGAATACTGTTCGACGAGTTCGTCGACCTCGAGCATCCGATCGACGACGGTCACGCGCTGCTCGAGCCCGTAACGGCGGATCATTCGGGGCACCAGACCGTCGTCCGGAATCCGCCCGTCGATGATCTTCAGCCGCACGCTGTCCGGCAACAGAGTGAGCGCCTCGAGCATGGTGCCGATGCCCTTCTTCCGGTCTTCGGTTCGCCCGACGAAGAGCAGGTCTTGTTGTTTCGCGACGCCATCGATCGGCCGGAACGTCTCGGTATCGGTTCCGTTGTAGACGACGGAGATCTTTTTCTCGGGGATGCCGAAGTAGCGTTCGATCGCCGAACGCGATGCCTGGCTGACGGTGACGATCTTGTCGAGTCGCGGCGCGACGCGTTGCTGCATCCACAGCGGGAAGTAGAGCGTTCGTTTGATCCGCTTCCACAGGTGCCGATCGATTGCGAAATCGGCTTCGCGATCGATGTGGAGCGGGTGGTGGATCACCGAAACCACGGGCACCCCCATGGCTCGAATCCCGAGCAGGCCCCAGCTCAGACATTGGTTGTCGAAGACGACGTCGAAGCGATAGCGCCGCTGGATCCGAGGGCCAGCGCAACATCAAGCGCAGCCCGAAGGTGTGCATTTCCGGAAACACGCCGAAGCGCGAGACGCCGAGCTCCCAAAGGCTCAGTGGCTTGAAGAGTGAGAACGGAGACCTGGGGTCGAAGAAGTCCGGGTGTTCCTGCCCGAAGACATTGTCGTTCGGAATTTCGTGAAGCGGGATGTCGGCGGCGAGTTCCGGCAGCGGCGGACCCGCAAAGACGTGGACATCGTGGCCGGCGCGTTTCCACTCACGCGCGAGTGCTGCGGCGTAGATCCCCTGACCGCCGCAGTACATATTTCCGCGATAAGTGAGCAGCGCGATGCGCACGGCCGCTCAGTGAGACGTGTCGTTCGGGGGGCTGCTCGGATCGCCGGTTCCGGGCGGTTCGAATTCGTCCACGGGTTCGACCTGGATCGTCGCGATCGTATACCCGACCCAGAAAGTCAGGCCGAGAGCGAAGAAGACGATGGCCGCCACCGGAATGGCAATCGCCCAGTAGCTCTGCTGGAGCAGGGCGAGCAGGAACCAGGCCCCGAGGATGGCGACTGCGACACAAATCAGACCACCCTGGGTCCGAGACGAATCCTTCATGCGTGGGTCTCCGCTTCGATGTGAGAATTTTCCCCCAAGCCGGGGGCATGGACGGCCGAATGATTCCGGCAATCGCGCTGGCTGTTAAATAGCAGGCTGAGAACGGGGTAAGCTCGCCAAATGCGTGTGATCGGACTGATGTCGGGAACTTCTGCGGATGGGGTGGATGCGGCCCTCGTCGAGTGGCCGGCGGGAGAGGCTCCGAGGCCCTTCGAGCTGGTCGCTTTTCGCCATGACCCCTTTCCCGAGTCACTTCAGGCGCGGATCCACGAGCTCGCTGCGGGGCGTCTGCCGCCCGGAAGCGCGCTGAGTGAGCTGGCGGCCCTCGACGTGCTGCTCGCGGAGCGCTTCGCGGAATCGGCGATTGCGCTGGCCGACAGCGCCCGCATCCCACTGGCCGAGATCGACGCGATTGCGTCGCACGGCCAGACGGTCGCCCATCATCCCGAACTCCGGGCCACGCTCCAGATCGGCGATCCCTCGCTGATCGCGGAGCGGACGGGCCGCACGACGGTGGCTGATTTTCGCCCGCGAGATATTGCGGCGGGCGGGGAGGGCGCGCCGCTGGCGCCGTTCTTCCATTTCGCCGCGCTTTCGGATCCCGCTGAGAGCCGCCTCGCGCTCAATCTGGGTGGCATCGCGAATCTCACCTGGCTGCCGCGAGGGGGTCGAGCGGATGACGTGATCGCTTTCGATGTCGGCCCCGCGAACGCGCTGATCGATGGCGTGGTCGCGATCTTCTCCGAGGGCCGGGAGTCGATGGATCGCGACGGCGCGCGGGCGCGCCGCGGCGGGGTCGACGAAGCCTTGCTGGCTCGCCTGCTCGACGATGATTTTCTAGGCCGCCCGCCACCGAAGTCGACGGGGCGCGAGCGCTACGGGACCGAGCAGGCGGAGGCCCTGGTCGGCGAATCGCGCAGCGAAGGGCGCACGGACGACGATCTCGTCGCGACGCTGGTGGCCTTTACCGTGCAGGCGATCGCTCGCGCACAGCGCGATTTCATCGATGGGCCGGTGGATCGATTGCTGGTCGGTGGTGGCGGCGTAGACAATCCCGCGCTGATGGAAGCGCTCGGCGCGGCATTGCCCGGCGTGCCGGTTGCCACTTTCGACACAGCCGGGCGTTCCCGCCCGCGCCGCGGAGGCGATGGCGTTCGCGCTGATGGGCCGCCACACGTTGCTCGGAATTCCCAACCACCTACCGCGCTGCACGGGCGCGAGCCACGCCGTGGTGTTGGGCGAGATCTCGCATGGAAAGTTCGACCGCTAGCAGCGTTACTTCGTTCCTGTCAATTGGGGACGTTGTTGAATTGGGGCGTTGTTGAGCGCACGGTTCAGCACGGGGGCTGTGCTGTGGGGGGGCAGGACGCAAGTGCTATTCGCTCATCCCCGATCTGGCCAACTGGGCCCCGGCTAGTGAAGCTCAAGTCAAATCAGTCACGGTCTGTCCGGGCACGCAGCCCTTCCCCCCGGCTCCCCAGCGGATTTGCTGCCAGCGCGGGAAGAAGAACCACTGTTTTTGGCGGCTCGAGCCGGCAAAGCGTCACTAGGGGGCGGTGGCGAGGGGCTATCGGGCGACATGGGGTTTGAGCCCGATCGCCCCTCGCCACCGAACCCGTGCAACCCACCCGTGGCAGAGGCGTTCACTCGACCGGATGGAACTCTCCGCCCGCGAAGATGCCGTCGCTGGCCTCGAGTTCATCGGGTACGTGTTCTCCGTCCCAGACCACTGCGCGCTGTAGTCGGACTCCGGTGCCGAGTTCGGCGCCTGCGCCGATGACGACATCGCCTTCGATGCGGGCGCCTGCGCGCTGTGCGTCGGCGATTGCGGCCTGGTAGGAGAGTTCGATCGGATCGAGGTTGGCGGCGAGGTACTCGGCTGGTGTTCCCACGGGCTCCCAGACGAAATCGTTTGCGGTGAGGATTTCGGCTCGGATGTCTGTGGCGCCCGTGGCGAGTTGGGGGGCGATCCAGCCGTCGAAGTGGTTGAAGATTTCGAGGTCGGGCAGCGAATCGAAGGCCCGGGCTGCGACCACATTGGCCCAGGCGTAGAGGCCCGCGCGGTGTTCGCCGCCGAAGTCGTAGCGCGTGCCGATGCGCCGCACGCGGTTGTGCGGATCGACTCCGATGGTTCCGAAATTACTCTCGCGCAGGTCGCCCTCGCGAAGCAGCATCGTCCATGCGTCGCCGCGCTCGCGGTGGGTGGCGACCAGTGCGGACAGGTCTGTGTCGAGCAGCATGTCGCTGGCGACGATCAGGCAGGGGTCGCTCTGGCGCAGGTAATCCGCGACGCGCCGGATGCCGCCGCCGGTATCGAGCAATTCGGATTCGATTGAAAAGCGCAATTCCATGTCGAGCGGGCAATGGCGGCGGGCCGCGTCCATCAGGATGTCGGGAAGGTGATGGGCGTTGACGATGACTTCGCTCACGCCGTGGCGTGCGAGCAGCGCGAGCGTATAGGCGATGAGCGGAATGCCGCGCACGGGGAGGGCGGGTTTCGGGCGCAGTTCGGTGAGCGGCCGAAGCCGGGTGCCGAGCCCGGCGGCGACGATCATCGCTCTCACGGAAGCTCCTGTATCGCTTGAATTAAATCGTTCAAGTCACTGTACTCTTTGAGGTTTGACGAAACTCTATTAGAAGCCTTCTGCAAGTAGCGGCGCGTTGCAGGGAGATAGCGCAGATAGCGGTCGTCGCCCCGTTCTGCCGCCACGGCGCGGAACAGGGCGTAGTCCTTTCCCTTGCGGGTGAGGGTGAGCAGGTCGAAGCGCAACCGGAAGATCTCTTCGTCCGGGCAATCCGGCAGCGCGCTGCGCGTGCGCGCGAGGTGTGCGTCCACGGCAGCGTCGTCGAGTTCGACGTAGGAATCCCGCAGCAGGCAGACCAGGTCGTATTCGGGTGGGGCCATGAAGGCGCCCTGCAGGTCGATCATGACGAGGCGCGCGGCCGAGCGCGATCGATCGACGACGTGCAGGTTGGCGCTTTGCAGGTCGCGGTGGGCGAGTCGCTGCGGGGCGTCGCCAACGAATCGACAGATTCGCCCGAACGCGTCGCGGACCACCTGGGTCTCCGCGGGGCTCGCACCGCGATCGCCGCCGAGGCTCCATTGCGCAAAGCGTTCCGCCTTGTATTGAAAGTGCGCGACGTCGAGTCGCCGCTGGAAGTTCGCAACCCCGTCGCGCGGTTCGATGCGCTGGAGTCGCGGCACTAGCGCGCACGCCTCGGCGTAGAGGCTATCGAGTTCGGTCCCGCTCGCCGTGCCCGCAAAATTCGCAAGCGAGACTTCGCCCAGATCTTCGAGCAGTTCGACGCCGCGCCCGTGATCCGCCGCGTAACGCCGTGGCACCGGGAGGCCTTCGGATTCGAGCAGGGCGCGGATCGGTTCGAGGGGCGGTTCGGGAGGGATGCCCGCGGGTCGCTCCCCCGGATCTTCGGGAGCATCGATCCGTGAGACGAGCGTTTCTGGGGTCGATTCTCTTTTGGTTTCAGAGGCTTTGAGCCAGACTCTCGAAAATTTGCGAAGTCCGAGTGCACCCCGGAGTGGCTCGATTCGGGAGACGCCAACCCCGAACTGGTCGGCGACGAGGCCCGCGATGGTCGCGTCGGATTCCTGAGAGGATCGGCTTTCGCTCACACAGATTTCCCGGATGGCACCGGCCCCGGAGTCTTCCCCGACCCCGAGCCGCGCGTTAGAAGAATACCCGGCACCAGAACAGCGCGGCGAGCGCGCCGCCAATATCCGCGGCGATGCACGCGAACACCGCGTGTCGGGTGGCTCGCAGCCGGATGCTGCCGCAGTAGAGCGCGAGCACGTAGAAGGTTGTTTCGGTGCTTCCGGCCAGCACGGAAACCAGGTAGCCAATGAAGGAGTCCGGCCCGTAGATCTGCATCGTTTCCGTCATGACGCCGAGGGCGCCCTGAGCGGACAGCGGACGCATGATCGCCATCGGTAGCGCTTCCGCGGGAAATCCGATCAGCGACGTCACGGGGGCAATGGCCGCCAGTACGATATCGAGCGCTCCGGATGCGCGAAAAACACCAATCGCGACGAGGATCGCGACGAGGAACGGAATGATCATGATGACGATCTGGAAACCCTCGCGCGCACCCTCGACCAGGGAATCGTAGACCTTGACGCGGGTGCTCAGCGCGAAGAGTACGATTCCGACCGCCAGCAGCGGCATCAGCCAGGTGTTGAAGATCGCGAGCATCGCATCCCAAGGGTCGCCCTCGGCAGCAATTAGATCGCGGGCGATCATCGCGGCGACCCACGCGCCGACCGCGAGCATCAACGCGACACCCCAGCGTGACAAGCTCTTCGCTTCGTGCGTTTCCGGCACTTCGATCTCGTCGAGGTCGCTTTCCTCGACCTTCGCACCTTCGGGGAAGGCTGCCGCGGAGCGTTCGTAGGAGAATACGTTCAGCCGCACGAGAAACTTGGCGACGATGATTGCGGTGATCGTCGAGCAGAGGGTTGCGAGAATCGAGGGGACGAAGATCCCGCCCGGGTTGGTGGAATCGAGGCTCGCTCGGACGGCCATCGTGCCGATCGGGATGACCGCGATCCCCGCGGTGTTGATCGCGAGAAAAAGCGCCATCGAATCCGTCGCGACGGCTTTGTTGGGGTTCAGCTTCTGAAGTTCCTGCATGGCCTTGAGGCCGAAGGGCGTCGCCGCGTTGCCGAGCCCGAGAACGTTCGCAGACATGTTCAGGATCATCGCGCCGATCGCTGGGTGATCTGAGGGGATTCCCGGAAACAGCCAGCGCATCACGGGGGTGAGCGCGCGCGCGATGTTTGCCATCACGCCCGCATCGCGGAGCACCCGCATGAATCCGAGCCAAAGCGCCATCGTGCCGATCAATCCGAGCGCGATGTTGACGGCCTGGCGCGCGGAATCGAAGAGGGCTTGGTTGACGGCCGCCATGCTGCCGTTGAAGGCCGCAGTGACGACCGCACCTACGAGTAGCGCGATGAAAATCGCGTTGAGCACGAACCCCCCGGACGTGTCTGTCGATCTCGATTGCCGCGCCGAACGCTCCCGGATAAGCTGGGCTACGTCAAGCGCGTCTCCCGGAAGCTCCCCCAGCTTCTCGGCGCCCGTGGTGCCAGCGGTGAGTCCTTTCTCCGGCAGATCCGTTCGAGGGTTCGAGCGGCTGCCGAAATGGAAAGCGAATCAGTGAACTTGCGCTGCAGAGCGGACCTGAAACACCCGAGGAGAGGATGCATGCGTCGCCCCTGGAGCGGAATTGCCGCAGTACTCGCGCTGTCCCTGGCCGGGGCGGCCTCGGCGAGTGATCTCTCTGCGCGTCTCGACACGGCGTTGCGAAGCCGCGCGCTGCGGGATGCGCGCATCGGTGTGTTGGTGGTCGCGCAGGATGACGGCCACGTGCTCTACGAGCGCCGAGCCAACCGCGCGCTGACGCCCGCTTCGAATCAGAAGATCCTGACCGCAATTGCCGCGCTGTCGGCCTTTGGGCCCACGCACCAATTCATCACGCAAATCTACGCGGACGCGCCGCCGGACGCGGAGGGAGGCGTCGATCTGCTCGCCATCCGCGGAGGCGGCGATCCGTCGCTGACCTCGGAGCAGTACTGGCGGCTCGCCGCCAACCTGCGATTGCTCGGGATTCGCAAGATTCGCAACGGACTGCTGCTCGACGCGAGCGCGTTCGACGGCGAGCGTTGGCATCCGAGCTGGGGGCAGACGTCGGCGCGCGCCTACCACGCACCCGTCGCCGCACTGTCGGCGAACTACAGCGCGTTTTCCGCCACCGTGGAGGCGGGCGCGAAGTCGGGCGATCCCGTGCGGGTGTTGTTGGATCCCCCGGTCCCGCACCTCCGACTCAACAACCGGGCAAAGACCGGCAATCGGAACGCTGCGACGAGCCTCAAGGTCGATCGGATGCGCTCTGGCCGGTCCGAAGACGTCGTCGTTTCGGGAGTTGTGCGTGCGGCGAGCAAATCCAAGGCCTACCACCGAAGCGTGTTGGATCCCGTTCGCTACGCGGGCTCGGTCCTGCGCGCGCAGCTCGAGGCGAATGGAATCGCGGTAGAGGGCGAAAATCGGCTCGGTGTCGTTCCCGAATCGATGGTTCTGCTGGACGAATTCGAAGGCAAGAGCCTGGCCGATGCCGTGCAGCTGTTTCTCAAGTACAGCAACAACTCGATGGCAGAGATGCTCGTCAAGGCACTGGGTGTGCGCAGTGCCGGCGTCGGGAGCTGGTCGACCGGGATCGCGGCCGTGCGCGCGGAACTCGATCGGCTCGGCATCGATGTCGCGGGACTCTCGATCGTGGACGGCTCGGGGCTCTCGTATCAAAATCGGGTGACGCCGCGTGCGCTGGTATCCGCACTTCGCATCGCAAGAGCTTCATTCGATTTCGGGCCAGAATTCATCGCCGCGCTGCCAATTGCCGCTGCGGACGGGACATTAGAAAAACGAACGGAGGGCGCAGCGAATCGGGTGCGGGCGAAGACGGGCCTGCTCACGCGGATCACTGCGCTTTCGGGTTACGCGATGTCAGCCGATGGTCGGCCGCTCGTCTTCTCGATTCTCGTCAATGGATTTACCGGCAGCGATGAAGCGGCGATTGCGGCGGTGGATCGATTTGCAGCGGAATTGACCCAGAGCCGGATTGCGGCGGATCCAGCTCGCGATCAGGGCGCCCGGTAGGTGGTGAGTACGGAGCCGGAGTAGCTGGCGGGCACCGCGACGCCGCGCCGGATCTTCGAATCGATGCGGCCCGGCCCCCAGTTGTAGGCCGCGAGCGCGGTCTTCATGTTCCCGTAGCGACTTTCGAGCTGCTTGAGGTAGGCGACGCCCATTCGAACGTTTACCTGCGGATCGAAGAGCGTCTGCGCCCCGCGCCAGGGAATATCGAGTTTCTCGGCGAGCTCTTCGCCGGTCGGGGGCATGATCTGCATCATCCCCATGGCGCGACGGGTGAGAGCGCAAAGGTGTTGCCGCGGCTTTCGATGTGGATCACCGCCAGCACGAGGTTCGGATCGATTCCGTGAATCTTGGCCTCGCGCACGATCGTGGTGGCGACCCCGGCGATTTCCGCTTCGCCGAGCCCGGAGCGGCGCTCTTCCAGATATCGGATCGCGCGATCGACCATCGGGTCGGCCGTGCTCCTCTTCGACGCTGGATACGGGTGACGCAAGGGACACTGGGGCCAGTTCGTCCGAGAGCGGCAGCGAGAAGTGTCCGCAGGAGAGCACTCCGATGGCGAGGCAGGATAGCGATGCGAAAAATTGGCGGGTCATGGGGTTATCCGAGGCCCAGGGGCGAGATGCCGAGCGCTTCGATCGCCCTGTAGTTGTTGATGACCGCGTAACCCGTGGCGGCGACCACGAGAGTGAGGAAGCCCTTCTTGACGAAATTGGGTACGCGGCGCGTCGTCAGTAGGAAGGCCACCGCGGCAACCGTCACCGCGCTGTCGACGAGAAGCCCTGGAATGAGCCCAACCGCCTGGAAGAGCCACTCCGAGATCGGGTTGGCCTCCGTAACGAGCCATCCCGAAACGGGGTTCCGTAGACACACGTAGGTGGTCCAGTGGTCTGCTGCCGAAAGGGCCAATGTCGCGATAGCGAGTGCGTACACCTGAACTCTCCACGTGGATTCGCTCCATTGCGAATACAAGCCTCAATTGAGCAAGAAGCGTGCCCCGCACGGAAGTGGACCCGCTGACGCTTTTAAAACCGGGCGATTACGGTGCCGGTTGCGTATGGAATTCGAGCGGAGGAAGCCCCGCGCAGAGCCGGGTGTGGGTAGTTATTTTCCCATTTAGCTATGGGAAAGGCCAGCGATCAGGGGTCGCGATCTGTGATGTGCAAAAGGCGTCGCGGCGTGGGGTGGTGTAAAAAGAGGGCTCGGCCGCTTGGCCGGGCCCTCTTTTTCGAGCTGGCCTCAGACCGACTAGCGGCCCTTGCGCATTTTGCCCTTGCCCAGGAGAAGCCAGTCGATCGAAATGTTCTCCTTGAGCGCCAGCGTGATCAGGAAGTCGGTGTGGGGAGTCGTCCCACTCTCGTAACGGTTGACGTTTTGCTGGAATACGCCGAGATCACGCGCGAACTGTCGCTGCGAACGATCTGCTCGAACGGTTGCGAGTCTATCGGGAAGCTTCCGCTTGAGGCGTCCAACTGCAGCTGTTGCCATATCCTTGGTTCTCCTGTTTTGCGCTTTACAGCCGCGACCGTCCTTGATTGGGCAGCAGCCGTAACTCTCATCGTCTGGTTGCAGTCGGGGTTTTTGTTGCGTGTTTCCTTTTTGTACGTTTTATCCGACTGAGACCGAAAGAGGCGCGTTGGTTTTGAATGCTCCAGGTTGGGATCACAAAATCGCGTCACCTGTGAGCCGACACAGTATAGACACGTCGAGGAACGTTGGCAATAGGGAGAGATCATGATTTCGACGGAAATTTTTGCGACGTGGCAAAATGTCGCACCGGTCAATCTGATCGGATACTCGATTTTCCGACCGAACATCGAGACTGCGTAGAAAAGGATACCGAAACTAGTGTCTTTACCTAGGCCATGCCAAAGATGCGGAACAGCACTCGGTGTTTCCCCTGATTTCGAGTCAATTAAATGTGTTGGTCGATTGTTTTACTCAGCGAGGCTTTGAGGTGCGTGGTGCGGATCATCGCCTTCGGGTGATCGGCGGGTACCTGTCCGGTCGACGCTTTCGGGTTCCTCCGGGTGAGGTTCGGCCGACATCCGACCGGGTTCGCGAGTCTCTCTTTGGCCGCCTCGGAGATCTGGATGGCGTTCGCGTGCTCGACCTCTACGCGGGCAGTGGTGCGCTCGGAATCGAGGCGATCTCTCGCGGTGCGGTGGAAGCGACCTTTGTGGAGCAGAATGCTCGAACCCTGGGGGTGTTGCGGGCGAACCTGGCAGAACTCGGAATCGATTCGATTGCTTCGGTCGTTGCCGGAGATGTGCCGGTAGCCCTTCGTCGCCTTGGGCGTGCGGAGGCGCGTTTCGATCTCGTGCTGATCGACCCGCCGTATGCGTCCGAGGAGCCCACGAGGGCCTTCGATGCCTTGATCGGCTCCGCGATCCTGGCTCCGGGCGCTATGGTGGTGCTCGAGCGCGACCGGCGTCATCCTTCGCCCCACGCGGAAGGACTGTCCGCGCTCGATGAGCGCCGCTATGGCGACACGGTCGTGTCTCGGTTCATCGCCGGGCAGACCGAATAGGGTAGGAAGGTCGAATGGCGAACCGGGAGATCCAGGAAAAAGTGGCCGTATTTCCGGCCAGCTTCGATCCGCTGACCAACGGTCATCTGGACATCGTGGAGCGGGCGCTCGGAATCTTCGATCGGCTCTTCCTCGCGGTGGCTTTCAACATCGAGAAAGAGGGCACCTTCAGCAAGGACGAGCGGATCGAGATGCTCCGGTCGGTGTTTGGCGATGAACCGCGAATCGAAGTGACTGCCTTCGACAACTTGACGGTCGACTTCGCGATGGAGATCGGCGCCAAGGTCATCATTCGCGGTTTGAGGGCGATGTCGGACTTCGAGTACGAATTCGAGATGGCGTTGATGAACAAGCATCTCTATCCCGAAGTCGAGACGGTATTCTTGATGGCCAGCCAGAAGTACCTCTACGTCAGTTCCTCTCGGCTCAAAGAACTCGTCCGTCTCGGTCGTTCCGTGGACGCGTTCGTCCCCGAGATCGTCGCCAAGAAGCTTCACGAAAGGCTCGGGCGGGTGAAGTCTGCCTGAGCCCGCGGTCCGAGACGGCTCCAAGCCCTCTCCCAGCTTCGTTGTTGCTTTGGCTGGATTCCGTTAACCTCGCACCGGATAAAGGGAATTCCCAAGGTCTTGCCCATGGAACAGCGGCGTATCCTGGTCGCAGTCACTGGTGGTATCGCGGCGTACAAGGTTCCGGAGTTGATCCGGATCCTGCGCCGGGCGGGCGCTTGCGTCCGCTGTGCGATGACACCGGCAGCCGAGGAGTTCGTCTCTCCGCTGGTTCTGCAGACGCTCACCGGCTATCCCGTGCGGACGGACCTCTTCGATGCCTCCCAGGAGGGAGAGATCGACCACATTTCGCTGGCCGACTGGGCGGAACTCGTGATCCTGGCGCCCGCGACGGCCAACACCCTCGCAAAGCTGAGCGGCGGATTCGCGGATAACCTCGTTTCCGCGGTACTGCTCGCGACGCGAGCGCCGATTCTCGTGGCGCCCGCGATGAACGTGAACATGTGGGAGCACCCGGCCACGCGCAGCAACATGGAGACTCTTCGTCAGCGCGGCGTTCTCGCGATCGGCCCCGAGGTCGGAGAGCTCGCATGTGGTTGGGAGGGCGCGGGACGCATGTCGCAACCCGAGGCGATCGCAGCAGAGGCCGAGTTGTTGCTCGGGTCTCGCGATCTGGCCGGTGAAGTGGTTCTGGTCAGTGCTGGCGGAACGCGCGAACCAATCGACAGGGTTCGATTCCTAGGCAATCGGTCTTCGGGCAAGATGGGTTTTGCGGTCGCCGCAGAGGCGGCGCTGCGCGGCGCCGATGTCGTCCTGGTCGCGGGGCCGACGCCGCTCGCCACGCCAGCGGGTGTTCGCCGGATCGACGTTCAGACCGCGCTCGAGATGCGCGATGCGGTACTCGCCGAATTCGAGGCAGCGACCATCACTGTGATGGCTGCGGCCGTTGCCGACTTTCGCGCCGCCCAGCCTTCCGAGTTGAAGATCAAGAAAGAGGATCTCGCCGAGGACGCGGGCTTGACGCTCGAGTTGACCCGCAACCCGGATATCCTCGCGGAACTGTGCGCGCGAAAAGGCAATCGCAGCGTGATCGGGTTTGCGGCGGAGAGTCACGACCTGATGGCCGCCGCGCAGCGGAAGATCGCTCGCAAGGGCTGCGACCTCCTGGTCGCAAACAACATCAGCTCCGAGACATCGGGCTTCGACGCCGACGACAATGCCGTGGTCTTCGTCTGGCCCGATGGACAGATCGAAGAACTTCCGACTCTGCCCAAGAGAGATGTCGCCGCGCAGCTGCTCGACCGGGTTGCGAAATCGAGAGGTGGACGCGAATGATTGGGCGCGCTTTGGCTCGCTCGCTGCGTATTGCAACGATTTCGCTTCTACTGCTCACGCCGTTCGCGGGTAGCGCCGCGGCAGGTCACATCAATATCATCACGATCGATGGCTCGATCAATCCGGCATCGTCCGACTACCTCCAGGGCGCAATCAAGCAGAGCGAATCCGACGGTGCCGAAGCGCTGCTGATCGAACTCGATACGCCAGGCGGTTTGCTCAGTTCCACCAAGGACATCATCCAGGCGATGCTCAACGCCGAGGTTCCCGTGATCGTCTTCGTTTCACCCAAGGGAGCCTGGGCGGCCTCAGCGGGGACGTTCATCACGCTGGCCGGCCACATTGCCGCGATGGCGCCGGGTACCAGCATCGGAGCGGCGTCTCCGATCAGCGCGTCGGGCGGCGGGGGCGGGCGCGAAGAGGACGACGAACGCTCCGACGTGTCGATGGAGAAGGCCGAGAAGATGACCATGGCGTTCATGGAGTCGATCGCCAACGAGCGAAAGCGCAATGTCGAGTGGGCGATCAGCGCGGTTCGAGAAGCCGAAGCGATCGCGCAGGACGAGGCACTGGAAATCGGGGTGATCGACCTGGTGGCGGCGGATCGCGCCGACCTCCTCGAGCAGGTCCACGGAATGGAGGTCGAGGTGGGAGGCGAAGTGGTCGTCCTTGATCTGGAAGGCGTGGAAGAGCGCATCATCCAGATGACGGGAATGACGAAATTCTTCAATTTCCTCGCGAGCCCGGAAATCGCCATGTTGCTGGTGATGGCGGGGATGCTGGGCCTCTACATCGAATTTCAACAGCCCGGCATGTTGGTGCCGGGAATTCTCGGAGCATTTTGTCTGGTACTCGCTGGCTTTGCGTTCCAGATCCTGCCGTTTTCCTGGATCGGATTGCTCGTCATGCTCGTGGGGATGGCTTTCTTCGTGCTTGAAATCTTCGTTACTTCCTTTGGCGTGCTATTCACGCTGGGCGTCATTTGCCTCCTCGTAGGAGGGACGATGATCTTCGACATGCCGGAGGTAAGTGATCTGACCTTGCCGTTCTGGGACTTTCTGGTGCCCGTCGTTGTGGGATTCGCGGTCGTTGCGGGGATCGTGGTGCTGATCGTGACCCGAAGTATTTTTGTCGCTCAAACCGCTGGGGTGGATGAGCTGCTGGGCCTGATCGGAGAGGCGCGAACACCGCTCAGCCCGGACGGAAAGGTATTCATTCGCGGCGAGTTCTGGTCTGCTACGGCTGACCAGGAGATTGCGAGCGGCGAGCCCGTGGAGGTGATGGCGATCGAAGGAATGAGCCTCCGCGTGCGCCGTGTGGCGTCGCACTCGAGAGGCGATCAGGACGCAACCGGCTGATCGAGTCAGCGAACCGCTAGACTGATCGAGTCGATGGAAAATCAGAGGGAGGGGATCGATGGGCCTGGGATTTCTGGTCGCGATTGGATTGGTTGCTGCACTTTTCGTCTTCGGTATTCGGATCATCACAGAATACGAGCGCGGGGTGATCTTTCGGCTGGGGCGATACGTTGGCGTCAAGACGGCGGGTTTCAAGTGGATCATCCCGGGCGTCGATCGCATGGTGAAGATCAGCTTGAGAGAAATCGTGATGGACGTTCCCTCTCAGGAGGTCATCACGCGGGACAACGTCTCGGTGAAGGTCAACGCGGTGCTCTACTTTCGCGTGCTTCATCCCGAGAAGGCGGTGATCCAGGTCGAAAACTATCTTTACGGAACGTCCCAGCTTGCACAAACGACGCTTCGCAGTGTCTGCGGCCAGCACCAACTCGACGAGCTTCTCGCGGAGCGCGATGACGTCAATCAGAAGCTCCAGGAGATCATCGACCTGCAGACCGAGCCCTGGGGGGTGAAGGTTCGCGCGGTCGAGGTCAAGCAGATCGACCTTCCGCCGGACATGCAGCGCGCGATGGCCAAGCAAGCGGAGGCCGAGCGTGAGAAGCGCGCCAAGGTGATTCACGCCGAGGGTGAGTTCCAGGCCGCTGAGCAGCTCGCGAACGCAGCGCGCGTGCTCGCCACGGAGCCGGCAGCGCTGCAGCTTCGGTATCTCCAGACGCTGGCCGAGATCGCGACCGAGAACAACTCGACGACGATCTTCCCGATTCCGATCGACATTCTGCGCCCGTTCTACGAGAACCTGATCGCACACGAATCGAGCCCTCCGAAAACCGGTGGTGGAGCCTGATCAATGGCTCGCGATGATGAAGACCCCTCGGTCGAAGCGAAGGTCAAGCGTTCCGTTGGGCGATTTCTGACCAGCATCCTGCTGGTCTTGGCCGTGCTAGCGGCAAGCGGGGGTTGGGCGTACAGCGGATTTCCGGGGGCCGATTATCTCGGCTTCTACCAGCTCCAGCCCGGCCAGGCGGCGATCATCCTGCGACTGGGCGCCTACACCCGAACGGAGTCGCGGGATGGATTGCGCTGGCATTTGCCGACGCCCTTCGAGACCCAGGAGATCATCAACGATTCGGAGATCATGCGCCTGGAGTTCGGGATTCGGGGCGATGATTCGGCCGCAGAAGAAAAAACCGCGGTCCATGAAGCCGCCATGCAGACGGGAGACAACAGCATCGTCGACCTGGGTTTCGTGATGCAATACCGCATCAGCGACGCTTTCCAATCCCGCTACGGCGTCGCGGAAGTCGTTTCGACGATGCGCGACGCCGCCCAGGCGGCCGTGCGCGAGGTGGTCGGCCATATGACGGTCGATGGTGTTCTCACCGAGCGGCGTGGTGAGGTCGAGATCGAGAGTCAGCAGCTGTTGCAGGATATTGTCGATTCCTACGCGATGGGAATCGAGGTGATGCAGATCGAGTTGCAACAGGTCCAGCCGCCGGAAGAAGTGCGGGCGGCGTTCGACGATGTGAAAGCCGCGGCGCAGGACGCGAACCTGGCGATCAATCAGGCAAAGGCTTACGAAAACGAAGTGCTTCCGAGCGCTCGCGCCGAAGCGATCGAGCTGACAGAATCCGCCCATGCCTACCGCGATTCGAAGATCGCCGAATCCCGGGGCGAGGCCGAGCGATTCAGCGCGCTGTTGGCGGCGTATCAGGCGGCTCCTGAAGTGACGCGAAAGCGGCTCTATCTGGAGACGATGGAAGCCGTGCTCCCCAACGTGGAGAAGGTCATCATCGAGCCGGGGGCGGCGAGTGTTCTACCGCATCTGCCTCTTGGAAATGCTTCGCGAGGTAAGCCGTGAAGCGGATCGTGATCGTCGTCTTCGTTTTGCTGCTTTTGGCGACGGGCCTGATCACTGCCGGAAACCGGGGGATTGGTCCGGTGCTGATCACCCGGGAGGGAACCCAGCAGATCATCCTCAGGTTTGGTGACGTGATCAATGAGGCGGATCCCGGATGGTCGTTTCGGGTACCGTTGCTCGACGAGGTAAAGACCTTCGAGCGGCGGTTGCTCTATCTGAACACCGCACAGGATGTGATCCTGACGAAGGATCAGGAGCGCATCGTGGTCGACAACTACGCGATGTGGAAGATCGACAATCTCACCTTGTTCATCTCGGCTTTCCCAACGGGGATGCAGCAGGCCGAGAAGCAGATGGACAGGGTCGTTCGCGCTGCAGTGAGAGAAATCGTCGCGCGAAACACCCTTGCGGAAGTGCTGACGGACAAGCGCAGCGAGATCATGGAAGCGATCCGAGAGCGGGTGGCGGATTCGTTTTCGGACACTGGAATCTTTGTTCACGATGTTCGGATCAACCGGACGGAGCTTCCGGAAGCGATCGAGAAGAACGTCCACTCGCGGATGAAGGCGGACCGCGAACGACTCGCGCGAAAATTCCGCGCCGAGGGAGAAGAGCAGGCTCGAAAGATCAGGGCTTCGGCGGATCGCGACGCAAAGGTGATCGTCGCGACTGCGAAAGGCGAAGCCCATGTCTCCCGCGGTGAAGGCGACGCCGAGTCTGCGCGGATCTATGCGGCCGCCTACGGTGAGGACCCGGAATTCTACGCCTTCACCCGCAGCCTCGAGGCCTACCGCAATACGATCGGAGAGGGGACGACCTTGATCCTCTCCCCAGACTCGGAGTTCTTCCAGTTCTTCGTCAACAGTGGCGCCGCGACCGAGGGGCGTTGATCGTCAGCGCGGTACGCGGCGTAGCTGCCACGCCCCGTAGCAGCTGAAGACCGCGAAGATCACCCAGGGACCGGCGGCCGCCCACGTGAAACCTTTGCCAGCGAGTATCTCGACTGCGGTACGCGCGGTGTAGTAGGCGGCCAGGGTGATGATCCCACTGAGAGCTGCCGCCGCGAGGCTTCTCGATGTTCCGACCGCAAATCCCAGTGGCACTGCGAGAAGTGCGAACAGAAACACCGTGAGCGGCCCTGAAAGTCGCGTGTGGTAGAGCGTCAGGTAGCGGGTTGCGTTCCGGCCGGTTCGCGCCTGAGTATCGACGTAGGCTGCCAGTTGCGGAAGCGATAGCGTCCGAGCGCTGGCCTCGAGCATCACCAGATCGCTTGCCGTGGAGACATCGCGATTCAACTCGGAAACGGGCTCGATTCGGGGTGGCATTGCCGGGTTTCCGGGATCGAAGGTTCGGGACGTCGCGCCGACAAAGCGCCAGTGCCGATCGTCTTCTACCTCGACACGTTCTGCGTGTAGGATCTGCGCGAGTCGCCCTTGTGGGCTGAGTTCGTAGACGCTGACCCCGTGGAGGACCCGAGTTTCTCGATCGGCCTCCTGGACGCTATAGATGGCATTCCCTCGCTGGTACCAGAATGAACCCTGGAGGAAGCTGGCCTCTCCGCCTGGATTCTGATCCCTCGACCAGGTCCGCGATGCCTGGAGCACCACTGATTCGTTGAGGAGCAGGGTGGCGCAAGAAAGGGCGGCGGCCGCGCAGAGTAGCGGAATCGCGGTTTGCGGTGGCGAGATGCCGGCACTCCTGATCGCGGTAATCTCGTGGGCGCGTGCTGGGAGCCCGATGCTGCAGAAGGCCGCGGCGAAGCACGCGATCGGTATCAGATCGCGGAAGTAGTAAGATGGAATGCGAAGGAGAAGGTGCGTCGCCAATTCCATCCGGCCATCGCGGTGTTCGAGGACGGAATCGAACTGGAGCATGATTTCGATCACCGCAATGGCGACGATGGATGAGCAGAGGATGACGGCGAACCATTTCAGGTAGCTTGTCAGGAAGTAGCGCGAAAGGATGCGCACGGTGGGAGTCTAGCATTGGAGTATTTTGCGGGCAGCGGTTCACTGGACCGCCCCTTGCGACAACCCATCGTCACGATCGGTAACTTCGATGGGTTGCATGTTGGTCATCGCGCAATCATGGATACGGTGGTGGCGCGGGCCCGAGCCAGTGGGGGCACTGCTGTCGTTTACACATTCAATCCCCATCCGATCCGGGTATTGAGACCCAATCAAGCTCCCCGTTTGCTCACTACCCACGAACAGAAGGTCGAGTTGATCGAACAGACCGGTATCGACGTGCTGGTCGTTGAAAATTTCGATGCAGAATTCGCCACGATCAGCGCGGAGCGATTCATCCGAGAAATTCTATTCGAGCGACTTCGGCCCGTCGCGGTCTATGTGGGCTACGACTTTCACTTTGGCCGAGACCGCGAAGGGTCGATGAGACTCTTGACTGAACTCGGGCCGAGACTCGGCTTCTCGGTGACGATCATCCCAGAAGTCACGACAGAAGGGAGCGACGTGAATTCGACGCGAATTCGCAAAATGTTGGCAGAGTCGCATGTCGAGGAAGCCGGTCGGATGTTGGGCCGCGCATACAGCGTCCGCGGTCACGTCGTCCAGGGCGATCAGAGAGGCCGCACGCTGGGATTCCCGACCGCCAATCTCGATCCCGAAAACGAAATCTTGCCGGCCGGCGGCGTTTATGCGGGCCACTTTCTCTTCATCGATGACGGAAATCCCAAGCGAGGCGTCGAGTTTCCGGCGGTGATGAACGTCGGCACCCGGCCCACGTTCGAGGGAGATGGCCGACTGCAGGCCGAGGCTCATCTGCTCGACTTCAAGGGGGACGTGTACGGCCGCCACGTCGAGATGTCGTTTCTGGCCCGCCTGCGCGAAGAGCGGCGATTTGCGGATGTCGATGCCCTGCGGGAGCAAATTGCTACCGATATCGGCGCCGCCCGCGAGATCCTGGGGCACCCTTGAGTACCGACGAACAATCGCCGCCCCGAGGAAAATCGCGCCGTTGGAGTCGCATCCGGGATTACCGCGTCTGGGTGGGCATCGCGATTACCGTGGTCTTCGGCTGGTTCGTGATCCGGGATGTGGACTTCGCGCTGGTCGTTGCGACGATTCGCCAGGCGAACTGGCTGTTGCTCGTAGGGCTCTCGGTGCCGTCCTATCTGGCGGTCGTTCAGCTGCGGGCCATGCGCTGGCGTCACCTCACGGACCCCATCCAGCCGATCGGTCTCCGGCCGCTGTTTCGGGCCACGGCGATCGGATTCATGACGAACAACATCTTTCCGCTGAGAGCGGGAGAGGTGATTCGACCCTGGTATCTGGGCCGAGAGGTGGGCGTGCCCTCCGCGGCGCTTTTCGGCACCGTCATTCTCGAGCGAGTGATCGACACCATCATGGTGATCGGGCTCGCCACCATCGCGATCACGCTGAGCGGGGCGGGTGAGGGCGGGCTGCTCGGGCAGGTTGCGATTGCGCTGATTCCGGTTGCTGTCGCGCCGCTGATCGGGCTGGTCGTGTTGCGCGTCGCGCCGGACTTCATCATCGGCCTCGCGAGTTGGTTTCTCAGGCCGTTCCCGACACGCTTCGGCAACTACGTGATCGATGTCCTCGGCCGGTTTGGCGATGGCCTCGGCGCGTTGAAGGGCGGCTCCCACCTCTTCTGGATCGCCTTTCACTCGATCGTAGTCTGGTTCGTCGCTTCGACGATCCCGATGCTGGCGGGCTTTTGGGCTCTCGGGATCGATATCGGTTCGCCCTACGAGACGCTCGTGGCGGCCTGGTTCACGCTGGCCGCCGTGGGAATGGCGGTTGCCATCCCGTCTGCGCCGGGGTTTTTCGGCACCTACCCACGCCGCCTGCAAGCTCGCCCTGGAACCCTTCGGTGTGGCTCCCGAAACCGCTGTAGCGCTTGGGACGCTGCTCCACGGCACCTTCTGGGTCACCCTCACGCTGCTCGGATTGGCGGCCCTGCGCTCCCGCCGCACTTCCTGGGGGGAATTCGAACAGGCTGTCGGGGCGTCCGAGAGCCCCTCCTCAGAGGCAAACGTCCGGTAAAGCTCCTCTTGCGTGCCGCCGATAACCCGGCGGGTTCCCAACGATTTCCCACGGTACACAGCCGTGGGCCCAAAATCGCTGTGGCACCCCGGTTGGAGCGGTTCGCGACTCGGTCGCGTACGCCGCTAGGCACCCGTTCAGGGTGATGGAGGGACGCGGTCAGTGAACGACCAGATTGGGGAACTCCTCGTCAAGGAGAACCTGCTCACCGCTGAGCAACTGCGGCAGGCGCGGGATGACGCTCGCTCGAAGGGCTCCCGCCTGGGCGCGCAGATTACCCAGCTCGGTTATCTGGACGAGAACGACCTCACTGACTTCGTCGCGAAACAATACGGCGTCCCCTCGATCGACCTGGAAGAGTTCGAGATCGACGCAGCTGTCATTCGATTGATCCCCGAGGATGTCGCGAGCAAGCACACCGTGATTCCGGTCAATCGAGCCGGATCGACACTGATCCTCGCGACATCGGATCCTTCGAACATCTTCGCGCTCGACGACATCAAGTTTCTGACGGGTTACAACATCCAGGCGGTTGTCGCGGCCGAAGACGCCATCCGGCGCGCCATCGACAAATACTACGACCAATCGACGTCACTCGAAGACGTCATGGGCGACTTCGACGACTCTGACATCGACCTGATTCAAGATGAAGACGACATCGATATCGGAGAACTCGCAAAGGCCTCCGAAGACGCCCCGGTCGTCAAACTCGTCAATCTGATTCTGACCGACGCCGTAAAGAAGGAGGCATCGGATATTCATGTCGAGCCGTACGAGAAGAGCTTTCGCGTCCGTTACCGGATCGACGGTGTTCTCTACGAAGTCATGAAGCCTCCGATGAAGCTCAAGAACGCCATCCTTTCGCGCATGAAGATCATGTCCGAGCTCGACATCGCCGAGCGGCGTCTTCCGCAAGACGGCCGCATCAAGCTCAAGATGGGTCGCGGTAAAGAAATGGACTTTCGCGTTTCGGTCCTGCCGACGCTTTTTGGCGAGAAGATCGTCATGCGGCTGCTCGATAAATCGAATCTTCAACTCGACATGACCAAGCTTGGATTCAAGCAAGCGCAGCTCGACCTGTTCCAAGACGCGATCCATCAGCCCTATGGAATGGTTCTGGTGACGGGCCCCACGGGTTCGGGCAAAACCACCACGTTGTACTCAGCACTCTCGGAACTCAACCAGATATCGGAGAACCTTTCGACCGCTGAGGATCCCGTCGAGTTCAATCTTCCCGGAATCAATCAGGTTCAGATGCACGACGAGATCGGATTGAACTTCGCAGCGAGTTTGAGAGCGTTCTTGCGGCAGGACCCCGACATCATCATGGTCGGTGAGATTCGTGACTTCGAAACCGCGGAGATCGCGGTGAAGGCCGCGCTCACGGGCCACATGGTTCTCTCGACGCTCCACACCAACGATGCGCCGTCGACCATCAACCGGCTGCTCAACATGGGCATCGAGCCGTTTCTGGTCGCGTCATCCGTGAATTGCATCGTCGCCCAGCGGCTGGCACGTCAGATCTGCGAAGAATGCAAGGAGAAGGATCCTGAGGTCGATACCGCGGCTCTGATCGAGGCGGGGATGGACGAGGAAGCCGCCCAGGGCGCGGTTCCCGTGGTCGGGCAGGGTTGTCGGATCTGTTCCGATACGGGGTTCAAAGGCCGGATCGCTGTCTACGAAGTGATGCCGATGCACGAAGAATTGAAGGAGTTCGTTCTCAATGGTGCGTCGGCTCTCGACCTCAAGCGGGAAGCCATTCGTCTTGGAATGAAATCGCTGCGACAAAGCGCACTCGAAAAGCTCGGTGCAGGGATCACGACACTGAGCGAGGTGCTGCGCGTTTCGACGGCAGATAACTAGGAGTCTTCGCATGGCCAACATGCATCAACTATTGAAGGCGATGATCGAGAAGGGTGCGAGTGACCTTCACATCACGACAGGCACGTCGCCGCAACTGCGCATCGATGGAAAGTTGCACCCGTTGCGAATGCCGCCGCTGTCTCCACCCGAAACGAAGCAGCTTTGCTATTCGGTTCTGACCGATGCCCAGAAGCACCGATTCGAGGAAAACAACGAACTGGACCTTTCGTTCAGCGTCCAGAAGCTCTCTCGCTTCCGCGGAAACATCTTCATCCAGCGGGGTAACACCTCTGGCGCGTTCCGGGCGATTCCCTACACGATTCCGACAGTCGAAGAACTCGGACTCCCGAAAATCATCTCCGAACTTGGCGAGAAGCCACGAGGCCTGATTCTCGTGACGGGCCCGACGGGATCCGGAAAATCGACCACGTTGGCTGCGATTATCAACAAGATCAATCAGGAGCGCAACGAGCACATCGTAACTATCGAGGACCCGATCGAATATCTGCATCCCCACAAGGGGTGCATCGTCAATCAGCGGGAAGTGGGTGCCGACACCGAAAGTTTCAAGACGGCGCTCAAATACATCTTGCGCCAAGACCCCGATGTGGTCCTGATCGGTGAGATGCGAGACCTCGAGACGATCGAGGCTGCGTTGACGGTTGCGGAAACCGGTCACCTCGCATTCGGGACGCTGCACACGAATTCGGCGCTCCAGACGATCAATCGAATCGTGGATGTGTTTCCCCCGTACCAGCAGGCACAGATTCGCGCGCAGCTCTCCTTCGTTCTCGAAGGCGTTCTCTGTCAAGCCCTGCTGCCAAGAGCCAACGGCCCCGGCCGAGCCATGGCGCTCGAGGTCATGATTCCAAATGCGGCCATTCGAAATCTGATCCGCGAGGACAAGATCCATCAGATCTATTCATCGATGCAGGTCGGGCAGGAAAAGTTCGGGATGCAGACGATGAATCAATCGCTCGCTTCGCTCTATCAGCGGCGAATGATTGCGCTCGAAGACGCAATGGGTAGAAGCCCAGATGTCGAAGAGCTGCGCAACTTGATAGGGAAGGGCACTGCGAACGTACAGGGGCGATCGCTAAGCAGTAATAGCTGATCGAAGCCTGCTGGAGGGGGTGAAATACAATGCCGGTCTATAACTGGAAGGGTAAGACCCGACAGGGAACCGTGACGAAGGGCGAAATGGAGGCGGCGACCGTAGAAGCCGTCGAAGCTCTACTGCGCGGCCAGATGCTCACGCCGGTTATGGTGAAGGCCAAGCCGAAGGACATTTCGGAATACCTTGGTTTTCTCAAGCAGAGGATTACGACCAAGGACCTGGTCATTTTTACCCGGCAGTTCGCGACGATGATCGACGCGGGGCTCCCGTTGGTTCAGTGCTTGAAGATCCTCGGGGATCAGCAGGAAAATCCGACCTTCAAGAAGATCATCGTAGAAGTGCGAAATGACGTCGAGCAGGGTTCGACGTTTGCCGACGCGCTTGCCAAACACCCCAAGCCCTTCGACCCTCTTTTCTGCAATCTCGTCGCCGCAGGCGAGGTGGGTGGTATTCTCGATACGATCCTGAATCGGTTGGCGGTCTACCTCGAAAAGGCGGACGCTCTTGCGCGAAAGGTGAAGGGCGCAATGGTCTATCCGACCACCGTCATGGTCGTCGCGATCGGCGTCATCGTCCTGCTTCTGGTGAAGGTCATCCCGACCTTCGAAAAAATGTTCGCGGATTTTGGTGGCGAACTCCCGGGTCCGACCCAGGTCGTCGTGAGCATCAGCCACTTCATGCAGGAGTGGATTGGTATCTCCCTCATAACGCTAACCGCTGTGGGGATTGCGTTTGCGCAGGCTCGCAGACGCTCCTACAGATTTCGCCGTGCAACCGACGCACTGTTCTTGAAAGCCCCTGTCTTCGGCTCGTTGATCCGCAAGGTCGCCGTTGCGCGTTTCACGCGCACCCTTGGAACCATGATCGCGAGTGGTGTGCCGATCCTGGATGGCCTGGACATCGTCTCGAGAACCGCCGGAAACGTGGTCATCGAGGAAGCGCTGGCCAGTGTTCGCGCAGGCATCGCGGAGGGGCGGACGGTTGCGGAGCCCTTGGCAGAATCGGGGGTATTCCCGGGAATGGTGGTCCAGATGATTGCGGTCGGTGAAGAGACCGGCGCGATGGAGACGATGCTCGGGAAGATTGGCGATTTCTACGATGACGAAGTGGATGCTGCGGTCGATGCCCTCACCGCAATGCTCGAACCGATCATGATGGTCGGCTTGGGCGGTACGGTCGGTGCGATGCTGGTCGCCATGTACCTGCCGATCTTCAAGATCGCAGACACCATCAACTGATCACGGAGCCCGATTCCACCCGAACCCTCGGAGAAGGCTCTTGAGCGGCGACAGCGGACTCGAAAAGAGGCTCCTCGTCCTGATGGGGGCGCGCCTCGCCCTGTCGCTGGTGAGCCTCGGTATCGCAGTCGCCCTCGAGGCCGCGGGCTGGAGTTATTCGCCCTCGGAGTGGCGGGGCTTCTACGGCACCGTGATTTTCGCCTTCGTGGCGACCATCGGCTACGGGCTGATCTTGCGCCGCGTCAGGCGCGTCAAGCGTTTTGTCGTTCTCAACATCGCCACGGACATTGCGATTGTAAGCGCGCTGGTTCATCTGTCCGGCGGCGCGGATTCTCCGTTCGCATTTCTCTACGTGCTAATCGGTGCCTACGGCGCGATTCTGCTCGAGCGCAAAGGCGCGTTGATCTGTGCGGTAGCCGGTGCGCTCGTGTACGGCAGCGTCATTCTGGTTGGGCAACAGGAGTTGCTTCCCCAGCACGCGATCGGGCCTCGAGACCCCGCGCCCGTGTTGCTCAGCACGTGGGTCGTCACTGCAGCCGGTGTGGTGTCGGTGGCCTGGTTGGCGAGCCTGCTGTCTGCGGAGCTGCGTCGAGCGGGGGAAGCACTCGAACAGCGCACGAGCGACCTGAGCCGACTGCAGACTCTTCACGAGCGCACGGTCGAGAGCTTGAAGAGCGGGTTGCTGACGACGGATCTCGAGGGGCGGATCACGTCATTCAACTCTGAGGCGGAGCGAATTACCAGCCAGGACCGGGCCAGCGTACTCGGGACGGACGCCGAAGCCATTCTGCCCGGATTGCGAGATCAGCTGGTCGCGGGATTTCGACGGCACCGCGGCCGGCAGCTCGAGTACGCGCGGGCGGATGGTCTACCGAGGGCGGGACGAGGTCCTCCGCTATCTCGGGATTGGAACCTATGTGTTGCAGGATGGAGAGACTGGGGGAGTCGGAGGCCATGTCGTGATCTTCCAGGACGTCACGGATGTGGTGGAGATGGAGGCCAATCTGCGCCAGTCCGAGCGGCTTGCAGCGATTGGCGAACTTTCGGCCAGCATTGCCCACGAAATCCGGAACCCGCTCGCGGCAATTTCCGGATCCATCGAGATGCTGCAGGGAGGAAGGCTGGCAGCGCGGAGTCCGCCGACTCTGAGCATCTGATGAAAATCGTGATGAGAGAGGTGGACCGCCTCAATCACCTGATTTCCGACTTCCTGAACTACGCACGGCCGAGGCCTTCCAAGCCGGAAACATTCCCGGTCCAGGAGATCATCTCCGGGGTCCTCGAGATGTTTGACGCCGCGCGGCCGGAAGCGATTGAAATCGAATTCGAAGTGGAAGACGGCCTCACGGTCTTCGCGGACGCCGATCAACTCCGACAACTGCTCTGGAATCTGGTTCTCAACGCTTCGGAGTCCATGCCCGATGGCGGGCGTTTGCGCGTCAGCGCTCGATCGTTGAGAGAGGGCGATTCTCAAGAGGATTCTTCAGCGGACCGAAAGGGCCATGGGGAGGAGGAGGGAAAGGCTCGCTGGCTGGAGATCGCCGTCGCGGACGATGGCTCCGGAATTCCGCAGGAAAAGCTGGATCGAATCTTTGATCCCTTCTTCACCACAAAACAGAACGGCTCAGGCCTCGGCCTGGCCACAGTTCACCGAATTGTCCAGAACCATGGCGGGAGTGTTCGGTTGGAGAGCGAATTGGGCGTGGGAACGACTGTGCGAATTCGACTTCCTCGAACGGGAGAAACGGTTTGAGCGCGAAGGCCCGCATTCTCGTCGTTGACGACGAGCGCAGTATGCAGGAGTTCCTCGAGATCTTCTTCAGAAGCGAGGGCTACCACGTCGTCACCGCAGGGGATGTCGATACCGCACTCGTGCATCTCGAGAACGATGAATTCGATGTCGTGATCAGCGACATCCAGATGCCGGGGCGTTCGGGGATTGATCTCGTCCACGCGACATACGAGATGTCTCCCGAAACCGTCGTCATCATGATTACTGCATTCGCGAGTACCGAGACCGCCATCACCGCGATGAAAGAAGGCGCCTACGATTACGTCACGAAGCCCTTCAAGGTGGACGAGCTGCGGATCGTGGTCGAAAAGGCGCTGGAGAAGAAGCTTCTCTCCAGTGAAAACCGACGACTTCGAAGGGAGTTGAGGAGTCACAGCCGGGATCGCACAATCATCGGAAACAGTGCCGTGATTCGGCGTGTTTGCGAGTTGGTCTCCCAGGTTGCCGACAGCAAGGCCAACGTGCTGATCAGCGGCGAAAGCGGAACGGGCAAAGAAGTCGTTGCGCGCGCGATCCATCGGGGGGGACCGCGACGCGATCAGCCCTTTGTGGCGGTCAATTGTGCGGCCATCCCCGAGACCCTCCTCGAATCTGAGCTCTTCGGACACGTCAAAGGCGCCTTTACGGGTGCTGTCCAGAACAAGGAGGGGCTCTTCGAGGTTGCGGATGAAGGCACGTTGTTTCTAGACGAGGTCGGGGAGCTCACGCTCGCCGTTCAGGTGAAGTTGCTCCGCGCGATTCAGGAGAAGAGTTTCCGGCGAGTCGGTGGGTCCGGTGATACCCGGTCGAATGTCAGGATCGTCGCGGCAAGCAATCGGCGTCTGGAAGACGAGGTGGCATCGGGCCGTTTCCGCGAGGATCTCTACTACCGCCTGAACGTGATCGAAATTCCACTTCCATCTTTGCGCGAGCGAAGCGAGGACATCCCGCTTCTGGTTGCTCATTTCATCGAGAAGTATGCCACGGAGCTCGAGAAGGATGTCAATCGGATAAGCGATGATGCGATCGCCCGATTGACCGAGTACCGGTTTCCTGGAAACGTTCGTGAACTCGAAAATGTGATCGAGAGAGCGGTTGCGCTGAGTCGCTCCGAGTTAATCGATATGGATTCGCTTCCTCCTGCGGTGCTGAGCCCCGCCGCAAGCGCAGACTCCCCGCGAATTACCAGTACGGAAGGGGTCGATCTCGAGACGATGCTCAATCAGTACGAAAGTGGGCTACTCAAGGAAGCGCTGCAGGCCGCAAATGGTGTGAAGAAGCGCGCTGCCAAACTTGTTGGCGTTTCGTTTCGCTCGTTCCGGTATCGCTTGGAGAAGCTCGGGCTCGACCACCCGAGCGATAGTAAAGACTGAGCGATCAGTCGCTGATTCCATACTCCTTGATCTTGTAGAGCAGGGCGCGATGGCTGATTTCGAGCCGCTTTGCGGCGTGCGTGCGATTGCCGCCCGTGGCGCGCAGTGCCCGGCGAATTAGACCCATTTCGAAAGCCCGTCGACCACGCTTCAGACATAGATCCGTTCGGGATCCCTCTGCTTGCGAGGGCGCCAACACGATTCTGGGAGGAAGATCCTGAATCGCAATCCGATCTCCCTGCGCCAACATCACTGCCGTTTCGATCACGTTTTCGAGCTCGCGGATATTTCCGGCCCAATGGTGAGCAACCAGGAGAGCCAGCGCGTCTTCCGAGATGGCCCGGACCGGTTTCACGAGTTCCTGTTGGTAATGGTCCAGGAAGTGGTCGATCAGGAGCGGGATGTCCTCGCGCCGCTCGCGAAGCGCAGGGACATTGAGCCGGGTTGGATCGAGGTGCTGATAGAGGTCCTCGCGGAATTCGCCATTTCCGACTTTATCTTCGAGGTCGTGGGCCGTAGCCGCGATGATTCTGAGATCTACGGAATGGGATTTTGCCCCCGGCTCCGACTGGACCTGCTCTTCCGTCAACACACGTAGGATCTGGTCCTGGACGGAAAGCGGTAGCGCTCCGATTTCATCCAAGAAGAGGATGCCGTGGTCTGCGTCCAGCAGGAGCCCACGGTGGGTTCGGTTTGCAGTGCTCGATCCTTGTTTGGTGACACCGAATAATTCTGCTGAGATTGCTTCGGCTGGCCTGGTCGCGCATTGAAGGGGTATGAAATTTTGGGTTCGCCGACTCGAAAGTGCGTGAATCACGCGGGCGATGACTTCTTTACCCGTCCCGGATTCGCCCGCTAACAGTACGGACGATTTATTTCCAGCGGCTCGCTCAACACTCTCGAGGAGCTTGATCATCGAGCTCGATGCCGCGACGACTGGGCGCTCGCCTATGGTCTTGGCGATTTCCCAACGGAGCAAACGGTTTTGGCGCCTCAGACTACCGCGCTCGCTCGCACTGCGAAGCTTCAGGCGAAGCTCAGTCGGGTTCAGGGGCCTTTCGAGGTAGTCATGGGCGCCGCGGAGTGCGACTTCCGTCGCCGCTTCGCGATCACTGGGTGCGGAGGTGACGAGTAGCGTGGCTTCAGGTGCGCGGCGCGAGAGCTGCCAGACCAACTCGAGATCGTCGGTTCCGGGCGTGAAGGCGTCGCAGATGATGACGTCTGGTGGCATTGCATCGATCGATTGAAAGGCTCTCTCAGCGCTGTCTGCCCCCACGGCATCGAATCCGGCTTCGGACAGGACAATCAACTGGTGATCCCGCTCGGTCGAGTCGGGGTCGATTAGCAGTATTCGGTTGGGCATGACTCCCTGCCTATCGGAGAATCTGGTGGGGACCCTGAGGGGGTCCGCGAAGCGAAGATTCGCCCGCATTCCCCGGCCTGGCTCGACTCCTTGCCGGTGAATTGCGCATCCAAGTCGGTGAACCGCCGCACCATGCACAGGACGCAGGATCTCTCAAGTCCCTGTAAGAGCAAGCCGATACGCAAGCGTCGAATCTGGAGCGTGAGCGATCAGCCCTACGCATTCGACTGGCAGGGGGGGGGCGGTGCCGAGTAATAACGTCCAGCGATATCGTGAATCGCTCATGATGAGTAAGGCCGAACTGGCGCGAAAAGCCGGCCTTTCCACCCTAACAATAGACCGTGTAGAAGCCGGCCGAGCATGCCGACTCGATACCAAGCGCAAGATTCTTCTCGCACTTGGTTTGAGGGTTTCCGACAAGGCCCAGGTCTTCGGATCGGTTCCGCTAGATCCACGCAGCATCTCGACCAATGAAGTTGCTGCGGAAACGGCACGACCTATGGATGGGCGTTCCGACTCATTGCAAGAGCCGTCGCGGGCTAACGGAGGCTACGAATCGTGAAATTAGGCTTCGGAAGCTTTGGCGCAAAATCGATGATCGGTCTGGACATTGGGTCCTCGAGTGTGAAAGCGGTCGAGCTCACTATGAAAGGACGCGGAAGTGAGTTCGAGCTCACGAACATGGGCGTGGCGAAGCTTCCCAGTGAAGCCATCGTGCAGGGGGCCTTTCTGAATTCGGGGGCGATCTCGGATTCAATTCGCGAGGCCATCGACAACGGGAAGATCAAGACCAAGCATGCCGCCGCAGCAGTTTGTGGCCACTCGGTGATCGTGAAGAAGGTGAGCCTTCCGGTCATGTCTCGAGCGGAACTCGATGAACAAATTCGTTGGGAGGCAGAGCAGTACATTCCCCTTCGACGTCAACGAAGTCAATCTCGACTTCCAGATCCTAGATTCCGGTGGCACGGAAGGCCAGATGGATGTGCTTCTGGTTGCTGCGAAGAAGGATCTGATCGACGACTACGTTCAGGTCATCACGGAGGCCGGGCTGATTCCCGGCAGTCATCGATGTCGCCGCGTTCGCAGTCGAGAACGCCTACGAATCAAACTATGAGACCAATCCGGCGGAAGCCGTCGCGCTGGTCAACATCGGCGCACAGGTCGTCAACATCAACATCGTCTCGGATGGTGCACCGGCCTTCACCCGCGATATCACAACCGCGGGAAACCAGTACACCGAGGAAATCCAAAAAGCTTTGACCATCAGTTTCGATGAAGCCGAGCGACTCAAACTGGGTGGCAAGGAATCTGAAGAAAGCAAGGAGGTCGTTCCTCAGGAAGTCGAGCAGGCGATGCGAACCGTTTCTGAGACCGTGATCGGCGAGATCAGTCGTTCGCTCGATTTCTTCGCAGCAACGACCGCTGACAGCCGGATCGAGAAGGTATTCCTGTCCGGGGGAAGTTCACGGGTTACGGGTTTTGAAAGCGCGTTCCACGAAAGAACGGGGCTCCCGGTTGAATTGCTCAATCCGCTGGCGCAGATGGCGCCAAGCTCCAAGTTTGATCAAGAGCTCCTGGAAGAACTCGCGCCTTCGCTTGGAGTGAGTGTTGGACTCGCGATGCGGAGGTTGGACTCGTAATGCTTCAGATCAACCTACTCCCGGTTCGTGAAGCCCGACGCGAAGAAGATCTTCGGCAGGTCCGAAATCAGGGGCTGCTGATACTGCTGATCTCTTTCGCGGCGATTGGCTTCGCGTATTCGACGATCTCAGAGGAAATCTCGGATTCGAATGCGCGCATCGCTCAGATGCAGCGCGATATCGATCAGTACAACCCGCAGCTCGAGCAGGTAGCGGCTTTTCGAAAGAAGAAGAAGGAGCTCGAGACCAAGATCGGCGTGATCGACGAGCTGGATCGGGCGCGCAGCGGCCCGGTACGCGTCCTCAGCGAATTGGCGGCGCGGGCGCCAGATCGACTCTGGCTGACGTCGCTCGCGACCGAGGGAACGACCATTCTGATGGCAGGAGAGAGCTTGGACAACGATCTGGTGGCTCTGTTCCTGCGAAGCCTGGGTGAGTCCAAATATTTCACCGAGGTGGATCTCGACAAGACGGAGATGAAGGGGAGCAAGGACGGATTGCAGCTTGTGAGCTTTCGGATTCGTGCAGTGCTCGTGAACCCCGGTCCGAACGCAACAGAAGACGCAGCCTAGGAAGGAGCGCGAAGATGGAAATCAGCGCTGAAGCGCAGGAAAAACTCGACAAGGTCCTGAAGCTCCCGAAGGGCGCTCGTATCGGCATCCTCGTGGGGATCGGTGTGCTGTTGTGCACCGGATACTATTTCGGCTCCTACCAGGCTGACGCTCAGGAACTCACTCGGCTTCGAGCCGAGGAGGCGAATTTGCAGCGGAAGCTCAGCGAAGTTCGCCTCATCGCGGGCAATATCGTCGAATTCGAAGCGGAAATCGGAGCCCTCGAGATCAAACTGAAGAAGGCACTTCGACAGTTGCCGAATGAAAAGCAACTCGAAGTTCTGTTGACGGATATCAGTAATCTCGGAAAGACCGCGGGTGTGGAAATTCGCTCATTTCAGCGCCAGCAAGAGGTCTTTCACGATTTCTATGCCGAGGTTCCGATCGCCATACAGATCGACGGGCAGTATCACGACATCGGGAAAGTTTTTCGAGTTGCTCTCCCAGCTGAAGCGCATCGTGAATATGGGCTCTCTGAAAATCCGCGTGGAGAGTGAATCGATCGAGGGGACCCGTTTGAAGGTTACCGGAACTGCAACCACGTTCCGATTTGTTGGAGCAGGCGCCGGTGCGTAGATTCGATGCTTTTCATTGGGGATGGCCGACGCGGAGGGGTAGCGTGAGAAATGCAGCCATCGCGGTTTCGATTGCGCTGTTGGTGCTAGCCGGCTGTGACAAAGAGATCAATCAGCCGACGAGCGAAGAGTTCCAGCAGGAACGCGCCGCACTCAATGCGCGCGTGGAGGCGCGCAAGGCGAAGAAGCCTGCTCGCCAGGCGGCACCGGCGGCGCCGAGCCAGATCGCGGCTGTGCCCGCGGGCACGCCAATTTTCGGAAAGCTTTGCCAACACCGGCAGTGGGGCCGTTTACGACAAGACAGACCTGCGGGACCCCTTCCGGTCATTCGAGTGGGAGAGGAAAGAGCTCGCGAGCGACGATTTGGATGGTGGCCCGCTCGAGCAGTTTGACGTGAGCCAGCTTTCGGTAATTGCGGTGGTTTGGAAGACAGGGTCGGCAAGGGCCCTGGTCGAAGATCCGGGTGGCGAGAGTTACATCATTGCCAAAGGTACTCGTATTGGCAAGAACGATGGAACGGTCACCAAGATCGACGACAACCTGGTGGTCGTAAATGAATCCTATGAAGACTATCTGGGAAATGTAACGCAGAAAGATGTTGAGTTGCGGATCCGTCGTAGTGAGGGGGGGTGAGTTCGATGCTGGGATTTAGAAGCGGTCGGTTCCATATTGCGGTGGCAGTGGCGTTTGCCGCGCTACTCGCAGTAGGCACCAGTGGCTGCGCAGGCTCTGGATCGGCAACGGCGGGAGCGTCAGCGAGGGATCAGGGCGTTTCAGATGTCCAGATCGATCATGATGGGGAAGACACCATCGTGACGTTGGTTGGCCCCGATCACCCGGTCTTCACGGCATTCGGTCAACCGAATCCGGATCGTGTCATCGTTGATCTTTCAGCGAGTAATGATCACGCGCTTGCACCGGTCATGGTGAATGACGGATTGGTTGCCGAGGTTTCTGTGTCGCCTTACTCGACGGGAATGGGCCGCGAGATGACCCGGGTCGAGGTATTGCTCGAGGTTCCTGCCGAACATCAGGTGAGGTCGGTGCCGGGCGGTCTGGAAGTCCGAATCTCTGGCGGGAGCGATATGGCCGCCCTTGATGCGAGCGATGACTGGGCAGATGACGCACAGGCGGAGGCATTCGACCCCTGGGAGGCCAGTGAAACCGAAGAATCCAGCGAGGTCACGGAAGTCGCTGTAGAGCCGACGCCCGCGACCGAGTTTACCGGTTTGGACGTCGAAGAAACCTCTGACGGAATCCTCGTGAAGCTGCGCGCGAACGGATTGATTTCGAGTGTGATGACGTTCACGCTCAATGAACCCCCGCGCCTCGTGGTTGATCTGCTCGAATTGAAAAGTGGATCCGATCTGTCGACTCGGGAATTGGACTCCGAGTTCGTGTCTCGAATTCGAATAGGAGAACACTCGGACAAGATTCGGATCGTGGTCGATGGTGGAAGCGCATCAGAGCCTTTCGACGGTCGTCGGGTGATACCGACTCCTACCGGCTTGATGGTGGCGCTCGGTCACGGCGAAGAAATCGACTCGGCTCTCGCAAAGGCAACTGAGATTCCGACGGTTGTTTCGACTCCGATCGAGCTTGCGGATGCCGGAGAGACCGAAGTGGAAGCCTGGCCGGCTGATGATGCCGACGCGGAGGCCTGGCCGGCTGATGATGCCGACGCGGAGGCCTGGCCGGCCGACGCCGATGTAGAAGCGGAGACGGTAGCCATCGAGGACGACGCTTCCGATCTCGAGTCCGATCCGGTCGTTACAGAAATCGCGGATACGCATACGGATATAGAAGCCGATGCGGAAGAAGACAGCATCGCGAGTTGGTCCGATCCCGTTGATGCGGCGGTGGATTCGCCCGAAGAAGCGGAAGCCACTAGCGATGACTCCGATGTCAGCGAAGCGAGCTCCACGCTCGCCGCGATTTATGGCATCGAGTTCGACGCCCAGGACAACCGGGATCGAATCGTCGTGCTGGCCGATGCCCCGGTCGAATACAAGCTGTTCGAGCCCACTCCGGATACCGTGATCATCTCGCTCGAGCAGGCTAAGATCGACCCGGAAGCCGCAGTTCGCATCACGCCTGAGCCGGGAGGCCCGGTTTCGCTCGTAACGGCGTTCGATCAGCCGGAAATGGAAGAGCCCGAAGTTCGCCTGGTCGTGCAGCGGGCCGCGAATCTCGAGCCCCAGATCTCGCGACGCGGTTCACTCTTGATCATCGACTTCCCGCATACGGGAGAAACCGCGGCTGCATTGCCCGCAATGACCCAGGAAGAGGCGGAGGTCGCACAGTCGGATCTGGAGAGCATTCCGGCGTCCATCCCGGACAGGGCTGATTCTGAAGACTCGAAATGGGCCGCGGCGGGCGAGGGCGGACAATCGCCTCCGGCCGCTCTCGAGCCCGAGTCTTCGATCGATTTGCTCCAGCCGGGCGGACTGTCGGCTGACAAGCAATATCGGGGTCGGAGGATTTCGCTCGACTTCAAGGATGTCGACATCGCGGACGTCTTGCGCTTGATCGCCGAGGTTTCGGAACTCAACGTGATCGCCGGCGACGAAGTGAAGGGCACGGTAACCGTTCGCCTGGTCGATGTTCCCTGGGACCAGGCTCTCGACGTCGTCCTGCTCACGAAGGGACTCGGGTTCATGCGCGTTGGCAACATCTTGCGAATCGCACCGGTCCTCGAGATCCAGCGGGAAGAGGAGATGCGTCTCCAGGAGCGCCGCTCGAAGGAGAGGCTCGAGGATCTGATCGTCAAGCTCCAGCCCGTCAACTTCGCCGATGTGGGACAGGTGGCGGGGATGGTCGAGCAGTTGCTGACGCCGGAGCGCGGAACGGTCACGACGGACGAGCGCACGAGCACGCTGATCATCAAGGATATTCCCTCGGTGATTGCAGAGGCGACGGCGCTCATCAAGGCGATCGATACGCAGACGCCGCAGGTCATGATCGAAGCGAAGATCGTCGAGGCGAACCTCGACTTCTCTCGCGAATTCGGTGTCACGTGGGGCCTGTTTGGAAATCCGGACAAGATGCCCGACAACTGGCTCTATACGCCGAACACGCCAAACCCGCTTAACTTTGGTGCAATCAACCCGATCACGGCAAACCCCACGGGCTTGCTGAGCCTGACGGGTGGGTTGCTGGACGACACGTTCAACGTAGACCTCCAGCTGCAGGCTGCAGAGGTCAACGGCGATGGCAAGGTGATCTCGAGTCCGCGGATCGTGACGCTAGACAACAGCAAGGCGTCGATCGAGCAAGGCGTTTCGATTCCGTTCCAGACGTTCGAGAACGGTGACGCGCAGCTCGAGTTCGTGGACGCCGTGCTGAAGCTTGAAGTCACGCCACACATCACGGCGAACAAGAGCATCATCATGAAGATCACCGTGAAGCGGAATGCTCCTGATGACAGTGTCTTCACCCTGACCGGTTCGCCGGCGATTTCTAAGAATCAGGTGAAGACGGAGACCCTCGTCAAGGATGGGCAGACACTCGTCCTTGGTGGGATCTACGTCATCGACAAGGCGGAGCGGCAGTCGCGTGTTCCCTATCTCCACAAGATCCCGTTCATTGGGGCACTGTTCCGGAATGACGAAATCAGCGATAGCCGCAAGGAGCTGTTGGTCTTCGTGACTCCGACCGTGATAGTTCCGGATGACGAGGACGCCTGATCCAATTCAGCGCTGATCTTCATCAGCCAGCATATTTGCAGCGCACGGGGGGGCCTTGGCCCCCCCGTGTCGTGTAATCTTCGACAGAATGGGACAACGTCCGATCTGGCTGGTGGGAATGATGGGAGCGGGGAAATCCGCTGTCGGGCCGTTGCTCGCGCAGTCCCTGGATCGCCGCTTCGTCGATAGCGATCGCGAGATCGAGCGTTCTGCCGGAGTGACCGTTTCTGAAATCTTCTCCGTAGAGGGCGAGCGAGCGTTTCGCGACCGCGAGCGCCGGGTGGTTGAAAACCTCAGCAGCGGCGCCGATGTGGTGGCGCTTGGGGGCGGTACCATCGCCCAGTCGGGCGCGGCCGCCATGCTCGGGCGCGCGGGTACCGTGGTTTATTTGAAAGCGTCGGCGAGCGCACTGCTCAGCCGGCTCGGAGACTGTTCGGATCGGCCGTTGCTTCACGGATTTTTCCCGGAAGAGCGCCTGGCGAAGCTCGAATCGCTATTGGCCGAGCGCGCGAGCGCCTACGAGACGGCCGCGATCGAAGTGGATACCGAGAGCCGAACGCTCGAGGCGGTGGTGGAAGAAATCTTGCTGCGACTGGATCGTACAAGGTCGGGGCGTGAGAGTGACGTCGAGAAAGGGGTTCGGGTTTGAGTGGCGACAAAACTCGCTCGGGGCGTGTCGTGCGAACATTGAAGGTTGATCTCGGCGATCGGAGTTATCCCGTCAAACTGGGCGTCGATACACTCGCGGGTGCTGGGAAGGCGGTCGCTCGCTGTGCGCCGTCGAGCCGAGCGTTCGTCGTCACGGTCCCGCCGGTCTCCCGGCGATACAGTGGTGTTCTTCAGCGCTCGTTGCGAGCGGCGGGTTATCGGGTCCACCGAGTCATCGTGCCCGATGGTGACGCCAGCAAGAGCCCGAGCCAGCTGTCGAAGCTGTGGGACGAATTGATCCGCTGCGGCGCAGATCGCAGCACTCCGGTCGTGGCACTCGGCGGCGGCATGGTCGGGGACCTCGCCGGTTTCGCGGCCGCTTCGTATTTGCGCGGCGTGCCCTTCATCCAGATCCCGACGACCATTCTCGCGATGGTCGACGCGAGTATCGGTGGGAAGGTCGCCGTCAACCTGCCGCAGGGCAAGAACCTGGTCGGCGCGTTCTACCAGCCCCGTCTGGTCTGGATCGATACCTCCACGCTTCGCAGTCTGCCCGTCCGGGAGCGGGCGGCGGGCTTTGCCGAGATCATCAAAACAGCGGCCATCTGGGACGCGGCGTTCTTCGAGCGCCTCGAGCGCGACGCCGAGCGGCTGATGGAACTCGACCCGAAGGTGTTGATCCCCACACTCGAGCGGGCGTGTGCGATCAAGGCGGAAGTGGTCTCGCAGGATGAGCGGGAGGCGGGGCTTCGCCAGCTTCTGAACTTCGGCCACACGGTGGGCCATGCGATCGAAAAACTCGGGCGCTACCGGGGGCTGCTCCACGGCGAAGCGGTGGCCGTCGGAATGCTCATCGCGACAGAGAAATCCGAGCAGTTGGGTCTATGCCCCGCGGGTACCGCCGAGCGAATCCGCAGCTTGGTGCTTCGCTTCGGGCTTCCGAGCGAACTACCGAATCATCCCCGAAGTGCTTATCTCGAAGCACTGAAGGTCGATAAGAAAATGTCGGACTCGAAGATACGCTTCGTGGTGCTCCGTGGACTGGGTCGCGCCGGGACCGTCCCGCTGACTCCGCGAGAAGTGCTACCCGCATCCAGGTTCCGGTAGGATTCGAGCGGTGCGCCGGGCGGGCGGAGTAGGGGGGAACCGTGGCTGAATCATTGAAATGGGCAGAATTCGCGATGCTCGCCGAGGGACATCGGCGAGCGGGCCTGGTGGACCAGGCCGAACAGCTGGCTCGCACCGGGATCGACGAGCATCCAGATTCTCCCGAGGGAGCGCTCGTGTTGGCGCTGGCACTGTTGGACCAGGACCGGACCGACGAAGCACGCCGGGTGATCGAGGGATGGGCCGACACCAATCTGGGCGTCGAGGTGACCGACGACTCGACGTCGGGTGAGAATTTTGATGCTGAAGTCAGCGATGGAGAACTCGAAACTGCATTTGCATCTGCCGAAACCGATCGAGATGAAGTGATTGATGCCGATGCGATTGCCCAGCAAGCGATGCTGGATGCGAAAATCGATCCCGCTGAAGAGTTCACTTCGCCGGATTCGAGCTTCGCGACGCGGACGGTTGCGGATCTGCTCTCGCAACAGGGCGATGAAGACGGTGCCTCGCGGATTCGAGCAATGGTAGATTCAACGGCTGGCGACTCTGTGGTGACGGCCCGGGATCCAAAGACCAAGAAGATCGAACGACTCGAGCGCTGGCTGAGCAACATCCAGGGAGGGATGCAATGAATTTCGAGGCGATCCTGCGCACGATCGTGGAAGGCTGTGGGGGTGGCATCGGCGCCGCGTTGATGGGGAACGACGGGATTCCGATCGAGGAGTTCACGGCCGCCAAATCGCCGAATTCCCCGGCGGCCGGAGACTCGGGCCAGCCGGTGGAGGTCAGCATCGCGGGTGTCGAATTCGGCCGCATCCTGGTGGACATTCGGCGCGCTTCAGACGCCCTGGGCGGCGGCTCGTTGGAGGAAACGATCGTCCGGGTAAAGGGGTTCATGCTGATCTTTCAGCCCATCGACGATGAGAATTTCCTGGTGCTCGCCCTCGCGCGAGATGGCAACCTCGGCAAGGCGCGCTATCTCATCCGTAGGCACGTACTCGCCATCCGTCAGGAGTTCTAGCGACGGCACCTCGAGCAGTCGGCGGACGGGGCGTTGCCTGGAGGTCAAGCGATGTCTGAGCCGCAACGAGTCCTGGTCATTCACGGCCCCAATCTCAACCTGCTCGGTACCCGAGAGCCCGAGATCTACGGCAATACCACCCTGGAAGAAATCAACGGTGATCTCACTTCTGCTGCGAAGGAGTGGGGAGCCGAGGTGGAGTTCTTCCAGTCGAATTACGAAGGGGCTCTGGTGGATCGGATTCAGGAAGCGCAGTCGTGGGCTGACGGAATCCTGATCAATCCCGGAGGATTGACCCATACAAGCGTCACCTTGCGCGACGCTCTGGTCGCAACGGAACTTCCCGTTGTGGAAATTCACCTCTCCAACGTCTACGCGCGGGAAGAATTCCGCAAGACTTCTTTCGTCTCGCCGATTGCGCTTGGGGTGATCTGTGGCTTTGGTCCGATGGGATACGGGCTTGCCCTCAACGCGCTGCTCGAACACCTGGAGTCGTAGATCCGCTTGGCGCGATGGCGACTGATCACTCACGAAGCAGCGCACGGTGCCTGGAACATGGGCGTCGATGAGGCGCTGTTGGCGAGTGCAGTGCGTACCGGGCGTCCCTCACTTCGCTTCTACCGTTGGCAAGGCCCGTGGTTGTCACTCGGGTACGGGCAGGTTCTCGATCGCGAACGAGTCGCAGACTGCAGCCGAGCGGGTGTCGGGGTGGTGCGTCGCGTCACGGGTGGGCGCGCGGTGCTCCACGGCAGCGACCTCACCTATGCATTGGCGGCGCGGGAAGGGCAGCTCCCGCCGGGGCTGATGGCATCCTATGAGTTGGTGGCGGGGGTCTTGATCAGGGCCCTTGGGGCGCTGGGTGTCGAGGCGGTTGCGAGCGGACCGCCCCGCCGCGGGGAGACCTTCCAACATCGCTTCCAGGTCGATCCTGGGAGGGCTGTCAGCCGTTCTCCGGGGGACTGGCTTCGATTGTTTTGCCCGACCGGCTGGCTGGGAGATTTGTGTGGCTGGGCAAAAGCTCGCGGGAAGCGCTCAGCGTCGCGCCAAAGATGGCATTTTACAGCACGGTTCGATTCGCCTGGCGCCCGGATCCGGTCGAAGCACGGCGCGCGACGTCCCTCGGTGGCGCAGGAGCGACAAGCCTGGCCGAGCTGAGTGCCAATTCGGCCCCTGAAGTCCTACAGGCGGCGTGTGTAGAGGCTTTTGAGCGCGCCCTCGGAGGGCTCGAAGCCGGTGAGTTGACCGCCGAAGAGTGCGCCGGAGCCGATGAACGCGTCCGAAACCAGCGGCGCGACTCGGGATTCGCACCGTCGGGCTACGCCCCGCCAACCTCAAGAGAGCCCTTCGCCAGCCGATAGGTAGTAGTGGAGGGGGAATTTCCCACCAATTTGCATCGTTGATGCCTAATACTGCTTTGGCTCAGGGCGGCGTCATTTGGCGGCGAACAAGCGAAAAATATTAGAGGCGGCGCGCAAGCACGCCCAAAAGGGCGCCAAGGAAAAGGCGCTCAAAGAATTCGGCAAGCTTCTCAAGCTTGATCCGCGCGACTCCAAGGTGCGTCTCGAGTTGGGTGACACCCATCGGCGTTGGGGTCAGGTCTCGGAAGCCATCGAAGCGTATTCCGTCGTTGCCGATCAGTTCATGACCGAGGGCTTCGATGCCCGGGCTGTCGCGGTCTTCAAGCAGATCCAGAATCTTCAACCCGATACGTTCTCATACCACGAGCCTCTGGCAGAGCTCTATCAGCGCATGGGGCTGACCGCAGAGGCCATTGGCAGCCTGGAAGCGGCAGCGGAATTCCATCGGGCGGCCGGCCAGAAGCAGGAGGCGTTAGGCCTGCTTCGGAAGATGGCGGCCATCGATCCGTCGAATACGACCAGTCGAATCAAGGTTGCCGATCTACTCCAACAAGAAGGTATGAAAGAAGATGCCATCTCGGAATACGACGCTGTCGTTGCCGAGTTGGAGCAGCAGGGTGACAGCGAAGCGGCCGCCAAGTTGTTCGAGCGAATCCTGGAAATCGAGCCCGAAAGGATCGAGACACTCGTTCTGTACGCGCGAAATTTGATCAACAGTGGTTCCGCCCAACGTGCTGAATCACTTGCAAAGAGAGCTCTCGAACTCGACAAATCCCCCGAGAATTACGAACTCCTGGCCGATACCTATCGCATGCAGCAGCGGGACGAGGAACTCATCGTTCTGTATCGCGAGTTGGCAGAGCTCTACCGCGAACGTGGAGACGAAGAGCGGACACGCGAGATCCTGCAGCGATACGTCCCTCTTGATTCAATCGGCTCCACGGATACACCCAATGGTTACATCGATGAAGGCGAGAAGTTGGGTGAAGAAGAGGATCCGAATGAAGTCGAGACTCTCGATGACCTATCTGTCGGGGAATGAGACGACGTTGCTCGACGGAGACCTCTTGGCTGATCCGTCGCTGCTGGTCTCAGATGACAATTCTGAGTTGGGTATTCTGAGTAGCGATGACGATCTGGATGATCTTGGCTCCGACAATCTGGACCTGATTACCGATTCCAACGAAATGACGACCCTCCTGCCAGACGCGCCTGCTGATGGAGGCGCCTCTTCGGGTGATTCCAAGAATGAAGTGGCGGCAATCGACGCCAATCAACTGTTGGCCCGAGGCGAGCGTCTATCTTCGTTACGGAAAGCGAGCACAGGCCATCGCGAATCTCGAGAGTATTCTCGAACAAGATTCCAATCACCCACTGGCGCTGGAAAAACTCGGCGAAGCGTTGGCAGAAGGCGACGATTCGGCGAAGGCCGTCGAGATGTGGAGTCGCGCAGCCAAATTGGCGGCCGAAGCCGGGCGAAGGCGATGCGGCAGAGGCGCTCCGCAGTCGAATCGCCGCGCTCGATTCAGCGGCTGCCGAAGCCCTCGACCTCGCGGTTGCACCCGAGCCCGAACCTGAATCGAGCCCCGAATCAGATTCCGGCGAGCAGCTGGCTGCAGATGATGAGATTGACGACATCAGTGACGAATTGTCGATGTCGGATGTTCTTGCCACTGGATCGTCGGACAGCGATCCGGAAGACCTCGACGATACCGATCTTCCTGAACTCGATCTGACTGACGTATCGGTCGGCGATACGGATATCGAGATCGACATCGATGACGCGAGCTTCGCCGAGGATTCGCCGGACGAGGAGCTGGAGACAGGATCGGAGACAGAACCCGAAGCGCTCGACTCAGCGTCGATAGCTGACGCCGACATGGATGAAATCAGCATCGACGATCTCTTGATTGATCCCGACGTTGAGGAGAGTGGCGAAGTTGAAGTCGACGATGAATTTACCATTGATGACGCTGCGGAGAGCGGCGAAGTATCAATTGATGATGATGATTTCGGAGACGAAGCTGCAGAGAGCGGCGAAGTTTCAATCGACGATGAAATTGCCGTTGATGATGCGGCGGAGAGTGAAGCGGTCGCAGCTGATGATGAAAGCGCCGGCGATGAATCACTGACCGAGGATGGAGCCGGCGAAGGCGACGTAAGCCCCGAAAAGATCGCCGAGGAACTCGAAGAAGCCGACTTCTATAGGGAACAGGGCCTACTCGACGAGGCCGAGGCCGTCTATTCGCGGATCCTCTCGATTGCTCCGAATCACCCGCATGCCATGGTTCGACTCGGAGAGTTGGCCGCGCAGCGTGGGGAAACGAGTGGGGCGGAGGCGCCGACCGGCGATTCTACTGAAGAGGCCGTCGATTCCGTCGAGAGTGTCTCCGACGCAGCTGACGAGGCCAGCGAATCCGATGAGAGCGACATGGGTGCGGATCTCGCTGACTGGCAGGAGGATCCTCCCGCGGTCGCCGCGGAGGAATGCAGCGAACAACCAGAAGCGGTTTGACACGGGTGCCCTGGCGCCTGAGGAGTCGAGCGAGTCCGCGGATGTAGACGCAGATGTGGATGCGGAAACGGGCGCGGTCGGCATCGCTGACGCTCCCGATGAAGAAGAAGATGTCGCTGGAGGAGATCTCGTCGATTCTCAAAGCGATCTGGCCGCCGATCTGGGTCTCGAGGATCCCGCGGGTCCAGGTCTTGGATCTGAAGCCGCCGAAAGCGAGTCTGTGGATGCGGGCAAGCAAGACGAGACGGGTGAGTTGCCGAGCGTCTCTGTTGAGCCCTGACGTATCGGAAGCGCCAGAAGCATCCGACGAACCGGAAGCATTCGACGAACCAGAAGCGTCCGAAGAATCAGAAGTGCCCGAAAAATTGGACGAGCCCGAACCGGTGGAGACAGCCGAAAGTCCGGTCGAGGTTTCGCCCGAAACGCTCGTCGCCGAAGACGCACCTACCAAGGACGGCGAGGACTTTGGTTTCGACCTTGCAGCGGAGCTGAGCGAGTCCTTCGACCAGGATCCGGATGCCTCCGGTTCTGGCACCACGGGTGCCGGCGGCCGAGGCGGTACATCCGGGGACGGTTTCGCGTCTGTGTTCGCCGAATTCAAGAAGGGAGTCAGCGAAACACTCAGCGAGGGAGATCACCAGGCCCACTACGACCTCGGTATCGCGTATCGCGAGATGGGATTGTTGAACGACGCGATCACAGAGCTTCGACTCGCGATGATCGATCCCCGAGCGCCGTGTCGGTTGTCTCCATCTGATGGGGATGTGCGCCAACGAGATGGGCGAGCCCGAACAGGCCATCGGTCACCTCACGGAAGCACTGGGATCGAAGGGCATGTCGGACGACACCGTGTTCGCCCTCAAGTTGGATCTCGGTAGCTCCCACGAGGCGGTCGGCGATATTGCGTCTGCGCGCCGCACGTACGAAGAGGTTCAGGCGGTCGATCCGGACTTCGCCGACGTCACGGCGCGCCTCGATGAACTCGCGAAGCCCGAAGAGGATGAATCCGAAGGGAGACGCGGGCCAGGAAACGGAAGAATACGAAACCTTCTCCGAGTTCCTCGGAGACTTCGATGATTCCGATGATGTCGACGCCGACGGAGAGTCCGGGGCGGGCGGTGACGCAGAGGAAGCACCTGCCTGGGAGACGTTCGACGACGTTGTCGCCGAAGTCAACGCCGAAGACAAGGCCGCTGCTGCCTCGGAGGGCGCCGACGCAGCTGCGCCTGCCGAATCCGCCGAGCCCACAAAAGAGACAGAGCAAACCCCCAAGCGCCGAAAGAAGAAGAAGATCTCTTTCGTCTGAGGTAGGCACACGTGGAACACCTTCACCATTTTCAACTCAGCGGCGACCCTTTTCGCAACGAACCCCTGCTGAAGTCCTATGTCGAAAGCGAGCCGCACCAGGGCGCCCTGCAGCGCCTGGAGAGGGCCGTTCGGCAGGGAAAGGGGCTGTGCGTCCTGACCGGTGAGACCGGCTCCGGAAAGACCATGGTGGTGCGCCGACTGCTCGACTGCCTCGAAGAAGAGGTGTTCGAGGCCAGCATGATGGTGGTGCTCGACGGTGCTGCCGACGCCAGTTGGATGCTGAAGCGTTTCATCAGGCAACTGGGCGTCGAAGATCCCGCGCCAGAGCGCGAGGGCATGATCGCGCAGATTTACGACCAGCTCGCAATCGTTCGCGAAGACGGTCGCCAACCGGTACTGATCATCGACGACGCGCATGCGCTCGCCAAGCATGGGGCGTTGGCCGAAGTTTGCAGCCTGCTCAAGCTCGAGTACGAGGACCGGAGACTGCTGACGCTGGTGCTCGCGGGCCCCGTAGATCTCGACCAATCGCTCAGCGCCGACGCCTCGCTCGCCCATCGAATCGACGTCCGCGTCGAACTCGCGTCGTTGAGCCCCGAAGCCGCCGCCGGCTATCTCGCCCACCGCATCAGCCAGGTGGCCGGGAAACCCCGGCATCATCGACGCCGGAGCACTCGCAGCGCTTCACGAACTCGGCCGCGGATACCCGGGCCTGATGAACACATTGGCCGACAACGCACTCTTCGAGGCATTCATCTGCGGTCGAAACCAGATGACCCGCGTCGACGTCGAGCGAGCCCACAGAGACCTCGGTTGGGCGGGAGTGGCGCCGAATACCACCGCGCCCACCGCGCCCGTTCCGGAGGTGCCGCAATCGCAGCCCGTCAACGCGGATCCAGTCCTGCAACAAACCCTGAACGAACTCGACCCCGAATTGGCCGCGATGTTCAAGGCGGGGCCGGTCGCTGAGGGACCGCCGCTACCGACTACAGGCCCGCCAAAGGTCGAAGAACCCGAGCCCGAAGACCTGCTGGTAGAACTGATCGAAGACTGATCGGACTTCGCCGCACAGCCTCCCAGCGGCCCTCCACGGCACCGTTACCGCGTCTCTTCCGCAGCCTCTCCACCAGCCGCTCCGCAGTTGCCACACCTGGGCTGCCGTGTCAGTCTTGGGGCAAGCGCGAGTAGCTCAGTTGGTAGAGCATCAGCTTCCCAAGCTGAGGGTCGCCGGTTCGAACCCGGTCTCGCGCTCCAACATTCGAGAGCCCTTTCGCGGAGTTGCGCGCAGGGGCTTTTTTGTTGCGACAGCCCGTTTCGGTTCGGTGCCGCGGGGGTGCCGTTTGGTGCCGCCGAAATCGAGGAAGCTGAGATCGGTTTCCTCTTCTCGGAGTGCGTGCGCGTAGACTCGAAGCGTCAGCTCCGGGTTCGCGTGACCGAGCTGCGACGCGACCCAGCGAACGCTCTTCCCAGAGGCCAAAGCCAGGCTCGCGAACGTGTGTCGGCAGTCGTGAAGTCGGAGCGGCCGGACTCCATGGCGCTGTGCCTTCCGGCGCAGTCGGCCCCAGGCGCGCGTCACGTTGCGCTCATCCAGCAGGCCGCCCGTCTCCGAGCAGAAGATGAACTCTGGAACGTTGCCCCAGCCGCGTGTAAGACATTCGCGGCGGCGTTGTGCGAACAGATCGTGGAAGATCGCAGCGAGGGTAGGGGAGAGCACGACGAAGCGCGCTCGCCCACTCTTCGGCGTTCCGAGCTGGCCGCGAACCAGTGCCCGTCGTATTAAGATGCGCGAGTCCGCGAAGTCCACGTCCTCCCACTTGAGACCGAGCGCCTCGCCTTTACGGCAGCCGGTGGAGAGCAGGAAGACGAGCAGCGGGTGGAAACGTGGCTCCTCGGCTTTGGCGGTCTCCAAGAGTGTCGCCACTTCCTCGCGTGTCCAGGCGCTGACGTGCTCAACTTCGTCCGACTGGTGGCGATCCACCTTGGCGAGCAACCGCCCAAGGTTGCGGCATGGGTTCCGCGTCAACTCACCGTTGGTGACCGCCAGTTCCATGACGCGCCGGAGCAGTGAGAGGATATTGGTCAGAGTGCTGGCCCGTAGCGGTTTCTTCGCCCCGGTCGTGTTCTCGGCGATGAATTGAAGTAGGTGTCTCTCCTCGACTTCGTCGATCCTCATCGCCCCGAAGAACGGCACAAGGTGGCGCCGAATGTTGTTCTCTGCGAGCTGGACGAAGGAAACCGAAAATGTGGGCTTGTAGCCTCAAACCAACGCCACAGTG
>PVMK01125441.1_pt1 | contig 161932 bp, 126 predicted proteins | sample 1853481 | NCBI WGS metagenome assembly PVMK01 (sample SAMN08533507, study PRJNA380276) | Marine sediment metagenome, whole genome shotgun sequencing project.
TTCTTCCGGCGATTCCTGTAGAAGCTGTCCTCCCAAACCAAAAGCCTGAAGTCACCAATGCGCTCCCGCACTGTAAGGGAAAGTAATTGATGACCTCCCGTCCAGCCCTGACTACGATGGTACACTTCGATACGTTAACAACTTAATATACTGGGGTAGTAGATTTAATGATCCTGGATCATCGGGGAAACTTAAAAAGCAATTCTCCATGGAAAGCCCTCCTTCACACATGATCCAGGAGGGAAACATTGACTATGTGGTTACTATGGGAATAATGGATCCTCCGAGGAATCGAAGGGAAAGATCCAAATGATGCAAGGTAGAAAAGTAACGGACTTGCTGTCGGAGCTACATAGGCCGATACACCTATCTATATCTGATCTAGATCAGGACGGGGTAGCAGATTACCTGGTGTCTCAATTTGGCAATCAGACCGGCAAGTTGTCCTGGTTCTCATTTAGGAGCAGGCCAAAAATTTCAGGAGCGAACAATCAAGAGTCGCTCCGGGAGCCATAAGTACGGAGGTTCAGGATTTCGACAAGGATGGCAGATTAGATATAATGGCTTTGTTTGGACAAGGTGATGAAAGAATATCAATCTTTTATCAGGACAAAGGTGGGGAATTCAACGAAGAAATAGTCCTTCGGTTTCCTCCGGTATATGGATCAAGCAGTTTTCAGCTGATTGATTTCAACAAGGATGGTGAACTGGATATTTTGTATACTAATGGAGACAATGCAGATTATAGTTATTCACTCAAAAGATACCATGGTATCCGAATATTTCTTAATCAGGGAAATTACCGATATGAAGAGGATTATTTTTATCCAATGTATGGAGCCACCAAAGCTATGGCCATGGATTTCGATTTGGACGGAGATGTTGACCTCTTCGCAATCGGCTTTTTCCCGGATTTCGATGCGGATTTCCCCGAGGGATTCGTCTATTTAGAAAACCAGGGTAATTTGAACTTCAAGCCATACACTTTTCCAGAGTCCATAAACGGAAGATGGTTAGTGGCAGATGCCGGAGATGTTGATGGAGATGGGGATTATGATATTGTCATGGGATCATTGTTGTTTAAGATCAGCGCTGCCCCAACGGATTTAATTGAACGTTGGTCAAGCCACGGATATCACATGGTATTGTTAGAAAATACCGTCAGATAATCCTAGCACAAATTCGACTATCCCTCAGCGCTGCCGAGGTGCTTAATGTATAACTAACCAACTACTGCAATTCCGGAGGCAAAGTACTGGTGGCTGTCCATCCGCCGTCAACCACTAAAGTTTGACCGGTCACTTGCGATGAATGGGGTCCCACAAGGAATAAGGCGGCTTTGGCAATATCTTCCGTATTTGAAATCCGGCCGGTAGGTATTACCCTGTTCCAAATAGCTGCATATTGAGGGTCAAGTAGGGTGCGTTCAGTTTCTGTGGCCCCCGGAGCGACACAATTCACGGTGATCTTGTGGGGAGCCAGCAGCGGAGCCAGGTTCTTTGCCAACATCCTCAGAGCCGCCTTGGTCATACCATAACCCTCCATGTCCTGGTGGGCCTGTATTCCAGCAACTGATGATAATAATAAGATTCTACCAGAGTCTTTTTGTTTAATCATTTGAGTGGCTGCTGCCTGGGCTAAAAGAAACGAACCCGCCAGGTTCAGATTTAACATATCCCATAATCTTTCTTCCGGAAACTTCAGGAATGGCCCGATCACGGTTAATCCGGCATTGGCTACCGCAATATCCAGGCTGCCAGATTTGCTCACAGCCAATTCAATCATTTCCATGATTGCTGATTTCTTAGAGGCATCACCCTGATGAATAATAAAGTTCCCCGTAAAATCACTTAACCGCTTCTCAGCCTCTTGTAAAAATTCCTGGTTGAAATCATTCAAGACCACCTTGGCTCCGTTTTCCAGTAGTTCCAGGGCAATTCGAAACCCGATACCTTGGGCAGCTCCGGTGACAATGGCGCATTTTCCTTGGAGATGATTGGTCATTTGACTTCAACACCTTTCCAAAATGCCACATAGTCCTTGAATCCTTTGGCAGGTTCTTTTGGATGAGGGTAGAACCAGGCTGCATCTTGGTTTACCGCTCCCTCAACTTCCAGATTATGATAGGAAGCCTGGCCTTTCCAGGGGCAAACGGAATGTGTCTCACTTGAATTGAAATACTCCTTTTTAATACTGTCCGGAGGGAAATAATGGTTCCCTTCGATTACTATGGTTTCATCACTTTCCGCGATTACTTGTCCATTCCAAATTGCTTTCATTTTTCTTTTTCTTCAATTAGTTTTAAAAATGTACCACACCTCTTACAATAAATAGCATCCGGTGCATGATTGTCAAATCCACATTTATCGCAACTATGGATTACTCGATTGGTAATTTTAGCTTGTGTTAATTCAGCTGTCACAATGCCTGTGGGAACTGCTATGATGGCATAACCCAGTATCATTATCATAGAAGCCAATACCTGACCCAAAGCAGTTTGAGGTGCAATATCTCCATACCCCACCGTGGTCAAGGTTACAATGGCCCAGTAGATGCTTTTGGGTATGCTGGTGAATCCATTTTCCCCGCCTTCTATCAAATACATGACGGTACCCATGATCATCACAATGGTGAAAACTGCCCATAGGAAAACAACAATTTTATGTCGACTGGCCCTTAGTGCAGTGAACAGTGTGGAAGCTTCTCCCACGTAGCGGGATAATTTAAGTATCCGGAATACCCTTAACAGACGCATGGCCCGTATAACCAACAAATACTGTCCACCCACCAGGAATAGACTCAAATAAGTTGGAATAATTGAAATAAAATCAATAACACCATAAAAACTTGTTATATAATACCATGGTTTTCGAATTGAGATGATTCGCGCTGTATACTCAATGGTAAATACAATAGTAAATACCCACTCTGCAGTTCGTAGCCAGTATCCGTATTCTTGTCGGATAAAATCCACGCTTTCAAGCATCACTGTTAGAATACTTAACATTATGGCCCACAGTAGTGCTACATCGAAGTTTCTGCCAGCTCGGGTGTCTGTACCGAAAATAATGATGAATAACCTTCGTCGCCAGAGGGTGTCTGGCAACAGATCCTTACGAAATTCTATCCGGGTGTGATCTATTAACCGCATTACATTTGATTATTACCTATTTAAACCGGTTGGCAGCATTCATTGGATGATAATCGTGCACTATCTGTTTGGCAATGTCAAGTACAATTTCCCAATTTTGATTAGTATCAATATCCACTAAATACTCTGTTGCCAAATGAGTAATCAAAATTTGCCTACCACCTTTAGCAATTTTTAAGGCATAGTACCCACTTTTATCGGTAGTATCAGATACCTGACCTGATGACACTACTGCATCAGGAATGGCGATTCCTCTGGTATCTACGATCCTTCCTACGGTAATATGAGTGACCGTATAATCAATTTTCCTTTTTATCGGCGCAGCAGTGGTTGCTTGTTCCTTTTTTGTTACTGTAGCTGTAATTTTTGTATTGCTCAGATCTTTCTTCAGTTCTTTGTCGACAGCTACTTTGTCTTGGGAAAGTTTGCTAGCAGTGTCCACAGAAATTGCCTCTGGGGTGGATTTAAGTTGAGGTGCAACTTCAGACTGTTGATTTTTGGCAGCTGTACTTATTGGTGCTTTTGGGGCAGGAGATAGATCGATAGTTTTCGTGCTGCCAGATGTGAAATACCAGGTTGTCAACAGGCTGGTAACAAAAAGTCCTATCAGTGTCAATGCGATTTTTTGGGCAGGATTAGTACCTTGATTAATGGAGAACTCTCTCATTATTCTGGATTCTGTTTCTTCCAGTTGTTTTTGGCACTGTTCCCATGGCACTTGCTCCAGACCGTCCATGGCTTCGAAATAGAAGTCATTCTCCAGTAATCGGTCTTCTATTTGATATTTTTCTTTAGGGGAGAGGGTTCCGGCCAGGTATTGTTTACTCAATTCCCGCTTCAGATATATGCCGTCGCCACGGCTGATATGTACTCCTTTACCTTTGATGTTATTCCTGATAAATATTTACTCTCCTTTTAGCGTTTCTTAGGTGACGTTTTATTAGGGATACTTCCCATCCGGTAATGTCAGCAATCTCCTGAAAACATTTTTGTTCCGTGAAAAATAACTCCAGACATTTTTCCTGCTCCTTTTTTAAATTGATTATCTCATCTTCCATGCTGCTTATTTCCTTTTCAAAGGCATCATCGTCCTCATCGTAAAAAGTAATGTGAGCATTGGAAGTTTCTCCTAATGCCACTATTCGTTCCACATCCGAACGGCCCCGTGATCGCCATTGCTTACAGAAATCACGGCTCATGATATAAAGCCATGATCCAAACACTCTAATCTCCTGACGCTTTACTTCGTTAATCAATTTCTTGAAGATACAGTATACAATTTCCTGACTTTCTTTTGGTTCATGAACAAATTTAAAGGCCAGTCCATACACTAAATGCATGTATGGCCGATACAGATCAAGCAGGTAAGACAGCTCACCTGAATGAAGATAATTTTGGAGAAGAGATGATTCGTCCCTGCGACTAGCGCCCACCCATTTCGACAATGCTTGTTTATCGATCCAATCTCTTGAATTCATCCGGGACAATTTAGCAAAATTCTAAGTTTTTGTGCCTAATTATTTTGCAATAATTCATCCGAAAGAAAAGATTCTAGTGTCAAATTTTTAAAACTTCGATTTGATCATTATTGTGGCGGGAACTCAATTTCAATGTGACCACGCGATCTTATAGGTATTCCATTTATCTCAGCAGGTTTCCATGAAGGACCCTCTCGGAGTGTTCTGATAGCTTCCTCATCGCATCCGAAACCCAGCTTTTTAACAATTTCAAAATCCTCCAGACCTCCATTTTCATTTACTGTAAACGTTATTGCCACCAATCCCCTAACACCATTTTCCTCAGCAGCCTTTGGATAGTTTGTGTGTTTCTTCAGGTAGTCGCTGATTTCCTCAGGTGGCTCAGCCATAGGTAATTCGGCTGACCTGGTGTAATTCCTGGCTGTTGGCTCGATCACGGCAGGAGTATGGGCTTTTTTTGCTTTGCTCCTGTCATCAACCGTAACATTTTCCTGTAATGTTAACACCTGTTCCTCCATAGTAATCTCTGCTGGTCCTGTTATAATTGATTGGTTAGCAGCGATTGGGCCGGTTGTTTCAATTCTAGTGGCTACAGGTGGATCCGCGTCAAAATCGAGATTTTCTGCTTCATAAATTTCTTCCAAAGATGGATCAAATTCTTCCTCATCCTGGATCTGAGTGATTTTGGCTTCTGAGGTTTCCACTAATACATCTTCACTTTTATTAGTATTGACGGCATTGGTTTTACCGGTTGTTCCGCTATTATAATCAGATTTCCGTTCCGTTTCAATCGATGCTTCAGGGGGTTGCTCCGGCACAATTTCTTGTTTAATGGCAACTTCTGAGCTGCCTGGTTTCGTAGGCATAAGAAAATAAATGACCAACCCGGACATTAGTAATAAAGATATGGCGGCTGCTACCGGCCAGGAAAATCTAAATCGATTATTTTCTACGCTCAACTTTCGGGATAACCGGCCTTCCAGATCTTGCAATTCTCCCTGCAGGTCTACAGACTGAGATTTTAAACCTTCGATGGCCTCAGCTTCGAAAGGATGCCCTTCCAAAAACTCCTTCACCTTTTGCGACATTCGAGGTGACAAGGTGCCTTTCACATACCCTTCCATTAGTTCTGGAGTCAAACCAGTAATTGGCCCTTGCTCATATGGCTGCTTGTCTTTCATTTTGAGTCCAGGTATATTTTTAGTTTTCTTTTACCGTTTTGGATGTAACTTTTTACTTTGCTAAGCTGGTATCCGGTTTCTTCGGATATTTCCTGATAGCTCATATTTTGGTAGTAGAACAGTTGGACACATCGTCGTTGGTGCTCAGGCAAATTTAATAAGGCTTTGTCCAATGATGCATGGTGGTCTTCTTTCTCCTTTCCATTAAGATGCTGAAAACGGTCAGATTCCATAAAGATGGACTGACTATCTACTTCAATTTTTTGTTTTCTAATGGCCATCAGACAATGGTTCCTGGTAACCACGTATAGCCAGGATTTGAAATTATGGATTTCTTGCTTGGGTACAGCATCAACCAGTTTCTCAAATATTTGCATCACCGCATCTTTACTCTCCTCAGAATCTTGGTAATACTTTAGACTTACTCCATACACCAGGTGCATGTAACGATGATAAAGGGCCCCAAGTACCTCCAGGTTACCGGTTAGCCGGTATTGATGCAACAACGCAGCATCATCTAATGATTGATATTTTGAAGATCCAGGCCCGAACATGATAAAAAGCTATGCTAATACCATAGCTGCTGGTTAAAATAACGCATAAATGTAAAAAAATTGAAATCTATTATGGAATTCCACACTTCACTGCATCCTATGGGAAAAAGAAAGATTATGAAAACTCTATTGTTTATTACACTAATGTTTGTAACAACCGGTTATACCGGGGTTATTGATAGTTTCGAGGTTACCGGAACCGTTTATTATAAAAGCCGGCAAAGCCCAATGTCCCGGGTAAACATATCGGTCAAAGGCACCGGCCAGAATACCGTAACCGATATTAATGGAAAGTATAAAATCAGTATTGCTAACCGGCAGGCTATTTTGGTAGTAAGTTCGGTAGGCTTCAAAAGTCAAGAAGTGGTAGTGGGTCAGAAAAGAGTGATTGACTTTTATTTGGAGTTAGATGAGTCTCTGGTAATTGTGGAGGAAAAAGTTGAGGCGCCATTAATAATAGGGCCATCGAAAGACAAATCCATAAACAGAATTGGATACAAGCACTCCGGTGTTCCTACCTTGGGAATGGCTAAAGCTGAATATTATCAAGGGAATAATCAAGTATTTTTCCAGGAGCCCAACCTTAGGCATAATACTGAAGAATATGCCACCATCCATGAAAATATTTTCCTGGATCCTACCAGAAAGCCTTTGTCCACGTTTTCAATTGACGTGGATGCGGCTTCATACAGTAATGTAAGACGATTTTTGCGACAGGGGCGAAAGCCACCAAAAGACGCGGTACGAATCGAGGAATTAGTCAATTATTTCACCTATGATTATACGGAACCGGAAGGTGATGATCCTTTTTCAGTTTACACTGAACTTTCTTCGGCTCCCTGGAACCCGGAACATCAATTGTTGCATATCGGTTTACAAGGGCATAAAATTCCCCTGGAAAATTTACCTCCCAGTAATTTGGTATTTCTTATCGATGTATCGGGCTCTATGAATAGTCCAAACAAACTCGGTCTGCTTAAATCGGCTTTCAAACTGTTGACTAATCAGTTACGCGCTCAGGATAAAGTTTCTATGGTGGTCTATGCAGGAGCAGCGGGCGTAGTGTTGGCACCTACTGCTGGAAACCAAAAGCAGACAATATTAGGCGCATTGGGTCAATTACAAGCCGGTGGCTCTACTGCTGGTGGCCAAGGAATCAAACTTGCCTATAAGATAGCACAAGAACAATACCTGGAGGGTGGTAACAACAGGGTTATCCTGGCCACCGATGGAGACTTTAATATTGGCGCCTCCAGCAATGCTGAGATGGAGCGACTAATAGAAAAGGAAAGAGAAAAAGGTGTTTTCCTGACTGTTCTGGGTTTTGGCATGGGTAACTACAAAGACTCCAAAATGGAGATCCTGGCAGATAAAGGCAATGGCAATTACGCCTATATTGACGATATTATGGAGGCCAAAAAAGTGTTGGTAAATGAGTTCGGGGGTACTTTGTTCACCATAGCCAAGGACGTCAAGATACAAATAGAATTCAATCCAGCTAAGGTTAAAGGCTACCGGTTGATTGGCTATGAAAATCGCCGGCTAAGGGATGAAGACTTTAACGATGATAAAAAAGATGCCGGGGAACTTGGGTCTGGTCACACAGTCACCGCTCTATATGAGATCATACCTCATGACAGTCAGCCCCACTCAGAGTATATTAAAAGCATTGATCCATTAAAATATCAAAAGCAAAGCGCTGGGCGGGATACTGGTTATTCCTCGGAGTTATTGACCTTGAAACTTAGATACAAGCAACCTCAAGGCACTCAAAGCAGGTTAATTACCAGTACTGTAGGAAGTGAACCGATAAGACTGTCCGCGACTTCTAATAATTTCCGTTGGAGTGCTGCTGTAGCTTCTTTTGGCATGCTTTTGAGGGAATCAGAGTTCAAGGGTAATGCCACTTATGCGCTGGTAGAGAAGTGGGCGCATGGCGCACAAGGCACTGATCGACAGGGCTATCGCAGGGAGTTTATCCAACTGGTTCAGTCGGTGGACTTATTGGCACAGAACTGATCAGGGTTCCATTACAGGCATAAGAGGGGCACGAGTTTTTACAAAAATATGGCGCGAGTCTTCGGACTTGTGCCCCTCTTCTTAACTATCTTTGGAAAACTATACGGAATTCAACTGGTCTCAAATTTGTTCTATAGAATTGATGATGCTAAGAATTATTACCATAACCCTAATCCTAGGGGTCTTAATGGGTGCTTGTCGCCCGGCAAACGATCCTCAGAAAATAATTGATCGAGTAATTCAGAATCATGGCGGTGATCGTTATGAAAATGTTCGTATAAGTTTTGATTTCAGGGGTCGCCACTATGTAATGCTTCATCAAAATGGTTTTTTTCAGTATGAACGTCATTTCTCTGACAGTGCCGGACAAATAAAAGACGTATTAAGTAACCATGGTTTTAAGCGCTATTTGAATGATCATGATATAACCGATACCGTAAAAAAAGCGGCAGCCTATGCCCGGTCGGTTAATTCTGTGGCGTACTTTGCGCTGCTTCCGTACCGGCTCAATGATCCGGCGGTTAACAAATCCTATTTGGGTACAGGGGATATCAAAGGTGAGCTTTACCACAAAATTCTAGTAACCTTCGACCAGCAAGAAGGAGGGGATGACTATAGCGATGAATTTATATACTGGATACACACAAAAAACCTGACCATGGATTATTTAGCCTACCTGTACTTCACTGACGGAGGAGGAAAGAGGTTCAGAGCTCCTTATAATGTTAGGACCATCGGCGGTATTCGATTTGCGGATTATGAAAATTACCAACAGGTTGATGCTAGTGTCAAATTGGAGGATTACCATAAGGAATTTAACCACGGTTCGTTGAAACTACTATCAAAAATCGAACTGAAAAACCTCCATGTTCAAACTCCTTAGGTGATATGTTGATTAGCATTATCATTCCCACCCTCAACGAAGAGAAACAAATTGAAAAGTTGATCGCATATCTCCAGCGAGATCCTTCATATCCTCTGATAACGGAAATTATTGTGGTAGATGGTAATAGCGAGGACCGGACCAGGGAAATGGCCACCAAGACCGGCGTCACAGTCCTTGGCAGCAAGCACAGAAACAGGGCAGTGCAGATGAATTTGGGCGCAGAACGGGCTAAAGGTCAGGTCCTGTATTTTTTACATGCAGATACCTTTCCTCCAACCGGATATGCCCAGAAAATCTGGCAGGCAACCAGAGACCATTACATCAGTGGTTGTTTTCGCTTGCGTTTTGACTGGAGTCATTGGTTTTTAAGTACAAATTGCTGGTTTACCAGGTTTAATACCAGCATATTCAGGTTTGGCGATCAAAGTTTGTTTGTCAACAAAGAAGCCTTTATAAAGGCAAAAGGTTTCAATGAAAAATTAAGGGTGTTTGAAGACCAGGATATAGTCAAACGCCTTGCCCAATATGGACCGTTTGCAGTACTTTCTGACTATGTAGTTACTTCGGCCCGGAAATATCGTAAAAATGGACCGTTCAGATTACAACTGGTATACTTCTGGATCTATCTTTTATATGCATTTGGGTTTTCACAAAGAACATTGATGAGAACTTATCAAAGCCTGGTTCCTTTTCCCATGGTTTAACCCGGGTTTAATTTTTTTTTGAAATCCTATTTACTATCTTTTCAGGTCAAAATCTACCCCGGATTACCCGTAGGTTTAGCCTTGACTTAACACTAGTTCTCATGTTGCCACCTCATGCCAAATGAGTGACCAATCAAGCAAAGGCCTTAAAAGAACTTTGGGCCCCTTTATGTTATGGGGGTTGGGAGTGGGGTATGTGATATCGGGCATGTATTTTGGCTGGAACCTGGGCCTGGAAAAAGGCGGTACCCTGGGCCTGGCAATATCAACCCTGTTTATAATCGTCATGTATGTGACTTTCACCTTTGGGTACACCGAATTGGCTTGTGCCATACCCAAGGCGGGAGGAGCTTTTGTCTATGCACACCGGGCCTTGGGCAGGCGTTGGGCGTTCCTGGCCGGGATGGCCCAAAATATTGAGTTTATTTTTGCACCTCCGGCCATTGCTTTTGCCATGGGCGCTTATTTTAATCTTTTTGTCCCATCCGTTCCAATATTGGGTGTCGCCATATTCTCTTATGTGATTTTTACCGCCTTAAACATATCAGGAGTGAAGGCCGCAGCTACTTTCGAGCTCATTATTACTGTATTGGCAGTGATGGAATTACTGATATTTGCCGGTGTCACCTTACCTCATTTTGAATATAAAAACCTAACCTTGAACGCTTTACCTAATGGCTATCAAGGAATATTTGCGGCCATTCCTTTTGCTATTTGGTTCTTTCTGGCCATTGAAGGGGTGGCCAACGTGGCAGAAGAAACCATTAACCCACAGCGAAATGTACTGATCGGCTTTGGTTCAGCAATTCTTACCCTGGTAGTGCTGTGCATTCTTACCTTCCTTTCATCCGTCGGGGTAGGCGGGTGGGAGGCTGTGGTATATCCCGAGCCGGGAGCCGAAGCATCTGACAGCCCTTTGCCCATGGCATTAAAACAGGTGGTTGGTGAAGGTCATTTCCTGTTTCATCTTCTGATTACCATTGGTTTGGTAGGTTTGCTGGCATCTTTTCACGGTATTATTTTGGCAGCTGGCAGGGCCACCTTTGAGTTCGGGCGGGTTGGTTTCGCCCACAAAGGTCTGGGGAAAGTACATCCGAAGTTTAGAACTCCTGCTAACGCCCTTATCTTTAACATGGCTATTGGTATTTTTGCTTTGCTAACAGGTAAAACCGGGGAAATCATTACCATTGCATGCTTTGGTGCGCTGACATTGTATATCGTGGCAATGTTGTCTCTTTTCGCCTTGCGTAGGAAATCGCCGGAACTGGAACGACCATATAAAGTTCCGTTCTATCCTTGGTTTCCTGCAATAGCCTTAGTTATTGCCTCTATTGCTCTGGTAGCCATGACCGTTTATAACCCTTGGTTGGCGCTTATATATGTAGGGATGCTGGCAGTGGCTTATTTATATTTTCACTTTTTTGTTAGGTCCTGAAAATAATCTTGAGTAGGGCCAGGATGGGAAATTTTGGTAATATTAAGTATTAAAAAACTTCAATAATGAGCAACCCATGAAGAACAACGCCAAAAAGTCAGTGAAGGACGCGATTAATTCCATAAAAGAAAGCCCCTCTATAAAGGTAAAAATTGCTATTACGGACATTGATGGCATCCTAAGGGGTAAGGTGGTGAGTAAAGAAAAGTTCTTATCAATAGCTGAAGGTGGATTTGGATTTTGCGATGTAGTATTTGGATGGGATTCCGGCGATAAAGCTTACGATAGTTCAAGGTTCACCGGTTGGCACACCGGGTATCCCGATGCACAGGCCTGTTTGGATATGTTGACTTATAGGGAAATACCCTGGGAAAAGGAATTGCCCTTAGTGCTGGCTGATTTTTGTGATGATTCCGGCGGTCCACTGGATGTATGCCCTCGAGGTCTGCTTAAAAATATTAGAGAGGCCTGTTTGGTTTCCGGATTCCAACCGGTGTTTTCTCAAGAATTTGAGTGGTTCAATTTTCAGGAAACGCCGCAGGAATTATATGATAAACAGTTTACCAACATCCGGCCACTCACTCCGGGGATGTTTGGCTATAGTATGCTCCGAAGCTCCATGCATAGTGATTACTTCAATGATCTTTTTGATCTTCTGAATAAGTTTGATATCCCGCTGGAAGGCCTCCACACGGAGACCGGGCCGGGCGTATATGAAGCAGCAATTTCCTATTCTGAAGTGGTGGAAGCGGCTGATCGAGCCACTTTATTTAAAAATAGCGTTAAGGAGATCGCCTATAGACATGGCATTATGGCTAGTTTCATGGCTAAATGGAATGAAAACTATCCGGGATGCAGTGGTCATATCCATCAAAGTTTGTGGGATATGGATTTTAAGAAAAATCTATTTTACCATCAGGGCCGGGAGCATAAAATAAGCCCTTTAATGGAACACTACATCGCTGGTCAATTACACTGCATGTCTCATATCCTGCCTATGTATGCACCCAATATAAACAGTTACAAGCGGCTGGTGTCGGGGGCCTGGGCGCCCACTACTTTGACCTGGGGACTGGACAACCGGACCACTGCGTTACGAGTGATGGCCGGAAGCCCAGATTCAACCCGGCTTGAAACCAGGGTATGTGGCTCAGATGTCAATCCATATCTGGCAATGTCTGCTGCATTGGCTTCCGGATTGTACGGAATAAGTAAGCAGTTGAGTTTGGAACAGGAACCCACAGTTGGCAATGGCTATGAGGAAACCCGGCATGGAACACTGCCTTCCTCATTGCTTGAAGCCACTAAATTGATGCAGGGGTCTGATATTGCTCAGGAATTGTTTGGATCCGGGTTTGTCGAGCATTTTGTTCAGTCGAGGATTTGGGAATGCCGTCAATTTGCACCTGCAGTGACCGACTGGGAGTTAAAACGGTATTTTGAGATCATCTAACGATGAATAACTTTAGTTTCCCTACTAACATAAGTTTTGGGCCTGGAGCGATTTCCCTATTACCAGCTTATCTCCGAGAGCATTCTTTTAAAAAGCCTTTGGTGGTAACAGATCAGATAGTAAAAGAATTGCCTTTTTTTAAAAAAATCATCAATCAGCTGAAGCAAGCGGGATTGGATCCTCAGGTTTTTTCAGATATTCACCAAAACCCTGTGAAGTCTGACGTGTTGAAAGGAAAACAGGCCTATGGACATGAAAGAGATTGTCTGGTAGGACTGGGTGGCGGAGCGGCTTTGGACGTAGCCAGGGCCATCGCCCTTAGCATCAATCATAACCGGGACCTTTTCGACTATGATGACCTGACCGGAGGAAGTAGCCTTATCACCGAACCCATTCCCCATTTTGTTACCGTTCCTACTACTTCAGGTACAGGTAGTGAAGTAGGGCGGGCCGCCATTATTTCCGAAGATGAATCGAAAAGAAAACGGATACTGTTTCATCCAGGTTTAATGGCGAAGCAGGTTTTTGCAGACCCTGAATTAACTTATGATCTGCCGCCACAAATTACTGCCGCCACTGGTATGGACGCACTTACCCATCATATGGAGGCATTTCTCGCCAAAGGATTTAATCCCATGTGTGATGGAATTGCGCTGGAGGGTATACAACTTATCTGGAGTTCATTGGAACAGGCAGTAATTCGCCCCGATGAACATTCACGTAAACAAATGATGATGGCATCGCTCATGGGAGCAATAGCGTTTCAGAAAGGTCTGGGAATTGTGCATTCATTGTCCCACCCGATGTCAACCTTGTTGGACTTACATCATGGTCTGGCCAATGCGGTCAACTTGCCATTCGGGCTGGAATATAACTATCCTAAATGTAAAGATCGATTTAAGAGGATGGCCTTGCAAATGGGCATCAGGAGAGGTGATGAAGTGTCTAAGGCTTTGGTGGAAATGAACAATCGCCTGGATTTACCGGTGAATTTGAAACAGTGTGGGGTTGAACCTGGCCATATTGATGAACTTTCCAGACTTGCTGCAGAGGATTTTTGCCTGCCATCAAATCCCAGAGAAGCCGGTGTAGATGATATAAAAGCAATTTACCATAAGGCCTTGGGATGAAAAAAATTGGAGTATCTGCCTGTTTTATCTATCCGGACCTCCAGCGGCAGGTATTCGGTCCAAAAACACTAAATTATTTGGAACAGGATATGGCCCAATACCTTTACCGGTTCGGGGCCTTTCCGGTGCTGATCCCCAATCTGGGAACAAAAGAGTTACCTCAATTCCTGGCGGATTTTGATGGCTTTGTTTTTCAGGGGGGGACAGATATTTCTCCATTTACTTATGGAGAAGGGCCGATACCCAACAGTAAGTGGCCAGGGGATCCGTTAAGAGATGATTATGAAATGAAAGTCCTGGATTATGCCATTAAAAAAGATAAACCGGTATTGGGAATTTGCCGGGGCCTGCAGCTGTTGAATGTATATTTTGGAGGTTCTTTGTTTCAAGACCTGGAAACTCAGTTTTCTGATCTGGTCAGACATAGGGATGCTATTGATTATGATAAGGTAAGACATCAGGTGGTTTTCCCCAAGGGAGGATTAATGAGTAAAATACACAGCCCGGCTGAGAAATATTGGGTTAACAGCGTGCATCATCAGGGAATCAAAGAGCTAGGGAGTGATCTTGAAGTAAGCGCCTATAGTAAAGAGGATCAACTGGTGGAGGCGTTTCATTGGACCCAAGAAGCTCCCGGCAAAGTGATGGGGATTCAATGGCATCCGGAATTTTTCAGGAACCATCCTGGTGGACTGATTGATGGGGACAAGGTTTATCAACACTTTCTTAGTTTTTGTTAAATTGTATAGACCAGCCAGGAAACGATTGTTAAATATTAGGAAATCTGAAGTATGAAGGTCGTAAATCCAGCCACCGAAAGAGTAATAAAGAATATAAATGTTGATGACCACCACAGTGTTGAAGAGAAATATCAACTGGCGGTTCAAGCCCAGCAACCTTTTGCCCGAATGGACATACAAGAAAGACTGGGAATTGTGAAAAACTTTAGCGCTCTTTTGCTAAAGCAGGAGACTAAGCTGGCCGGTTTACTTACCAGTGAAATAGGCAAGCCCATAACCCAGGCCAGCTGTGAGATCAAAGCCGCACGGTCGCGGATTGCCTATTTTTTAGAAAATTGCCAACGCGTTTTATCTGATGAAGTTGTGTTGGACCATGAAGACATTCGAGAGGTCATCGTCCATGAACCTCTAGGTGTTATCGCCAACATATCGGCTTGGAACTACCCGTATCTGATTGGTGTGAACGTATTTATTCCTGCTTTGATTGCCGGTAATGCTGTTTTATATAAACCTTCAGAATACACAGTACTTACCGGTTTGGAACTGCAGAAACTGTGGTTGCAATCCGGCCTTGAACAAGGTGTATTTCAAACAGTATCCGGTGGGGGTGAGGTAGGAGCAATGCTGCTTGAGCTGCCATTGGATGGATATTTTTTTACGGGTTCGCATGTTACAGGAAAATCCATTTATCAGAAGGTTGCCAAAAAAATGATGCCTTGCCAGATGGAACTGGGTGGAAAGGACCCATTGTATGTAACTGCCAAAAACCACAATTTAGGGCAGGTGGCTAATGCAGTAGTAGAGGGTGTTTTTTATAATAATGGACAAAGTTGTTGTGCGGTTGAAAGGATATATGTCCACAAGGATGTATACCATGATTTTATCAATGTATTTGTGAAGGAGGTCAAACAATTAAAAATGGGAGACCCCATGAATGAGGAAGTGTTTATTGGTCCCCTTGCCCGGAAAGAACAGGTTGAATATCTGCAACATCAAGTTGATGATGCTGTGGCAAATGGGGGTAAAGTGCTGTCAGGGGGGAAGGCAGAAACCCGTCAGGGATATTACTTTCAGCCCACGGTAATAATTAATACCAGCCATGAAATGAAAATCATGATCGAAGAATCATTTGGGCCAATAATAGGAATTCAAATGGTTGATGATGACCAGGAGGCTATTGGTTTAATGAAGGATACTGAATACGGTCTCGCCGCATCAGTTTTTTCAGATGACCAACAACAAGCACTCAGTATAATGAATGAAATGGATACGGGTACGGTTTATTGGAATTGCAGTGATCGGGTCAGTCCACGACTTCCCTGGTCAGGGCGAAAACAATCCGGGATAGGAGTCACACTTTCGGAAGCTGGTATCCGTGCTTTTACTAAGCCAAAAGCATACCATTTGAAATCTCAGATCTGAGACCTAGGATCTGAGATCTGATATTTTAGGTTTGAGATTTTTAAATCTGCCATCATTTTCGTAGACTTTCACGCAATTAAAGAAAAGACACCATGGAAAATGCCGGTAATAGTAAATCATCTCCATTGATTGATCGGTTTTTAAACTCTATTGAAAGGATTGGAAATCGTTTACCAGATCCGGCTATCTTGTTTTTGATCTCACTGGTTACCATTTGGTTTTTATCTTTGTTATTGGCGCCTGTTTCATTTACAGAAATCGATCCCCGGTCCGGTGAACCCATAACGATAAACAACTTACTTACCGGGACAGCCTTAGCCAGCTTTCTTTCCAGTATGGTAACTACTTTCACCAGTTTCACTCCCTTAGGGGTAGTACTGGTGGCCATGTTGGGAGTTGGGAGTGGCCGAACACTCTGGCTATATAAATAGTGGATTAAAATTGTTGCTGACCATAACTCCCAAATCCCTATTGACACCCATGGTCATTTTTGTGGGTATCTTAAGCCATTCAGCAGTTGACGCAGGCTATGTACTGGTCATACCCTTAGGCGGAATTATCTTCCATGCTGCAGGAAGGCATCCGTTAGCTGGAATTGCAGCAGCATTTGCAGGGGTGTCTGGCGGGTTTAGCGCTAATCCTTTTCCATCGGCACTTGACCCATTATTACAGGGTTTTACCCAACCTGCGGCTCAAATATTGGATCCTGCAGTAGAAGTCAACCCCTTATGTAATTGGTATTTTGCAGCGGCATCCAGCGTGTTGATCGTGGGGTTGGGGTGGTTCCTTACGGACAAGGTTATTGAACCCCGTTTGTCAAAAACTCCTGTGGACGAAAATGCTGAGGCCGCTCCCCAGATGGATTCATTGACCAAAAAAGAACGTAAGTCATTTCTTGCAGCTACCAGTGTGGCGATTTTAGGGTTATTGATGTTGTTTTTAGTGCTGCTTCCTGAAACCTCACCACTGCGGGGTCCCAATGGAGAACTCAGCTCATTTTCCGCGCCCATCATGCGTTCAATTGTTCCTTTGATCTTTCTGCTATTCTGGATTCCCGGTGTTGTGTATGGATTTATGTCAGGGACTTTCGGTACCAGTAAAGACATGATCAATGCCATGACCAAATCTATGGAAGGAATGGCATACTACATCGTAATGGCATTTTTCTGCGCGCTCTTTATCGACGCCTTTGGTCGTTCAAATATAGGGGCCTTGTTGGCACTTAAAGGTGCTGGAGTGCTGCGTGCCCTTGCACTACCCGGTCAGATGACCATTGTCGGCATCATTTTCTTAACCGCTTTTGTAAACCTCTTTGTTGGCTCTGCATCCGCTAAATGGGCACTATTGGCACCGATATTTGTTCCTATGTTGATGCAGGTAGGTATATCTGCTGAATTAACGCAGGCAGCCTATCGGGTTGGCGACTCATCCTCAAATATTATCACACCACTTATGCCGTATTTTCCATTGGTGGTAGTGTACTGTCAGAGGTATGTGAAAAGCACTGGTATTGGTACCCTCACCTCCATGATGCTGCCCTATAGCGCCACATTCCTAATTATTTGGACCGCGTTCCTATTGTTGTATTGGCTTTTTGGACTGCCGTTGGGACTGCAGGCAGCGTACACGTATCCATAGATTGAGTGTGAGTGTGAGTGTGAGTGTGAGTGTGGGTGTGGGTGTGGGTGTGGGTGTGGGTGTGAGTGTGAGTGCCTGCCGGTCGGAGTTGGAGACGAAGGCGGGTGCTTTGCCCGTGATAGCCCTTCGGGCGACCACGGGAGTGTGAGTATTGGAACTTTTCGCTGTCTGCGTTTTATCGGTTAGTGGTTGGGGTCAGATTTTTAAGAACTATATATTTAACTCATATTAATCTATATAGTTTATTACAATTCATGCAACCAATACCCAAGTCAGGTAACCAAGCGTAAACATTGGGTTGTAACCGCCTCAAAACCACCATGCTGAATATCCATCTCGGCGGTTAGGGCATCCGGATCACAGGTGCCCATTGGAAGATGTGGGTATTTAATATAATTTTCGTATAAATAACGATTTACCGGATTAATTGGTTGTTATAAAGACTATAATACGCCTATATAATAAAGCTCGCGCCAATCTGAAAGAGAAAAGAAGTGAATAAGGAAAAGATAATTGTGTTGCTTATTTCGTGCTTCTCGGTGCTGACGGTTTTCAGCCAGTCTTTTACAGGAACTGTAACCGACAAGCAAACCAACCAACCCATACCTTTTGCCAATGTATATTTCGTTGAATTGGAAACTTGAACCACAACTGACGAAGATGGAATTTTTACCATTTAATACTATCCCAAAAAGGGGATACCAGCAATGAAAAGAATGTTGGGTTTTGAATGATCATTGGGAACCGGGGAAGTACACTGGCTGCACATGCACAAGACTATAACTAATGGTAGTAGCTGTTTTGGTTGATACATAGTATTAAAGATAGTTTTTGGATAATATACACTTTTATTAGATCGATATGTTAAATCAAATTTAACTTTGATTTATTTAACCAGTTTTTTTAACTCCTGTAATGGTTTAGAGAAAATTGTCAATAACTAACAAATGAAGGCTACTCTATAATCCCAAAAAGTCTCCAAGAGATTTTCCCGACCGGTAAATTTCTGCGATTACTTCTTTGGAAAGGAAACTATTGAGAATGAAAAAATCGTCTATCCTTCCTTTGAATCCCAGACCAATACGGATTTCCCAATCATCTATGTTCCAGTCCAGTGTATGATCGAATTCTGTAATTTCGCCAACCAGGATGCCGTCAAAATACACATGAATTACCCCTTTTTTTCCGGTGCTGTTCAGATTTTTCCATGTGCCCACAACGTGATGCCAGCTGTCTCCACGGAAATCGACATTCGGAACGATGACAACATGATTATCATCCGGATTGCCCTGCTTCCCTGGCAAGTTGAGGCGCTCGGTGGTACCGAATCGGAAAATCGGAGTGTCCGGTAGCTCGCTCATTACAAAATCCATCCAAATTTTACCATTGTCACGGTCACTTTCTGCAAGTAAATGAACCGGATCGAGCCAGATAAGTGAACGCTCTTTTAGACTTTCCATATCAACTTGTAGCCACATTCCAATGGCACCGTCAAACGCCTCCTCACGGATATAGGGAAAATTCCCTTTTGCAGGGTAACGCAAAACGTCTTTTGTCCAGATCGTTTCTAGTTTGTCCTTGTAAATAAACTCTGCTGCCTCTCCAAACATGCCCGCGTTTCCCGAGGTGATAAATGGCTCATATTGGTCCACTTCTATGAGGGCCTTCCCGTTTCCCACGCTGAAAGTAGCATCAAATGAGTCATCAAAGTCTGCATAAAACAGAAGGGAGGAAAGAATCAATCCGATTTCAATGGAAGGATTTATCATGATATTCTTTTATGTAATTTGAACCGCAATTCCTATGGAACTGTGGGGATATTCTACGGAATGAAATTCAAACGAATAATATACCGAAAATTTGATTTATAGCAAAGACGAGTGAAGAGTATAGTTGTTGGAAAAGACCAGATAGCGGCGCCTAGGGTAGTGAAAAGGTTGCCTCCCAATCAAGGGATGGCAGACATCAGTATTCTAGCGGATAAGAGTTAAATGTTTCTCCAGATACTTGGAAAGTTTTGGCTTGGAATGAGGAGCTGAGATTACGCTCGAAGTTCGGTATTGAATATGAGAAGTACTGCAAAGAAGTTGGCAGGTGGCTACCAGGTAGGCCTTGTCGTAATATTTACTAATACTCTAATACATTCAGAGTATAAAAATCGGCGGTTTGGGTTAAGGAGCATCCATTTCGGCTCGCCTTGCCAGCCTACCCTCCGTACGGCTACGGTCGGCGGGCCGACGGTGTGTCGCCATGATAGACTCCATTCGCCAATGTGCCGGAGCCACTAGGCTTAGTCATGTGCATAGCCCTTTCGCCGATGGCGGTAGCCTATGGCGAAGGAACCTGGCGTCGACCGAAGCACAAGCCGGACCAAGGTTGGATAATCAGATATAAAACTACTAATACTGTATATCTCCAAGCTTAACAAAATTGTCCTTGGTTATATTTCCAGACACATCAATAGAATATCCTGCCGGAATTTCTTCATTCCATGCAAGTTCAGGGAGCATCTCTTGTAAAACTTTTCGATGTTCCTCTATTATTTTTCGGTTTTCTTTTCTATAAGCAATATTGTCCCATTCTTTAGGGTCAACCCGATGGTCATATAGCTCCTCCAAATTGATCTCAGGGTAATAAATATACCTGTACCTCATACTTCTAACTGCGTGTCCAACCACAGGTTCTTTGGTCCAGGAAAACATATAACTACTTACTACGGGCGATGTCTCAAGCTCCGGGTCTTTTATCTGGGGAACCAGACTGTTCCCATCCAAGTGGGCGGGTGCATCAAACCCGGCAAGGTCTACCAGGGTAGGATAGAGGTCCATCAAACTTACCGGTTGATTGCATTGGGCGCCGGACTTGGTCATTCCCGGAACTGAAACTATCAGTGGTACCCGGGTGGATCTTTCCCACAAGGTAAATTTCTCAATATTCTCCTTTTCACCCATATGCATGCCGTGGTCTGACCATAAGACCACTATGGTATTATCAGCATACTCGGATTTATAAAATGCATCCAGTAGCCTCCCTAGCATGGCATCGGCAAAGGTGATGGAAGCAGCGTATGACTGTACCACCTTCTCCCATTGCTGGTTGTCATTGACCCATTTTTGGATCCACCGGCGCCCGTGATCAAATGCATCCTCCAGGTCGTTCTCCTTAACCTCTGGTAAAACAATATCTTCCAATGGATACATGTCAAAGTATTTTTGTGGTACCTCCCAGGGATCATGTGGCTTCCACACACCTGCTGCCAGAAAGAAGGGTTTATCATGTTTTTGACTGAGCTGATATTTGGCCCAGTCAACCACATGATAGTCCGCCATTTTTTCATCAGGCACGGGTATTGGCCCCCAGGTCCACCAGCCCTCAACTTCGCCTCCTGGCCTTGTTTCATTATCTACATCCGAGGGATATCGGATCTCTTTCGGCGCTCGTATTTGATAAGGATGAGAGATGTATTTGCTGGGATAATAATAGTCCCAGTTGTCAGGTTCTACCTGACTGGTAGGTGTCCAGGGCGGCGCTTGGCTGTGATAAATTTTGCCGGCACCCAGCGTTTTATACCCCCTGTTCTTAAAAAATTGTTCTAGTGTTTCGACATTTTTTAGCGCCTCAAATTCGCGCCATTTGGGGCCATCTCCCCAATAGACATTTTCGGCACCGGAACGAATGTGGTGTACCCCGGTAAGGATTGCTGCCCGGGCTGGAGCACAAGCCGGTGCCGGGGTGTGGGCATTGGTAAATATCATGGAGGCAGCGGCAAAGCGGTCAAGGTTGGGAGTATGGATGTTCATTCCGGGGTGACCATTCATAAAACCCACCCAATCATTCATGTCATCCACTGCAATAAATAGAATGTTGGGTTTTGAATGATCATTGGGAACTGGGGAAGTACACTGGTTGCACATGCATAAGACTATTACTAATGGTAGGAGTTGCTTTGGTTGGTACATAGATTCGGTGATAAAAGTCAAGATAATATACACTTTGCACATCTAATCTATTAATTTAATGTTCAATTGTTCTTATATTCTAGTGTTCCCAACGACGAATAAATTATTTGGTATGGTAAATCCAACACATATTCCCATTGATGCGCGCCATCTTTTCAAATCACTTGATGAATTGTTGGTGGAACTACTGGAATCCTTAACAGACGATGAATGGGCCCTTCAGACAATTGCTATAAAGTGGAAGGTAAAAGATGTAGTTAGTCACCTGCTTGATGGAAATATACGAGCACTATCAATGCAAAGAGATGGATATTTTGGTGAAAAGCCGGTAGGTGTTCACGATTTTCAGCAACTTGTAAATTGGCTTAACCGCTTAAATGCCGACTGGGTTAAAGCTACTCACCGAATCAGTCCGGGAGTTTTAATTCAATTGCATAAAGCCACTGGCAATCTGGTTTCTGAATACTATGCATCCCTGGATCCTTGGGACGAAGCGGTATTCGCTGTAGATTGGGCAGGGGAGGCTACCAGCTATAATTGGATGCATCTGGCAAGGGAATATACTGAAAAGTGGCACCATCAGCAACAGATCAGAGATGCTACAGACCGGGCCGGCATTATGATTCCACAGTTCTTTGACCCATTTATTAACACCTTTTTTCTTGCTCTTCCTCATACATTTAGCAAGGTAAAGGCTCCATTGGGTACCATTGTTAGGGTCAAGGTAACTGGCGAAGTAGGTGGAGAGTGGTACCTTTTAAAGGAAGAAGATCGGTGGACTGTTATTTCCGAGATTGAAGATAGTGCAACGGTCATGGTGGATATTCCGGATCATCTGTCGTGGAAACTTTTTTCAAAAAGCGTTAGCCCTGCCGAGGTCAAAAATCTAGTTAAAATTACTGGAGATCAAAAATTGGGAAATAAAGTCCTGGAAATGGTCTCGGTAATGGCTTGACGGTGTAAATACCATTTTTTGACTAAATGATTCCGTCCATATCAATTGGGAGCTTCCTGATTCTCTTTCCTGTCAAATCAAAAATTGCATTAGCAAGTGCCGGTGCTACCGTGGGTAAACCCGATTCCCCAGCACCGTCAGGAGGTGCGTTGCTCTTGATGATAAAAGTCTCAATTTGAGGGCATTGGTCCATCCTCAACATGGGGTAGGTATTGAAATTCTGTTCGTTGACTGCTCCATTTTTTATGGTTAGCCCACTATACACAGCGCCCAACCCCATTATAATTGATCCTTCAGTCTGTGCTTTCACGGTGTCCGGGTTAATGCATATTCCCAAGTCTAAAGCCGTTGTGATCCGGGAAATTACTATGCGCCCTTTTATTTGTTGTACTTCAACAATCATGGCGAAATATGCACCGGATCGCTCCGCGATCGCTACCCCTTTCCCTACTTTGCCTGGTTTGGGCGCTGCCCAGTGGGATCTAACGGCCACTTCCTCTAATACTCTTCGATATCTTGGTTGATCCAACATTTCTAGCCTAAATGTAATTGGGTCTTTTTCCACCCGATGAGCTAGTTCATCTATGAAACTTTCGTGAGCGAAGACATTGGTGGAATGATATACCGACCTCCAGTAGGATATAGGAATATGCCTTTTTCGAAGAACGCCCTTAACTGACAGATGTGGAATAATATAGTCGGTATTAATACCACCCATTAGCTGCCGGCCAGCTTTCATATTTTCTCCAGTCTGATTTCTAATCTCCTGAGCCACTACTTTATGCTCCAGGGCTTGGACTTTTCTCTCTTTGTTAATAACTGCCCTACAAACGTTGAGACTACAAGCACGAAATGGTCCTTGGGTTTGATCATCCTCACGAGACCAGATTACCTTTACTGGAACCCCGGTCTTCTTAGATAGATCTGCGGCCTCCTCAACTACATCTGTCATAGATCGACGACCAAAACCACCACCCATAAAAGTGTAGTTGATTATTATGGCATTTTCGGGAATTCCATATTTCCTGGCAATAAAAGACCTAATACCATTTGGGTTTTGCGTTGACCCCCAGAATTCCGCACTGTTTTCTTTGATGCTTACAATCGCATTCATCGGTTCCATGGGCACATGTGCCTGATAGGGTGTTTGATACACCGCCTCGATGACTTCTTTGCTGTGGTCTAAAATCTCATCTGTATTACCTCTTCCGAACAATTCGTCTCCTATTGAATTAGAAGCCTCCAGCGACTCATTCTCAATGGTAAGATCAGAAACCTCTTCAAGACTTTGATTGTCCCAATTAATCAGTAACACTTTTCTCCCCTGCACCGCTGCCCAGTAAGATTCGGCTAAAACGGCTACGCCAAATCGAGAACGATCATAGACAGTACGGGAGGTAGGGATCACCTGTTTGACCCCTTGAACCTTCAATACTTCGCTCTCATTAAAGTTTTTAATTCTGCCCAAAAAAACCGGAGATCGTTCAACTGATGCGTATAACATGTCAGGAACAGATATGTCTATTCCAAATTGAGCCTCTCCATTGGTTTTTAATGGGATGTCTCTTCTGTGTAATGGCTTTCCGATGACCATAAATTGGTCAGGATCCTTCAACGGTGGATTCTGTGGAACTTCAAGTTTACTAGCATCTTCTATCAATTCTCCATAAGTAAGTATCCGCCCGTCATTATTTACTATCCTTCCATTGGAGGCTCTGCATTCATTAAGGTCAGCCTCCCAGCTATTTGCCGCAGCCTGTCTGAGCATTTCCCTGGCAGAAGCCCCCATGATTCTTAATTGTTCAAATTGTGTCTGAATACTACGACTTCCTACCACCATCTGACTGCCATATAATTCACGACTGGCTTGCGATTGTCTAATTTCCACCAGGTCAATATCAACTTCCAATTCTTCAGCCAAGATCATAGGAATAGACTGATAAGTTCCCTGGCCCATTTCCGGTCGGTGATTGAAAAGGATGATACTTCCATCCTTACCTATTGATATAAATTGATTAAGGTCTATACTGGGAAGGTTGGAGGTGATTTTGCTAATCAACTTTTCTTTACCCTCGGTACCAGGAATACACCCTACAATCAGAAACGCGCCTGAAACGGAAGACAATTGAATAAATTTACGCCTTGGAATGTTTCTCATATCTACCTTCCTGAAACTTTCTGAATAGCTTTTTTAATCCTTGGGTAGGTGCCGCAGCGACACAGTACCGGACTCATGGCGTTATCGATTTCTTTCTCGGTGGGGGAAGAATTTCTTTTAAGTAACCACGCAGCTGTCATAATCTGACCGGACTGACAATACCCACATTGTGGAACCTGCTCCTCAATCCAGGCTATTTGTATGGGGTGGTCATTGTTCTTCGATAAACCCTCAATGGTAATAATTTCCTTCCCTTGTGCTGCTGAAACAGGAAATACGCATGACCTTATCGGCTCTCCTTCCACATGTACTATACAGGCGCCGCATTGTGCAATTCCGCAGGCATATTTTGTGCCAGTGAGGCCCAGGTAATCCCTTATTACCCACAATAAAGGCATAGTAGTATCTATCTCCAGTTCTCTTTTTTGCCCGTTAACAATGAGTTTTATTCTGGCCATTATCAAGAAAATATTACAACTTATTCTAAGTTAACAAATTAAACATCTGATTCAAATCAAAAAAATGCTATAAAGTCCTGTTTTGGGACAGGGTCTTTGGACTTTAACTTTTAAGTTCAATATATTTTTACATCTGTACGTGATACCGCTCTGGAAACTGTTCAGGTATACGCTCTGCATCTTCGTCCAACAGCTGACGCAAGTCGATTTCAATTCCTCTGGATATGGTGGAAATAGGTACATCGTTAGCAGATCCTTCGAATGGGTTCTCGCCTACTCGCCCGATTCTTTCCATAGTATGGAACACCCAGGAAACCGCTGCGCAAAAAGGCACCCCTACCCATACAAAGTAGGAACCTATGACCGGAAAATTGTCAACAATAGTTTCCCCAAGTCTGGAAAACTCCGGGATTATCGCCAAAGGCAGCAGTACCAGAAAGATCCGAACAAAGTAGTAGGATAAGGTAGCATACTGCCGGGGGTATGGAAAATTCTTTATCCTTTCTGTTTTCCCCTGTAGTGTAAAGAGTTCTTGTAAAATGTTTTCCAACTCCAAAAACGAAAATTCCCATATTACCCCTCGCTCTTTCAGACCCCTGATATGACCGGATTGTAAAAACAATATGGCTGCTGCTTTGTTGTTTTTACCCAAAGCATATTCCAGGTCTTCAGGGATCAGGTAGCGTGCTAGTTCGTCTTTTAATTCAAATTCCCTCTCTGGAATGTGAATCATGCTAGACCATTCACGGTTGGTGTGATGTTCTTCAAATACCTCCCATTTACGGGGCTGACGCATGGCGTGCCTTAAGGCCGTTAACCAGGCAATATGTCGGTATACTACTGCCTTTTTACTGGCATTAAGTTCTTCCACGCTAACCGGATCATTGGCATATTCTGAGGAAATCATGTCTTTGGTTTTCATTGCCCAGGTTCTTGAAGCATTTACGATCCCTCCCCAGATCTTTCTTGCTTCCCAGATTCGGCCATACGCGGAATTATTTTGAAAACCAACTATAAAGGCTACTGCTGTACCAATCAATGCTACCGGAGTCCAGGGTACCTTGAGGAAGGTAAAACCGAAGAGCTTGTATAGTACTGTGATCGCCAATGATAATAAGAGGAAACCAATTATTTCCCATCGGGTCCATAGCAACATGTCCTTAACTGAGTATCGTTTTTTGGTTAGCATATATTAATATTTTATACTGATTATTAGTCCCCCAGGCTCATTCCGATCCCCCGGGCTGTTTGTAATAGGTAAGAATCTTTTTGGATAAAGTTATAGTCCTTAGTGGCTTCCTCCAGCGGAACTGCAACAATGTTGGGATGGCGATACGACACCATCTTTCCAAAGTCTCTGTCAAGTACCATCTCAAATGCCTTTACGCCAAATTGTGCGGCCAATAGCCGGTCTAAAGCAACTGGGATTCCGCCCCGTTGTAAATGTCCAAGTACCGTCACCCGGATCCCAGCCTCACATCCCGCGTCCCTGATTTCCTGTTCTAACTTGTAAGCAACACCTCCCAATCTAATGTTCTGATAACCTGCCTCCTGACTGGCGGTGCCGGTTACAGCGCCCCCTTTGGGTGTAGCACCTTCAGCAATTACAATCACCACAAATCCTTTCTCATTGAAAAAACGACTATTTATTTTTTGCATAATCAGGTCAATGTCGTAGGGAATTTCTGGTATCAGGCATACCTCAGCTCCTCCAGCAATAGCCGAGTGAAGGGCGATCCAGCCAGCTTCCCTGCCCATAACTTCCAGGATCATAATCCGATTGTGGCTGGCCGCTGTGGTAACTAACTTATCTACCGCTTCTGTGGCTATTTGAACTGCTGTTCGAAATCCAAAAGTGAAGTCCGTAGCTGAGAGATCATTGTCGATGGTTTTAGGAACACCAATGATGTTACATCCCAAATTGTATAACTTCTGACTTATTTTCTGAGACCCGTCACCGCCAATACTTATTACCGCGTCAATCGAAAGATCTTGAATTTTTTGAAGCAGTTCTTCGGACCGGTCTACTGATGTCCAACTGCCATCAGGGTTCTTTACCGGCCAGGCAAAAGGCCCACCTTTGTTGGTAGTGCCTATGATGGTGCCGCCCCGCACATGAATTCCAGCTACTGCATATTCGTTGAGCACCACAATTTCCATTGGGTCATTAAGTAAACCATTAAAAGATTCGATACTGCCAATGACTTCCCAATCATTCTCCTGGGCGGCCCTCTTTACAATAGCCCGTATCACTGCGTTCAGCCCCGGACAATCTCCTCCACCGGTAACAACTAATACTTTATTTGGCATTTTCTTAAAACTTAAAGTTCCACTTCGCGTGCATACTAAAACTAGGCATTATCTAGAAAAATGAAAGCACTTTCAGTATTTATGTTCGTTACTATTAAAAGCTTTTACACTTAGTATCCATTTTGATGCTAATTATTCCATTGTTTATTTGTGGTTAAGAAACTTTAAGAAACACATTATCATGCAGATAAAGATTGTTATTGCATTTATAATATTTATCCCATTTACAATATCTGGTCATCCGGGCCATCAGGATCCCGTTTATGCTGAGTTAAACGACTACCTCATGGCCATACAGATAATGCGCTATGAGGACCCAAAGGCTGCTGAGATCTTTGAATCCTGGAACAAGTTGCGGGAAGCTTCATGGAGAATACGGGAGCTAACTGATGAACAAGACCTGCTTATTAACTCACAGCAGGTCATGGATCAAATCGCTGCTACTAAAAGGAAACAAAAACAACTGCTTATTGAATGTCGAGAATATTTCGATGAGCTAGTGGCCAACCAACCAGCCATTGGAATCAATATTGGCCAGGAGATTAGGGTTGATTGGGAGGAAATGGTTTTAGAAATACAGGTTCAACACACCAAAGTCCTGTTAGTGAAGATACAAAATGACCGTGATTCATCTGTAAGTTTGACCATGACATCGAAGCTAAGCGACCAGATCTTATTTTGGAATAAGCAGTTCAAATTGGCTCCCAATTCTTCGAGATTCACCTTCGTGGTTTGTGCTCCTTTGGAAGAAGCTTTGGTATTAAATAATCTACAGATAACGGAGAGCAGTAATCAGGCACAGATAAGGATTCAGGTACAAGGAGTTCCAATGGAAGATCCGCCATACAGGCTCATTCCTGGAGCAACCCGTACCAAAGTAATCCTGCCAAAAAAGAAAGATCCGATTGCTGTTCAATCAGAACGTTCTGAACACAATATCAATTTCACTATATCTGATGAAGAAACTGGCGATCCAATACCGGCCCGGGTGAAAATAACCGACGAAAGCGGCAATGCCTATTGGTCGCCATTGAACGGGCAATCACTGGCTATTGGCAGAGACTTTGGATGGAGGACCTCTATTTGGGAGCACCAGCCGGGACCCTATTTCTATTTGAAAGGTGATGCAAGTTTAGCAACGGATCCTGAAGGGAAAACGGTGGAGGTGTACCATGGTTTTGAATACATACCGCAGTCGTTTTCGGTTCCTGAAAACGGAAAAGTAGAAGTTGCCATGCAACGTTGGATTAATATGCCTCAACAAGGTTGGTTTGCTGGTCATACTCATATACACACCACAGATGTGGGAATACCGGTACAATTTAACCAGTACTGGCCATTGGTTTCTCAGGCGGAAGATCTTCATGTATCTGCAATACTATCTTTGAAGGGAGAATGGATGACTCATGCTATCTATGCAAATGAATATCCCATGGGGGAGAGGAAGGCATTCAGCACAGAGGATTATATTATCGCATATGGAGAAGAATATCGTAGTAACCCTTATGGCCATTTGGCTTTTATTGGACTAGATCAATTGATCCAACCAATCAGTTCGGGGGCGCTGGGGGAATTGGGCGGGCCGGATTACCCACCCAATACCACGGTTTTGGATGAAGCATTGGACCAGGGTGCTAATACAATTGCCGCGCATTTTGGAAATTTCACTAAAGACGTAACACAAATTAAGACACCCTGGCCTTCCACTGGATTTGAAATGCCGGTTGATATAGCGTTAGGTAAAATACAATTAGCTGAGATCTATGGGAATGGAGGGCAATTGGATGTATGGTATGACATACTCAATTGCGGTTTCAAGGTCCCGGCGACCGCGGGTCCTGATTGGGTCATTAAGGACTCTCCCAGGGTATATGTGTACTTGGGTGAACAAAAGTTCACATGGGATAATTGGAGGCATGCCTTGCAACAGGGAAGGAGCTTTATCACCAAAGGGCCTATGTTATTTTTTGAAGTTGATGGTCAAAAACCGGGCAGTCAAATCCATATAAAAAATGGATCAAATCAAGTGAGTATTACTGCAGAAGCAAAAATACCTGATGGAGTCAGGTCGGTGGAAATTCTATTTAATGGAGAAGTTGTTTACTACGGATCTGACATTAATACCAGGATTACCTTAAATGATTCTGGTTGGCTGGCCGCGCGTTGCGATGGTGCTCATTCGAATCCGGTATACGTTGAATTTGAAGGAAGACCAACAGGCTTTAGCGCTCCGGCCTTGAAGTTTATTAAAATTATTGACCGCCTTCAGGAATGGGTCAATAACAAAGGCCTGTTCGATAGTGAGGATCAAAAGAAAGAAGTTCTTTCAGTGCTTAACGACGGAAGGGATGTGTATCAAAAAATTGTCAAACAGGCAATAGAACTGGGACGTTAAACGATGCCGTTTAATTCGCCAAGCGCCCGGCGCAAAGCGCTATAAAAGCAACCATTCCGCTGCAATCTCATTGAATGATTGAACTATATCCTGCTCTGGTAGGTATACAGCTTATGATACCGGCCTTCCTTTTCCAGCAGGTCCTGGTGTGTACCTCGTTCCACTATTCGTCCTTCCTCAATCACTAGGATTTGGTGCGCCTGTCGAATAGTGCTGAGCCTGTGGGCTATGACAAAGGTAGTTCGGCCTTTCATTAGGCGCATAAGACTCTCTTGAATAAATGACTCGCTTTCGGTATCCAGGTTGGAGGTAGCTTCATCCAGTATCAGAATTCTGGGATCAGCTAAAATAGCTCTGGCAATAGTAACACGCTGCCGTTGTCCTCCGCTTAGTTTTACCCCTCTTTCTCCAATCAATGTGTCCAGTCCGTTTTCAAGTCGATCAGAGAATTCACTTACATAAGCTACATCAACAGCTTGTTGCAACTGCTCCGAACTAGCATCAGGTCGAGGGAATAGAATATTCTCTTTAATAGTGCCCTCAAATAGAAAATCATCCTGTAAAACCACCCCAAGTTGTTCACGGTAACTCTCAAGAGTAACAGTGCTAATATCCACTTCATCAATGGTGATCGTTCCCCTTGAAGGATCCAGAAAAGAAGCGGCCAGACCAGCAATAGTGGTTTTTCCAGAACCCGAACTGCCTACCAGAGCAGTGATGCTACCGGAAGGTGCTTCAAAGCTAATGTCCTTAATAACTTCATTGTTCTCTTCATATGAGAAGGATACATTTTTAAAAACAACTCTTCCTTCGATATTGGGAAGTGATACAGTCCTGGTTTCAACATCATCTTCCCGGGATAAATTTAAGATTTCTTCGGTACGATCCAGGCCGGCAAAGGCCTCGGTTATTTGGCTTCCTATATTACTCATTTGAATAATGGGAGCCACCATAAAACCCAGATACAGGGTAAAGGCGAAGAAGTCCCCCACGGTCATCTCACCTCCTACAATCTTGTGCCCACCCACACCCATAATGGCAATGCTGGCCACTCCGAGCAATAATGTGGCAGAACTGGTAATCAAGCTGGTGGAGGTTAATGATTTTTTTACATTATTAAACAGGCGCATCACTCCGGCTTCAAAAACTTTCACTTCCTGGGGTTCAGCATGAAATCCTTTGATCACCCTAATTCCACCCAGTGACTCTGTGAGCCTGCCTGTTACCTCGGCGTTGATAATGCTGCGTTTTCTGAATATAGGACGTATATATGAGAATGCCTTTAGGGAAATTAATGCGAATACGATCATCGGTACAATAGCGTACAAGGTCATTTCTGCATTAATATTCATCAATATTGCTAACGCCACAATAGAAGTAAGAACACCGCCAAACAGCTGCACCAATCCGGTACCCACCAAATTACGGACACCTTCTACGTCTGACATGATACGTGAAACCAACTCACCCGATTTGTGATTGTCAAAATATTTTACTGGTAAGTGGATTACCTGTTTCTGCACCTGGGCTCTAAGTTGGGCTATTAGGTGTTGGGCCTCAACACTTAATAGTTTGGTAAGGAAAAATGATGTGATCGCCTGAACGGTTACCGCAGCACCTACGGCCACTAAGATTACAAAAAGTAAATCCAAATTGCTTTTCGCAATTACTTCATCCACCAAGTATTTGGTAGACCCGGGCAGTACCAGTCCGGATAGTCTATTGAGGATTATTAGCAATAGGCCCAGTGCTAGCAACCATCTTCTGGGCCATATAATATCCCGAAATACGTATCCTAATGAGGCTAGTTTCTTTTTGGTTTTTTTTTCAGTGCCCATATCGGTCAGCTACCATTAGTGTTAAAAATGCCTGTTTAATTTTACCTGTTTCCAGCTTTCTCCGTGCAAGAACATGTAATTGCTCTATGGCATCTGGATGCTTTAGCAATGGGCTAATTTCTGCATTCTGTTGCCATTCAAAGACTGCTTTATCATCAGGTATTTGATCTGAATTTCCCAATCTTCCAAGATTATTGCCGGTAAGGACTTTCGAATTTCTGATAGATGCGGGCAACTGGTCCACCCCCAAGCTGGAGGATTGCATTGGTTTGGGAACCTGAAATAAGGCATCCCCAGATGCCCGTGTATACCAACTACCACCCATACGACCTACCAGATCCAACTTGGTAGTATCTAAAATTCCTTCTTCATTCAAATACTGAGATTGGATATGGATTAGTTCTACCCGGGCCATTACCAGATTGCCGGCGCCTCCTGAAGAACCCAAGGGAATGACCTTTTCTACAGTACACTCAAATGATACTGGTGATTCACCCACTCTTGGAGGTTTCACTTTTTCGGATGTAATTTCCGTCAAACCTGCTTTACGGAATTCATTGACATTCTTCGGGTACTCAGTGCTGGCCAATGAAACCTGTTCAACTATTGAATAGTTAACCACATTAATTACCACCTCAGGCACTTCAAGTACATTCTCATAGGTGTGCTTGGTGCTATTGTCTTTTCCTCTCCGTGCCGGTGAGAAGATCATTACCGGAGGGTTTGCACTAAATACATTGAAGAAGCTAAACGGGCTGAGGTTCACATTGCCTTGCCGATCAATTGTGCTTGCTAATGCAATTGGTCTGGGTGCTACAGCTGCCAGCAAATGTCCGTGCAGTGCTGGTACCGATAGTTGATGCGGATCAAATGTGGTAGTACTATTCATGAATGGAGGGAAGGATTTTGGTTTGTACCTCGCCAAAACCTACTTTTATTCCAGGTTTTTCCGCCCAACCACGCATGGTTATGGTATCGTAGTCTTCAATAAAAGTACGCTGGGAACCGTCGTTTAAGTTCAAGGGTTTGGTACCGCCCCACGACAATTCCAACATTGAGCCAAAACTGCTAGGCTCTGGGCCGCTGATAGTTCCAGAGGCCATCAAATCTCCTACACGCACATTACATCCGTTTATAGTATGATGGGTTAACTGCTGGGCCATATTCCAATACATATACTTGAAATTAGACTGGCATATTATATTTTGTTCACCGTTTGATGGTGAAAGACTCACATCCAGATTAATGTCGAAGTTATGAGGGCCTTCAAATTCAAGATAGGGAAGGACCTGAGGGTCCTGTGTGGGCCCCTGGGTTCTAAAAGGTTCCAGTGCTTCTAGTGTAACCACCCAGGGGGATATGGATGAAGCAAAATTTTTCCCCAGGAAAGGTCCTAGAGGAACATATTCCCATTTCTGAATGTCCCTGGCAGACCAGTCGTTAAAAAGAACCATACCAAAAATATAATCTTCAGCATGTGCCAGGGGAATAGGTTGGCTAAGTCGGTTTTCCTTCCCAATAACCAAGGCCATTTCCAATTCAAAATCCAGTCGTGAGGAAGCCCGTAACACCGGACTGTCTGCCCCTGTTAGCATAACCTGACCGGTTGGTCGATGTACCGGTATTCCGCTTTCAACTATTGAGGATGCTCGTCCGTGGTATGCCACCGGAATATGCTTCCAATTAGGAAGAAGTGGGTTCTCTGGGCCTCTAAACATTTTACCTACGTTGGTGGCGTGTTCCAGACTGCTATAAAAATCTGTGTAATCGCCAATTTGCAAGGGTAAATGTAAAGTAGCTTCCGCCTGATCGACCAGGATATGGTCATGCTCCTTAAAAGGGGATTGGTTTTCTGAAAGCCAGCTCTGGACCCTTAACCGGATTTCATTGGTGGTGGTTTTTCCCAAAGCAATAAAGCTATTAAGGGTGTCTTCCTGGAACACCTGTCGATCAATAGATAGATCATTGATTAAGCCCAGTGCACTAACCACAGCCATATCCACAATCTGCTTACCAATGGCAATTCCTACCCTCTTTTGGTTGCTACCAACAGAAAAAATGCCAAAGGGTAAGTTTTGGAGGCTAAAATGGGATTTTTCGGATCCGGGAACCCAGCTATTCATAGTTCCCATGATTATTCAATCCAAGACTTAAAATATTTTCCGTCATCGATTTGTATGGCATTTTCGGTGACCATCATCGGTTTGAAGGTATCTACCATTACTGCCAATTCTTTGGTTTCCTTTTGACCGATACTTCTTTCATACAGACCTGGATGAGGTCCGTGAGGTATTCCTGCAGGGTGCAAGGTGATATTACCTTTCTTGACGTTGTTTCTGCTCATGAATTCACCTTCGACATAATAGAGTATTTCATCAGAATCAATATTGGAGTGGTTGTAAGGAGCTGGTATTGCTTTGGGGTGGTAGTCGTACAAACGGGGACAGAATGAGCAAACCACAAATGCGGACGATTCAAAAGTTTGATGTACCGGTGGCGGCTGATGCACTCTTCCGGTGATCGGCTCAAAGTTGTGAATAGAAAATCCATATGGAAAATTGTATCCGTCCCAACCCACCACATCAAAAGGATGAGTAGCATAAACCAATTCATGAAGAACTCCTTGCTTCTTGATTTTCATTAGGTACTCACCACTCTGGTCATTCGATTCAAGCTCAGTAGGTAGTTTATAGTCACGTTCGCAATAGGGAGCATGCTCTAATAGTTGACCGAACCAGTTTCTGTATCGTTTAGGAGTGTAAATAGGGTGGAAGGACTCAAGATACAATAACCTGTTGTGAGAAGAGTTGAAGTCAATCTGATAAATTATCCCCCTGGGAATGATCAGATAATCTCCTGGTTCAAATGAAATGTTACCAAGGAGTGTGCGTAGCCTGCCCGATCCTTCATGAATAAACAGCAACTCATCAGCATCAGCATTTTTGTAGTAATATTCGGAAAAGGATTTCCTGGGTGCAGCCAGGCCCAGGTGCACATCAGCATTCACCAATAAGGGTTGTCTGCTCTCTAAATAGTCATCCGCTGGAGCTACATCAAATCCTTTTAGGAGGCGTGCTGTAATATTCTTGGTTATTGCTATCTTCGGTGCAACGTCCCGTGAACTTATTACCTCTTTTACTTGTGTGGGCCTGTGTATGTGATACAATAATGATGACATCCCCTCAAACCCCACAGTCCCAAATAGTTGTTCGTAGTACAAGCCTCCACTGGGTTTCTCGAAAACTGTATGACGTTTAGTCGGTATTTCTCCCAAGGAATGGTAGATGGGCATATTTCTAGTGCATAATCCGGGATAAAGATAGAATCTCTGGTATAATCTTCATAGAACCAGTAGAATTAATTCCAATACATATAGAATACCAGTGGAAAGGAAAATCCATCCAGTTTCCTACCATTGGTTTCCACCGCAGGTAATGTAACCAACATAATGTTCCGGCTTTTTTCAATATAGTGTCTCAGCTTCATCACAGCTTTCCTAACTTTTTCTACAAACAAGACGTAGAAATACCACCAAAAGGAGGCGTGTAAAAGAAAAGTCATCTATCCGTTGGAATTGCGAAGCTTATTCAAAGCAGAAAAAACACCCAAGGCCACCATTCCCATGATAAAAAAATACACCCAAAAAGGTATGTTCCTCCCAGCAATTATTAAGTACAAATAAGCAGAAATGAAGAAGATTCCCGTAAGCAGGATGGGGATGGTAATCGGCTTTTTTTGTCGTATATTTTTAATTACCCATCCTAGTGACAGGGTAAAAAAGGGAATTGAGCCAACATATAGTGAACCAAAAATCATCGGGTTGACACCATACACTTCACCGAGGCCCAGAAACCAGTCCATAAAAGATAACCACCAATCCATAGTCGAAAATTAATAAATTAGTTTCATTATTTTAGTCATCCAGGGCCTAATAGATTGAGAATATTTGTTAAGCACTATGGTTTTATTTACTCTGGCTCCTGTAGGATAGGGGTATATTTTGTTGAAAAGGCTTTTTATGCCCAACCCGGCTGAGCGGGCTAAAATAAGTTCCTGAAACATTTCACCTGCATTTGGTGCAATCATACTACCTCCAAGCAATTTAGTGTCACTGAACTGAAACAACCCCTTGGTGATAAACAAAATAAGTTTTCCGTATTGATAGTCACTGGTAATGGCCCGGTCGTCTTCCTCGAAATCCAACACCAGCTTTTCAAATGATTTTCCACTTTGGCGGAGTTGCTCTTCTGACCATCCAAATGTTGCTACTTCCGGTTCGGTAAACGTAACCCAGCTAAAATGATCGTACTTAACCTTGGTTTTGAAAGGAGAGAGAAAGTTTTTAATTAAAATCGTGGCCTGTAACTCCGCACCATGAGAAAACTGCGGTCCGCCCGCAGCATCTCCAATTACATACACCTTTCTGTTACTGGTTCGTAAATAAGGGTCAATAATGATTCTTCTTTTTTCATCAACTTCAATATTTGCTGTTTCAAGATTTAATCCTGAATGGTCAATTTCTCTGCCTATACCTACCACTACTGCATCAAATGATACTTTAGTCTGTTTGTGTTGGTTTTCCAATAGGGCTGAATTGGCATCAAGAAAATGTGATATGTGCGTATTCATGTGGAACTCCATGCCCAACTCAACAGACTGACTAAAAAGTATTTCTGATATCTCAGGCGCTTCCTTGATTAAAACGCGGTTGGCCATTTCAACCATGGTAACCTGACTTCCCAGACGAGTAAACGCCTGGCCCAACTCCATATTTATAGGACCTGCTCCTATAAACAGTATTTTAGATGGGAGGGAGGGAAGGTTCCATAGGTTTTCATTGTCGTAAAAATTTACCAAATCTATACCAGGTACTTTTAGTTTTCTGGGCTTTGACCCTGTGGCAATGGTGATCCTTTTACCCCTATAGGTCTGTCCGTTTACTTCTACTTGGTTTTTTCCGGCAAATCTGGCGGTCCCAATTACCACATCGAGGCCCTGATTTTGAAAAAATTCGACGTTTTCGTGAGACCTGATCTTATCCTGGGCCCTTTTTACATATTCCCATACTTTTGGTAATGAAACCTGGCCATCAATCTTTAACCCAAATTGTTTGCTCTCAAATGCCTTTTTAATGGTTTTACTGACATGGATGAAGGCTTTACTTGGTACGCAACCACTATTCAGACACTCTCCGCCGATGGACTGATTTGACTTATCGATTAATAGTATCTTGAAATCCAGTTCGTGCAAAGCCAGGGCCATGCTTAGACCGCCCGATCCTGCACCAATTACTATCATGTCATATTTGTCTGGCATATATTAAGGTTTAACTTAAGGATTATCGATTTAGTTCTCAGAAAAGCAATCCGTTAGAAATCATTTCATGAATTCGCTTTTATTTGATATAAATTGATGATTAATAATTCCATCCAAAGTATATAATTATTAACTATATTTAGACATTCTCAGCCGCCTCTATTTTTAGAATTTAAACCTGAGGCATTTGCATTCGTATCGTAGATTTGGGGTTGCGGCCCTTATCATTGGCTTGATTTTTTTCTCGACGGAATTGGTGGCCCAATTTACCAACGCGGCTGTGGCACCTATTAATAAAGCGGTGGCTAAGGACGGAGGGGTTGCCTGGGCAGACTTCAATGCTGATGGTTTTCTCGATCTTATTATAAATACCAACAACGCAAACGCCACTAACGGATATACCAGAATATTTATTTCTAATGGTGCTGCTACCTGGACAGATATTACTGCCGCTAATGCCCCTTCTTTGTTATTAAATACCACTGAAAGGTCTGTTATGGCCGGCGATATAGATGGCGATGGAGACCTGGATTTCATGCGGAGTACCAGCGCCCGTATCGAAATTTATACCAATAACGGTCCACCGGCAAACCCAACATTTACTCTTAGTCAATTAATCCAGCCAGCATTTTTCAGCCCTGCGGTAATGAACAACGAAGGATTAGCCTGGATGGATTTCGATGGAGACGGCGATCTGGATGTATTTATGGAAAACCATGGATATGGCATGGATATCCTCGAAAACGACGGCACCGGCACCTTTACCCACTACACACCCGATGGCAATTCCCGGGGGTTTCCCACAACCGGTACATCCGGAGATTACTCAGTTACTGCGGACCTTGACAATAACGGCCACGTGGATATTGTGGCCCGGCGACAGGGAACAACAAATACTATCAACGAAATAGATATATTTATTAACAACGGAGACGGTACCTTTTCTGAAAACAATACTACCAATCTTCAAACCGTTAATACGGTCAAGGGCGGAGTTGCCGTCGGTGATTTTGATAATGATGGTGATTTTGACTATGTCTGGACCAGTAATGGCCTTTCTACTGCAGCAAACACGGTAACCATTGTCGAACAAGACGGAATAAACAGTTTGATCTTTTCGCTACCTACAGTAACAGTCTCTTCAGGAGATGACGGAACTTTAACTGCGCTTCCGGTAAATCAAAATATTGAAGGGGTGGCAGTTGCAGACATAAATAATGATGGTAAGATAGACATCTTTCTGGCCGCTGCATCTGGAACATCATATTTGTTACTTAATAATACAGCAGGTCAGGGCGATTTCACTTTCATACATGATAACAGTGGAGTGGCAAATACCTCAATTAATCCTATTAATGTCAATGCGGATGGGGAAGGGTTGGCCTTTGCGGATTATGATAACGACGGAGATATGGATTTTTACCTGAATATCAATGGTGGAGCCAATCAATTATGGCAAAATAATATTGTAGGAACTCCGGTTAATTTTTTGAAAGTTATACCTAAGCTGGATCTAGGTGGAGGTACTACTGTGCCTGCAATTGGCGCGACCATGATAGTAAGCAATGGTTGTGAAATTTTTTCGGGTATCCAGGAAGTAAGCGGTGGAGTAGGTCATGGATCTCAAAATGATTCCCGGTTGCATGCCGGGTTACCTCAGGGCCCAAACAGACTTTATCGGGTTGATGTGGGATTTGTCAAGCCAAATGGCGGCAGTCGTACCACCGTGGTTAAGTATGTGACTCCCTCAGCATTGACCAACCAAACATTAACGGTATTGGACACCGATGCCAGTGATGCTGACAGGGACCCTAACGCCGTAGATGACAATGCCGCTACTACTGAAAATGCCTTAGTGAGCGTCCCGGTACTGAGCAATGATTCTGATCCCATGGGAGAAGGATTGACATTGGCTATAGATACGCCACCTGTGAACGGAACAGCAGTAGTAAATGGCAATAATATTGACTACACCCCGGATCCGGGCTTCTTTGGAACTGAAACATTTACTTACATTATCACCAACACCTCGGGTATATGTGGCATGGCTACAGTCACGGTAACCGTGACTGCACCTTTTTTGTCTGGGTATGGTTGCAGGAAAGAAATAACCATTGATGCCAGTCAGGTTAGCGGCAGCTCCGACCTTAGCAATTTCCCGATGCTGGTGAGTTTTACTGACGCAGACCTGGCCACTTTGGCTAACGGCGGAGATGTTACAAACACAAACGGCTACGATATTGCTTTCACCGAGGCTGATGGCACTACTCAGTTAAATCACGAGATATTAAGCTATGATCAAACCAATGGTACTTATCTGGCTTTTGTCAGCGTAACCACCATCAGCCCATCTACGGATACTGATATTTGGATGTACTATGGGAATAGTTCAGTAACTATGGATCCAACCACATCAGCCACCTGGGATGCAAATTATGAAGCAGTATTACATCTTCAGGAATCAGGGAGTGGCAGCGATGGCGAGTTCCTTGACGCCACGGCCAATGCACACCACGGAACCGGTGGGGGCCTTGCAGGCGCGGGGTCCGCCGCTGGCACGCCCGGAAGGACCACCGGTAAGTTTGGTTTTGCTCAAGATTTTGATGACAGCACCACTCCACAAAACCACATCAGACTGGATGCCGTAAGCGATGCTGCCTGGACCGCAGTAACCGTACAAGCATGGATCAATGCAGATGATACCGGAGATGATAGAATATTTGGTAAAAGTTGGGGTACCGGCAGTTCAGATCAAACCTGGTTGCTTAGGAAAAACACTGCAAACATCGGTACCAGGATGAGAACCAACACTACTAACAACGGGGGATTTGACCCGTTTGCCTACAGTACAGGAACATGGTATCATGCTGCCATAACCTGGGATGCCTCTGACAGTCAGCTTAGGGTGTACGTAAATGGTGTCCAACGGGGAAATACTACATTAAATGGGGCCACCATGTATACCGCCCCACTGGTTAATGAACCCACTATAGGTAACACCGCCACTGTAAACCGCGGCTTTGACGGGCAGTTGCAGGAAGCGCGCATTTCTGACATTGCCCGTTCTGTTGACTGGCTATTAACAGAGTTCAACAATCAAGACGATCCATCTTCATTTTATTCGGTCGGAGTTGAAGATTGCAGCCCAGTGCTGGCAATTAGCTTGTTGGATTTTAATGCTTCGTTCAACAGGGAAACTAAGGCAGCTGATCTAATCTGGCAGGCCAGCTATGATGATCTGGATGATGAGGGTTTTGAGGTACAGCGGTCCTGGGATGCTCAGGAGTTTGAAATTTTAGAATTTATACCTGTAGTAGGTGAACTGAATCAGACTATCACTTACACTTATAATGACAAAAACGTAACTAATTTCGATCAGACACAAGCCTTTTATCGGTTAAAACTGATCGAGGGTGGAAATAAAATTTCTTACTCTGATATACAAAGAGTAGTACTGGAACCAGGAAAAGCCCAGGTAAGTGTCTATCCCAATCCAAGCACCAATAAATCATTTAATGTAAAAATAACAGGCGCTGCCGTATTACCAAGAATGGAGATGATACAGTCAGATGGGAAAGTGGTACTACAAGTTGTTTTGAAATCCTTTACGGAAACCATTAGCTTTCCAGGATTGGCGCCTGGTGTTTATCTATTGCGATTTTATTCCAATGAACTAATATCCCATAAGCGAATAATCGTCCTTTAACTGTTATTGCGGATGTTTTAGGCTACATTAGGGGTCAATGGGTAAATGCTGTACATTTTTTGTATTCCTTTTTGTGTATGGGTGCGGGACCAGGGATTTACCTCCGGGTGACCCCGGTAATGGTGGTCTAATCCTTCCAGATTATTTCCAGGCATTGGTGGTAGTTGATAGCATAGAAGGCTGGGCCCGTGAAATTACAGTTTCGGATCAGGGTGATTTATATGTCAAGACCAAAAGATCTGGCAAAGGAAACGTAGTAGGATTAAGGGATACCAATGGCGATGGAAAAGCTGATGTAGTGGAACATTTTGCCAAACTCGAGTCCACCAGCAGAGGGGGACTACGGGCTGGGGTTGAAATTTATAATGGATACCTGTATTTCAGTACAGAGCTAGCCGTTTACCGCATGAAATTATCGCCCGGCACTCTGGTCCCGGAGGCAGAAATTGAGGTAGTGGTACAGGATGATCATGAACATGGTCGACATGAGCATATAGCAAAGCCATTTTCCTTCGACAACAAGGGAAATTTATTTGTACCTTTTGGGGCGCCTGGTAATGCCTGTCAGGATCCCAAACGTACTCCGGGAGTGCCAGGGATGGATCCGTGCCTCCAACTTGTGGACCATGGCGGTATTTGGAAGTTCGATGCGGAAACGCTCAATCAAACCCAAAAAGACGGACAAAAATATGCTAGTGGAATAAGAAGCGTGGTGGCCATGGACTGGAACCCGGTTGATGAAGAGCTATATGTGGTAATACATGGAAGGGACGACCTTTTTAGACTATTTCCTGAGCTGTTCAATTCCTGGAAAAGCGCTTTATTGCCCTCCGAAGAATTCGTAAAAGTTACCGAAGGATCAGACTTCGGATGGCCTTATTGTTATTATGATCAGATTACCGGAAAGAAAGTTTTGGCACCGGAATATGGAGGTGATGGCATCGTTGTTGGACGGTGTAGTGCATATGATCTTCCATTGATCGGCTTTCCAGGTCACTGGGCACCTAATGGTCTTTATTTTTATACTGGTGACCAGTTTCCTGAACGATATAAATACGGCGCCTTTATAGCATTTCATGGATCAACCAACCGGGCGCCCTATCCACAATCAGGATACTTCCTTTGCTTTGTTCCTTTTGAAGATGGTGCACCCACCGGCCAATGGGAAGTTTTCGCTGATGGATTTGCTCAGGTGGATCCTATCATAAGTGTAAAAGAAGCTGTTTACCGGCCTATGGGAATTGCCATGGGTCCTGACGGATCCTTATACGTGAGTGATACGAACAAGGGTAAAATATGGCGCATTGTTTTTGCCGGAGACAAGGAGAAATTCGGGGCTGAGGAATTGGCAGGAATGGAGGACCGGAAAAGGATGGCCCATATTCGTACTCCTCATGAGGTTGACGATAATCTTCAGGAGGAGTTTACCGGCAAAGGTCAGGAATTGTACCATTGGTATTGTGGCGCTTGTCATCAACGGGATGGTAAAGGCGCCAGCGGCCGATTCCCTCCTTTAGCAGGAGTTGACTGGGTGACAGGTGATAAAAAAAGGCTTATCGATATAGTACTAAATGGGTTGGAGGGGCCGATTGAAGTTGATGGAGAAAGCTACGATAACGTCATGCCGCAACACAGCTTCCTAAGTGATGAGCAAATATCAGATGTTCTCAACTATATTAGAAGTAATTTTGGTAATGAAGGTTCCGAGGTTAGCCCGGAAGAGGTAACTGGGGTTAGAAATAATAAGGACACTATATGAAAACTCGATGAAACTATTAATATTATTAATGCTTATTCCCTTGGTTACAGGTGCTCAGACTATGAATGATAAAACCTTACAAATTAGCAAAAGTGGAGATTTTGACATTGATGGCCAGGGAACAGCCAGGGAATGGGGTAAATCTGATTGGGTATCATTGAATCCGCTCAATGTAGAAACGGCCTATGATACCAGGGTTAAAATATTGTACTCTGAAACCGGAATGTATTTTTTATTTCAGAATGAAGACGAATACATTATTGCTACCATGAAGGAAGATAATGCAGATCTATGGAACGAGGATGTGGTAGAAGTTTTTTTATGGACGGACGAACAGTATCCGATGTACTTTGAATATGAGTTATCGCCGCTCAATTACGAATTGCCGATCCTGATTCCCAAAGTCGGGGAAGATTTCCTGGGTTGGCTGCCCTGGCACTATGAGGGTGATCGCAAAACCCGTCACATGACTCATATTCAAAAAGACGGTGATACCGTGAGTGGTTGGACCGCTGAATTCTTTATCCCATATGCACTTTTAAAGCCATTAAATAAGGTGCCGCCTGAGCCTGGTACAAAATGGAGGGCCAATATGTATAGAATAGATCATGGTAAGAAACCACGGGTTTTATTTGCGTGGCAGCCTATTGTAGATAGTTTTCATGACCATGATTTGTTTGGAACTTTTGAATTTCTGAAATGAAAACATCCACTCCTATTTTGTTAACTGTGGCCATGCTATCATATGGTTGCAGTCAGTCGGTACAAACTGCTAAACAAGGTGATAATAAGATAACTGAAGTATCAATGCCAGAAAGAGATACCAAAGACCTAACAGATCCGGAACTATTCACCTCAGGGATTGAAGGCCCGGCAGTATCTTCAGAGGGAGATATTTATGTAGTAAATTTCAAAACTCAGGGTACCATAGGTAAAGTCAGTCCTGAAGGAACCGCCACCCTCTTTGTAACCCTACCGGATAGTAGTATAGGCAATGGAATTAGGTTCTTGCAAAATGGAAATATGTTAATCGCTGACTATACACAACATAATGTGCTGATGGTTGACATGTCTGACCTATCCATAAATGTATGGGCGCATGAGTCATCAATGAATCAGCCAAATGACTTGGCTATCACCAGTAAAGATGTTGTTTTTGCCAGTGACCCAAATTGGAAAGAGTCAACCGGCAATCTTTGGCGGATCGACCCAAACGGAACGGTCACCCTGCTGGAAGACAACATGGGGACCTCCAATGGAGTGGAGGTAAGTCCGGATGAAAAGAAACTATATGTAAACGAAAGTGTCCAAGGTAATGTTTGGGTCTATGATCTTTCAGAAAAGGGGGAGATCTCCAATAAGCGACTATTAATAAAGTTCGAAGACTACGGAATGGACGGGATGAGGTGTGATACTCAGGGGAATTTGTATATTACCAGACATGGAAAAGGAACGGTGGCGGTGGTCTCTCCGGCAGGGAAATTGATCAAAGAAATTGTAGCCAAAGGTAAAAAGCCTTCCAATATTGCATTTGGAGGACACGATGGCCGAACCTGCTACATTACTTTACAGGACAGGGGAAATATTGAAACATTTAGGGCGGACTTTCCCGGAAGGGCTTGGGCGCTTCGCGAAAAATAATTATGAATTATAAGTTATGAGTTATGAGTTTTTTGATACACAGCTTCAATTGTCAAGTCGGATTTTATGGCTATTGCTCATATTCTTGGTGCCGCTGGGACTGGCCGGGCAAAACTATGACCTTGTGATAAAGGGAGGACACCTCATTGATCCAAAGAATGATATTGACGGACCCATGGATGTTGCGGTGCTTGACGGGAAGATCGCAAGTGTTTCAAAAAATATTGAAGCAAGTACCGCTGAAATAGTGGTGGATGCCACGGGCAAGTATATTACTCCGGGAATTCTTGATATTCATACCCATAATTTCCATGGCCGGGGCACGTATCTGGCTGACGGATTTTTAAGCGTTCAACCGGATGGATTTACCTTTAAGGCTGGCGTTACCACGGTAGTGGACGTTGGCAGTTCCGGCTGGCGAAATTTCGAACAGTTTAAATTTCAAACTATAGATAAATCCAAAACGCGGGTACTGGTATTTCTCAATATTGTAGGCACAGGCATGAAGGGCGGAGCCTGGGAACAAGACTTGAATGATATGGATGCCAAGTTGACCGCAAATACTGCCAAAAAATTTTCAGATGTGGTGGTAGGGGTAAAAGTTGCGCATTATGCTGGCCCCGAATGGGACCCGGTGGAGCGTGGTGTTGAAGCTGGTACCTTGGCTGATATTCCGGTCATGATTGATTTTGGCGGAGTGATCCCTGAGCTGTCATTGGAGACACTGCTTATGGAAAAATTAAGACCCGGTGATATTTTGACCCATACCTTCGGTCATGTGAAGGGCCGGATACCAATAGTCAATGAAAATGGTGACCTGGAGCCATATGTAAAACAGGCGCAAGAGCGGGGCGTGATCTTTGACGTTGGTCATGGCGGAGGGAGCTTTTTATTTGAACAGGCAATTCCCGCCATGGAGCAGGGGTTCCGACCAAATACCATCAGTACAGACCTTCATACGGGCAGTATGAACAGTGGTATGAAAGATATGTTAAATGTTATGTCAAAATTCCTTAATATGGGGATGGATTTGCAAGAAGTAATAGAGGCATCTACCTGGGAACCGGCAAAGGTGATTAATCGGCCGAACCTGGGTCATTTGTCTGAGGGAGCAGGAGCGGATATAGCGGTGTTTAGTTTGCGAGAAGGTACTTTCGGGTTTGTGGATGTTCGCAGAAACAGGATGGATGGCACCAAGAAGTTGGAGTGTGAGTTGACAGTACGGGATGGGAAAATAGTGTATGATTTAAATGGAATAAGTAGTCCGATTTGGAAAAAGTAAATATATGAAATCACTTTTTAGGTATATTCTGTGGGGAGCGCTGGCTTGTTTTATATCAGTTGTGGTCCTATGGTCCTTGGGGCATGAGCAGCTGCTCGGTCCCTTTGTAATTCTTTTTTTCCTTTTGTTGGCCCTGGGTTTTAGGGGAAGCAGCCTGCTAAAAGGATTATCCTTCACTGTATTGATCTTTGCGTCGGTATCGGCGGCGATGTTTTACCCGGATTTTTTTGTAAAACAGGGTAATTTTGAGTTGAAATTATTGATCGTACCGCTGCTGCAGATCATAATGTTTGGCATGGGTACAACCATGAGTATTAGCGATTTTTCAGGAGTGATAAAAATGCCAAAAGGAGTGCTGGTGGGTTTGTTGTGCCAGTATTCTATTATGCCTGTGGCAGGCTTTGCCTTAGCCACAATGTTTGGGTTTCCACCGGAAATTGCTGCGGGTGTTATTCTAATAGGATCATCACCCAGTGGTTTGGCTTCAAACGTAATGACCTATCTGGCCAAAGCAAACCTGGCATTATCAGTTACGCTTACCACGGTTTCTACCCTGTTGGCTCCGCTTACCACCCCGTTGTTGATGGAGTTATTTGCCGGCCAGTTTGTGCCCATTGATTTCTGGGCTATGATGTGGAGCATTACCAAAATTGTTATTTTACCTATTGTTGGAGGATTAATATTTAACCGCTTATTTCATGGAAAAGCTCCTTGGTTAGACAGGGCCATGCCCATCGTTTCTATGGCAGGAATTGCAATTATTATAACCATAATAACCGCAGCAGGAAGGGACAGTCTGCTGGTCATTGGAGTAGCTTTAGTGGCAGCTGCTATCATCCACAACGCATTGGGTTATTTTCTTGGCTACTGGGGTTGTAGATTTTTGAAATTGCCCGAAAGAGATTGCCGCACCATAGCCCTGGAAGTGGGTATGCAAAATGGCGGACTGGCTTCCGGAATTGCCCTGGAGATGGGCAAAGTTGCTACCATAGGCCTGGCTCCGGCGGTATTCGGGCCCTGGATGAACATATCAGGTTCTTCATTGGCCACCTGGTGGGGTGAACGGCCACCGGAAGATGAACAGGAAGTATCCGTTGTAGTTGAACATGAATCTTAGGAATAAACACAAATGATAAATTCAAATAAGTTATTAATAGTAATTCTGACCCTGGTATTAACAATACCCGTTTATGGTCAAACCATAACCAGGGACCTGATGGTGTTCTACACTTCTCAATGGGAGGGGGAACGATTTCCTGATGGCCGGCCAAAAGTGCCAGATGAAATTTTGACAAGAATGGAAAAGGTCTCTATTGAAGAAGCCTGGGGGGTGTTACGCGGTGAAGGTTATCACAATCAGTTTGAGGGTGGATGGAAAATACTTTATGCAGATAAAGCTATTGTGGGTAGGGCGTTAACGGCTTTATATATGCCAAACAGACCGGACGTCAGCGATGCTATCATAGCAAAAGGAAAGAACGATGGACGGATAGGTAGTCCCAATAGCTGGCCAATAGATATGTTGTCCACCGGGGATGTTTATGTGGCGGACGCATTTGGCAAGATCGTGGATGGAACTATGATTGGAGATAACTTGGGTAATGCAATTTTTGCCAAGTCTGGTAACGGCGTAGTATTCAATTCCAGTTCACGGGACATGGATGGGTTATTGAAAATAGATGGGTTTAACGCCTTTGTTCGAGATTGGCACCCTTCATATCTGAAAGAAGTAATGCTTTTGGGATTGAATGTGCCCATCCGTATGGGGGCTGCTACAGTCCTTCCCGGTGACATAGTGTTGGCCAAAGGCGAGGGAGTTATCTTCATTCCGGCACATTTGGCAGCCAAAGTAGTAGAAACCGCTGAACTGGTAATGCTACGAGACCAATTTGGTATCCAACGATTGAAGGAAGGCAAATACTCACCGGGCGAGATTGATTCCCGATGGAGTGATGAGATCGAAAAGGATTTTTCTCAGTGGTTAAGTGACCATCAGGATGACCTACCGGTTCCTAAAGAACAAATCCAGGAATTATTGAAAAACAGAACCTGGTAATTATATATGAAGTAAAACTTTATTAGCATGAAAAAAAATAGCAGAAGAAAAATGGTAAAAGCAATGGTTGCCGGGGCGGCAGCTATGGGGACTGGGGTAGTGGCCAAGGCCGCAGTATCAACCTCATCCAATAGTAAAAAAGTAGTTGGCGAGGTAATTACCTTCCAGCAGAAACCTTTATTTTCAAGTGCGGTAGCACATGGAAATACTTTGTACATTGCGGGTAAAGGCGCTCACTTCGATGGTGATATTACTGCACACACCAAGCATGTATTAGATGAATTGGAAAAAGCATTGGTTAAAAACGGTTCTTCCATGGACAAGGTATTAAAAGTGAATGTTTATTTGCATGATTTAGTGGATTACAAGGCTATGAATGAGGCCTATCGGGGACGTTTTGGTGATAACCCTCCGGTTAGAACCACTGTAGCTACCTACGGTGGTGTTCCAGGCGACAGCTTGGTGGAAATTGACTGCATTGCAGCTCTAGATTGATTTAAGTGCTATTGATATGATTAGTAGAAGAAAATTGTTGAAAAGTTTATCCGGACTACCATTGGTAGGTGGATTATTTGGGACCGGATTTATTGTATCCGGTAGTGCTCCTGCAGCTATTATGCGCAGGGATTACTTTAAGGAATTGGGAGTTCGGACCTTTATAAATGCCGCTGGTACCTATACGGCCATGACGGGATGTCTGATGCCTTCTGAGGTAACCGATGCCATTAAATATGCTACCGGTGACTATGTAAACCTTGATGACTTACAGGATAAAGTAGGCGAACGCATTGCAGAACTCCTACACTGCGAATATGCTACGGTAACCGCAGGGTGTTTCTCGGCAATTACATTTGCTACGGCTGGGGTTATTTCTGGAATGGACAATGATAAGGTTATACAAATGCCTGATCTTACCGGTCTTAAGAGTGAAGTGATAGTACAAAAATCACATGAGATTGGTTATCTACATGCAGTTAGGAATACAGGGGCAGAACTCGTTTTCGTCGAAACACGCAAAGAGTTGGATGAGGCAATAAGTGATAAAACTGCCATGTTGTGGTTCTTAAACAACTCTAATTCCAAAGGTGAAATCCAGCATGAAGAGTGGATTGAAGTAGGGAAGAAACATGGTATTCCAACATTCAATGATTGCGCAGCGGATGTACCACCGGTGGAGAACCTCTGGAAGTATACAAAAATGGGTTATGACCTGGTAGGGTTTTCAGGAGGCAAAGGTCTTAGGGGACCACAGAGTGCTGGCTTGTTACTAGGTCGTAAAGATCTGATTCAAGCCGCCCGGTTGCATGCACCTCCCAGGGGTAACACCATCGGAAGGGGCATGAAGGTCAACAAGGAAGAGATTCTGGGAATGTTGGTGGCGCTGGAATTATTCCTTTCCAAAGACCATAAAAAAGAGTGGGCCTTATGGGAAAGTCAGATCCAAATAATCCATGATGCAGCGGCATCTGTCGAAGGAGTAACACCGGAAATACACGTTCCGGAAGTTGCCAACCATGTTCCCTCATTGAAAGTTACCTGGGACCAGAAAAAGGTCAAGATTACCGGGGATGAAGCTCGAGCCAAACTTCGCGAAGGACATCCCTCCATCCAAACAGTAGGAGACAAGGAAAGTCTTGGGATAACCACTTGGATGATGCAGCCAGGACAGGAGCGGATTGTGGCCAGCAGGGTTCGGGAAATTCTGGCGGAAGCAGCCTCTTAGTTATTAGTTATGAATTATAAGGTATAAGTGATAAGTGTCACAGTTCACTTTTTAACCAAACTCATCACCCATAACTTATAATTTATAACTAACTAAAGTTCCCGAAGGGAGATGTTTCTCCACCTCACCTTAATTCCTCCTCCACTATGGATCTGTAAGACGATTTGTCCTTCAGCCTGGCCGATCAGATCATCGTCAAGCTCGATCATCATTTGCCCGTTGAGCCAGGTGGTCACTTTGCTGCCAATAACCTGAATGCGCATGGTGTTCCATTCTCCCATTTTCAAGGCCTTGTCTTTTTCCGGATCAGGCTTGATTAACCATTGTCGGCCATATGATTCGTAGATTCCTCCGGTATCATGGCCTGGAGGCGCTACTTCAGTTTGCCAGCCTGATATTTTAGTTCCTTCCAGGGACGAGCGAAAGAATACCCCGCTGTTTCCATCGGCTTCTTGTTTGAATTCCAGGGTCAGATCGATGTCCTTATATGATTTATCGGTAGCCAGGTAACCGTATTCCGCATCAGGTCCGCTTTCACAAATCAGGTTACCATCTTCGACGTACCATTTCTCGGTGCCGTGGATGGTCCAACCAGTGAGGTCCTTGCCATTGAATAAGCTGATGCCATTTTGGATTTCTCTGATCTTAATGTTCCTGAACTTTACTTCATGGTCGTGGTCCTGAAGGCCTATGTGACCGCGGGATGCCTGCCCATAATCCGAGTATTCGTTGAATTTGCTGTTGGCCACCAGTGCTTTCCATTCTTCTGAATTTATTTGATATTCAATGGTCTTGTTCCCATTTAACCAGTGTTCAACATGTCCGTTATTCACTACAATCCTGGCCGTATTCCATTCGCCCACAGGCTTGGTATAGTCTTCAGCAGCGGACTGCAGGTCGTAATTGTCTCCTGTAAGATGCGTTCTCAAGTCGAAATTGTCATCTGCACTATTCAGAGCTGTTTGGTTGTCCAGGATTTGGAATTCAGGGGCGGTGTGCCACATTGGTTCTCCCTCTTTTTCCAACCCCAGATATAATATGCCGCTATTGGCGGTATCCGAAACCATAAATTCCAGTGAAAGTTCGAAATTCCTATACATCTTGCGGGTGATTATAGTGCCACCACCAGCTCCCTCTTGCATAGATTTCTCCACAATAAGATTTCCATCTTCCACTTTCCATCCTTGCTGAGGAAAGGATTCTTTTTGGTATCCTCTCCAAAGCTCAGAGGAGGTTCCATCAAATAATAGTTCCCATCCTGCTTCAACCTCTGCAGGGGAAAGGGTATTGACTTGTGGTGCCGATTCTGCCGCAGCTGAGCCGGTTTCATTGGCGCCCGACTGTGCACAGCCCGATAAAATGTAAAGTGAAATAATAATTGGATGATACTTTTTCATGGATAGTTTATTTTGTTTCATATTCTATGATGCGGGTTTGACCAAAACTAACAAATCCCATATCGTTAATCTATTAATCTATTATTCTATTGATCGATTTGTTCCCTTGTTCTACTGTTCTACTGTTCTACTGTTCGCTGTTCTACCTGCTCTCCCGCTCTTCCAGCTTTCCTGCTTCCCTCCGGTTAGCACCTGGCCGATTTGTAAGACCGTCACCAAGGTCTTCTCGCGCTTCCGCGGCAATACTAAGTATTTTTTCTTTTACTTCAGGATACAATGCCTGAACATCATAAGATTCTCCAGGATCACGGCGCAGGTCATACAGCGCCATTGACACAGTGTCGCGACTATAAGGGCCTGGCCAGCCATCGTTGCCAGGAAGTACATTCTTGTATGACCTTGCTATGTGTGGGAAAACCAACTTCCAGTGTTGGTAGCGGATTGCCTCAAGATCGTTTCTGCGATAATAATAGTAAAATACCTCCCTGGGGGTCGCCGTTTGATCACCCTGCAATAGCGGTAAAATACTGACTCCATCAATTTTATGAAATGGCAGTTCCGCCTGAGTAATTTCTGCCAATGTAGGTACCAGGTCCAGAGTACTGGCAAGTTTGTTGGAGACCACACCGGCAGGAATGGTTCCCGGCCACTGCATAATGCAGGGTATACGTTGTCCACCTTCAAAGCTGGTACCTTTTCCTTCTCTTAACCCGCCTGTCGATCCGGCGTGGTTCCCGAAGTTTAGCCAGGGCCCGTTATCGGATATAAATACCACCAATGTGTTCTCAATCAGGTCTAGCTCCTCAAGGGTTTCCAGTACCTGACCTACGGACCAGTCTATTTCCATCATAACATCTCCATATAGCCCCTGGGTACTTTTTCCTCTAAATTTTTCCGAAACGCCTAATGGTATATGGACCATGGAATGTGGCAGATACAGGAAGAATGGTTTTGATTGGTTTCTGCGAATGAAATCTACCGCTTTCTCTGTATAACGGGTGGTCAATTGGTCCTGTTGGGCCAGTGTAGTAATGTATTCCAATCTTTCATTTCCCTCTACCAGCGGTAGCGGCGGGTAACGGAATTTATGATGAGTAGAATCAGTGACCGGAGACCCATCAAATTCTACCGGCCACATGTCGTTTGAATAAGGTATTCCGAAATACTCATCAAAACCATGTTGTAAAGGTAGAAACTGAAGATGATGGCCCAGGTGCCATTTCCCAAAGATGCCGGTAGCGTATCCCACAGATTTCAACATTTCAGCCATGGTGAGCTCATCATCAGCAAGCCCGTGCGTGGCCCAGGGATTAAGCGCACCGGAGATACCGATTCGGTTAGGGTAACAACCGGTCAACAGTGCGGCCCTGGAAGCACTGCATACTGCCTGGGCTGAATAAAAGTGAGTAAATCGCATGCCGTCGCTGGCCATTTTATCCAAGTGAGGGGTGATGAAACCGGTAGCCCCATAGCTTCCCAGGTCACCGTAGCCCTGATCATCAGTAAATATGATCACAACATTGGGCTGATCAGCCCGCACATCTTTTTGATCTTGACAGGCTGTCAAACAAAACAAAAAAAGTAAAATGATGAAGGATGGCTTTAGTTTCATAATAGCCATATACAAGTAATACCGATTATACACTGTTTCATTGGGAATCTACAATTTTATTTCAACCATACCCCGGTCATCAATGCTGCTGGTGGCGGATACCGGATATTCTTGAGTTACATTATTTAAAGTTGCCCTGATAACATATTTTCCCGTGCGTAGGACTTTTAATTCAGTGGAGTGCTTAAAAATCCGGATTGACCATACAATTTCTCCCTGGGGTGTTAGCGCCTGAACCAAAGGTTCTCCACTTCCCCGGTATTCGATCAGTGGCAGGTAGGCACCTTGTGGCGGATTAAAATTGTCCTTTTGATTAATGGTAATTGGCCATCCTTGGTATTGTTGATCATGCTCCGGATCGGCATCACGTGGCCAGTTTTCAATGGTAATCCGACGTTCCTGCCTTTCAAAACGTACAATTCCGTATCCTGTAGCCCGATCATACAATTTCGCAGGTTTTCGCCCGGTAAAAACAGGGTTCGATACCGCCAATACCGTGATGAGGTTTCCAAATCCATCTCTAAAGTTTCCCGTATAAGACCTGGTTTTCGGGTTAATTGGTGGATACCATCGCCTTGGAAATACATTTGACACCGAAGGCACACACAAAGCATATCCACCATCGCCATATTGGTCTATGCCATACTGAATAGTACTTCCCAGATGTTGGTCTCCCGCGATATGGAAGGCAAATGCTTTGCGTATTATTTTGACCGCCTCATCTCTACCCGTTTGGGGCCATCCATTTGAATCCATATCAGTGACCTGTATATCGTCAGCAGCGTATTCACCTTCCTTCATAATCCGGAGTTTTGGCACGATTCGATCGTGCATGGCATTTTCCCTTGGTAAAGTAGCAACATTTGCAAAGATTGTTTGTGATAGTACCACCTTCATCCAGGTGTCCTGCCCCCAATTTTCTGTCCACCAATTCAAAAAGTCATGCTGACGTTCTCCTAACAATTTTGCCTGTGGGTGATCCGCTTGGGTGGCAGGGTCAAAAGAGGGGTTTTGAACCCATCCGTTATCAATTTCAGCTTCAGGTAACAGGTTCTTGGGGGCTGATTTAAATTTTCTGTCTTCAATAATACCAAAGCTCAATCCTGCATATTCCAGATTTGTATAGTATACGCCAATATCCTGTTTTACAGGAGTAGGATCATACGGGTCAGGTAAATGACTGGTTTGAGTTTTTTGAACCATATTTACCCATTGGGGATACATTTTATACCCACCCGAGTCTTGCTGGTCTTGCCCAGTGCCGGTAGTATCCGTTGCTTTTCCTGCTTCACCCCAAATGTTACCATGATATACATCGTGATCATCCGGAATGGCCACCGAAGGAACGCTGCGTAAAAGTTCCCGGTAGGTCCAGCCAAACATGTACCACTTTCTCAGGTAGTCCAAAGTTGCCTTTTTCAGCGGGCTCCTCTGTGCACCGTATCCGCCAACCCCTTCATAGATCTGGTCCCCTGAGAAAAATAAGAAGTCAGGCTGTTGCCGGGTCACACTGTGTACCAGGTCACTGTTGGGAAAGCCCAGATCATTATTACCGGTAAAGGCAGCCACTACCACTGATTGCTTATCATCGGGCTCTTTTGGTATCACCCCTTCAAAATAATGATCAGCAAGGTGATCTCCCGATGTAGTCATCATATAATGAATCCGATAGGGTGTGTCCGCGGTGCGGTTGGTCAGATCTTGTTGAAAGGTGGCTGTTCGGGAAAGAGGATCAATAGATGCCTCACCGACATTGCTCCATTGTTCCAGATCATCTTTCATTTGGAGAATGATCTCCTTCGGGTCATTTTCTCCTATTGGGGGCATTTGGACAGTTAGTTTTAGATTCTTGTTACTTACAGTAAATTGAGTAAACAATATCGGCCCATAGCTCCTTTCTGGATGATGTACTACTTTTGATCCGCTCACTTTCCAATTGGCAAACCAAAATCTAAAATTTCCAGTTCTGTCAGTATTGGCTTCAGTCCCCCAGTCGGGATATTCAATATACTTTCTGTGATCATTTACCTCAAGCGGAGCGGTAGCGCTACAAACCAGTGCCAAACCCCCTTCCAGCCAATGAGTGGCTACCTGATTACGGCTATAATCTGCCAGTAGTTGGTCGTTTTGATTCAGTACTTCAAGATCCACAGTGTACAAACCTTCGCCGTCAGGCTGAGCGGATATAACCAATGTCAGGGCTGAATCATAGAGGTTAATTTCAGGTGCGTTTGGATCTGCAAATCCAATAAAGAGTTTACCTTTTGAGGTAATCCCTACGGGCATGCCTTCCCCTCTGACCGCGCTGTCCCGGTAGTCGTCAAACTCACCCTTCACACCTAGCTTGAAACCCACCCATCCGTTGGAAAGATCTGTTTCCAGGGAACCGATAGTTACTTTCATGCTGAATTTCCCAGCTTTTGAATCAAGATCATGGGTTAACAAGAATAGATTGCGATCTCCTCCGCTGGTAACGCATTCAACCCGCCCCTTATTCAATTCCCAGTCCTGCATAGGGTTTGCCCAATATTCCGGCCCTATCCATACCCTGTTAGAGTTTGGCCACTCGCTTTGAAAAACTTCCGAATGATTGGGAGTACTGCATTGTGTTAGAATAGATATAGCTGACAGGAAAAGCAGGGGCCTTAATGTAATCATTACTTATGGTCTAATAAAAAATTAAGCTTGGCCAATTTCCAACGAAATAAAAACCAAGGCATGTTTTTTAGCTGAACGACAGTATTTATCTGCTGAACGGATATTTTAGGTGAAATTATGTAATTAAGCTTTGCAAAATGACGGTTTGGATAATATTTTTGCCCATAAGGTAAACAGGACTATTTTTAAGGATCCAAAGAAGAGTAAAAATCAAGAATATGGAAAAGATTTTAGTGAATAAAGATAATCCGGTACGCAGCCTTGAACATAAGGAAATCGGCAGCGAAGAATCGACCCGTTTTGAAAAAATACATACAGAAATATTTGATACCTCTACAGAAGCCTCAAAAACAATTGCAGCGGAAATAGCTGAGCTGATCCAGGAAAAAGAAGCTAAAGGTGAAAAATGCATACTTGGGTTGGCAACAGGCTCTTCCCCTTTGGGGGTATACAAGGAACTGGTTAGACTTCATAAAGAAGAAGGCCTGAGCTTTAAGAATGTCATCACCTTTAATCTTGATGAATACTATCCTATGGAACCAAAGGCATTGCAAAGCTATGTACGTTTTATGGATGAGAATCTGTTCAATCATATTGATATCAACAAGGGGAATATAAATATCCCCGATGGCACCTTGGATCAGGATCAGGTGGCGGCTTTCTGTGCCAGTTACGAGCAAAAGATTGATTTTTATGGTGGCTTGGATCTTCAAATCCTGGGAATTGGAAGGACGGGTCATATTGGCTTTAACGAACCGGGGTCACATTATAATTCACCCACCCGGATGGTGACACTTGATTATCTCACCAAAACCGATGCAGCCAGTGATTTCTTTGGAATGGATAACGTTCCCAGGAGGGCCATCACTATGGGAGTTGGTACTATTTCTAAAGCCAAAAGGATTATCCTCATGGCGTGGGGTGAAGGAAAATCATCAATAATACAAGAAACCGTTGCTGGGCAGGTAAGCGATGCCGTACCTGCTACTTACCTGCAGAAACATGCTAAAACCACTATTGTACTGGACAATGCAGCTGCGGCCGAACTGGTCAGGATAAAAACGCCGTGGCTGGTAGGTTCTTGCACCTGGGATGATAATTTGTCCAAAAAAGCGGTAATCTGGCTTAGTCAAAAATTACAAAAGCCCATCCTGAAATTAACCGACAGGGACTACATGGATAGCGGAATGAGCGATTTAATAGCTGAACATGGCCCGGCATATAACATCAATATTCGTATGTTCAACGTCCTGCAACACACCATTACCGGTTGGCCGGGAGGTAAACCAGGAGCGGACGATACCAATAGACCAGAACGAGCGGAGCCTGCTCATAAAAGGGTTGTTATCTTTAGTCCTCACCCTGATGATGATGTTATTTCCATGGGAGGAACATTTATTCGATTGGTAGATCAGGGACACGATGTTCACATTGCTTACCAAACCTCTGGGAATATTGCAGTGTTTGATGAAGATGTGGTACGATTCGCTGACTTTTTCAAAGATTTCAATTCTGTGTACAGCGCCGGCAACCGGGACAGCAAGCGATTTTATGAAGAAGTTGTCAGCAATGTAAATAACAAACAACCAGGTGATGTTGATACAACGGTAGTTCAAAAGATCAAAGGACTTATACGCAGAGGAGAAGCGAAAGCGGCTTGTCGCTACGTTGGAATCACCGATGACAAAGTCCATTTTATGGATATGCCTTTTTACGAAACAGGTTTGATTCAAAAGCAGCCCATAGGTGAGGAAGATGTTCAGATTGTGATGGGGCTGCTTCAGGAAATTAAACCTCATCAAATATATGCTGCTGGTGACTTATCAGATCCACATGGTACCCACAGGGTATGTTTGGATGCTATCTTCCAGGCAGTCCACCGGTTGAAAGACGAGCGATGGATTGAGGACTGTTATGTATGGTTGTACCGCGGAGCCTGGCAGGAATGGGGAATTGAGGAAATTGAAATGGCCGTTCCGCTAAGTCCCGGTGAGCTCATGCGCAAGCGAAAAGCAATTTTCAAGCATCAATCGCAAAAAGATTCCGCGGTGTTCCCCGGAACTGATATACGGGAATTCTGGCAACGGGCTGAAGACCGGAACCGGAATTCCGCCGCAATCTATGATAAGTTGGGACTGGCAGAGTATGAAGCTATAGAAGCCTTTAAAAGGTGGCACTTTTAAGCAGTTATAAGGTATAAGTTATAATTCCTGCCTCCCGGCAGGCGAGGCATCACTAACTAACTAACCACTAGTTTTTAAAAGGTGCTCCTTAACCTGCTTCCTAAAGTTCCGGCCTATAGGAATTAGTTTGCTGGCGATTTCCACACAATTGCCTTCAATGGACTTTACTTTATCCACGGAGATAGTATAGGACTTATGGATTCTGATGAAACTCTCAGAAGGTAGGATCTTTGCCATGCCGTTGAGGTTCTGATGGGTGACCAGGTCTTCGTATACGGTACGAATCCTTACATAATCCTTCAGGCTTTCAATATAAAGAATCTCATCCAGGTATACTTTTACCATTTTTTTATCAACTTTTAGAAATATAAACGACTTGGACCCTTCTGGTGAAGTGACCAGCGGCTGATTGATGGCATGTTTTCCCCTAATGGCTGTATTCGCTTTGTCCATAGCTTTGAGAAACCTTTGGAAGGAGATTGGTTTTACCAGGTAATCCAGCACATTCAATTCAAATCCTTCCACCGCGTAATCTCTATAGGCACTGGTAATGATCACCAAAGGCGGTTCTTTTAGACTTTTCAAAAAGTCCAACCCATTTAAGGTGGGCAGGTTTATATCCAGAAATAAAAGATCCACAGGGTTTTCGGAAATATAAGCAAAAGCGTCCATGGCATTTTCACAGGAGCTAACCACTTCAGTATTTTGAAATTGTTCAAGAAACTTCTTAATTACGTTTATTGCCAGAGGTTCGTCATCAACTATTTGACAATGTATTTTCATAGGTTGGGATCTTAAGCTTAACAGTATATTTGTCAGGGTCGTCCCTGATGTCCAGTTGGTAGTTCTTTCCATAGATCAATTCCAGACGTCTCTTGATATTCTCGACACCCACTCCATTATGACCAATGTGGTGATATGTATTAGCTGCAGACGCCTGAAGTTTTTCATATTTTCGGTTTTGCACCGTAAAAGTCACATCACCATGACTCACATCAAGTCCGATGTCGATCTTGATTTCCTTAATTCCATTCCCGACTCCATGCTTAAAACTGTTCTCAATAAAGGGCAGCAATAGTAATGGAGCTACTTGCTGATCATTAATGTGTCCCTTGACTTCAAATTTAGTTTTCAGTTTGTTTCCAAAACGGAGCTTTTCCAGGTCAATATAGTTTTGTATGTAACCGATTTCTCTGGATAGGAGTACTTTTTTTTGTTTTCCATCATAGATCACATAGCTCATCAGCTCCGAAAGCTTTAAAACAGTTTCCGGAGCCAGGTCGGATTTGTCGAGGGTAAGAGAGTATAAATTGTTCAGTGTGTTAAAGAAGAAGTGTGGCTGCACCTGTGACCCAAGAAAGTCCAATTCCGTTTCGAAATTACTTTTTTCCAACGCCCGCATGCGCTTCTGGTTTTTGCCCCAGTCAAGCAACAATTTCAATGCAGTAATAAATCCCTGTACATAAACTTCTCCGATCACCATTTCCAACACATATTGATAAGTAATGTAGGGTGGCGCTGAAGGAAATACTCCAACAATCGATTCTACAAGCAATCTGCTCAACACCACTAATGCTACACCGATTAGTATTAATGAAATGTATTGAAAGTACTTCTTGGGCAGGAAATTGGGAATCAGGTAATAAATGTTGCAATAGGCAAAGGCAGCATGCAGTGGAAACTCAATCAGACTGTGCTTGAATGCATATAGGTAGTCATTATTGTAACCTCCCCACCGTATTACATTAAATATAAAGTAGATGGTCCAAAATAGGCTGTGATATACCACAGGCTGCTTCAAATAACCAAGGATCTGACTGCGAAAACCTCCGGTTTCAATCGGCAGATTATTGGATAAAATTGATTTTGAAGCAGTCATTGTTCCTTGCAAGTTAGTAATTGCTTGAATAAATGCTCCAATATTTATCTAAACTGCGTTATTCTAATGCTAAACTGGCCAAAATTATAGTCAGACTGTTAATTGGTTGAAAAGCTATTCTTTTGGGCTACTTAGATAATTTATTTTAATAGATCAAGTATTGATATTAATTAGTGGGTGCAAAATGCACGGTTGTTGACTTTTGACACTTCTTAAAATTGTTATATGACCTATAACATTTGACCTATATAAAAGCTTCATTGCTTGTTAGTCGGTTAAATCTTACTTAATTTTGAATAATAATTATTTATTAAACTAAACTGTTAATGTATGAGAAAGCTACTACTACTTAGTTTGTCTTTCGCCCTCACTACCGTTATATGGGCACAAGACCGAATTGTCACAGGTACCATACTCTCTGTTGAAGAGGGTACAGGATTACCTGGTGTTAACGTGCTTATCCAGGGTACCACTACAGGTACTACCACGGATTTGGACGGAAATTATTCATTGAACGTTCCATCTGAGGGAGCGAATCTTGTATTCTCTTTTGTAGGATATCGCAGTCAGGTGATCGTAGTTGGTAATCGATCGATTATTGACATTCAGTTGGAAGAAGACATTTCAGCCCTGGAAGAGGTGATAGTAACCGCTTTTGGGTTGGAAAGAGAAAAGAAGTCGGTTACTTATGCCGCGCAAAATGTATCGGCAGAGAATCTTACAGAAGCTCGGCCAATAGCCGTAGCCGAAGGTCTTTCCGGAAAAGTTGCCGGTTTGTCGGTAACCAGAGTCGGTGGTAGCCCTGGAAGCGATCCCAAGGTTATTCTTAGGGGAAACCGCTCTATTTCCGGAAGCAGCCAACCGATTTATGTGGTTGATGGTGTTACATTAGGTGGCAACATTAACAATATTAGCCCGGATGATATAGAATCAATTACCGTGCTTAAGGGAGCGAACGCCGCTGCTCTTTATGGTAGCCGGGCCAACAACGGGGCAATCGTGATCACTACTAAAAGTGGAAAAGGGAAGGGGCGAGGATTTAGTGTAGATTTCAATTTATCCTCTATGGCTTCAACACCAAACTATCTTATTGATTGGCAAAATGAATATGGACAGGGAACCGGAGGAGTATATAGCGAAAGGGCCAACAAGTCATGGGGACCCAGGATGGATGGCAGTCAGGTAACACACTGGTCTAACGATCCCGCCTGGCCTACGCCTACCACCAGCTATAGTCCTCAACCCGATAATAAGGGTTCGGATTTTTTTCGAACCGGTCATAACACGGCAGCTAACATCGGGATTTCATCTCAGGGAGAACATACCAACTCCTATGTTTCCTATACCTTTACTGATGCTGCGGGCATTATTCCTAAACACGAATTGCAACAGCATAATGTAAATGTCAGGTTAAGCTCTACCTTCTTCGATAAATTGACCATAGATACCAAGGTCAATGTGATAAGGGTGAATACTGATAACCGGCCGATCAACGGCGAAAGCTATGAGAACCCGGTGCGGGCCCTCTATAAAGTGCCTGCTAATATCAAAAGTGCTGATGCCCAGATATATGAGTTTACCAACCCGGAAGGATTGAATAAGCAGCACTTTTGGTTACCGTTCATTAATGCGCCAAGCAACCCTTATTGGGCAGCTAACAATGTGAATAGTAAGAGGATGGAAGACCGTATAATAGCCATGATGTCCATTGGTTATGATATTACCGAGAACCTGAATTTCAGGGTACGTTCGTCAATTGATCGTTTTAATATGACCAATGAGATCAGGTATAATAATGATTTTTATATTGTTGCTGACAATGGAAGTTATCGTAAATCAGATGAAAGGGGACATGAGTGGAACACCGATGCTTTCCTTAATTATAAAAATGATTTCTTCGGAGGAGACTGGTCACTGAATGCTACCATAGGAGCTAATATTCGAAGATCAGAATTTGCCAGAACCAACGTAGGTCTCGGTAGGGACAGCCCACTGAACGTACCCAATTTGTTCGCCATTTCCAATTTTGCTACAATAACTGCTAACGAAGAATTTAATTCAAAGGAAGTACAATCACTATTTGGCTTTGCCACCATTGGTTGGAAAAACGCTATTTTCCTGGATATTACTGGCAGGAATGATTGGAGCTCGACCCTTAAATCAGACAATTGGTCGTTTTTCTATCCGTCAATAGGTCTAACTGCGGTAGTCAGTGACCTGGTGACCTTACCTGACTGGTGGACCTTTGCAAAAGCAAGAGTATCTTATGCAGAAGTGGGCAACGATACCGACCCTTATCTGGTATCACGTGCCGCAAATGTTACCGGCGGCGGCAACGGAGGTTTTTTGGCATTGTCTACCACCATACCTGCAGAATCACTCTTACCGGAGAAGACTACCTCCACCGAAATAGGTTTTGACCTTCGATTTTTTAATAATCGAGTAGGCTTAGATTTCACCTGGTATAAGTCCAACAGTACGGACCAATTGTTTGCGCAATCTATTCCGACGCCTTCAGGTGCCGAATTTGTCTTTATAAATGGTGCGGATATCCAAAATGACGGTATTGAGCTGACCTTGAGCGCTACGCCTGTTCAGTCTGGTGATTTCACCTGGGACCTTTTCTTTAACTATGGTGCCAACAACAGTGAAGTGGTTAGGCTGGCTGCAGGTTTGGACCAATTGAATATTGGGGGCGCTAGTTTTTTGAGGCAATTCAGATTAATTGCAGGTGAACCTTGGGGTGATGTGTATTCCCGAGGATTTGCCCGTGATGATGCAGGAAATGTTATTGTGGAAGCCGACGGTACGCCCAGAACGACTCCTGGATTGGATGCTCAAGTTACCAATTTCAACCCTGATTGGTTGGGTGGAATTGGAAACACCCTTACCTGGAAAAATTTAAGTTTGAGTTTCCTGATCGATATACGTCAGGGTGGCACTATTGTGTCCAACACCAACGCCATTATGTTTGCAGACGGTGTTACCGCGGAGACGCTTAATGGACGAGATGGCAGCCTGGTATTTGGCCAAAATTTCTTCGCCAACGAAACAGCAATTCAGGATGATGGTTCTCCAAATACAGTGGCTACCACCGCTGAAGCTATGTGGAATAAGTTAGGCGGCAGAAATGCCCCTGTAGGTGAAGCGTTTATATATGATGCGTCTAACACCAGATTGAGGGAACTGGTAATCGGTTATAGCTTGCCCTCTTCAACGCTGGCCAACACGCCTTTTACTCATATCAAGATTTCATTAATTGGAAGAAACTTATTCTTCATAAGTAATGCCTCTGGCACTTTGGATTCTGAGTTAATAGTTAACGATGCAACCAATGCCGATGGATGGGAAGTTTTTGGTCTTCCTCCGGTTAGGGAGTTTGGTGTAAACTTGAAGTTTGGATTTTAGGTAAACTTTATGGACAATAGTAAGATTTTATAAATAATGGTAAAGTCTGAAGAATATATATAGTTATTTTAGTGTAACTGAAAAGATAAAAAAATGAATAAAATTAAAAATTTAATAATCTCAGCGTTAGTGCTCACTATTGGAGTAGGCATTAATAGCTGTACGGATGATTTTGAAGAGATCAATACTGATCCATTGGCGTTGACCGCTGACAAAGTTGATGCATCGTTGATTGGGCTGGCGTTTGCCCAAACCCAATATAATACCGTGAATGGTCTTCACTGGAGATTTCAGATTTCCCAGAATTTATTCTCGGATCTGTACGCGCAATACTTTGCCACTACTCAATCGAACTTTGACTCTGACAGATATCTTCAGGTGGGTCGATGGAGCGACCTTTGCTGGACCTCCTTTTATGGACAAGCCGCCCCAAATATTAAATTTGTGGAGGACTTTACCATGTCAGAGGGTAATGAGGATCCTGTAGGAAATGCAGCGGCTAAGATTTGGCGGGTTTATGGGTATCACAGGATCACTGATTACTATGGACCTATACCTTATTTCTCATTTGGCAACGCTGAACTGGAAGTACCCTATGATTCTCAGGAGTCTATTTATAGAGACTTCTTTACCACCTTGGATCAGGCTATTGGCGTTCTTAAGGCAAATCCCGGGGGCAGCGCCTTTGGGTCCAATGACCAAATTTACGGAGGGGATGTTGCAAAATGGATCGTGTTTGCCAATACCCTAAAATTACGATTGGCTTTGAGAGTTAAATCCGTTGATGCTGGTTTGGCCAAATCAGCAGCTGAAGCTGCGGTAGCAGATGGCGTGATGGAGACCGGAGGTGACAGTGCATTTTTGCTGACTACCGACCAATCCCAAAACCCTATCAACACCATTACCAACTGGGGTGAATATCGTATGAGCTCTGATATGGAGAGTGTCCTAAAGGGATATGACGACCCGCGGACACCTATATACTTCAGCCCCGCTGCTAATGGGGACAGAGACGATGATGCTGATGATAGTCCCTATGAAGGGTTAAGGAATGGGCAGTCTAAAATTTTTATTACTGCGGACCAAAACTCTCCACACTCTGATTTGGGTGCAAACTTCCTTCCTGCCAATATCGGAGGTAACCCACCGGTGGTGGTGATCCGGGCAGCTGAAGCCTGGTTGCTAAGGGCTGAAGGAGCTATGGAAGGTTGGAATATGGGCACGGATGCAGAAACCGCATATAACAATGGAATTAATGAGTCTTTGGCAGAGTGGGGAGTTGATGATGCGAACTATGTCAACAGTGGTGCTGTACCTGCTTCTCCGGAAGACGGATTGGCTGCGGTTATTACGGTTCCGGTTAAATTTGATGCAGGTCGTGGTATGGAGCAGATCCTTACCCAGAAATGGCTGGCTTTATATCCTGATGGATGGGAAGCTTGGGCGGTAAAAAGAGTAACAGGCTATCCAGTAACCTATGATCGCCTGAATTCTGAGAACCCTAATGTTGCAGCCAATGAGACAATGCGTAAAATGCAATATGTTACCAGTGAATTTGATAACAACCGGGGCGCAGTTGATGCTGCCATTCAATTTCCTGAAAATGGTGGCCAGGACCACGGCAACGTGCGTGTTTGGTGGGATCCAAACTGATTAGGAATAGTATTTCTTTAAGATTAGAAAAGTGCCAACGTAAAACTTGGCACTTTTTCTTTTATCTTTACCGCCGTCAGCAAACCATTGCAAATGTTTCGAATACCATTCATGGCCCTTTTCTTGGCCTTTTTATTCCTTTCCTGTCAAGAAAATGAACCCGATACGCTGTTCACCTTACTGTCAGGCAGTAAAACCAATATCACTTTCAAAAATATCATTAAGGAATCAGAGGAATTCAATGTGTTAAAATATGGCTATCTCTACAACGGGGGAGGTGTTGCGGTTGGAGACATCAATAATGATGGACTTCCGGACATTTATTTTACAGGCAATCTGGTGGCCAGCCATTTGTACCTCAACAAGGGTAATTGGGAATTCGAAGAAATAGCGGAAAATGCAGGAGTTGCCGCTGCAGGTTTGTGGAATACCGGAGTGACCATGGCTGATGTTAATGGAGACGGTCATCTGGATATTTATGTTTGCCGATCTGCAGCAACTATTGCCATAAACCGCAGAAACCTCTTATTCATCAATAACGGGAATTTAACATTTACTGAGGCTGGATGGACTGCCGGCCTGGCTGATCCCGGATATTCGACCCAAGCGGCTTTTTTTGACTATGATCGGGATGGTGACCTGGATATGTACCTGCTTAATCACAGCATACAGGAATATGCAGGATTCAATACCCTAACTTCCAAATTGAAAGAACGACATAACCAGTACTATGGGGACAAACTTTTTCGTAATGACACCATATTCTTCATTGACCAAACCAGGGGCGCAGGTATTAAGACTAATGTTTTAGGCTTTGGCCTGGGTTTAGGTATTTCTGATGTTAATAATGATGGCTGGCTGGATGTATATGTCTCCAATGACTATAATGAGGAGGACTATCTTTATATCAACAATCAGGATGGTACATTTTCAGATCAGCTGGCAGAATACCTTGAACATGTGCCCCTGTCTTCAATGGGTTCGGATATTGCGGACTTTAACAACGACGGCTACTTTGACATCATGACGCTGGATATGTTGCCTGAGGGAAACTACCGGCAGAAAGTAATGTTTGGACCTGATAATTATGACAAATATCAAAGACTTATTTCTTCAGGGTTTTACCATCAATCCATGAGAAATATGCTTCAGCTCAATAACCAGGGACTTGGCTTTAGTGAAATTGGTCAAATGGCCGGAGTTGCTGCTACGGATTGGAGTTGGGCCTCATTATTTGCGGATTTTGATAATGACGGGCATAAAGACCTGTTCATTACCAATGGTTACCGGCGTGATTACACCAATATGGATTTCATGAGTTTCATGGTGAGCGAAACCCTAAGGCAAAATGCGGGAGGAGAAGCGCTTGCCACCATGGAAACCCTTGAAAAAATGCCTGCCATATTGTTGCCGAATTACATGTATCAAAACCAAGGAGACCTTACTTTTAAAAACAAAACTGCAGAGTGGGGCCTTGACCACGCATCTCTTTCCAACGGGGCAGCTTATGCAGATCTGGACAATGATGGCGACCTTGATCTGATAGTCAATAATATTAATGAGTCAGCCTTTATTTATCGCAACAACTCCAGACAACTAAACCAAAACAACTATCTGAAGGTAGTACTGAACGGAGCAGGAATGAACACCAAAGGTATAGGAGCCAAAGTGGTGCTATACTGTGGAAAAGACCAATATGCGCAAGAGGTCATGCCCACCAGAGGGTTTCAGTCCGCTGTCGACCATGTACTTTTATTTGGCCTTGGTACCCATGCTCAAATCGACCGAATAGAGATCTTGTGGCCTACCGGCCAAACACAAGAATTGCCTGCTCTGGATGTCAATCAAACCATCACCATTGATCAGAGGGAAGCAACAGGGATTGACTCTGTGGCTAGTATAGCCCATCGGCCAACAATGCTTACCCGGGTAAAAGTGGATATATTCACTCACCAGGAGAATTCTTACGCTGATTTTAAACGACAACAGTTGTTGCCACATAAACTGTCCACTATGGGTCCTCGCATCGCGGTGGCAGACATAAACGGTGATGGCAGGGAAGATATTTACATAGGATCGGGCAAAGGCGCTGCGGGCCAATTGCTGACGCAGAGTAGAGCGGGGGAATTCAAAAAAATATGGGAAACCGAAGAAGACTTCGAAGATATAGGAGTGCTTTTCTTTGACGCAGATCAAGATGGAGATCAGGACCTGTATGTGGTTAGTGGAGGCGCTGACTTCCAACCGAACGATCCGGAGCTACAAGATAGATTATATAGAAATCTGGGAAAGGGTAAATTTCAACGTGATGTGAGCGCCCTGCCCACTATGTACACTTCCGGATCTTCGGTGGCTGCTGCAGATTATGATGGAGACGGTGACCTGGATCTATTTGTTGGTGGAAGGCATGTGCCCGGTGCTTATCCAACCAGTCCGAGAAGCTACCAACAAGAAAATGACGGAAAAGGGAATTTTCAGGATGTTACAGAACAAGTCAACCCGGCACTGCTTTATCCCGGCATGGTTACAGATGTAATTTGGTCCGATTTCAATGGAGATGAGTTCCCGGATCTAATTCTTGTAGGCGAATGGATGCCTGTGAGAATATTCCAAAATACTGATGGCAAGCTTGAGGAGGTTACCGATGCTGCTGGCACCGATGCCTACACAGGGTGGTGGAACCGCATTGCGCAGGCAGACCTGGATGACGATGGAGACCTTGATTATGTGCTGGGAAACTTTGGGTGGAACTCTCAGATTAAGGCTTCACTGGAAGAGCCGGTTAGTTTATACAGTAAGGATTTTGATAACAATGGTCAATTGGATCCTATTCTCTGTTACTATCTGGATGGTGAAAGTTATCCGGCATTTTCCAAAGATGATATGGAAAATCAAATACCGTTGATCAAGAAAAAATATGTAAATTATTCGGATTATGCTGACAAAAAAATAACCGACATATTTAGCGCTGAAGAATTGGAGTCTGCCATGGTTTTGAAGGCCACCGAGTTTTCTACTGGTTACCTTGAAAACCTGGGGGATGGGAGCTTTAAGTTTCACAGCTTTCCTAAAGAAGCACAGCTTTCCCCCACCTATGGCCTTTTCATTGAGGATGTGGATGGAGATGGTATCAAGGATATTATTTTGGGAGGCAACTTCTTTGGTACTAGGGTTAAATTCGGCCGGTATGATGCCAATTTTGGCACCTTGTTAATAGGAAATGGGCATGGAGGTTTTGAGGCGGTACCAGGAATTAGCAGTGGCTTGCAGATAAAAGGCGAGGTTAGGGACATTGTGGCAATTAAAACCGGGAATGGAGAGCGAATGCTGCTGTGGGCGCGGAACAATGATGGGGTGGTGGTTTACAAAATGAATGAGTGAATGAGTGAATTAGTAAATAATTTAACCTATGAGATTATACATGTTCAGAGTCCTACTTTCCGTACTGTTTATCACAGTGCGCATCGGTTATGTTCAGGGTCAATCAGCCACCATCACTGAAGAGTCCCGTATGTTTTCCACTTATCCATTCAGTGATCCCAACCCTGTTCCAGTTTTAGCTGACAATTCTAAGATATACCCCTACCATAAGTTTGACGGATACAGTCATACTTCGCAACAGCAAGCATGGAAGGTAGTGACCCTGGAAAATGAATACATTCAGGTATTTGTATTGCCTGAAGTAGGAGGTAAGGTTTGGGGGGCCATTGACAAGACTACCGGTAAAGAGTTTATCTATCGCAACGAAGTAATGAAGTTCCGAAATATCTCCATGCGGGGACCATGGACCTCCGGAGGTATTGAGTTCAACTTCGGGATAATCGGGCATCATCCTTCTACTGCTACCCCGGTTGACTATGTGGTAAGAACCAATAATGACGGTAGTGTAAGCTGTATTGTTGGTAGTCTGGACCTGCCATCCAGGACCCATTGGCGGGTAAACATTACGCTCCCGGCGGACAAGTCTTATTTTGAGACCAAAGTTCTTTGGTACAATCCTACCCCTCATACCCAAAGCTATTATAACTGGATGACCGCAGCTGCTTTTGCTACTGATGATCTGGAATTAATTACACCGGGTAATCAGTATCTGACGCACCCCGGTGAGGCTAAACCATGGCCAATGGATAAACAGGGGCATAACCTGGCAAAATATGCTGAGAATAATTTTGGTGGTAGTAAATCTTATCATGTGGTAGGGGAGTATAATGATTTTTTTGGTGGATATTTTCACCATGATAAGTATGGATTTGGGCATTGGGCCACCTATGAGGAGATGCCCGGACAGAAGTTATGGTTGTGGGCCTTGTCGAGATCAGGAGGCATCTGGGAATATTTGTTGACTGATACTGATGGCCAATATATTGAGTTCCAGGCAGGAAGATTGTTAGATCAATATTCTCCCGGCCATCATCAAAACCCCGTAACCCAGGTTCCCTTTGGCTCCTACTATTCAGATTCCTGGACAGAGCTATGGTTTCCCTTTAACGAAATAGGCGGTCTGACTGAGGTGAGCCCGCAGGCGGCCATGCATGTTACCAGAAGTGGTGATACGGTGTCCATTGGCATCAATGCATTGGCCAATGCCAGCGGAAAACTGCTGGTGAAAACAAATGGAAGAGAAGTCCTAAGCAAGGGAATCTCATTGACCCCAACCGAAGTATTAATAGAATCAGTGTTTGTAGCTGAAGGCTCAGAATTTGAAGTACTGGTAAAAGAAATGGACATTCACTATAAAAGTGGATCTAAGGAAGATCAGTTGTTACGACCGTTCGAATACCCTGAATTCACTGAGGTCAGTACTTCAACAGAAGCCTATCGACAAGGACTGGAAGACCTTCAGTTCAGGGAATTTAACAAAGCACAGACGGCTTTCGAGAAATGTCTTGAGCAAGATCCCTCTCATGTGGAAGCAAGAGTGTCTTTGGCGGAGGTACTGTTCAGAAACGCAAAATATAGTGAAGCCCTTGATCAAGTAAACGTAGCCTTGAGCCTGGATACTTATCGACCGCATAGCAACTATGTTGCGGGCAATATTTACAGGGCCATTGGAAACTATGCCAATGCCATGGAATCATTCGGTTGGGCTGCACGCGCCATGGAATTTCGGTCTGCGGCATATACCCAAATGTCCGAACTGGCGCTCGGCAAAGGAAAATATTCAGAATCCAACCAATTAGCCATTAAGGCTTTAGACTACAACAAATATAATATTGCCGCTCTCCAAGTAATGGCAATTATTGCCAGAAAAACAGGAGAAAAAGATCAGGCTACAAAAGTCTTATCCAGATTGTTGGATATAGATCCCTTGAACCACCTGGCTCACTACGAACTTTCAAAATATCATGCGGACTATTCTCTCAGTGAACATTTTCGAAGTGAACTGGTGGATCAGACCTATCTGGAATTGGCAGTAGAGTACCAAAATAAAGGTCAGGAGGAGGAGGCAATAGAAATACTTTCAAAAATTGATGGCACGGTGGCCAGATTATGGTTAGCCTATTTGGAACAAGCAGATGGCCAACAATCAATAAGGCTGGTGGAAGAAGCCAAAAGGGCCCCTATTGAATTTGTATTTCCTTATCGCAGGGAGACTATTGCTGTTTTGGAATGGACTGTACAACAAGATCCCCACTGGAAGTTCAAATACTACCTTGGACTAATTTATTGGGGCAAGAATCGCTTGGTAGAAGCGGCAAAGTTAATGATGGACTGTGGTACAGACCCGGATGATGCCGTTTTCTATTTGACCAGGGCCAACCTGCTGAAAGAACATGGTGGTACTGATGTACTCCGGGACCTGGAGTGGGCTATGAGCCTGTCCCCTGAAAACTGGAGGGTATGGAGTGAATTGATAGCCAATTATAGCCAAAATGGAAATTATGAAAAGGAACTGAAACTGGCAGCGAAAGCTAGTAAGAAATGGCCTGAGAATTATAATCTTGGCCTTGCTTTTGCAAAGTCATTGTTAAATAACCGGAAATACAACCAGAGCATAAGCCAATTGAAAAAGGTCCATATACTACCCTTTGAAGGGGCAGGTGCAAGCCGGATAATTTACCAAAATGCCTACTTGGGAGAGGCATTGAATATGATGGATAAGAGAAATTATAGGAAGGCATTGTCTCTGTTAGAAGAGGCTAAACTTTGGCCCGAGCGTTTAGGCGTTGGAAAGCCTTACACCCCTGACAATCGACAGATCGATTATTTGCAGGCGGTATGTTACCAAAAGCTAAATGATAGTTATAACCAGGAGGTCCATCAAAAGGGATTAGAGGACTATGCAGTGGCTGGTAAAGACCCAATTGGTCAAGAATTACTAGAAAGGATGCTTAAATATAACAAATAAAAGGACCCTGCTATATGAACAAAACTTGGAAATCGGAGCATGAATTATTGGATATGATGAGGAAAGAACTGTTTTCAGCAGTCATTGGTGATGTTATGGATCAGTTGGGCCTGCAAAATCAATTTTTACCTCCCAACATACAACCTTTACGTGATGATATGGTGGTGGTGGGCCGTGCCATGCCGGTGTTAATACTGGATACTGATCATCCCGATGCGACGCCATGTGCTGATCAACCATACGGAAAGTTGTTTGAAGCGGTGGACAGTCTCAAACCCGGTGAGGTGTACATTTGCTCCGGGGCCTCCCCGAACTATGCTTTGTGGGGAGAGCTCCTGAGTACCAGGGCCATAAAGTTGGGCGCTGTAGGAGCGGTTGTTAACGGGTATTCAAGAGATACTCCGGGGATATTAGACCTTAATTTTCCAACTTTCTCCTATGGAAGGTATGCCCAGGACCAGGCATTAAGGGGGACAACAGTGGATTTTGGAAGTCCTATCAAAATAAACCAGGTAGAAGTGAACCCGGGCGACCTTATTTTTGGTGATCTCGATGGAATTTGTGTAATTCCTCAGGAAAAAGAAAATGAAATAATAGAGGAGGCCCTTGAAAAAGTCAGAGGCGAAAAATTGGTGCGGAAAGCCCTGGAAAATGGAATGAGCGCCTCGGAAGCTTTTAAAACTTACGGAATAATGTAGAGATGAATCTAGAAGATAAAAAAATTCTGGTTACCGGCGCCGGCGGCGTGGGCGTTGGTGGCGGGGTTTGCCAGGCACTGGCAAATTTTGGCGCCACCATAATTTTAAATGAAATTGATCTTGAAAGGGCAGAGGCAGCTGCGAAAAATTACCCTAATGCCATTCCCATTGCTGCGGATATTGGTAATCCTAAACAGGTATCTGATATGTTTGATTACATTTCTAACGAGATTGGAGTATTGGATGGGTTGGTAAACAATGCGGGAGTAGGTCTGAGCACGGTGGCCCATGAAGCCAGTGAAGAGGAATTTGATCGGTTGTACGATATTGATATTAAAGGTGTCTGGCAGGTGTCGAAGGCATTTGTGAACCAACTATTGGCTGCCGGTCACATCGGAAATATCGTAAATATTTCATCGGTAAATGCTCATTCTACTCTTTCGCGATATGCTATCTATGCCAGTGCAAAGTCAGCCGTGGAGGGACTGACCAGAGGAATGGCAGTGGAATTGGGCCCTCATAATATCCGGGTGAATGCCATAGGTCCGGGTTTGGTCCATGCCGAACAAAACTATGAGCTCATTAAATCCTGGTCGGACGATCCACATAAATGGGTTAGGGACATTGTGATGGGTGAACAGGTGTTGTTGCATCCAATAGAACCGGTGGATTGCGGGAATGCCGTGGCCTTTTTACTTTCGGACTTGAGCAGTGCCATTACAGGACAGGTTTTGTATGTTGATAAGGGAACTACCAGTTTGTTGTTCAATAGGTTTAGTATGGAGCAGAAGCTCGATTGACAATTAATAATTAGAGATCACAGATTTAGAATGAAAATTGCCCAAATAACTTGTTATGAAGTGATTGTACCGGCTAAACCCGGGACAGTGGCCAGCGAGAGTATCAATAAACCGCTTCACATGCTACCCGTGGGAGCCAAGGCCGGATGGAATGTACAATTTGATCAGCTTTCTAAGATCCTGCTGAAACTGGAATTGGATTCAGGAATAACCGGATGGGGAGAACTGTACCGCAGTCACAACTGGGGGTTGGTCCAGGAAATAATAAAGACATTGCTTGGTGCTGATTTAGAGGGAATGACCTTACAGAATTTACCCTTTACTTTTTGCAGGGAATACGATGGATTTGAATGTGCCATATGGGACGCCTATGCTAAGGCCCATAATCTCAGGGTTGTTGACTTGTTGGGAGGACCTGTTAGGAACAAAGTTAGGGTAGGTGCCTGGTCCAGTCACCGTCTGGTAGAAGATATATCAGATTTAGTGACAGATTTCCATCAGCAGGGTTACGATTGCATTAAGTTTAAAAGTGATCTGGACGATGATGTAGTCACCTGGTGCCAGATCATTGCCGAGTCCACTCCGGATATGAAAGTTATTATAGACCCCAACCAGCGCTGGGAGTATGCATTTGAGGTACGAAAACGATTGGACGGCTTGCAAGCGGTCGGAAATGTGTTGTGTTTGGAAGACCCTATACCTCGCTGGCAGTTATCAGACTATGCTGCTTTGCGACAATATAGTTCGGTTCCAATAGTAAGGCATATTTCACTACCCTATGTGCTACAGGGGCAACGTATTAAGGATGCAATTCAGGCCATACAATTGTCTGCCGTTGATGGATTTAATTTTAACGGAGGACTTGCTAATTTCCAGCGATTGGATCATATTGCTCAAGCTGCTGAACTACCCTGCTGGCATGGTTCCGAAATAGACCTGGGCATATTGGAAGCCATGTATGTACATTCATCAGCTGCTGCGGCCTCCTGTATCTGGCCGGGAGACATTTTTGGACGCCTGGTAAGAGAACATGACCTGCTTCAGGAACCGTTGAAAATAGAACCGCCATATGTGCATTTGCCAACGGGGCCCGGGCTGGGTGTGGAACCAGACATGGATGCAATTGATCATTATTTGATAGATAAAAAAGAATTTAAAATTTAAAAATTAAGAATTAAAAATTAATGATTAGCAATAGGTAATTCGATAGAATTTATTAAACAGTATGCATGAAAACTAATCCATTTCCTAAGAATACAGATCGGTGGGCCATTTGGGACATGCTGGTAGACCGTGATACCAAAGCATTTATCGCTGCTGACTGGGACATGGTAGCAGATGATTTTATCGAAGAAAATTTTATGGGTATTGATGCTGGTAAGCACCAAAGCCCGGATGCATGGACCATGGGATTTCCCGATCTCAAAACCTACAAAGAAGAATGGATGCGTCAGGCGAAGGAATTCTCTACCATTGAGTGGGCAGAGGATGTAGAAGAGGCATTTTTCAGGGTATCCAACTTGCGTGATATAGAGATCAATGGCAACTCTGCACTGGTACATAAAAAGTTCTTTGGAAGTATTGCCAGGGCGAATGGTGATAAAGTACATACCGAGTGGCAAACACTTTACCGATGCCGAAAGATTGATGGGATCTGGAAAATAGCCGGATTTGTTGGTTATATACCTCATTTTCTGGGTGGTGCGGCACCGGCTAGGGAGAAGATTGCCATGCCTGAAAGCGCGGCTCAACACAAAACTGCAGGCCCTTACTCTCCGGTACTGGAGATCAATGCCACGAACTTGGTGGTAATATCAGGACAAGCAGCTTTGGACATGGAAGGCAAACTGATTGGAGATAATATTGAAGAACAAACAATTGCCACTATGGAAAATTGCAAAAGCCAGCTAGCCCAGGCCGGGTGTAGTTTGGACGATGTTTTTAAAGTAAATGTTTATCTTACCGACCTGAAAGACTGGCCCAGGTTCAACGAAGTGTACAAGACATTTTTTAATCAGCCATTACCGGTAAGAACAGCGGTAGGAACAGACCTGCTAATGGACCTGGTAGTAGAAATTGAAATGTGGGCCGCTAAATCATGATTTGGGATCAACTAACATCAGGGGACATAAAATCACTGGGACCAGGAATTCCAGTGGTTCTCCCCATGGCCGCCACCGAACAACACGGCGCCCATCTGCCATTGGCCACAGATCGACTGATTGGGGAACACTTCACCCGGCGATTACACCAAATTATTCCGGATCAGGTACTGATATTACCTTCCATAGGGATAGGATGTTCAGACCACCATATGGATTTTTCTGGCACATTGACCCTGAGCCACCAGGCCTTTACGCAACAGGTACAGGAGGTGGTACAGTCAGTAATTCATCATGGATTCACCAACATAATTCTACTAAACAGCCATGGTGGGAATCAAGGTGTAGGCCAAGTAATAGTTGAAAATCTAGGATATAAATACCCAGATTGTGAGTTGGTTATGACATCATGGTGGCAATTGGCAAGGACCGGCCTTTTGGAAATTACCGAAACCGGATTTGGAGGAACGGGGCATGCCGGGGAGTTTGAAACTTCCTTGATGATGCTGATAGCACCTGATTTGGTAAAAACCGACAAAATTGCTAATGGAGAAAACCAGGAAGGATACAGTTGGTCAGAGGCGGATATGTTACATGGCCCTAAGGCTTCACACTACCGTACTATGAAACAGCTGACTACAAATGGTGTTTTTGGTGACCCACGGGCAGCTTCAGTTGAAAAGGGAGAGCGAATTACCGAAGTGGTGGTGGAGCGGTTGTCAAAAATTGTCGGCGACCTGCTTCCAAAATAGCTTTCATTATATGACGAATTTCAACTGGTATGTAGATGGTGTTATGGTACTTTTTTATCTGGCAGGCACTTTAACCGCCGGGTTATATGTTCGTAGATATGTTCGAAAGCTGGATGACTTCTTAGTTGCCGGACGAAAGGTGGACCTCTACCTGGGCATTGCCAGTCTATCTGCTACCGAATTTGGTATTGCCACCTGCATGGCCAACGCCGAGTTGGGTTTTAAATACGGTTTTGCGGGGATAACCCCAGGGATAGCTATTACTATTGCTATGTTCGTAATAGGCACTACAGGATTCTGTATCAAGCCTTTACGACAGTACAAGGTTATTACCATCCCGGAATTTTTTCAGTCCAAATTCGGTGCGAAAGTAAGGTGGGCCAGTGGTGTAGTAATTGTTCTTGGCGGACTGTTAAATATGGGTGTATTTCTAAGACAAGCTGGAGATTTCCTGGCTATAGTATGCGGCTTTGATTTGGTTTATTTGGAATTTATCATGACGGCAATTCTATTTGGGATTGCCTTGTACACCATACTCGGTGGAATGCTGGCAGTGCTAATCACTGATTACATCCAATATGTAGTTATGGGTATCGGCTTGATTTCCGTAACAATGCTACTTATTTATAAATTCGGATGGACGGAATTGACCCAATTCCTGGAACAAACTCGTGGAACTGCAGCTTATAACCCCTTTGAAGGCGGGACTTACGGCCTGGACCGGATTATGTTGGACGTGCTGACCGCATTTGCCATGGTCCTTACCTGGCAAACGGTAATCTCCCGGGTACTTGCAGCAAAAGATTCCAGGACCGGTCAGAAAATCTACATGGGCACTAGTCCCTTTTTTTTGGTTAGATTCACTATCCCGGTTATTATGGGCATGTCTGCTCTTTATTATTTCGGCCCCGAATTGTTTCAGGGTGAAGTCAAGCTTGCTATGCCTAGTTTACTTGCTGCAGTACTACCGGTTGGACTTATTGGAATCCTGGTAGCGGCCATGCTGGCTGCAGATATGTCCACCAACTCCTCATATATGATCGCCTGGAGTTCGGTAATATATAATGACATAATGAAGCCCATTCATAAGGGGTTGTGGTCCGATGGTAAAGCCATTTTATGGAACAGGGTGATAATTGCCTTAATTGGATTGTTCCTGCTCTTATATGGGTTATGGTACCCACTGAAAGGGGATCTGTGGGTTTATATGCAGGTAACCGGAGCAGTTTACCTTTCCAGTATGAGTGTGATTCTGATCGCCGCCTGTTATTGGAAACAGGCCAATAACTGGGGAGCATTTGGTGCAATTATTGTTGGGTCCATTATTCCTATAGGGTTTTTAATAATGCAACAAATGGAAAGTACCCAGGCCATGGCAGTTGAAGTGGGACCATACAAGGTTGGGGTTGCGACTTATTTTCTTTCAGGAGTTGCTATGATTGGTGGGTCTATGTTAAAAAATAATTTAAAGAAAGTACGATGATTTGGTTTTGGACGATTTTTGTTGGTGTAATTTTATTGTGGTATATATTAGTTACCATCCTGGTTGGTTACAGGGGAGCTAAGGATATCCGGAAAATACTTAAACAACTTAGACAAGCTAGTGAATCTAATGAAGCGTAGGTTTAAAGACCAGGTAGCTATTGTGGCAGGAGGAGCGCGGGGTATCGGAGGCGCCATTGCTGAAAGGCTTGCCTCAGAAGGAGCAGTGGTTGCGATCTTCGACATTAATCAAGATGCGCTCACCTCAAAGGTAGAGGAAATAAAGTCCAAAGGGTACCAGGCTTTGGGTTTCAAACTGGATTTACTGCATGAGTCGAAATTGGCTGAAGCTATTGAGTCGGTTTATGAGCTGAAACATCGACTGGATGTTATGGTAAATAGTGTCGGCGTAGTAGGACCTACTGGAATTCCCATTGTTGATTACCCTGTTGATCAGTTTGAACAGATTATGGATGTCAATGTCAAGGGCGCTTTTCTGATCACCAAATACTGTATTCCGCATATGCAGGAGCGGGATTATGGTCGAATATTGCATGTGACAAGCATCGCAGGTAAAGATGGCAACCCAAACATGGTAGGTTATGCGGCCAGTAAATCTGGATTGATTGGCCTGATAAAGGGAGTAGGGAAGGAATATGCAGAAACCGGGATTACCATCAACGGTCTGGCACCGGCAGTGATTGTTACAGAAATGAACCAGGACACAGATCCACAAATGTTAAAGTATTTGGCAGATAAGATCCCCATGAAGCGATTGGGTACCGTTGAAGAGGCAGCAGCACTTTCCTGCTGGATCGTTTCCGAAGAAGCTAGTTTTAATACGGCAGCGATTTTTGATTTATCAGGAGGCAGAGCAACGTATTAAGAGTAGTTATAAGAAATGTCGAATGTCGAACACCGAATTGCAAATCCTGAACTAAAATTGCGATTTTTTGGGAACACGCCTACTTCGAAAACTATTGTTCAAATGCTCAAATGCTCAAATGCTCAAATGCTCAAATGTTCAATTGTTCCCATATTCCCCTGTTCTCTTAAGAAGGCTCGAAGAAGCCTACACTGGCACCTACCCAGTCCTTGTTCTTATTGTATTTCACTCCGATCATGGCTCCTTTTGACAGTCGTACCAGATTGTTGACAATCCTTGCTGTAGATTTTCCATGTTCCCAGATCATGAGCATCCTGATCTCTACTTTAACCTCACCATCGGGAGCAATGGGGAAGGGGTGATACTCAACTCTTTTTTGCAGTATGTAGTTTCCCTTATCTTTTAGTTGGTCCAACAGATCAGGAGTTACATTTAGTTGAACACCTGAGCCGGCAAACGAGTAAAGTGGTTTTAGCACATAGTCACTTAGATTTTCCGGATACTTATCTACCTGGTCCAGGTATAGGCAGCGAGGTACAAATCTGCTACCGTTTAACATTGGCATGATGTACTTACTAATGCGAAAGAACCAATTGGGATGCCCCACCCATTCCACATCTACTTCATCTTTGAAATAAAACTCTCTTTTAAGGTCCTGCCGTTTGTTCAATTCGTCAAATATTACCCGGTTGTAGATCTTATAAACAGGTATTTTCCTGCCCTTGTGGTCCAGGTAGTAAAGTTTCTTATGTTCTTTCTTCAGTTTGGTTATGCAAAGCACTTTTATTCCCAATAGCTGATGTGCCCTTAAGAAATCAATGTTAGTTACCTGCTTTTCAGGTTCGACTTCCAATAACACTACATTTTTAGGGTCATTGTCGCCTACGATTACCTTGCGTAGCAGCTCGATATAGGATTGCTGGTCCAGATCATCCACAAAAACAGAATAGTCATCCGGTATGTAGAAATGCTCCCGGTAGGATTTGGAGAGTAGTTCCTGAAAAAAATATAACGATGGAAATCCCTGAAGTTCAATCAGCTGTGGAATTGGCTGGCCATTTTTATCCAGGCAGATTCCAAAGTCCATTTGCAAGAACCGGGTGTGGTAGTCTTCACCCGGGACCTTAAGGGTAGGGTGTTTTATGGCATCATCCGTACGCTGTTTGAAATTGGGATCACATACGATCTGATTTATTTCACCACAAGCTTCAATCAGCAAATATTTCAATGACTTAGGGATAAACACAGGGGTTTCTGCTATCCTGAAGGGAGGTTCATGGTCTACGGACTTAGTAATGGTGTCTTTAAAGGCTTGGTAGCGCTCCTGGGTAAATTGCCGGTTATATTCACGTCGTACCTCAGGCTGCATGCTCCTTGAAAGGTACTGTGGTCAATGAATGAATAGCTCGCCTAAGAAATCCCGGAATTACCGTCTCATAGGTATGGATAATTGCTTCCGGGTTATCCAGATATTGCATCATTTTTTGGTACTTTTCCTCACTGAAGTTCTTGATCACCTTGTCCCGGTTTAATTTATTTTTAAAATGGATCTTCATGCCTTCAGGGTCCGCCTCAGGGTGAAACTGTGTGCCCACCATTTCGGGTGAAAAGCGAATGGCCATAATGGCCCGTTCATACTCTACATGTGTTCGTATTTTTTCAAGCGATAGCATTTTAGCTCCATACTTTTTGAACACTGTTTTGTTTGGTTGAACCAACTGCCAGTCACGGCTGTCCACTGCGAAATACGGGTCCTTCAGGTCATTCAGCAACGGATCCTTTTTGCCAAGTTCCGTTTTGTGAATTGGAAAGATCCCAAAGGAAGTTGATTTTCTACGGGTTATGTCGCACAAGCCAAAATGATGGCAGGCCATCTGAAAACTGTGGCAAACAAAGAACACATATTTTTTGTCTTGATTGGTCTGATTATGGCGCCAAATTTGGTCGATCATCCGGAACCATTGTTTTTCCCCCTTTCCGGTGTTTTTCCTGGGATCTCCGGGACCGCCGCTTGATATGTAAATGTTGTAATCCAATTCCGGAACCTGATGTTCTTGTCGTACTTCAAATTCGGCTACTTTCAATCCCGGGCTCTCCCGCTGCCCCGGAATGGATCCGGGGTCGGGACCGGGGTCTTCAGGTTTTCCAACTTCCCCAAATAGCCCCGGACTTTCCCGATAACTATCGGGACCGGGGTCTTCTAGTTCAAATTTCTCAACAATATTCCTCAGCCCCCTCATTCCCTGGTTAGGGACCCCATTGTTCATGTCCAGTAATGCCAACTTCAACTGCGCCATATTATGTCCCTTCTGTGGTTTGTTCCACAATGAATTCCACAACTTTTTTCAGACTTTTTGTTTCCTCATAGACTTTTAACTGCCGGTCAGCGCCGGTACCCATCTCAAGGATCTGATTGATGTATTCGAGTTCATGTCTGGAACCCAAATCATCTACCACATCATCAACAAAATCCAGCATCTCTATAATCAGGCTGCGGGTATCCACTTCCATTTCCTTGCCAAAGTCGATCAGTTTTCCGTCTAATCCATAGCGGCTGGCCCGCCATTTATTTTCGTTAATCAAAGATTTTTTATAGCTGATGAAGCTCAGATTATCTTCCCGCAATTTATACAATTTGGCAGTAATGGCCTGGATTAGAGCAGCGATAGCTATGGTTTCGTCGATGGTCATGGGAATGTCACAAATACGGATCTCGACGGTAGGGAAGAATGGATGGACACGGATATCCCACCAAATTTTTTTGGCATTGTCGATGCACTTGGTTTTTACCAACAGGTTCAAATAATTTTCATACTCTGCCAGACTGCCAAACAGATCGGGTATGCCGGTACGGGGAAATTTATCAAACACCTTGGACCTGTAAGATTTAAATCCGGTATTGCGACCTTCCCAGAAAGGAGAATTAGTAGAAAGTGCAAAAATATGAGGAAGAAAATATCTTAGGGAATTAACTAGTTGCACGCTTCTGTTGCGGTCTTCTATACCCACGTGTACGTGCAATCCGAAGATCAGATTTGATCGCGCGGTATCCTGTAACTCTGCGATAATATTATCATACCGGGGATCAGGCGTCAGCAATTGTGCCTGCCATGCAGAAAATGGGTGGGTGCCGGCGGCGGCAATTCGATAACCCAGGTTTTGGGCAATTTCACAGCAATTTTTCCTTAAAAACGTTACCTGTTTGCGAGCATCGTCAATGTTCTGACAGATATTGGTACCCACCTCTACCACGGCCTGATGCATTTCCGCTTTTACCTGGTCTTTCATGACCTTATCAGCCTCTTCTACGATTTTTTGCTGGTGGGAGGTCAGCTCAAAAGTCTTGGGGTCGATGACCTGATACTCTTCTTCAATCCCTAAAGTGAATTTATCGGCCATAGTTTATAGTTGTACTTTTACAAAATTGCCCCAGGAAAGATTCATAGAACCTTCCTTAATATTTTGGGCCCTTTCCACCGCCATCTTTGCAGCATGCTCTACCACCCAATCAAAATTGTCCTGGCCCACGGAGTTAACATCGGCATCCGGGGCCGGATTACAGAAATCAATGGCATAGGGAATACCATCACGAACAGCAAATTCCACGGTATTGAAATCATATCCCAGCCACTGATTGAGTTTGATGGTATAGTCGTGGATGGTGTCCAGCAGCTTTTGTTCTATGGGCGGCCCGTCTTTTACATATCTGAGGTGATGAGGGTTCCTGGGTTCATACTGCATGATGTGCACATACTTTTGTCCCAGGCAATAGCATCGAAAATACTCTTTAAACTGGATTTCTTCTTGCAGCATCATTACCAGTTGCCCGGTTTCTTTGTGCTTATTAAATAACTCTTCACTGTTCTCTAACCGGTATACACTTTTCCATCCGCCACCGGAAAATGGTTTCATATAGGCCGGAAAACCTATGTAGTTATAAATATAATCCCAGTCCGTCGGGAACTTCAGATTGCGAAAAGAGTTTTCATCGGTATCGTCAGGTCTTTGGTTGGAAGGCAAGAGCACGGTTTTTGGAACAGGCACGCCGATTTTTTCAGCTAGGGCGTTGTTAAAGAACTTTTCATCGGCGCTGAACCAAAAAGGATTGTTGATCACCGCAGTGCCACCGATGGCGGCATTTTTCAAGTAGGCCCGGTAAAACGGCACATCCTGGGAGATCCGGTCAATGATTACCGCATAATCAGTGGATTTTGCTTGTTGTACCACATCGATGGAAGCAGCTTCTGCGGTTATCCCATCCACCTTCATATCATTGATCCGGTCGACCAAAGACCAAGGGAAGGTGTTTTCCTGACCAAATAAAATGCCTATTTTTTTCATAGAGATTAAGGGTTTTATAATTGCGATAAATAATCTACAAACATACTTCTCCAAATGGGCCAGTCATGTTCTGCCCATCGTCTTTCATCCAACCAGTGGGTAATGCCTTTCTCATTCAATATATGAGACATCTGTAAATTAGCGTCCCGACAAATATCCCATTCACCAAAGCCCAGCACAATATTCATTTTCCAGAGATCCGGATGATTGCTACCCGGTAGATAATCAATAGGATTAACAAAATACAGATCGTCATTGTAAAAGCCATCCATAAAATCTCGAATATCGAATTGAGCGCTCATGCAGAACAGATGACTGACCAACTCGGGATGGCTAAACGCAAAATTCGCAGCATGATATCCACCAAAGCTAGCTCCAGCCACTGCTACTTTATCAATGTTGTAGGAGCTGCGGATGGCATTTACTACTTCGTCCTTAATAAAATTAATATACCATTTGTGGTTTTTTATCCGCTCCCCAGCGGGTATGGATTTGTTATACAAGCTATAAGCGTCAACACTATCCGGACAATATATCTTGACCTTACCGGCATCAATTAGATGTGCTACTGAATCGATTAACTTGAAATCCCTGCTTTCATAATAGCGGCCTTTGGTAGTGGGAAAAACAATCACCGGATGGCCATAGTGACCGTACACCAGCATTTCAATATCCATGCTAAGGGTAGGGGAATGCCACTTTTTGTATTCTTCTTTCAACCAGGGGTGTTGTTTTGGTGCTGATTTGAATGTACGAAAAAAATACTTGAGTTCTGAGTTTACCAGAGCATAGCGCGGGGTGCGTAGGGCGCAAGGAACGGGGCGCAATAGCGCGGAGCGCTTGGGGCATGGAGAGCCCCCGGGGCCCGGGATGGGAAGAGTGCTTGACAGGTTGTGTAGGACGTTTCAGAGAAGTTCGGAATGGGGAGCTGATCAAGTTGGGATTCTAAGAGTTAAGCTGCTGCCGTTACTTTAAATACACCAGTCATTTTTTCCCAGTGTCCCGGATAGGTACAAATAAAATAATAGCTTCCTGCTTCCGGAGCCACAAATTCAAGAACCACGGTTTTTCCAGGCTTGGCCAGCCCGGAAGCTGCTATTATTGTAGGAATATCAGCCACATATTCCATATCAGGACCAGCTTTTAAGCCAGCTATAGCGGTTGCATTTCTGGTACCGTTATAAACGAAAACGATATTGTGGATCATGGCGCTGTCTTGGGCCTCGTTGATCAAAGTGATCTTTACCCTGGACCCCTCCCGAACGTTGATTTCTTTTAGGTCATAGGACATTTCATTCAAGGTATTTCCAATGGCCCTAATGGTTATTTCCTCTGCAGGCTTTGAAGCGTCTTTGACTTCAGTAGATTCTGATTCAATTTCCTTATTTTCCTCCTGTGACTGAGCGCCTGATTCTTTTCCGGTACAACCCGACCAGTACATGGTTGCCAACGTTAAAAACAAGGTTACATATATGACTTTCATTTTTTCAAGTCTATACTATATATACTGATAAATACCATTATAGGTTGGTTTATCTCTTACTGGTAGCTATTTTTATTTTATGGGAATTGATCACCTGATCCAACACTTGGATGAACTTTTTTCCACGGCCGTGAGCCATTATATTAAGATCCGCAAAGGTCATGAAGAGGAGGCCATCCATCAACTGCGGGTTAGTTTAAAAAAGATCAATGCTGTTTATCAGCTGGTGGCTTTTGTTGCCCCTCAATCTTTTAAAGCTAAGCTGGCTTTTGGGCCATTGAAGGAAATATTTAACCTCTCGGGGGCGGTTAGGGACTTGCAGATAACACATCAGGTTATTCGTAAGTATCAAATCGCCGACAAGGAAAATATTCAAAAATCTCTTAATGATGAGCTGGTTTTAGCCATTGGTCAATTAAAGGAATGGAAGAAAAGAAATCCAAGGGGCAAGCTTTTTGTACTAGCAGGAGTTTCTACTCAGCATTTGAAATCGATCAGTCAAACGCGATGGCTTAAGGGTATGGTTGGGTATATCGACCACTTGTTTCAGAATATCGAATTGTTAATCAGTTCAAAAAGAAAAGATAAATGGCATCAGGTCAGAATCTTGCTCAAACGTATCCGTTTTGTCATAGACTGGGCCTCAAGCATGAAAAAAGATTTTATATCCCCAGAGGAATACAAACGGATCAGATTGCTGGGAGATTTATTAGGGGACTGGCACGACCGGGTTATAGCCGGGGAGAAAATACGGTTGCTGGCCACTGAATCAACCTATGATCAGGAGAAGAAACATGATAAGGAATTCTTGAAAAAATTAAGTATTGACCAACGATCATTGTTGGCTGCCTCTCGTGTTTATTTAAGAGATTTGTTGGCCAATCGGCTGGTATAGTTGCGGGATTGAACTTCAGCAGCTTATTCCCAAAATCCACCCTGCATCCACATCTATGCCAATAATGCCTGATACAGGACTATATTAAATACGAATTACTAGTGGATGATGCCTTTTTGCTTCACACACCACATCCTCGATTGTTAAGGTCAATTTAGTTCAGTACACGTGTAATTAATTCATAAACACACGTGTAAAAATGGTACATAACACGTGTATATATTTAAAATATATACGTGTAGTTACATATTATAAGCGTAACTGAAGGTTTGGGCAAATTCTTCGATTGTTGTGGGGGTAGTATTTTCAATATTGCGCTCGGATATAACTATTTCTCCTGCATTTACCCTTTCAATAAATTCATTCATATTATCAGCAACACTTTCAGAAGCTCCTATTCCCATAAAAGCACTTTTAAAGTCTTCGTACGAAAACTCAACATAGTTTAAGTCTGGTTTACCAATGCTTCCATAGCTTCTGCAATTGCCCTGGTATGTTTCTGTTGAAAAGCTCTATAATCTTCTGCCTGTATATTAAATGGCAGCATGGCATAGACTGCAGTCGCACCTTCAAAAGCTTTTGTTAATAATTCAACATCATCTGTGCTTCCCTGAAACAATTCTGCTCCTTTATCGGTTAATTCTTTGGCTTTTTCAGCATCTCTACTTATAATTCTCACTTCTTTTCCTGCTTCTAATAGGGTTGAAGTAATTACTTTGCCGGTATTACCAGTAGCTCCTGTAATTACGTACATAATTTTAATTTTTAGAGATTATATTTACCACTAACAATTTACAACTTTCAAAAATGGAAGACAATCAGTCCCTCAATTCTTAAAACCAGCAACGTTAAAATCCACCTATGAGACATTTCACTTTTCCAATGGCTACAGTAATATGTTTGGTTTGTTTCAATTGCAGCCAAAAATCTGGCACGTCTGATTCAACTATATCTGTCGATCCATCCAATTTTGAAAAACATCTTCAGGAGCTGCTGATCACAGCAGACAGCGGTGCGGTAATTGAACTACCTGAGGGTCAATTTGACATTACCCGTTCCCTATCTCTTGATGGTATTGAAGGCATTACTATTAAGGGACAGGGAAAAGACAAAACCGTGCTTTCTTTCAAAAACCAAATCCAAGGGGCTGAAGGCCTGTTGGTCAAGGCCAACGATGTAACCCTGGAGGGGTTTACCATTGAAGATTCCAAGGGCGATGGGCTTAAACTATTGGATTCCTATGGTGTGGTGCTGAGGGACCTCAATATTACCTGGACCAATGGCGCGGATTCTACCAATGGGGGCTATGGGATCTATCCTGTTGCCTGCCAAAAGGTGCTGATTGAGCACTGTGAAGCGTCTTATGCTTCGGATGCAGGAATTTATGTAGGTCAAAGCACTGATGTCATTATACGGGACAATTTGGCCCATCACAACGTGGCCGGCATCGAAATTGAAAATAGCAGGAATGTTGATTGCTATAACAATCTGGCTGAAAATAATACCGGTGGCATTTTGATATTCAATCTTCCTGATTTACCTCAGGCTTTCGGGTACAATGTCCGGGTTCATGCAAATACCTGCAGGGATAACAATTTTCAGAATTTTTCTCCGAAAGGAGGGATGGTCAATACTTTGCCTCCTGGCGCAGGTATGCTGGTGGTGGCCCATAAAGACCTGGAAATATTTGATAATGAGATCACCGGTCATAAGACCCTGGGACTGGGAATTATCAGTTATCTGTTTACCCGCAGACCATTTGATGTAAAAAACGGGTTCGAGCCTTTTTACTACAATGTAAATGTTCACGATAATGTATTTGAGCGTTCAGATGATATCGCCGACCAGACCACTGAGTTTGGACAAATGATATCAGCCTTGTTTGGAGGTCAACCACAAGATATTTTGATCGATGGTATTTTTCACCCTGACACCATCACCGGTCAGCCGGTCTGTTTTGAAAATAATGGTGAAGGTCTGCGTTTTGCTAACTTAAATGCCGCGCAGGCGGAAGGAGTGGAAGGAATGTTGAAAACCATGGACCAGAATATGGCAGCATTTGAATGCACGTTGCCAGCTTTGTTTGTTGAAGCCCTATAAACTACAAATGATGCCCAATCGTTGTCATTACATTTTAATTGGGATGATCGCACTAATATTGGGTTGTAACGGTGGTACATCGGTCCAAATGGATGAATATTCACCCCCATTTGAGCGGTTGTCGGAATACCGGTTCTTCCGAGGCGACCCAAAAAACCTGCTCCCTAACGAAGGTGTGCTTCCCTATGAGGTGATAACCCCTCTATTTAGTGACTATGCTGAAAAGGCCCGATTCGTGTGGATGCCTGAAGGAAGCAAGGCCGGGATTGCAAATATTGACGAAAGTTTTGAATTCCCTGTCGGAGCAGTATTAATTAAGAACTTCTATTACTTAAATGATGCCAGGGCTCCTGAAAAAGGAAAGCAGTTGATTGAAACCCGTCTTTTGGTCAACAGAAAAACCGGCTGGGATGCCCTGACTTATGTGTGGGATAAAGAGCAAGCAGACGCTTATTTGGAGATAGCCGGTGATATTCGAAAGGTAGACTGGATTAATCTCAGGGGGGAACCAAATAACACCACCTTCATCATACCCAATAAAAACCAGTGCAAAGGGTGCCACGAATACAAGAAGGAACTGCAACCAATCGGCCCTAAGGTCAGGCACCTTAACAAAATTCACAACTATCAAGATGGTCCCATGAACCAATTAGAGAAATGGCAGCTAGAAGGGTACTTGGAGCCAGTTGAGAGTGATCCAGCAGATTTATCGAAAGTTGCCTCATGGAATGACCAAAAGGCCTTGTTGAGCGACCGGGCGCTGGCTTATCTGGAGATCAATTGTGGGATCTGTCATGGGGAACATGGTCCAGCATATATATCGGGGCTATTTCTGACCACTTTCACCAAAGATCTGAATCATCTGGGTGTTTGTAAGTCACCGGTTTCTGCAGGCAGCGGTTCTGGTGGTTACCAATATGATATTGTTCCGGGGAATCCGGATGCATCAATTCTAATTTATCGGATGGAAACCCTGAATCCGGGAGAGATGATGCCGGAGTTAGGAAGAACCATGGTTCATGAAGAAGGAGTGGCGCTTATCCGGGACTGGATAAGTTTGATGGAAGGTGATTGTCCGGATGCACTTTAATAGTTATAAATTATAAGTTATGAGTTATGAATTATGAATTTACGCCTGACCTAGGCCTAAAAAGTGATGACCACTTTGATTTACGCATCTTACTAAAACAACCTTGGTTAATCATCCTGTTCTTCAACCTCAGTGCATGTTCACCAGGATCGAATTTGCCATCGTCAAATGCACCCGACGATACCGTTGAAATAAAAGTACCACCTCAAATGACCAATGCGAACTTCAAAGCCACTGGAAATGAACCGTCATGGTCATTGGTAATTGACTTCGACAATCAGATGCATTTTAAATCACTCAATCACCCAAAGGAGCTGGTTACTCCTGTTCCCAAACCGAATATTGCCCAGGATGCGCCGGTTGCGCGGTACCGAGCGGTCACAGAAAAGGGAGAACTGATTGTATCGATAATGCCCGATACCTGTGTAGATAACATGTCAGGAGAGCAATTTCCCATTCTCAGTTACGGTGGCGGCAAAATTGACCAACGAAAACGACTACAGGGAGTTTAAAGGTTGTGGCCGCTACCTGCTGGACAACCGGTTGCACAACATCTGGGTGGTGGAAGAAATGGAGGGTGAGAAAACTGAGGCTTCGGATTTTTCTGCGGGATTGCCCACCCTGGAGTTCTACCCGGGAGAGGGCCGGGTATCTGGTCATGATGGCTGTAACCGTCTTTTTGGAAAAATAATAAACCAGAACGGTGATCTAAAATTTACTGCCATGGGCTCGACCCGTATGGCCTGTCCTAATATGGAAAAGAGTGATCAGTTTCTGAAGTTGATTAGCGATCAAAGTTTCGGGTATGAATTCGAATCTAGTCAGCTGGTGCTCAAACAGGGGGAGAAGGTGGTTATGCGGTTGAAGAATGTGGACTGAGCTGGTAACTAGTTATGAGTTATGAGTGATGAGTTGACTATGGACCTGCTACTGCCGGCAAGTACCTTACGAAAATTACTCCTTCTATTTCCCGGAGCTTTTCGATTTGTGCCTCCTCAATATCGTCATCCAGATCGATAATATTGTAGGCTATTTCTCCCCGGTGCTGATTGAGCATGTTAGATATATTAATTTGTTGTTCGGCCAGAACATTGGTGATCTGACCCACCATGGCCGGGATATTCTCATTGGTTACGATTAAGCGTGGGCCGGCGGTTCGTGGGATATCTGCAGAGGGAAAATTTACAGAGTTCCTTATGTTTCCGTTTTCCAGGAAATCTCGCAACTGATCTGCCGCCATTACCGCGCAATTTTTTTCAGACTCCGGGGTTGAGGCTCCTATGTGGGGAAAGGCAAGGATATTTGGATTGCTCAATTGTACCTCATCAGGGAAATCTGTTACAAAACAAGCCACTTTGTTATTTTCAATTGCCTCTAAAAGGTCAGTACTATTTATTAACCCAGCTCGTGCTAAATTTAGGATACGCACCCCATTTTTCATCAAAGAAAATTTAGACTTGTTAAGAAATTCACGAGTTGAATCTACTAGTGGAACGTGTAATGATATATAGTCGGACTGTCTTAAGAGTACTTCAAGACTTGGCGCCTTTTTGACGTACTTCGATAGTTGCCAGGCTGCGTCAACCGAAATATAAGGGTCGTACCCAATGACCCGCATGCCAAGGCCTTCTGCAGCATTTGCCACCAACATGCCAATTGCGCCTAAACCTATGACACCCAGAGTCTTACCATGTATTTCCGGACCGGCGTAATTTGATTTCTCTTTTTCGACAAGTTTTGGTATTTCAGACCCCTGACCTTTTAGAGAATGGGTCCATACTATGCCTTGATAGATCCTACGGGAAGAGAGCATGAGACCGGCAATAACTAACTCCTTAACTGCGTTTGCATTGGCCCCAGGGGTGTTGAATACCACTACCCCAGCTTTGGTGCATTCTTCAACTGGAATATTGTTGACTCCTGCTCCAGCCCGGGCGATGGCTATTACACTTGTTGGTATTTTATTGTCATGCAATGAAAAACTTCGTAACAACAGGGCATCTGGTGAGGCTATGTCAGAACCGATTTCATAGTATTCATCCGGAAATCGTTTCAGGCCATCAGAGGCAATGTTATTGAATGTCTGAATTTTAAATTCCATACCTAACCGTTTGTCTCTTCAAAGTCTTTCATAAATTCAACAAGTTTTTCAACACCTTCTTTGGTGAAGGCATTGTAGATACTGGCCCGCATGCCACCAACTGATCGGTGCCCCTTTAAGCCCCTGAGGTTATTGGCTGCTGCCTGCGAAATAAATAATTTATCTAGCGCTTCATCACCGGTAATGAATGTGACGTTCATGATTGAGCGGGCATCTCCTTCCACGGTGGCATTAAAAAGTGTTGATTGGTCCAGAAAGCTGTAGAGCAGCGCTGCCTTTTCTTTATTTCGGACTTCCATTGCTTCAACGCCGCCATTTCTAAGCATCCAGTCGAACACCAGCCCTGCCATATATATGGTGAAACAGGGAGGAGTATTAAACATAGACCCACTGTCCGCTTGGGTTTGAAAATTCAGCATTGAAGGAGTAATATCCAAAGCATTTCCTATGAGATCATCCCTCACAATGACAATGGTTAATCCGGATGGACCGATGTTTTTTTGTGCTCCGGCATAGATCACACCAAATTTTGAAACATCATATGGCTTGGAGAGAATATCGGAAGACATATCGCAAACTAAAGTCATATTACCAACATCAGGCAGGGTTGGATAGCAGGTGCCATAGATGGTATTATTGCTGGTAATGTGGATATAGTCCGGGTCTGCAGAGTACGAACTAGATGTTAGTGTTGGAATATAGTTGAAGTTTCGGTCTTCTGAACTTGCTATCACTTGCACCTTTCCGTATCGCCGGGCTTCTGCGATGGCTTTTTTAGACCATGCCCCGGTATTCACATAATCAGCGGAACGGTTAGCACTAAACAGATTTAATGGGATGGCTGCGAATTGAGTGGACGCGCCTCCCTGCAAGAACAACACTTTATAGTTTTCCGGAATGTCCATTAATACACGTAAATTTCTTTCGGCATTTTGGTGTATGGTCATGTAGTCTTTCCCGCGATGGCTCATTTCCATCACCGACATGCCGGTTCCCTGGTAGTCCACCAGATCAATTTGTGCCTGTTGCAATACCTCCAGCTGAAGGGTAGCTGGTCCGGCTGAAAAATTGAAACATCTGCTCGTTGGTAGTCAGAAATTTGAATGGTGTGAATAGTTTAAGTGGCGAATATGAAAGTATTTAATTAATAAGACAAGTGACTGTGGTAAATTTTAAAATGATTTAGGGCTTTTTTTAACAATATCAAGGGGGATGTCATTTCTAATTCCTAATTTCTAATAAATTTCTAATTCAAATCTAAATCCATAAAACTATGAATATCAAAAATGTAAACCGTCGGACAGCATTGAGGGGCCTGGGATTAGGAAGCATGGCAGGGAGTTTAGGTTTGTTGGGTTTCCCGGAAGAGGCTTCCGCGAATTCCTATTACAAGGCTACCAAGGGACTTCCTCCATTGAAAATCACAAACGTAAAAGCCATCGCTACCAGCCCTCATGGTATAGAACTCATCGTGGTTAAAGTTGAAACCAGTGAACCAGGTTTATACGGTTTGGGATGTGCTACCTTCCGTCAACGGGCACATGCGGTGGTTGCCGCCGTGGATAAGTATCTCAATGATTTTTGCAAAGGCAGAGATGTTGATAATATTGAGGATATGTGGCAGTCAGTTTATCAAAGTTCCTATTGGCGAAATGGTCCGGTATTGAACAATGCACTCAGCGGGCTGGATCAGGCGCTGTGGGACATAAAAGGAAAACGTGCCAATATGCCGGTGTACCAGTTACTGGGAGGAAAGTGCCGTTTCGCGGTTGATTGTTACGCCCATGCCAGCGGAAACAGCCCAGAACAAGTAGCAGAAAGTGCACAAGGCTTTATTGAAAAGGGATTCCGACATGTAAGGATCCAGATGGGAGGGTACGGCGCCACCCAACTATTAGGTGGATATGGGGACACTCTTACAGCTGAAGCCCCCGATTTCAAAAAAGCAGGTTTTGGAATGCCTGACGATAATTATATGGATTCCGTGGTTTATACCAAGAGCGTGGTTGACATGTTTGCTAAGGTTCGCGCAACCTGCGGTGATAAAGTGGAATTACTTCATGACATTCATGAGCGGATTCAGCCTATTGAAGCCATTAACCTGATCAAGAAGCTGGAGCAATATCGACCGTTTTTCATTGAGGACCCATTTTCGCCGGAAAACAACCGCTACTTTAAATTACTACGACAGCAAACTACCGTCCCAATTGCTATGGGTGAGCTATTTAACAGTCCTCATGAGTGGATAGATCCCATGAAAGATCAATTATTTGATTTCATCCGAATTCATATTTCACAAATTGGTGGGATCACCCCGGCCATGAAAGTGGCTCGCTTAGGTGAAATTTTCAATATTCGTACTGCCTGGCACGGCCCCGGAGATGTGTCACCAGTAGGTCATTCGGCCAATGCTCATATAGATTTTGCCATATGGAATTTCGGAATTCAAGAGTCAGTCAACTTTAGCGACCGTATCCAGGAAATATTCCCGGGAGCTCCTTATGTGGAAAATGGCTATATGTATGTGAACGAAGTTCCTGGATTGGGTGTAGACATTAACGAAAAAGTAGCTGCGAAATTCCCCATCCAGGAAGTACAGCTAAACAATTGGACACAGCTAAGGAAAAATGACGGCACCGTGATCCGCCCGTAGCAGGGTTTGTGAAGGTCCATAAATGGATCTTCTGGGCTTATTTATAAATGTACTTATTACAGTTATAAATTAAATTTACTACATTTGGGCTTCAACACTTTTAAATGCATAAAGAACAATATGTTATTGGCGTTGATTTTGGCACTGACTCCGTTAGGGCTGTTTTGATTGATGCCCACTCCGGCAAGGCCCTGATTGAACATGTACATTGGTACAGTAGATGGAAGCAGGGTTTGTATTGCGATCCAGCCAACAACCAGTTTCGGCAGCATCCTCTGGACCACCTTGAAGGTATGGAAACTGTAATTAAAGCAATAATTAATAATAGTAATATTAATAAGTTGAATATCAATGGTATATGCGTTGATACTACTGGATCTTCGCCAATGCCGGTAGATGTACACGGCACTCCCTTAGCCCTATTTCCAGATTTTGATTCGAATCCCAATGCCATGATGGTACTCTGGAAGGACCATACGGCGATAAAGGAAGCTGAAGAAATTAACCATTTGTGCAAATCCTGGGGTGGTGAAGATTTTACAAAATTCGAAGGGGGCATTTATTCCTCTGAATGGTTTTGGGCCAAAATACTCCATATCATCAGGAATGACCCAGAAGTTAAGAGTGCAGCCTTTTCCTGGATGGAACACTGTGATCTTATGACATATCTGCTGGTAGGTAGTAAAGATCTTAAAAGTTTTAAAAGAAGCAGATGTGCTGCAGGCCACAAGGCTATGTGGCATCAAAGCTGGGGCGGACTTCCTTCCGATGAGTTTCTGATGCAGTTGGATCCATATTTAGCGACATTGAAAACAAATCTATATACGGAAACCTACACCAGCGACGAAGCAGCCGGTACTTTGTGCCATGAGTGGGCTGAAAGACTTGACTTACCACTATTGGTGAAAGTTAGTGTGGGTACTTTTGATGCTCATGCAGGTGCTGTAGGTGCAGAAGTGGAAGAATTTACTTTGGTTCGGGTAATGGGGACATCTACATGCGATATCATTGTTTCATCCAGGGAAACTGTAGGTGACAGCACGGTCCAGGGTATCTGTGGTCAGGTGGATGGCTCGGTAATTCCCGGAATGATTGGACTGGAAGCTGGTCAATCGGCTTTTGGTGATTTGCTGGCCTGGTTCAGGGATATTGTGGCCTGGCCGCTGGATAATTTGCCTGAGCTTAATTTATCTAATGAGCAACTCGAAAGGTTCAAGGATGAAATAATTGTCACACTTTCACACCAAGCCGAACAAATTCAGGCCAGTGACAGCGCCCCTGTGGCCCTTGACTGGATCAATGGCCGTCGAACTCCAGACGCCAACCAGAACTTAAAAAGCGCCTTGATCAACCTAAGTTTGGGGACTGGCGCCCAACATATTTTCAGGTCTTTAGTGGAAGCAATTTGTTTTGGCTCTAAACAAATCATAGAGCGATTTGAGGAAGAGGGTGTAAAAATACAATCAGTAGTAGGCATTGGCGGTGTCGCAAAGAAATCACCGTTTATTATGCAGACCCTCGCCAATATATTGGAAATGCCTATTAAAATAGCTGAGTCTGAGCAGGCCCCGGCGTTGGGTGCGGCCATGTACGCCGCAGTTGCAGCGGGAATACACGCCACCGTGCAGGACGCTATTAAGGCCATGGGCAATGGATTTGTCACTACTTATTATCCGGATCCTGAAATGTCAGAAGCATATCGACATTTGTATGAAAAATATAATACCTTGGGAAGTTTCATTGAAAAAAATACTGTAACTCAATAGCTTATGTCGAAATTCCAGGATTTAAAAGAACAATGCTATGAGGCAAATATAAAGTTACCGGAGCTTGGATTGGTCACCTATACTTTTGGTAATGTTAGTGTGGCTGATGGTGAATCTAGGGTGTTTGCCATAAAGCCCAGCGGTGTGCCATATGATAAATTGATGGTCAACCATATAGTAGTGGTAGATTTTAACAGCAATATCATAGAAGGCCAGTTGAGGCCCTCATCAGATACCAAGACCCATGCTTTCTTATACCAAACGTGGCAGGGAATTGGTGCCATAGCACATACACATGCTACGTTTTCCGTGGCCTGGTCCCAAGCACAGAAAGACATACCGATATTTGGTACTACCCATGCCGACCACCTGACGGAAGATATTCCCTGTGCTGCTCCTATTAGCGATGAACTGATCCAGGGAGATTATGAGTACAATACTGGTAAGCAGATTGTAGACTGTTTAAAAGAACGTGGAATGAATCCTCTGGAAATCGAAATGATCCTGTTGGGTAATCACGGACCATTTACCTGGGGTAGTGACGCTGACAAAGCGGTATACAACAGCAAAATATTGGAAGAACTGGCCAAAATGGCTTATCTCACCCTTCAAATTAACCCCGATGCACCTCGCTTGAAGCAAACCCTGATTGACAAACATTATCAGCGAAAACATGGAGATAGTGCTTATTACGGACAGAAATGAAAATTTCAAAGCATAAACAGGTTTGGTTCATAGCCGGTAGTCAGCACTTATATGGCCCTGAGACACTGGAAATGGTTGCCACAAACGCCAGAGAGTTGACGAAAACGCTGGACGGTCATGGTGGAATACCCATAACCATTCAATTTAAGCTGGTAGTGACCAATGCTGAAGAGATAACTGAAATTTTCAGGAAAGCCAACAACGATCTAGACTGCATAGGTGTGGTGACCTGGATGCACACCTTTTCGCCCGCGAAAATGTGGATCAATGGTCTTAACATACTTTCCAAGCCATTGGCACATTTACACACCCAGTTCAACCAACAAATACCTTGGAGTGAGATCGATATGGATTTTATGAATCTGAATCAATCTGCACATGGTGACCGTGAATTCGGGCATTTACTAAGCCGGATGCGCAAGCACCGCAAAGTAATTGTGGGTCACTGGAAAAGTGACTCGGTTATAGCTCAACTGAATAGTTGGATGCGGGCCGCTTTGGGATGGCATACCATGCAGGGTATGAAGGTAGCTCGAATTGGGGACAATATGCGGGGTGTGGCGGTGTCGGAAGGCGATAAAGTGGAGGCAGAGATTAAATTCGGATTTTCAGTTAACGGTTATGGCGTAGGAGATCTGAGCAAGGTTATTGAAAGCTTTGGTGACCAGCCGGTGCAAAACCTTATTAAGCAATATGCTGACGAATATATAGTTAACGATGAAGTGCTAAAAAGCAATTCACTAAAGCAGGCTGCACGGATAGAACTAGGACTCAGGGCATTTATGACAGATGGAGGGTATGATGCCTTTACCACTACCTTTGAGGACCTTCATGGTTTAACTCAGTTACCCGGCATTTCTGTTCAAAGAATGATGGCAGATGGTTACGGATTTGGAGCAGAAGGTGACTGGAAAACAGCTGCTTTGCTACGAGTAGTCAAAGTTATGGATGAAGGAATTAGTGGTGGTACCTCATTCATGGAAGACTATACCTACCATTTCCATGAAAACCACTCTATGGTGCTTGGTGCCCACATGTTGGAAATATGCCCGTCAATAGCTGCCGGCAAACCAAAATGTGAGGTTCATCCGTTGTCTATTGGTGGTAAAGATGCTCCGGCAAGACTAATTTTTGAAGTGGATGCCGGCCCTGCCATAAACATATCTCTGGTTGATCTTGGTAATCGGTTTAGGATGGTAGTCAATAAAGTACAAGTAGTAACTCCGGAAATGGAGATCCCCAAATTACCGGTGGCCAGAGTGCTTTGGGAGCCTATGCCTAGTCTGGAAATTTCAGCACATTCCTGGTTATTGGCTGGTGGTGCCCATCATACTGTCTTTAGCAAGGCCATAAGCATTGCAATGATCGAAGATTTTGTCGAAATAGCTGGGATAGAGCTTTTGGTTATAGATGAAAAAACCAATATTCAAGACTTTAAGCACAAAATTCATTGGAATGAGGCATATTATCAACTGTTTCGGAATAATCTTTAACAAAATATCTTTAATCATTTAATGAAAAGCTTAGACACTCTGGATTGGATTATTATCGCGCTGTATTTTCTGGTGCTTTTTGGCGTAGCTATATGGGTTATATTGAAGAAAAATGAAAACACTGAGGACTATTTCCTGGCTGGCCGAAACATCGGATGGTTTGTAGTGGGAGCGTCCATCTTTGCCTCCAATATTGGTTCTGAGCATGTAGTGGGACTGGCAGGTACTGGCGCCAGTGATCGAATGCCATTGTTGATCTATGAACTTCATGCCTGGTTGGTGGTGATGCTAGGCTGGGTGTTTCTCCCATTTTATGCCAGAAGTGGTGTTTTTACTATGCCTGAGTTTTTGGAAAAGAGATTTAATGCTAAATCCAGATGGATATTGTCGATATTTTCAATTGCCGCATATATTCTAACCAAGGTATCGGTGACTATTTATGCCGGTGGAGTGGTAGTATCTGCTTTACTGGGGATCAATTTTTGGGTAGGGGCTCTTTCCACAGTTGTGCTAACCGGAATATATACAGTACTAGGTGGAATGCGCGCAGTGGTATATACTGAAACCATCCAGGCGATCATATTGGTATTTGGCGCTGGGGCTTTGACTTTCATTGGGTTGCAACATGTCGGTGGCTGGGGTGAGCTGAAAGCTGCACTCGACCCGGGTTATTTCAATATGTGGCGTCCGGCCTCGGATCCTGAATTTCCCTGGCCAAGCTTGTTCATAACCAGTACCATCGTGGGTATCTGGTATTGGTGTACGGATCAATATATAGTGCAGCGGGCCTTGACTGCCAAAAGCCTGAAAGAGGGCAGGAGGGGAACTATCTGGGGCGGTTTTTTAAAGTTGTTACCGGTGTTTTTGTTCCTGATACCAGGAGTTATTGCCTTAGTATTGAAGCAACGCGGTGAGATACACTGGGACAGCCCTGATCAAGCCTTTCCTGTTTTAATGAGCAATTTATTGCCTTCTGGACTTAGGGGCTTGGTAGCCGCAGGTTTGTTAGCAGCCCTGATGAGTTCATTGGCTTCAGTATTTAATTCCTGTTCTACATTATTTACGGTAGATATCTATAAAAAACTCAGACCTGATACACCTGAGAAGTCGTTGGTTAATGTAGGAAGAATTGCTACCGTCATTGTGGTGATTCTTGGGGTGCTATGGATTCCCATTATGGCCAATATCTCAGGTGTTTTGTATGAATACTTGCAGAAAGTGCAGTCTTACATTGCACCTCCTATCACCGCAGTATTTCTCCTTGGAGTATTTTACAAGCGTATCAATGCTCAAGGAGCCTATGTCACACTGGTTTCAGGTTTTGTCATTGGTACCGCAAGAATTATTCTGGAGCTATCAAAAAACAGTCTGGCGGAAGGCAGTCTATTGCATACTTTGGCCACCTTGAATTTTCTGACCTTCGGTGCCTATTTCTTTCTGGTAAGCATTTTGATTTTGGTGGGTGTAAGTTTAATCACTCCGGCCCAATCGGAAGACCAGGTCAGGGGTTTGACTTTTGGCACCCTTACCGAAGAGCAAAAAGCCGCTAATAAGAACAGCTACAATTGGGTAGATGTAGTCACTTCCTTATTAATTGTAGGAGTGGTTATTTATGTAATGACGACCTTCACCGGGTAGAATTAGTAGGTTCATTCCAAAGGATAACTCGTGCCTACCCGGTGAACAATCGAACAATCGAACATTAGATTAACGATTTTCGAAGTATAGGCGAATTGATGCACTCAGCTTTAATTGTTCATTCTTAATTTTTAATTCTTGATTCGCCAACGGCGAGATTGGTTTCCATTTCTATTTCCAGCAGCCTATTATACTTGGCCAGTCTTTCTGATTGAGTAATGGATCCAATTTTGATGTAATCTCCCTGCCAGCCCACTGCCAGATCTGCCAGCCAATGGTCTTCTGTTTCACCGCTTCTGGCGCTAATAGTGACCTGCCATCCGAAATTTTTGGCCAAGTTTAGTGCGCCCAGGGCCTCGGTTATGGTGCCAATTTGGTTCACTTTAAGTAAAAGTGCGTTTGCTGCATCTGTTTCTATGGCTTTCTCGATCCTTTCAGGGTTGGTACAAAGAAAATCATCCCCTAGAACCACGCAGAGGTCCCCGACTTTCTGTTTAAGCATTGGCCAATGGTCCCAGTCATTTTCGGCCAAACCGTCCTCCAAGCTTACAAGAGGATATTTCGACACCCATTCGGACAGAGTACTGATCATTTCACCACTATTTAACACCTGGTCACCTAAATGATATTTACCATTCCTATAAAATTGGCTGGCCGCCACATCTACTGCCAGAAATACATCTTTTCCAGCAACAAAACCGGCATTTTCAATGGACTCAATGGCGTTTTCGAACATGCTGTCAATGTTGATGAATGGCGGGGCCAGCCCTCCTTCATCAGCAGTGAGTGCTCGCATCTCATATTTTTCCATGCATAGCTTTGCAGCAGATTGATAGACGCTGTAAGCACATTCGAGCACGCCCATGATTGAATCCTGGGTAGGGACAATTAGCAGGTCCTGTACTTGAACTTGCCCTCCCGCATGTTTTCCTCCACTGAACAGGTTGATGGTCGGTCTGGGTAAAAAATTCAGGGTTGTTGCTGCAAGAGTTGAAAAATACCGGTAAAGTGACAAATTTTGGTATACGGCATGGGCCCTGGCAAAAGCCATTGACACTGCCAGTATAGCATTCGCTCCTAAGTTCGATTTATTGGGTGTGCCATCCAACTGTATCAGGTGCTGGTCCAGATCACTTTGGGAATTGATTTTCTTTCCTTTCAGGCTTTGGTTTATCCCCTGATTAATATTATGAACAGCCTTTAGGCATCCCATTCCATTAAATCGGCCATTAGCATCACGTAATTCATGGGCTTCGGCAGCTCCGGTAGAAGCGCCAGAAGGAACGGAAGCAGCAGCTGAAGGTCCGTTGTCCAATTCACAGTATGCCTTAATTGTTGGCCTGCCACGACTGTCCAGGATTTCTATAGCGCTAATTTTTTTTATTTCGGGCATCAATTAAATCTTTAAATTTTGAAACCATTTTATCAACGGACCGTGGGATATCCTTCATTAGCTGAAGGGCAAGGGTTTTTTGTGCGTGCCGTTGTTCTTGGCTGAGATACTCCAATGGTGACAAACCACACACTCTGGCCAGTAAACAACCAATAGTGTGTCTGACTGCTCTTTGTTCCCTGGATTTGTTTAAACCATTTACAACCTCATTGTACGCCTGGAAAAATTGCGTTGTCCCTGTCAGAAATTCCCTCCGGTGATCAGGCAGATGGTTTGCTTTACTGAGTAAATGAGCCATAAAAAAACCCAGGTCAAAGGTTCCGTCACCAAAGTGGGTTACTTCATGGTCCAGGAGAATAAGTTTGCCATTTTTTACTAATAAATTTTTCGGACTGTAATCACCATGGACGATAGTAAACCGATCTTTGTTGGTATCATCAATAAGTGTTTTATAAAAGCCCCCAGTATCTTCAACTTGCTTGAGGGTCTCTAGGTAGTAGGGTTCAATTCTCAAAGAATGAAAAAAGTGGACATCATTAAATAGTTCAGGAATGCAATTTCCCTCTTTCGAGCCTTGTAAATGGATTTGTCCAAGCAGCTTTCCTGCTGATGTAAAATATGTTGATTTCGGCGGGCTGTTGATCAATAATGTTTTGAGGTTTTCAAAAGGGGGCTGAACAGCTTCCATTGCCAGAATATATTCAGACCGGTCCTCAAAAACCAACTTTGGGGTATTACCGGGTACATACCGCTCCAGCCAGCGCATGGCTTCAGCTTCATAAAATATCCGCTCCGGGGAACAGAACCAATCTCCATCAACCCTTAACTTGGCAAGCGCCTGTTTCATAACCCAGGATGAACCGTCTTCAAAATCGATAAGTACTGTTCGATTGGAGACACCTCCGGATAATTGAGTAAAATTGACTTTGGTATTTTTCTGAATAACCCCCCGCTCAAGCAAATAGCTATACAATCCGGATGTGTCTTCTATGTTTAGTTTAGCATTCAACGTTTTAAAGATCTGAGATCTGAGATCTGAGCCCTGAGATCAATACAAAACTCCTTTTATTGGCATAACTGGCAAAGGAACATCTTTTTCCCCAAGCATTTCCCTTAAGTCAATTTCGATGGTGCGGCAAATGGCGGTCATGGGGGTATCGGAAATTCCATTCACGAAAGGGTCTTTGAGGCTCCTGCTGATTTTTTCCAGGGTAAGAAAGACATAGGCCACCACCACTCGCATCACTAGGATTTCCCAATTAAAGTCATCGTACAAACTGAAAATAAGGCTGAAAGCGAATAACCAGGTAAACAGAGTGGTTAAAAATGAATAAATACGGGGGAATACAGTGCTGTTTATTCTTTCACACCCCCCTTGAATGTTGTAGAACTCATTCAATGTGCTGTCGATTTGCATATAACGAAAGTCGTTGCTGTTGTCACAAAAGACATCCTTCAATCGTTGTGCTTGCTTCTGTACCAACTGCGTAGGAGCATTTGTGTGTTCTTCCAGTTTAAGTCGTTCCTTTTCATCCAAAAATGGTTTCAATTCTTCCCAGTGGTCTTGATCTCTTAGGGACAGCCTTAAAGCATTGATAAATGCTAGATGCCGATAAATCAGGTCTTTTTGTATGGCTTTAAGTTCTTCCTGATCTTTTGCAGTTTGCACAGTGCTAAGCGTTAAAAGATTTAACACCTGACGGGCAAAACTTCTACTATAATTAACCAAAGATCCCCACAATATTCGGCCTTCCCACCACCGGTTGTAAGATTCGTTGGTTTTAAAGGCCAGAAACAAGGACATTACGGTACCAAAAACGGTAATTGAAGGAAGCAGCGTGGTGATTTCTTCAAATTCAATGAACCTGTTTACCAACCAGGTAATCAGGACGATGGCCAGCAACCCCAGAATCATTCCGCCGGTATATTTAATAATAAATAACGGGCTTACCTTTTTTAGTACTACCATAAAGAGAGGAGGCTTTTCAAAACTAAATAATTAGTCATCAATTAAAAATCGATTACCTCTGGTAGATACTTTGAGGCAAGATCCTCATAGTAAGGGCGGAGTGCATTTACATCAGGCGCTACCGGTGATTTTGAATAAAGGTCATAGGGGTTAAACATTTGAACCCATTTGAACATTTTGCGGTCTTGTTGGTTCATCAAATGATCATAGGCATTTTCTCTGTGCTGTGCATAAAAGGAATGGTATCGGATCATATACAGTGATGGCTCAGGTAAATATTCCTTGAAAACCTGATAAAGGTATTCGTCATGCCCCCAGGACATATGCACATTATCCAATCCACAATTGGGTTCATAGACTCCGTATTCGCTATTGAGTCTGGGGTCGGTGGAATCAGGGTTGTCCAGGAAAAACTCAGGATAAACAATTTTATCAGAGAACCTGCAGCCTACCGGAAATGTATCGCCTACTACTGCCCATTGAGGTTCTCCGAAAAGGCAAAGCACCTTGCCGAGGTCGTGTATAAATCCCGTAAGAATGAACCAATCCGGGTGCCCATCAGCTCTAATTGCCTCTGAAGTTTGGAGTAGGTGTTGGGTTTGATTCAGGTCAATATCAGGATCAGAGTCATCCACCAACGTATTGAGAAACTCCACTGCTTCCCAAAATGTCATCTGTTTTTTATTGAACTGCTTAAATTCCTGTTTTTTTTTCAGAACAAAATCATAGGTTTGATTCAGGTGATTCAACCGGTAGAATTCCCTGACAGTGTCTCTCTGAGGGTCCTGGTAGTTTCTATATTCCTCTTTGGTTTTATTCCCTGATTCAGGATACCTTGCACGTAAATCTTCTTCCCAAATTTCTTCACTTTGCAGAAATTGTCGTTTATGGTCCATGTGTGTAAAATTAACAATTAACAATTAATAATGGTATTGATACCAATTCTGTAGTTCAATTTATCAATCAATACAAATGCTCTATTGCTCCTATGTTCCCTGCCGGCCTAGCCATAGGTAGATCAAAATGATGGTAACCACCAGTATAGTACTTAACACCTTGGTGTATTTCCAGGGAACTAGCCCCTCACCTTGAGGGGTAACCCTTTGAGCTACTTTGGTATTGGGGTAAAATTGTGAGACGGCAAACATTACTACCATATTCAATACAAATTCAATTCCCCAGATATGAACAAAATGTATGTCTACTTTTAAGACGAAGGTAGTACTGACATAGAAAGTCAATCCAAAAAACAAAGCGACCTTTGCGGCAGTAGCGCTGATTCTCGGGATAAACAGCCCAGCGAGCATTATGGAGGCAATTGGGATAAAGAAAATCCCGTTTAATTGTTGCAATAATTGATACAAGCCCTCAGGGGCGCCGGCCACCAATGGAGCCGCCATAATTGCCACTATTGCTAAAACAATAGACACAATCTTACCTGCCCGTACCATTTGGCGACCTGTGGCCTTTTTATGGATCAGCCTTTTGTAAATCCCTTCACTAAAAATGGTGGCGGTACTGTTTAGCACACTGTTGAATGTGCTCAATACTGCACCCATAACCACCGCTGCGAAAAACCCTACAAAACTCAATGGCAAGACCTTTTTTATCAATTCCGGGTAGATCATATCCTGTTGCCCATATAGGGAATCACCAAAATAGTAAAACCCAATAACTCCGGGGAGCACAATAATGATTGGAATCAGGATTTTCAAAATCCCGGTAAAGAGTAACCCTTTTTGTGCTTCCGCTAATGATTTGGCGCCAAAGGCCCTTTGAATAATGGTCTGATTCATTCCCCAGAAATAGAGCTGGTTTATTACCAATCCGGTAAAAAGTGTGCCAAATGGTAATACCGAATCCGGAGCGCCAATAACATTAAACTTCTCGGGGCTATTTTGATAAACTTTCGATAGTCCTGTTAACAGGTTACCGTCACCAATGTCCCATAACGCAAGCATCGGAACCGTAAGCCCTCCGATAAATAAGCCCACACCATTAATGGTATCACTGTAAGCCACCGCTTTCAACCCACCAAATACTGCGTAAGCAGAACCAATCAGTCCGATGCAAATGACGGTAATCCACAGGCCGGTAGTCTTGCTGACTTGAAATACTTCAGAAATGTTGAATATACTTTCCAGGTTAATGGCGCCGGTGTATAAAACAATGGGTAGCAGGGTAACCACAAATGAGACCAATAAAAATAAGGCAACCAGGGTACGGGTGGCCCCATCAAACCTTTCCTCCAGGTATTGAGGTATAGTGGTCAACCGCATCTTAATGAAAGTTGGAATGAAATAAATAGCCGCTACCACTAATGCAAGCGCTGAAGTTACTTCCCAGGCAATAACCAGAAATCCGTTTTTATAGGATAAGCCGTTCATTCCAATTAGATGCTCCGTAGAAATATTGGTTAGCAGCATGGAGCCGGCGATAACCACTCCGGTAAGACTCCTACCACCCAGAAAATAACCCTCCCGGGAGTCCAGTTGGTCATTGCGGAGTTTGTACCAACAGAAGATTCCAACGAAACCGGTAAATGCCACAAAAGAGAGAATAGTCAACATGTTAGCAGTTATTAGAGCGTTCGGCAGCGTCCTTCAGCAATAAGCCCAGGTTGCCGGGAACATCAAACATGCCTGGGAATTGGCAGGTATTAATACTATTCATTAAGCGCACGAGCAATCAATTGATTAGATTCATTTCCAAACTCTAAAGCAAGTGCATGCCGATGCCCCAACTTAGACATCTTATTCCAAGTCTTGCGCACAATAGAAACCACTTTTTCAGGTTCGTGTTTGGCCATAAAATCTTCAAAGTAATACTCCAGGAACACCAGACATACAACGTCCTCCAATGCCTGCGATTCAGGATCTGTCTTCATTCGCTGTTTTAGTATCAATGATTTTACCCGGTCAATGGTTGGTTGGTCATATCCGCACTCGTCCAAAATATCTTCTGCCTTCTGGGCATGAAATTTCTTTAATTCTGTGCGCCAAAGCAGGTATCCTTTGCGGTGCATTGGATATGATTCGCGTGGGATGGTCCAGCGGCAAATGTGCTGACTTCTGGCTGCTAATTGAAGGGGTTCCGAGGCCTGGGGGTCGATTCTGTCTAACCACTCACTCATTCTTTGAGCATACAATAGTTCCTTTGGGTACTCTTTACCATTATCTGTTTCCCTATTGGGGTCCTGGCCGTTTTTGTGGTCGAACTTTTGGATGGCCTTTTCGAATCGGTTGCTATCGGAGATCATAGGGCTAAATTAAATATAATTATTGCAATTAGGAGCTTTTTGTATCGCAGAGTCCAACAAGTAAAGTAGTTTCCCAGTTCTTTGGAGATTTCTTGGTGCACCTATAGTTTGAATGCTTTTTTGATGCTGTAACGCTCCTGACCATTAACATCCCGGAAACTAAACCTGATAGATGGGTGGTCTTCATCCATGAATGTCTTAACATACAAGAATCCACCACCCCATTGGTCCAACTGGATAAAAGGCGTGGAAATCTTAGCTTCAGGATCTGTTGATTCAGGATCTCCTGGCTTCCTGCCCGGTCGCGAGTTTTGGTTGACAAAAGCGCCACTGCTGAATTCCTCCAATCCGTTGGGATGAATGGAATGGTACTGCCAGTGACGGTCACCACAAATTATAAAGAAGTTTTTATTCAGAAAGTCATTAGTAACCAGCCAGTTGAATAATTCCTTTTGCTCTGATTGAAACCCACCGACGTTTGTATGATTATCTTTCTTATAGGCATCGTCAGGCCCAATCAAAGGAGTGGGAGAGATTAGAATTTTAAAAGTTGACCCACTTTCCAATAATGTTTGTTTCAGCCACGCTTTTTGTTCTTTACCCCAGATGGTTTTCTGCGGAGTGTCTGCTTGTAGGTTTGGACTGCGATAGTCTCTGCCCTCCAGAAACCAAAGTTGTAAAAGACTGCCAGCCTTAACGGTACGGTAGGTCTTCGGTGATTCATCTTCAAGATCGGTTATTGGTAATTGTTCCCGGAACACCTGAATGCCTAATTGATGAGAAGGCTCAGAAAATTTGTTGTCAGTGGTATCACAGTCATTGAACCGGTAATCATGGTCATCCTTTAAGTAAAATGCCGGTATTTTCAAGCAAAAATTCTTGTTACGCGGCATTGCGAAATAGCGGTGCCATTTGGCCCTCATTTCTGGAAGATTTCGGGCCCATAGTTGAGGTTTGTTTGAAGGTTTATCGTAGTAAACTACATCACCGTTTGCAATGAAGAAATCAGGCTTTAAATCCTGAACTGCCTCAAATGCCTCAAATCCACGTTTTCGATCCAAGCCAATGGCAGGTGGAAATACACTTTTCTCATTGATGATCGAGTCAATACCATAGAATTTTTCATAGTTGAATCCTGTAGATATCGCGAAACTAATGGTTCTTACTGATTCCGGATCAGGTAAAGTTTTGAATTGACCAATACTTGAATACACGGTATCTTTACTATTGATAATCAATGCTTTAATTCTATAATAATATTGAGTATTAGGTGCTAGATTTGAAATATATTTTTTAACTATAAAGTCGTCTTCAGCACCAGAATTGATCCATTTCGTCTCCTTGGATATGATAAACGTTGGGTCTTCAGAGACCTGAAAACAACCTGATCCTTCCAATCCCCCTACATCGTAGTTTATAAGAGTATCGGAACTAGTAAACCTGCACTGAAGGATTATGCTGGAAGCTGTCAGTTCACCCGATAGAAGAGAGAAGCTGGTGGTTTTTTTATGGTTCGTGTTAATCTCAGGTGTACAACAAACAAGGAAACAAAGGAATAAAGGAAAGAAGGGATTCATTTTGCAGGATTGTGATTTTCCATTAAATTAAGCGGAATTTCATCAAAAGCCCAATTAATGAAAGGACCTAACCAAATGCACTATAACCTAATCATATTATTGCTGATTTTTATTAGCTCAGGTTGTAAAAAGGAACAAAAGAGCACAGCTGAACCAGCCCCTGTAAGCTATTCTATGGCTGATTTTAAAAAAGTGCCTAAAATTGATATCCATGCGCACATTACTTCGGATGGGAAAACTTTTATTAACGAAGCTCGGGCCAATAATTTTAGGCTGATGGACATGATTGTTGATGTTCCTCAATTCCCATCAATACCCAGACAACTGGAAATCTGCCGTAAACACAGGGCGGAAGATCCGGATGTATTTACCTACACCACCGCCTTTACTTTGGAAGACTGGGACCAACCGGATTGGTCCGACAGGATTATTGAGCAATTGCAAAGGGATTTTGATAATGGCGCTCTGGGGGTCAAAGTATGGAAAAACATTGGAATGACTTACAAAGATCAGGATGGGAACCAGATTATGCTGGATGATCCTAAATTTGATCCAATTTTCCAATTCATCAAAAATCAAAATAAAGTACTGCTGTCCCACGCAGGAGAACCTAAGAATTGCTGGCTGCCTTTGGATGAGATGACGGTAAATAATGATCGGGGTTATTTCAGTAAGTATCCGGAGTTTCACATGTTCCTCCATCCTGAGATGCCATCGTACGAAGATCAGATCCAGGCACGAAATAATATGTTAGGTAAAAATCCTGATCTGACATTTATTGGGGTTCACCTGGCTAGTCTGGAATGGAACGTAGATGAAATAGCCAAGTTTCTGGACAGGTTTGCCAATGCCTCGGTAGACCTGACGGAAAGAATCCCTCATTTACAATATCAATCCAATAAAGACAGAAATAGGGTGCGGGAGTTTTTTATAAAATATCAGGACAGGATTACCTATGGTACAGATTTTGAAGAGGAAGAAAACCATGACCCCGCTGAGCTAACTGAGCAAATGAATGCCAGGTGGTCGAGAGACTGGAAATACTTCAATACAGAGGAAATAATGACAGTGCCGGAACTGGATACAACAATTCAGGGATTGGGCTTGCCCAAAACTGTAGTGGATAAAATTTACAGGATCAACGCAGAAAATATTTTCAAGGATGCCTGGGAGGCACCTAAAACTTCTTAGATATTGCTTCTTTGGCCTGCTGGAGATACTGAAGGGCCCTCTCTTTTTCGGCTCCATTCCTAAAATTTGAGTACTTTTTAACCCAGTTAACCGCTGCCTTCTGATATAGTCTGAGGTATTTTTGGGATTCCGGAACATAAGTGGATTTCCCGTCAAGCAGGTAGTAGACAGGATTGGAGTGGGCAAAAATCGTTAAATTTCTTGGAAGCATTCTTGATCCGCCTACCGAAGTAACCCGGCCTATTATCCAGGTGCTTTCGGAAAGGGTGATTTCCACCTCCAGTGTTTGTGAATAGATTTTATCCAGGTCAGTAGCTTTTAAGTTTTCCCAGGCCACCAGCTTTCCATTGGCAATGATCTCCAGCCGTCCGTAGGGAAAAAGGGATTGGGCTTGCAGTGTGACTACTACGGTTTTTTCACCTGAAAATAATATGCTATCTCCAGACTTGTGACCCTCAACTGTAAAATTGAGCATAGGGCCATTGGTAATAAACCCGTGACCTGACTTGAGTCCCTCGATCCATTTTTGGTAGGAAAAGCTTCCCTGTATGGGAATGTATTGGCGGTTACTTCCCACCGGTATATTTGGCCCCATTTTATCTGTTCCGGCAGTTATGGGAAGCTTGAATCCGGTGTTCAGGTATTGATAGTACAGATCCATTCCGCGCATGGCGGTAAACTCAGCCTGACTCATTTCTGAATAATCCCAGGGTTCCCAATGACTTGGGAGTTGGGTAGGATCATCGTAGGTCATCAGTTCGATGGCATCAATTAATCCCAACGGTATGGCCACCACTGACTCCATTCCCGGAAGGTTTGAAAAATGTGCCCACACCGATACCGCCTGTTGTTTTTCAATTTCCTCAAGCCTGGGAGATAAGAGCATGTTTGGGTTATCATACATTGAAAGCAATCGACCACCGCAAAATTCAACGGGTTGGATAAGCTCCTTCAATTGGAGTATACTGACGTGCCCCATCTGCCAATCTCGTATTTCTTGTCCAACATAGATCAGATGGCTTTGGGTAGAAATACCATCCAATTGCCCGGTGAATTTTTCTTTATCATTGGTAAAATCACTGGTGAGAAGATTTACCACATGCAGATCTTCGGCCCGCATCTGGAGATGAGTTGAATTTGTTGACAAAAAATGGACATGGGTATCGCCGCTGTAATATCCCTTTTCAGACATATTTGTCCAGCGTTTTATTTTAAATTCTTTGGTAAGATTGGCGGAGTCATCAAGGTAAATAGTTTCGACAATTGGCAAGGTTTCCAACCCATGACGGATATTGATTATTAAACTGTCCTCCCCGGTGGTAATGCTAAATTCCCCCTCAACATACCAATATTCTTTATCCATATAGAAAACATTTTCTGATGAGTTATCAGGTTTGAGAGTTACTTTCTGTCCGTTGGTTATGGATACTGTAGCTGCCAGCGGAAGGTTGGTTTCTGCACTGACAATACTTGCGTTAAATGTCTTTACATTAGCACCTGTCTTTACATTAGCACCGTATAATCCTGACTTGAAAATAAATATAAGAACAACCACTAGAAGAGAGGTGCTTTTTGGAAGGTTTAGGGCCATAGACTTAACATCAGAATTAAACGTGCCAGTAACAGGTATTTTCGTCGATTTAGGATATTCATATCACTATAGGTTATTCGAAAAACGGTATTCCTTCCGTAGCATATTTTCTCATGCCTTCTTCATTGATTTCCACACCAATCCCTGGCTTTTCCGATAAGGGGATAAATCCATCCACTACTTTATCACCGTCATAGTCGACAATCTCTTCAAACATAGGGTTGGTATGGAAATATATCTGCCATTCCAATATCATAAAATTGGGAACTGAAGCACATACATGGGCTGATGACATGGCAGCCAAAAACGAGCCTACCATATGCGGAGCAAAAGGCACGTAGTATAAATTTGACAAATTAGCAATTCGTTGACCTTCGCCAAGGCCTCCTGCTTTTTTGCAGATCAGGCATGATAATATCTACAGCGCCTATTTCCAGCATACGTCGGAATCCGTAGGCCAGGTAAATATTTTCTCCGGCGCAAATAGGCGTACTGGTTGAATCCGTAATCTTCTTGTAAGCATCAACGTTTTCAGCCGGAATGGGTTCTTCAAGCCACATTAAATTTAGCGGCTCTAATAATTTTGCTACCCTTTCACCAGTGGTGGCATCGTAACGGCCATGCATATCTGCGCAAATATCTATGTTTGGGCCAACAGCTTCTCTGGCAGCTGACATCTGATCAACCATCCGCTGCAATTCGGCTGGGCTGGCGGTCCAGTTATATTGATCATATTTGTTGGGATCGTTCCTTTGATCTAAATCAAACTTTACCGCAGTAAACCCCATGTTCACAGCATTTTTTGCCGATTTCCCAAACTCATCCGCAGCGGGTAGCCTGTTCTGATACAAGGCGGTATCCATATATAAACGAATCTTATCTCTAAACTTACCACCAAGCAATTGGTAAACGGGTAGTCCAAGGGCTTTACCGGCAAGGTCCCAAAGGGCGGATTCCACAGCGGTGAGTACCGCTATATACATTCCTGATTGGGCACCTGCAAAGAATCCCGATCTTCTGATGTCTTCAAACAACCGGTGCACATTAAGTGGGTTTTTATCGACCAACATCTTTTCGAATCGCTTAATCAAATGGTAAGTTCCCGGAGTGGCATCTACACCTTCTCCGCACCCCCAAATATCCTGATTTGAATAAATTTTGACGAAAAGTCCGTGGCCATTGCGAATGAATCCGCATTTTATACTGGTGATTTTCAGGTTTGAAGGTGAAGAAACTAATGAGGTTTTTTCCACTGCGGCTTCCAACTCATTGCCAAATGGAGAAAAAGCTGCAAAAGAGCCAGCTAATGCAGTATTTTTTAGAAAGGAGCGTCGATTTTTAATAGTCATAAAAGTCTACCAGGTTCTGGTTTTTAATAATTCTTGAATCTGCTCCTTGGGTACCGGTAATTCATCAATATGATGGTTGAGCCACTGTGAAAAGTCTCGCTCAATATCATCTGACCAGCGACTGTCTATTTGACCAGCAGTGTACCTCTGTTCTCTAAGACGTTGATGACCGAACATATCCCTTAATCGGATGACTTCAGAAATTTTAACAACCTTTTCAGCCAGATGGGGTGGAACTACCATTACTCCGCCATCCCGACCCAATATCACATCACCAGGTATAACCATTACCTGGCCAATGCAAGTCGGGGTATTTATGCCTACTAAAGTAGTATTTAAGCGGCCATCCGGGTTATTTAGATGATGGGAGGGGTGATAACTTCGATAAAAGGAAGTAAATGATTCTATCTCTTTAAGGCCATTGACATCTCTTATGGCACCATTGTATACGATGCCGTTTCCCGATTTAGCATATATTGAATTCCCCAAATTATCTCCGATAGTTGGGCCGTCTATGTGTGCTCTAAATTGGTCAACTACATATACATCACGAGGGACAAGCATGTCAATGGGCCAGGAATTTTGAGATTTAATTCGTCCGTCAACCTGTCCTTGCTGATTTATTACCCTTTGGACGTCCGGACGACCTGGCATAAAGGTGGCGGTCAACGCCCTGCCTACCAAAACACTATCAGGGTTAATGGTGATCCAGTCTTCTTCGTATTGATTGGTATAATTTTCACCTTTTAAAACCGACCAGGCTTCTTCCAAAGTGACCAACTTCATTCGGTCCAGGATTTCATCCGGAACTTTGGGACGACCATCCTCGAACCGTTCGCCCTCCCAGTTGGGAGTGAGCATCAACAAATCATTCTTGGAAATTTGCTGGCCTTGTATGGATAGGTTCAAGCTGATCAAGATTGATACTAACAGACTTCGAAAGAGAGATACCACAGATATATTATTTATGATCGATAATTAACGCATTGATAAAATTTCTTAGACATTGGGGTTAGTCATCGGCATAGTATCGGCCCAGGTGTTTAACAATTGCCTTCCTCAATTCAAAAGGTTCAATTACACCTTCTTTTGCGTAAACATAATCACCGCCAGGAGCCACCAATAGGGTATAGGGTAATGACCCCTTCCAATTTATGTCTACCACATCAATTAATTTGTAAATGTCATCCCCACTATACAAGTAGTTTTGATTGGCTGCTTCCATTTTTGTCAACAATTCAAGGGCCTTTTCCTTCTTGGCAGGTTTATCAGTACTGATGGTAATAAACTCAAAATCACGTCCGCGATACATACGGTCTGTCTCCACCAATGCCGGAAGTTCAATCAGGCAAGGGCCGCACCAGGTGGCCCAAAGATTGATTAACCTAAACTTATTGCTGGGGTTACTTACCAGGGTTTTAATTTCTTTCAGATTTTTTTCTTCTAAGGACACCGGGTCTTTAGCCCATTCTTCTTTGAGCTTCTTAGTCCAGGAGTCTTTCCAGGACCATTTTATGGAACAGCCGAATGTTTTGGTCTGGTTGTTTGTTAGCTTCTCACCTGAAAGCAATTGGTCCAGTGCCAGGGCCAGGTCCCTGTTACGGGGAGTAATATATGGGTCTTCGGTATCGTCAATCCTTCCACTGTATTGCAATTTCCGGCCCTGGTCAAAAACAAACACATGCGGAGTGGCCACTGGTCCGTAGGCCAGAGAGACCTCCTGAGTTTCACCGTCAAATAAATAAGGAAAATTATAACCTTTGTCTTTGGCCCTGATCCTCATGTCTTTCAGGTCATCACCAAGATCGGAGTACCCCAGTTCAGACAAACTGATGGCTTTGGGATCATTAGGCGAAATAGCTACAAATCCAATCCCTTTAGGGCGGTACCGGCTTACCATCTCTATAATTCTGTCCTCATAAGCCTGCGCTGTGGGGCAATGATTACAAGTAAATATCACTGCCAGCAACTTATACTTAGAAAAATCTGCCAGTGTATAGTTTTTACCATCGGTGCCGGGCAGATTAAACTCAGGTGCGGCATCGCCGATATTGAGGTAATTAATAGGTTTTTCCTGGGCCGTTGAAATTAAGGACCAACACACCATCAAAACTAAAATCAATGGTCTCATTATTACTCTTTTAGCTATGAAAATAATTAGAATCAAACAATATACACATAATTGTAGTATTTTAAATTTTCAAAATACTACTGAACTAGCAGCCTGAATGTAATCAGGGAATTTTAATACTGTCGAAAATAATCTATGAACCAAAATAGCGCTAAACTACTAATGGGACCGGGTCCCAGCAATGCTCACCCACGGGTGCTTAACGCCATGTCAGCTCCACTATTGGGACACCTGGATCCTGACTTTCTAGAGGTCATGGCCGATATAAAAGTAATGTTGCAAAAAGCCTTTCAAACCCAAAATCAACTGACCTTTGCAGTTTCTGCCCCCGGAAGCGCCGGAATGGAAACTTGCCTGGTTAACTTGTTGGAGCCAGGAGATGAAGCCTTGATTTGCGTTCATGGTGTATTTGGTAATCGTATGTCTGACATTGTAGAGCGGTGCGGCGCCAAATTAAGCAGAGTGGATGCACCATGGGGAGAAGCCATCGACCCGGATCAGGTCAAGCAGGCATTGGAAGGGTGCCAGCCTAAACTGGTGGCCATCGTTCATGCCGAAACCTCTACCGGTGTCTTGCAACCTTTGGAAGAAATCAGCAAGATGGCGCATGATGCCGGGGCACTTTTCGTGGTAGATGCGGTGACTTCCTTTTGCGGCACATCCTTGAAGGTGGATGAGTGGGGAATCGATGCGGTGTATTCAGGTTCCCAAAAATGTTTGAGCGCTCCTCCGGGCCTTTCGCCGGTTTCGTTTAGTGAACAGGCTGTTGAAGCGCTTGACCGAAGAAAGACTAAGGTTCAAAGTTGGTTTTTGGATCTTTCATTGGTGAGGAACTATTGGCAGGGGGCCCAGCGTGCTTATCATCATACTGCCCCAATTTCCTCCATGTTCGCTTTGAAAGAAGCCTTGACTCTGGTGATGGAGGAGGGTTTGGAACCCCGGTTTGCCCGCCACTGGAAGAGTCATGAATTGTTGAAGGAGGGTATGGAATCTCTGGGATTTGAATTCCTGGTGCAAGAAGGCTTCCGTCTGCCCATGTTAAATGCCATCAGACTTCCTGATTCTCTGGATGATAAATCGATAAGACAAAGACTGTTGGTGGAGCATCGCATAGAAATTGGCGCCGGTTTGGGTGATTTTGCGGGTAAGGTTTGGCGCATTGGTCTCATGGGAGAAAATGCTCGCCAACAGGCGGTAGATCAATTCTTGTCAGCACTTAAACAAGTAATTTAATATAAAACTAATATAAGTTACATTATCAGTTATTTATGCAGTGATAAAAAAGTTGACCGGATCATAATTGGACAGAATTCGGCTTGAAGTACAAGCAACAAATGAATGAAAAAGAGAGCATTTTTAAAGACCACAGGAGCTATAGCAGCGGGCACTGTTTTCAACCCTTTATCTTTCTGCACCGTTCCTGAAAAAAAAACAATGCCTGCAACAAACCAGGAAACCAGATGGAATTGGGCGGGAAATCTGCAATACAGGGCGGTAAATTTCTATCAGCCAAGCACCATTAGTGAAATTCAGGAGGTGGTTAGACAATGCGATCATCTGAGTACATTGGGTACTGCTCATTGTTTTAATACCATAGCCGATAGCAAATACAACCAATTATCGGTGCGGGGCTTAGATCAAATGCTGGAAGTTGATGCGGAAAGGAGCATGGTAATCGTGGGGGCTGGCACTAGCTATGGTCAGATTTGTACAGAACTTTATGATCAGGGCTTTGCGCTGCATAATTTGGCTTCATTGCCCCATATATCAGTAGCAGGGGCCATAGCCACCGCTACTCATGGTTCAGGGATTAAAAACGGCAACCTGGGAAGCGCAGTTTCAGCCATAGAGTTCATTGATGCTTCCGGTGAGCTACAGCACTTATCGCGCAAAAAAAATCCGGATGTGTTTGGCGGAATTATTACTCATTTGGGAGGATTGGGTGTGCTCACTAAAATCACCCTGGATCTCCAACCTGGTTTTAAGGTGAAACAGGAAGTGTATCAATACCTACCTGTAAAGAAGCTTTTGGAAAACTTTACAGAAATAATGAGTGGCGGATACAGTGTTAGTTTGTTTACTGATTACCAGACCGACACAGTTAATCAAGTGTGGGTCAAGTCAAAGGCAGATGGAAGCAAACCTGATACACCTTCGGACTATTTTGGGGCGGTCCCTGCATCCCGCAACCTACACCCCATAGTTGAACTTTCGGCAGAAAATTGCACTGACCAAATGGGCGTACCAGGGCCTTGGTATGATCGCCTGCCACACTTCAAGATGGATTTCATGCCTAGCAGTGGGAAAGAGTTACAATCCGAGTTTTTCGTTCCTCTTAAAAAAGCCCCGGAGGCATTTGAAGTGATCAGCGCACTAAAACATGAGATTGAACCGGTGCTGATGATTTCAGAGATTCGTGCCATCGCTGCCGACAATCAATGGATGAGCCCATGTTATCAGCAAGATTCAGTGACCTTTCATTTTACCTGGGAACAAGATAGGGAGGGAGTTGAAAGGGTTCTGTCAATGATCCAGGATGGATTGGAACCGTTCAAAGTGCGGCCGCACTGGGGGAAGGTATTTACTATGCGGCCTGAACGGTTGCACTCATTGTATCCAAATTTAGATAAATTCAAGGCTGTGTTAGCCAAATACGATCCTAATGGGAAGTTCCGAAATGAGTTTCTGGGACAATACCTTTATTAGGAAATACCGATGGTAGATTTAACCTGCGAGCAGTTATTAATATTGAATTTAATTGACTTTCCATGAATAAACCCTTGATCATAATTTTAATGCTTGGAATAATTGCCTGTCAGGCACCTGAAAGACAATCGACCACAAATGAAAGATTGCCATTGAATTTTATTGTTATTTTTTGCGACGACCTGGGATATGGAGACCTTAGTAGTTTTGGGAACCCAACCATTCATACACCAAATTTGGACCGCATGGTGGCAGAGGGTCAAAAATGGACTCAATTTTACGTGGCAGACCCGGTATGTACTCCCAGCAGGTCTGCCTTAATGACCGGTCGCTATCCTATAAGGTCAGGAATGACTTCCAAGCAGCGCCCGGTACTATTTCCGGATTCCGGAAGTGGGCTTCAACCAGACGAAATCACCATTGCTGAGGTGCTGAAACAAAAAAACTATGCTACCGGCATTGTTGGTAAATGGCACCTTGGTCATCTTCCCGAATATTTACCCACAGCACAAGGGTTTGACTATTATTACGGCATCCCCTATTCCAATGACATGAGTGTAGCTGATGGAATGGGAAAATACTACTTTGAACAAAAAGTCAATCCAGACTTTTATCCGGATGCTCAAAATTATAATGTGCCGTTAATGGAGAATGAAGAAATATTGGAACAACCCGCGGATCAAACTACCATTACCAGACGATATACTGAAAAAGCCATACAGTACATCAAGGAACATCAGGAAAGGCCCTTCTTTCTTTATCTGGCTCATTCAATGCCTCACATTCCATTGTTTGCCGGTGAAGAATTCGTGGGCTCCAGCAAGCGAGGTCTTTACGGGGATGTGATTCAAGAAATCGACTGGAGTGTAGGACAGGTGCTTCAGACCCTAAAGGAGCTAAACTTAGATCAAAATACCATTGTCATGTTTAGCTCAGATAATGGCCCATGGTTAGTATTCGAAACACATGGAGGTTCAGCTGGCCCTTTACGGGCTGGGAAAGGAACTACTTTTGAAGGTGGACAGAGAGTTCCTACAATATTCTGGGGACCGGGGAACATTAAACCTGGAGTGGTGACCGATATGGGGTCCACACTGGATATTATCAATACATTTGCGGCCTTGGCCGGAGCTGAAATACCTTCGGATCGGAAGATGGACGGATATGATCTTTCTCCGGTATTAAAAGGGGTGGGGCAAAGTCCACGCAAGGAATTCTTCTATTGGGCATTTTCCGAACTACATGCGGTTCGATCCGGCCCTTGGAAATTGCATGTCCAACAAAGAGAACCCGTACATTACGATAATATCGCCCCCATGGATGCTCCGGAGCTGTACCATTTGCCAGCGGATATTTCCGAAAGATATGACCGGGCGGAGGGTAAACCTGAAATGGTGGAAAAATTGAGAGAAATGATGCAGGCACACATTAATGATGTTAAAGGTTCAACGCCTGATCAACTGGTAATCAGAATTAAGAGTGAATAGTTTATTAATGGACCGGAATAGAGTCCGTTGGTGTAACAATGCGCCTCTGGTATCATAATAGATCTCGATATATAGGAATAACCGTAAAGTTTATTACCTTTGCGAAACAATTTAGTTGAGGCGGCCTTTCTTTATTTAATCCTTTCTGATTTTTTATTTGATTTTCACTCCTCCACTAGTACTCAAAACAAGAAGCGTTTGAAAATATAGTTGTTAAGGTGATTGTAAAAACAATTGCTCTTATCAGATGGAGTGTAATCCCTGGTGATAAATTTCTAGAATATAGCTGGTAGATAGTCAGTGATTTATTGAACTGATTAGTATGGGATATATGATATCGCTTCTCTTATAGAATGAACTTTGAATAATGAATAATATAAAATCAAGAAAAAGAAAAAATAGAAATTTCTCCCAGAGGACCGGAGTTGCCGGATTTAAACACCGAAGGAATAAAGCCAAAAAAAATACTGCTACTATTGATCCACAAAGATTAATTAAACCGGCGTTAGTCACCGAACTAACAGAATTTTCACCTTCCCAGTCTTTTGACCAGATGCCCATCGATTTTAAATTGAAGGCCAACCTAAGAACCAAAGGATACACTTACCCTACTCAAATACAACAGGAAACTCTGGAGTTTCTTAACCATGGTCGGGATTTAGTGGGGGTTGCCAGTACTGGAACCGGGAAGACGGCAGCTTTCCTAATCCCAATAATTAATCAATTGCTCAATAAGGGCAGCAACAAAAAAGCGCTAATTGTGGTGCCTACCAGAGAATTGGCTTTGCAGATAGAGGAGGAATTCAAAAGCCTGACCCGGGGTCTGCGGTTGTTTTCATCAACTTTTATTGGTGGTACCAGTGTGGGACGAGATATTTCCAAGCTGCGTAGAGAAAGTCAGGTTATCATTGGAACACCAGGTCGGCTATTGGATCTGACAAATCGGGGGTCACTCCACTTAAAAGAAATTTCAGTACTGGTGCTTGACGAGTTCGATAGAATGCTGGATATGGGTTTTATTAACGATATCAAGAAACTTCTCAGGTCAATGACCAGCAGGCAACAAACTATGCTATTTTCCGCCACAATTGATACTACACAAAAATCTTTGATCCATAGTATTTTAAGTAACCCGGTAGAGGTAAGTGTAAGTAGTGGCAATAGTTCCAGTGATAATGTGGAACAGGATGTAATCAGGGTTCCACCGGAGCAGGACAAATTTAATATGTTGCTAAACCTTTTAGAGGATGAGTCGTTTGAAAAGGTACTGATTTTTGCGGAAACCAAAAGATTGGTGGACAAGGTCAGTAAAAGACTTAATCGATCAGGGGTGGCAACTGAGCAAATCCATGGGAATAAGACTCAAAATTATCGGAGCAAGGCCCTCAATAAATTTAAAAAAGGACAAGTACAAGTACTAGTAGCCACCGATGTTGCCGCCAGGGGCATTGATGTAATTGACATAACCCACGTAATTAATTATCAAATTCCGTTAACTTTCGAAAGTTACATACACCGAATTGGCAGGACCGGCAGGGCTGGAAAAATAGGTAAAGCATTTACTTTTGTAGATGCTGCCTGAATAAATTAAGAATGTATTAATAACAAATTTTTAAATAAGTATAATAGTAATGAAAGAAGGAGTAGTAAAATTCTTTAATAATACCAAAGGATTTGGTTTTATTAAGCCGTCAGATTCAAGCGAAGATGTTTTTGTACACGAAAGTGGACTTATTGATGACATCCGTGAGAACGACAAAGTGAAATTCGACCTGGAGCAGGGACGCAAAGGGTTGAACGCAGTAAGGGTGGAAATAATAGATTAAGTCTTAACTTTTACCATGTTAAAAAAAGCCATTTTACTACAATGGCTTTTTTTATGGATTCCTATTAAGAATTTCGAGCCAGGTAGTCCCTAGCTTCAAGCAATTCCGATCTTTCTTTGTCCGTCGGTCTGGCTACTTTAGTTAGGCTTTGATAGTATGACTTGGCTTTTACATTGTCTCCGGACAGCTGTGCTGCTTTGGCCGCACCATATAAACCATTAAATCTGTTCGGGCGAAGCTTCAGGTTCAACTCATATGCTCCCAATGCCTGTTGTGGTTGCTCCAATTTGATTAACAAATCACCCAGGAGCTCTTGTGATGGCAAAACCTCACCCGGAGTAAGAGACTGTTTTTCGGTTTGTAATTCCAATTGGGCCGAAGTGTTCATTAAGGTTAAAGCTTCTTGAAGATTTCCTTCAAAAAACCGGACCCAGGCTTGTGCTGCTTTCACCATGATCTGTACCTGAGTAGCCATATATTCATTGTTTTCTCTAACCAACAATTCATGACACTTCATCAATTTTTCAAGGTCTTGATTAGCCGCTGCTAAATCTCCCATATGAGCAGCACCAAGTGCCCTGGTAAAGTGTATGATCCCGTTAGACCACGGGTATTTTTCAAAAGGGAAATCATTTAAAGACATTTCCAATTGAGAAGCTTTTTCCCAATTCCTGGTTTCTAAATAAAAGCGTGCGGGTATAGCAGCAGTTGGATATGCTGCTTTTACTCCGATGGGATGAATTTTTTCCAGCGATGTTAAATAATCTACTAACTTCTTGGCTTCTAATACATTTCCTTGCTGTAAATATGCATAAACCAAATAATCAGTGGCATGGATCTCTTCATCCCAATTTCCCGACATCTCTAGTTGTTCGGCATAGCACTGAGCAGCAGATGTAGAATTCAGATTGGAAATTATGGACTCATCCCATAGGCCCAATCGTGTGAAGATATGAGATGGCATGTGTTGTGCATGGGCCGAAGCTGGTGCAATCGAGGCATAGCTACGAGCCGCTGGCAATGCCATAGCCGCTAGTTCAGGGTAGTCGTAGCTGTGTATAATATAATGAGCAACTCCTGGATGATTTGGTTGGTTCGGAAATAATCGCTCCAGTATTTGCCCTGCTTTTCTTCTGTTTCTATAGGTTTTATCAGAGAGGTCAGCAGAAGAATTTAAGGCCAATGCATAGAATATTGCTGCTTCTGTATCATCTGGATATTCTTCATAGATTCTTTTCATGGCTTCTGTAAAACGGATGGTACGTGTATGGTGATCCAATTGCTCCCAGCCGGTATAGAAACTTGAGATGGCCTCAACATAATCTTGTTCCTTTTTGGTGGTATTTCTAAGAGAGCCAGCAATCTCAATGGCTTTAGTCCCTTTCTTAAGATCGTCAATGGTGGGAGGGCGCCATAGTGCATGGAAATTACACATCGCCACGCCCCAATATGCCATAGTACATTCAGGGTCCTTATCAATTACTTTAGTAAATGCCTTTTCTGCCTCCTCATACTCAAATGAATGTAGTAAAGCAATGGCAAGGTTGAAATCTTCTTTAGTGGTTTCCTGGCATGACAAACCGAATTTGACCTCACCGAACTGTCCATCGGTCGCGCCGCAAAGCGCAATTTCGCCTCTTAAGAATTCGATAGCACCTTCGTCATACCGGGTGATTGATGAAGAATCGCGTTGGTGTTGGCAGCATGCCATCAACAAGCACAGAAAGAAATTGATACTTTTCATAAGTTTCCCCAGATCCGGAATTATTTTATTGTTTAAAGTAGCTATTAAATTTGTATTATGCGTAAAGACAATTAGTATGGCGAAAAACAATAACAATTATACTTCTAATCTGCTGATTCCTATCGCATTGGGAATATTGCTGTTGTACAGCTGCGTTAGCGATAGTAAGGATACTGAATCCGATGAAATAGTTGGACACTCAAGAATCAATCCCCAGCGACCCAATATCATATACATTTTGGCCGATGACGCGGGATATGGAGATTTCGGTTGCTACGGTCAAACAAAATTTGAAACTCCAAATATCGATGCTTTAGCCAAAGATGGATTGAGATTTACCAACCATTACTCTGGAAGTACGGTTTGTGCCCCTTCGCGTTCGGTGTTGCTCACGGGTTTACACACAGGTCATACACCAATTAGAGGCAACAAGGAAGTTCGCCCTGAAGGACAATATCCTTTACCTGATTCCTTAACCAATTTAGCTGAGATTCTTAAGACAGCCGGATATGCGACCGGGGCTTTCGGTAAATGGGGTCTGGGCCCTCCAGGTTCTGCAGGGGATCCGCTGAACCAGGGCTTTGACAGGTTTTATGGATACAATTGCCAACGTTTTGGTCACAACTACTATCCTCGTCACCTATGGGATGATGGCGACAGCATCATCATTGAAGCCAACCAAGGCAACAAGACCGGAACTTTTGCTCCTCAACTAATCCATGAACAGGTACTGGGTTTCATTGAAAAAAATCAAGACCAACCATTCTTTTTGTTTGTACCAACTATAATTCCACATGCTGAATTGGTGGCTCCCGAAGCTGATATGGAGGAGTTTCGGGGAAAATTTGGCACAGAAAAGCCATATCAGGGAGTAGACGAAGGAGAGAACTTCAGGCAGGGACCTTATCAAAGTCAATCTGAACCCCGGGCTGCTTTCGCAGCTATGATGACTCTTTTAGACCAACACGTGGGTGAAATTGTTCAAAAAATTGAAGCACTGGGATTGTCCGAAAATACCCTGATTATATTTACTTCCGACAATGGTCCACACCTGGAGGGAGGGGCTGATCCCGATTATTTCAATAGCAATGGACCGCTTAGGGGTTATAAGCGGGACTTATACGAAGGAGGAATCAGGGTTCCCATGATCGCCTATTGGCCCCAAACTATTCAACCCGGTGTCACTGATCATGTGAGTGCTTTTTGGGATGTGCTGCCTACGGTGGCCGATTTAATTGACCAACCCATTCCACCCATAGATGGTATTTCTTTTTTGCCTACCCTGTTGGGCAAGGGTGAACAGTTAAAACATGAATATCTTTATTGGGAATTCCATGAAAAAGGAGGGCGGCAAGCAGTAAGGAAGGGGCATTTTAAAGCAGTGCGGTACAACGTGTTTGAAAATCCAACATCAACACCAGAATTGTACGATCTTTCAACAGACATTTCTGAACAGCACAACATTGCAGAAAATTATCCGGAGTTTACCCAAGAGATGGGCTCAATCATGACAGCGGCGAGAATCCCTTCGCCAGTTTTCAAATTCGGTGAAGAGACCTATTTGGCAGAATAACTGTGAGGGACTACTTTATTGTTAATATCTTCCAAAATCGCTATTATCCAAGATGGGCATTTATTCTATTTTGCAAGTCAATGGCTTAAAATCTCCTATTTGGTTGTCCTTAATGCTGCTGGTAGCCGCAGGTCTTTCATGGATGCTTTTAAGCGCTCTCCATTTAGACAATCGAAGATATAATCACTCAGAACCGGTAAAACCCAACATCATCCTGGTAATGGCCGATGACCTTGGTATGGAGACACTTGCTTCCTATGGAGGAGAGCAGTACCACACTCCTAATTTAGACAAATTGGCAGCAACTGGGATGCAGTTTCAAAACTGTTATTCGACTCCTTTATGTACCCCTTCCAGGGTTCAAATAATGACAGGGAAATACAATTTTCGCAATTATCTTGGGTTTGGGGTGTTAGACCCTGAAGAAAAAACATTTGGCCATGCACTTCAAGAGGCGGGTTACAAAACCTGCGTGGTTGGTAAATGGCAACTTTATGGTAATAAACGACAAAGAAAGTTGGTAGGAGGTAGGGTAGGGACTTTACCACAGGATGCAGGGTTTGACACCTACCGTCTATGGCAGGTAAAGGATCGTGGCTGGAGGTATAAGAGCCCAACTGTAGAAACCTTTGCAGATGGGCTGGAAACATACGAAGATGGCTATGGTCCAGACTTATTTGCAGCGTTTATTGAATCGTTTATTAGTGAGAACAAGGATGAACCGTTTTTTATCTATTATCCAATGTGTCTGGTACATGATCCTTTTTTGCCCACCCCCGAGAGTTCAAATTTTAAGGATTATCAACCTGAGCTAAATGTAAATGACACTACCTACTTTAGTGACATGATGACCTATATGGATAAGCAAGTGGGCAGGATAGTTGATAACCTGGATGAACATGGTCTGAGGGAAAACACCGTTGTCCTATTCATTGGAGACAATGGCACAGACCGGAATGTTATCTCGAAATGGAAAGGTAAGCACATTAAAGGTCAAAAGGGATATACAGTGGAGGCAGGTATCCATGTCCCATTCATCGTAAATTGGAAAGGAACCATTGAGCCAGGAGTATTGAATGAAAACTTGATTGACTTTACGGATTTTTTTCCAACGTTACTTGAGATTGCCGGAATCAAGGATAACTCTGGGAAAAAAAGAGATGGTCTTAGTTTTTATTCTCAACTTTTGGGAGAAAAGAGTGATACCCGAGACTGGATATTTTGTCATTATGAACCAAGGTGGGGTAATTTTCTCAACAAGCGATATGTTCAAAACACCCAGTGGAAGCTTTATGAACAAGGTGATTTCTATCATGTTGCAAGTGACCCTGAAGAAACCAACCCTGTTCCAGTAAATCAACTATCCGCCCAACAAAAGCAAATGAAAAAGAAGTTCCAGGGCGTATTATCCAGGATGAAACGGTAAACTATCAATTAACCTGTATGTTTGTAACAACTAGATTAAAAGGCAGCCTTGATTTCATCAATCGACACCCCCAGTAATTTTATTGTGATCTCATTCAGGTGCTCTTCGTCCCCTTCAAAATGAATGGTTTGCTGTATATGAGTACCGCTTTCGCCAGCCTTTAGGGCCAATGCGGGAGACGAAGTTTCCAACTCATAAAATGGACCCAGCGGTTTTTTCCCTGGCTCAGGAGGGCCGTCGTTGTAGGAATTGATGACGTCGCCCCGGTAAGGTTCTTCCTGAATTTCAAAGAGGGAGTTTACGTAATCGGTTACACCTTCAGGTTTTTGGTATTTTACGATAGTGAGGGTTTGGCTGTTGGCATCATAAGAGGCGATTATGTCCCGGGCCCGACCAGGGCTCAATCCTATTTTACTGCGATACTGTCCGTCTCCATTAAAATATAATACTCCTTTTCCAATTATTAAACGTTCAGCAGGCACCTTGCCAAAATATTCGTCATTCACTATTGGCCCCAGAACGTTTGCTTCTCCCTCATTAAATGGAACCACAATGGTGGTGGCATCCGAAGGATTAAACATTCCCAATAACCAGATAGACAGCAATCCGGTTTCTTTTTTCCAGTCGACATTTCCAGTATTGGTCAAGGTATTGGTGGTCTGATAACCTACTACCTTGAGTGCTTCGCTGGCAGTTAACCCCAGCGTATTAAAAATGTCTGGCCGTGACAATATCTCAATACTCCGTTCGATGTTAAGGTCGAAGCTAAAACTTGAATAATTAATGATTTTACCGTCTTTGAAATACGTGGCTTTATTGTCAGATTGGCTTTTTAATTCAAAAGCCTCCAGATCAATTAATGCAGGTGTTTGCCAGTTTTCTAAGTCAAACGGAGTGCCTTTCTTGAAAAATATAGCATATTGACCACCCTCAGGCCCCAGCCAAAATCTTTCTTCACCGCCAAAAGGATTGATATGCGCCAAGGTATCACCGGATTGAAACAAGTCCCGGTTGATCCAACCATAGCTGCGCCCATTTTCACCATTGGACGAGCTGGTCATGACGCGGGCTTGTAATGCTTTGGATACAGCAATCATTCCTTTGCCAGAAGATTCTTGCAGAATGTCTATGTCCGTGAAATTCTCTAAAAACCCCACATCTTGCCCAAAGGTGTTGGTAACAAGTGAATGATCAATTGAATCCATCTCCGAATTTTTTGTCTTTTCATCACATGAGGAGCACAGGTAAGTCAGTAGGACTGCTAATAGATATAAGGTATTTTTCATATAGAATCACTTCTTTTGTTTGATAATGATACTTCAATCTTTATTTTGCGCCTCCATTTGATAAAGATCAGGAGGCAAACCCAAATTTGTAAATAATAAAAGCGAACCAGTAGTTCACAATATATAACATATGAAGGGAGATTCAATTGAGTACTAAACCCAAAGTGGTGGAATCAAAAATTTTGATCCCCTTTGTTTTGATCACTTCACTGTTTGCACTGTGGGGATTCGCCAACGATATTACAAATCCCATGGTTTCGGCATTCAAGAAAATTCTGGAACTAGACAACTTTCAAGCCTCGCTGGTTCAGATGGCTTTTTATGGCGGGTATTTTACCATGGCCTTGCCAGCGGCCGTTTTTGTGAACAAATACTCCTATAAGGTGGGTGTTTTGATTGGTCTGGCCCTATATGCTGTGGGGGCTTTGCTTTTTTATCCAGCTACTGCTTTTGAAGAGTACTATTTTTTCTTGATGGCCCTATATATTCTAACCTTTGGATTGGCATTCCTGGAAACTACCGCCAATCCGTATATCCTGGCCATGGGCCCTAAGGAAACCGCCATACAAAGACTTAATCTGGCTCAATCATTTAATCCCATGGGCGCTTTATCAGGTTTATTTGTAGCACAAACTTTTGTGCTGGGCGCATTGCAATCAGACAACCTTGATTCCCAGGGGAACCCAATATACGATACTCTTTCAGAGTCAGCTAAAGCGGCCATACGCACAGCTGACCTTATGGTCATTAGAGATCCGTATGTGGCTTTAGGTTTATTCATCATTTTGATGTTTGTACTGATCGCCCTGGTTAAGATGCCAAAAAATAATCAGACCAACGGGAAGGTACATATTTGGAGTTCCATTAAAAGACTCTCCCGTATTCCCCGCTATCGAGAAGGAGTGGCGGCCCAGGTATTCTATGTGGGGGCGCAAATCATGGTCTGGACCTATATCTATCAGTATGCCGAGACATTGGGTATCAATAACCGGGATGCAGTCAACTATGCTTATTGGGCTTTGGGAATATTTCTTGTGGGGCGATTTGCCTGTACATTTTTGTTGAAATATATAAATTCAGCCAAGTTGCTCATGACATTGGCCATTGCTGCTATGATTTGTACTTTGGGCGCTATTTTTATTCAAGGGATGAATGGATTATACAGCCTGGTGGCCATTTCCTTTTGTATGTCGTTGATGTTCTCCACCATTTATGGAATTGCTTTGGAAGGAGTAGGCATTGACATCGAGTACGGAGCCGCTGGTTTGGTGATGGCCATAGTTGGAGGCGCCTTAATGCCTGTCTTACAAGGACTGATTTTGGACATTGGTGGTAAAGGATATACCGATGTTTTGATTTTGGGAGTGCCTGAAGTGAACTTCTCCTTCATTCTCCCATTTGCATGTTTTTCGTTTGTGGCAGTATATGGGTATCGAATGTTTGCCGTATATCCCACCTCTCAATAGTTTTGAATTGAAACTCTTACCTTTCAGTATGATAAAACCTGTATGCTTTTGTTGTGTGCTATTAATCCTTTTCAGTTGTAATCAACAGGATAAATCAAAAAAAACCATTGGAGACAGCGTGCAGTTGCCTTCAATAACGCATTCCTTCTTCATTGCCGGCCCTACATTTACCGGTATCCTTAACGAGGCAGGAGAGATTGAATGGGATACCGGTCGACCAGGAGCTCGGGATGGTTACGTGTTACCCAATGGTAATGTTCTTATTTGCTGGGCTGATGAAGTGGTTGAATATGACCTGAAAAAAGAAGTGTTATTTAGTTATAAAAAGTCTGCCATCAATCAGGAACTTGGCTCAGTGGTTAGATTGGAAAATGGTAACACATTGATTTCTGAACTGGGTGACCGGCCGCGACTTTTGGAAGTGAGTTCATCGGGAGAAATAGTGGTAGAGGTACCTTTGGCTCCTGAGACAGATAATATTCATATGCAAACCCGTATGGCCCGGAAACTCACCAATGGTAATTATCTGGTACCGCATCTACTGGCTTTTGCGGTCAAGGAATACAGTCCCCGGGGTGAAATACTGAAAACCCTTAAAACAGACATCCCGGAAATAGGGGGGCGAGAGGCTGAAAACTGGCCATTTACTGCCATCCGATTGGATAACGGAAACACCCTTATCAGCTTGACCCACGGCAACAAAATAGTTGAAATGAACGGAGAAGGGGAGGTGATTTGGAAAATGGAAAATGATGACGTGAGAAGTAACATCTTTCAAGACCCCTGTGGAGCGCAGAGGCTGCCAAACGGTAATACCGTGGTTGCCAGTTATGGAGCAAATGAAGGAATTAAATTATTCGAAGCAACTAGAGAAAAGGAAATTGTCTGGAGCTATTCAGGTGAATTCCGGGTGCATCATTTTCAAATTCTAACTACCAATGGAAAACCAATCAGTGGAAAGCCTTTAAAATAATATCATGAGTAAGACGCCATTCTCATTAACGGGTCATGTGGCATTAGTAACCGGCAGCAGTAAAGGATTGGGAAAGCAAATAGCCCTTGGTAGCAAGCTGGTTGCAGTGGAGTGCAAGGGACCAGGTTAGACTTGTTATCTATTCAAATAGGTCCAGGTCATTTCCGAAGGCCAGTTCCCCTTTATAGTTAGCCCTGATCTCATCGATCAACTCTTCTTTTGGTCTGTTGTAGAGGATCTGATGAGTCAACACCAACAAACCAGGGTTTACCTCCTGTGCGATCCTGCCTAACTCTGTTCCACTGGTGTGTACTTCTTTAAAGTATTTCCTAAACCCCTGGGGAAACTGCTGAATTTCAGCTTCACAATACACCTCATGGATCAATATGTCGCAATTGGCTGCTTTTTGGTAAAGTTTTGGTACCGGACGGGTATCTCCGGATAGTACAATGGTTTTGTCCGGGGTATTGAATTTAAAGCCATACGCGTCAAAAGTGCCATGCATTACCTTTATGGCTTCGACTTCAACTAACTCATCTTTGTAAATGACCCCTTCAGTGAAATCATTAGCATCGACCCTGAGGTTATCTAATTTTTTAGGGCCATGATATAGATGTTCATTGATTCCCTTTTTGAAGGTTGTTAATATACCTTCGATCATTTCTTTGGTACCGGTTGGACCAAAAACATCTACTACCCTTCGGCCCCTGATCCAGGGGCTAATTAGGAATCCGGGAAGTCCCACGGTGTGATCCGGATGAAAATGTGTAAGAAATAATTTATTTAACTTTTCAAAGGTTAGTTCCCGGATTCCATTAGACCTGGCTTCAACTATTCTTTCCAGACAGCCGCTACCGCAGTCTACAATGTAGGGTTGGTCATTGACAATGATCGCTGTAGCACTTTGATATCTGCCGGGAGTCAGGGCAGGAGTGCCAGTGCCCAACAAAACCACTTTGGTATTGGTCATGGCATAAAGTACGGAATTGTACTCATACTTCTGCTTAATTATTCAATCACATCCTAACCTTAACACTAAAAATTGGGTAATTTCAAAATAGTAAAATTAATCAAACGGCATAAATGTTAAATCCAGTAATATTGGGCCTCTTGGCTGGCCTGTTTTTAAGTTGTCAGAAATCTATGGAAGACATTTATTATGTGGAACGAATGGAGCAGCAGGATTCACCCATCCTGCTAGTCGATATCGATTGGTCTCATGCCAGATTACTGGATGATTTCATATCCCCATGGCAACAGGCGCCTACAAACACTCTGTTTCGGGCACTATATGATGATGATTTTTTTTATTTTAGGTTTGATGTAAAGGAGTCAAATATTCTGGTCTACCGAAATCAAGATGATGAACAGGAAGTAGTAAGATCAGAAAGAGTAGAGATCTTCTTTCGCCAGGATCAACAGCTTAATCCGTACTATTGCCTGGAGATGGATGCCTCAGGAAGAGTCTATGATTACCAGGCACATCATTATAGAAAGTTTGAACCACAATGGACCTGGCCCGAAGGACAGCTAGAGGTACGATCCAAGCGGTTGACCGATGGATACACCGTTATGGGTAAGGTCGGTTTGGAATCCCTTAAATCCCTGGGATTGATGGATGGAAACAGGTTGCAGGCAGGCTTGTACCGTGGACGCTGCACTCAACTTCAGGGAGACAACGCGGAATTTCATTGGATCAGTTGGATCGATCCGGAAACGGAGCAGCCGGATTTCCATGTAGCCAGCTCCTTTGGGGAGTTGGTGTTGGTGGAGTAGGCGTGTCTGGTACCGGATGATTAATTAGCTAATGTCATGACAAAACTAATATCAATTACCCTTATCATCGGAATAATTGGGCTGGTTGCCACTACTTTAAAAAAAAATGTTCTTGTTCCTCAGTTCCAAGCTCAAGTCATCGATAATGAGATACAGGTTGGTTATGGCCTGGCAATAGGAGATGTAGATGGGGATGGAAAAGATGACATATTACTGGCTGATAAGAAGCAATTTGTTTGGTACCGTAATGGTGACTGGAAACGGTTTGTTATGGTCGATAACCTTACCGAGCGGGATAATGTATGCCTTGCAGCCAGGGACATAAATGGTGATGGACAGGTAGAGGTGGCAGTGGGTGCACAGTGGAATCCGGGAGAAACCAGTGACTTGGAAAAATCGGGATCAGTCCATTACCTGATCCGCCCCCACGATCCCACTCAGATATGGCAACCTATAAAACTGCATCACGAGCCCACCGTACATCGAATGAGGTGGGTAAAAACAGGTGATAACTATCAATTGATTGTGCTGCCTCTACATGGCAGAGACAATAAAGATGGCCAGGGCAAAGGTGTAAAGGTATTAGCATACGAGGTGCCACAGAACTCCCAGGACGAATGGCCGGTCACTTTATTAGACCAAACAATGCACCTGACGCACAATCTTGATGTACTTGTTAATGGAGTCTCGGAATCTTTATTAATTGGAGGAAAAGAGGGCGCGAAAATAATACACTATCAAAATAATGCATGGTCAACAGTGGAGCCTGATAATTGGTTGATTGACGATCACGGATTTGGCGAAATAAGAGAAAGTGATGACCTCATCGCTGGAATTCAGCCATTACATGGACATCAATTGGTCATTTACAATCAAAGGGGAACCAGAAAAGTTTTAACGGATTCTTTGAAACAAGGGCATGCTCTAGCTTTGGGTGATTTATTATCTCAAGGACAGGACCAGGTTATATTTGGTTGGAGAAATGAAAATGATCAGGGAGAAATGGGCGTTAAAATGATTATAGCGAATGATCCTCAATGGGAAAACTGGCAATCGATTTGGATCGACAAGAATGGGATGGCTTGTGAGGACCTAAAAATTGCTGATCTCAATGGAGATGGTAAAAAGGATATTATAGCGACCGGACGAAGTACGCACAACTTAAAAATCTATTGGAATCAAAGTGGAAAATAACAAGATTTCTGATTTTATACCAAGAGATAGTAACAACCGCACATATGAAAACCAATTTTCTAAGTTTATGGGTTTTAATCCTGTTGATTGGCTTTAATTGCACCAAACCTGATCCAAGAAAAATTGAGATACTTTTTCTAGGTCATAAAAGTTTGCATCACAATTCTGAGAAAAACCTGCCACTTTTAGCATCGGCTCTGGCCAATAAAGGGATAAATTTTACCTACACGAATAAAACAACGGATTTAAATACTGAATACCTATCAAAATATGATGCATTGATGATTTACGCCAATCACGATAGCATCACCAGTAATCAGGAATCTGCATTACTGCATTATGTGGCAAGTGGAAAGGGGTTTCTTCCTATTCACTGTGCAAGTTGGTGTTTTCGAAATTCAGAAAAGTATATAAAACTGGTAGGTGCCCAATTTAAATCTCACGGGACTGGCGTATTTAAGGCGGAAGTTGTTAACTCAGAGCATCCGGTTACTAATGGTTATGAATCTTTTGAAAGTTGGGACGAAACGTACGTAAACTATAAGCACAACCTGAACCGTACATTGTTGATGGAGCGAACAGACAGTACGCATAGCGAGCCTTGGACTTGGGTTCGCGAACACGGAAAAGGGCGGGTGTTCTATACGGCCTCGGGTCATGATCAGCGTACCTGGAGCCATCCTGGTTTCCATGATTTAATATTAAGAGGGATTCTTTGGACTGTGGGTGATCGGGTAAAAGCTTTATGGGAACAGTTGGAAATTCCAGACCATCGGTATCGGGTGGCTGATAACATTGCCAACTATGAAAAACGGGCTCAACCATTGATGTTGCAGGAACCATTTGAACAACCCGAGTCCGAAAAATTCATTCAGGTCCCTCCTGATTTCAAATTAGAAGTGTTTGTCACTGAACCAGATGTCGTCAATCCTATATTTATGAACTGGGATGAAAAAGGACGCCTATGGGTGATTGAAACGCTAGATTATCCAAATGAGGTTAAGGACGGCGGTATAGGAAATGATCGAATTAAAATTTGTGAAGATACCAATGGAGATGGCAGGGCTGATAAATTTACGGTATTTGCCGACAGTCTAAATATTCCTACCAGTCTGGTATTTAGCAATGGTGGTGTAATAGTCTCCGCAGCGCCTGACTTTCTATTTTTGAAAGATACAGATGGGGATGACAAAGCTGACCTGAAAGAAATATTAATCAGTGGATGGGGCACGTTTGATACCCATGCCGGGCCCTCTAATCTTAAGTACGGTTTTGACAATTACATATGGGGCACTGTTGGTTATTCCTCGTTTAAGGGAAAAGTGGCAGGGAAAAATCACAAATTTAGTCAAGGTCTCTACAGGTTCAAACCTGATGTTAGTGACTTCGAGTTTGTTACATCTACCAGCAATAACACTTGGGGGATAGGGTTTTCTGAAACATTTGACATTTTTGCCTCCACTGCAAATAACGCTCATAGTTGGTATATGGGAATTCCTGAACGCTATTTTAAAGGTGTTATGGGAATCCCAAAAGTAGGGAGTAAGAAGATAGCTGGATATTATGCTTTTCATCCTATAACCTTAAATATACGTCAGGTAGACGTTTTTGGAGGTTTTACAGCAGCCGCAGGTCACAACTTGTACACGGCAAGGGCGTTCCCAAAAGAATATTGGAATCGTATAGCTTTCATAAACGAGCCAACCGGTAACCTTCTGGCGAAGGGTGTTCTGGTCAAAGACGGTGCCGGATTTATACTTGAAGATGAATGGAATTTGTTATCCAGTTCGGACGAGTGGGTTTCACCGGTTCATGCCGAAGTGGGTCCTGAAGGCGCTGTCTGGGTGGCGGACTGGTACAATTTTATCATACAACATAATCCGACACCAACAAAAGAAAGAGGCGGCTATCAGGCTGAAACAGGGAAAGGTAATGCACACGTCAACCCTTTAAGAGACCGTTCGTATGGGCGTATTTATCGGATTGTACACAAGAATGCTCCGGTTCAAAAATCATTGAAATTAAGCAAAGATGATTCCAGAAGTCTCATAAAAGCTTTAAGTAATAACAATATGTTCTGGCGTCTTACCGCCCAACGGTTATTAGTTGAAAGAGGTGATCAGGATGTTTTACAAGAGCTGATTAAGTTAGTGGAGGACACTGGTGTAGATGAATTGGGCTTAAATGGCGCTGCGCTTCACGCACTATGGACCATGCATGGATTAGGGGTTTTGGATGGTGCCAATACCCAGGCGAATGAGGCGGTGATAACCGCTCTACAACATCCGTCTCCTGGTGTCAGAAAGGCCGCAGTTCAGGTATTACCGAAGGCAACCTGGGCCCTGGAGGCAATTATGGCTTCAGGCATTCTCAACGACCCTGATCCACATACTCAATTGGCAGCGTTATTGCGCATATCAGAAATGCCTGAGGACTCTGAAATTGGTTCAGAGTTATACACATTAAGTAAATCAGAGCACATTGTCCAGGACCTTTGGCTATCTCAGGCCTTGTTTATAGCAACAAATAGTCATAGCGAAGGATTTTTCAATGCTTATGAAGCCGACCCATCTGCATCCACCCATCAAAAAGTTGACCAAGAAAAGAAGGATCAACCTCCTTCAGTTTGGACTACATGGGAGAATCCCAGTGGTATAACAAAGGACTGGGCACGGTTTAGTGCAGGTGTTCCATGGGAAGAAACGGTTTTACCAGATTTTAATGGTCGGGTGATTGCCTATAAAGAAATAGACCTTAAAATAGCCCCTAAAAATGCTTTGCTGCATCTGGGAAGAGTTGGTCAATCAGATCGGGCTTTTATAAACGGCACGATGCTCCATGAAACCCGCAATGACCCTGAGAAATTAAGAAACTATGAGGTGCCGGTTGAGGCGCTTCGCGTAGGTATGAATTTTTTAATAGTGACCATAACGGATGATAAAGGGCCGGGTGGTCTATTAGGACCAGAGAATGAGCTGTATCTGGAAGTTGATGATGAGACCATACCAATAATGGGAGAGTGGAAATACTACGTTCAAGAAAAGAAGAGTCGTGGCATAAATTACTCGGAATTTACGGATAGTGGAGAGTTGGCGGCTAAGTTTGTAGCATTCAATTCGGGCAATGAGAAAGAACAGAAGCTTTCAGAAATGGATGCTACTGATCGTGATCTCATTAGGATACAACTCAAGGCTGTTCGCAATGAGATGAAATATGATCAAACTGAACTGGTAGTACCAGCTGGGAAACCAGTTGAGATAATGTTTGAAAATGTAGATTTAATGCAGCACAATCTACTAATCATTGCTCCCGGAAGTTTGGAAGTGGTGGGAATAGCTGCCGATGCGTTGGCCCAACTTCCTGAAGGTCAAGAAAAACAGTATGTTCCTGATGTTCCACAGGTATTATATGCTTCCGCCCTGATAAATCCTGGTGCGTCTACGGTGCTTCAATTCACTGCACCTCAGGAACCCGGTGAATATCCCTTCGTGTGTACTTTTCCAGGACACTGGCGCACAATGAACGGCATATTAAAAGTTGAGGGTGCTGCTAATTGATAAATATCCTGGAGATCCAGATTATAAGATTCATAATAAATAATACTCTTCCTGGTATCATTTCAAAGAACCTAAACAGCTACTTGACATTTAGTAGGATTCCGAAGTTGAATATTAGGGCCACTCTTACTGCTAACTTTCTTCAAACCAACTATCTGGATAGTAAAATATTCGGTGTCAGAATTTCCAAAGAAATTGTTAAGGGGAAGTTAAGTGGCGACCTTAACTTCCGGATGGTAGATTACCAATACAATAATTATGAAGAGGCAACAAAACAAAATATTGCAGGAATAAACCTATCTATGAAAATTGTCAAAAAACTGACTTTCTATATATACTATGAGGGAACATTTGACCCTCAGAATACTACAAATAATAGATTTAATACTAAGATCATTCAAAGGTTTTAGCCTTATAGTTTATGTTTATAAAAATTTAATCAATATGAAAACGAGGGAGTTATATATCGCGGTAACAGTTGGGTTAATATTAGCGACATGCCAGTCTAAGCCAAAAGTGATTGAAGGTGTATCAATTGGAAATGCTGTCGAAGGTAGCTATAAAAGCCCCTTTGATATGTCAACAGGAACAGGTGAGGCAAATGAGGAACATCGGGTGGAGGTAGTAGAGGTGTTGAACGCAGAAAAATACACTTATCTCCACGTAAAAGAAGATGAGAACATATTTTGGATTGCTATTCCCAGAAAGGAAATAGAAGTGGGGGGTAGTTATTACTACAAAGGAGGTCTTTTGAAGAAGCATTTTCACAGCAGGGAGCACAACCGGGTTTTTGAGACTGTTTATTTAGTATCAGATGTATTGCCCATTAATGAAGATGGTTCGATAACCAATCATGCTTCGGCCCAAAATCGTGAAGAAACGCGAGAACCGATACCCATAACCCCGGTAGAGGGCTCTATTAAATTAGCAGAATTAATAACTGATCCTCAAAAATATCAAGGTAAAGTGGTAAAAATTACCGGGAAATGCGTGAATGTTAACCCTATGATAATGCAGAGGAATTGGGTCCATATACAGGATGGGTCAGGTGATAACTTTGAATTGACGGTAACAACCAACGAAAATGTGCTGTTGGGAACGGTTGTTTCTCTGGAAGGTACAATAGCCTTAAACAAAGACTTTGGAGCTGGTTATCGATATGATATAATTATGGAAAACGCGGTTTTAAAATAACCGTTCCCGGTGCTCACTAGAAATAATGGCTATGTTCAGACCTTTACCAAATTAGATTTGGAATTTTGGCGTTGACGCCAATAAGCCAATAGGCAAATTATTGCCAATACAATCACTGTATAATAAACAAATGACGGTATGGGAACAGGGTCACCCGCCGCATAGGAATGCAGCCCGGAAAGGTAATAATTAACCCCAAAATAAGTCATCATGACAGATGCCCATCCAAACAACGAGGCAACATTAAAGGCATACACTCCTCTGAATCCCGGAATGAACCTCATATGTAAAATAAATGCATATACCAAAATGGTAACTAAAGCCCAGGTTTCTTTAGCGTCCCAACCCCAGTACCTACCCCAGGATTCATTGGCCCATACGCCGCCCAAATAGGTGCCAATGCTAATCATAAATAAGCCCCCAATAAGCGTAATTTCGCTCACATAGGTCATCTCTTTAATGATTCTATTGGTATGTTTTCCATTATTCTTATTGCCAAAGATCATCAGTACTAAGTTCACAACTCCTATTATAGCTCCTAACATCAAAAATCCATAGCTGCCGGCTTCCAAAGAAACATGAATAGTTAACCAATAGGATTTTAATACCGGCACTAACGGCGTGATTTCAGGGTCTAGCCAACTAAGACCGGCAACCATTAATATAGTCGCTGAAAGAATACAGCTGGCTGCTAAACCTCCTGTTGACTTTCTTGAAAAGATCAAGCCAGCTAATGTGGTGGTAAATCCAATATAAATCATTGATTCATAACCATTACTCCAGGGCGCCCTGCCCGCTATGAACCATCTTAACCCAAGCCCGACAGTGTGCATGACAAAAGCAAAGAGAAATAATCCGAAAGTTACCCTAAAAGGCCATTTCAAATTAATATTAGGGTTAAAAACAGAGGTAAAAAGAAGGCCCAGAAAAATCAAACCCAGCAAACCATACATTTTACCCAGTCTATTAAAAATTTTTAGTTTATTAAGCAACAATTCAGCCCTTAACTTAGATGGAGTAGGCAGTACATCACCCCCATTGGTTTCTTGAAATTGATTCAGTTCTGCTAGTAGTTTATTAGCAGAAGCCCAATCACCATTATCCATAGCATTTTGAACAGTAGAAATGTAAACCGGATAAAATTGTTCAGCGTATGTTTCGCTGGTATTTACTTGATGGTTGTGCCCATCGTCATGTTGGTGACTGAAATCTGCCGGTGACTGCCAGTGATGGTTCAGGTCATTCGGTATAGGAAATACCTTCATAAACCTGCCTGAAAATATCATGCTGCATATGTTTACTTTTTCATCTAATTTCAGAATCTCCTTTTCCAGTGCGCCGCGGTCTCTTTGAGGTGTGTTATAAGCATTTCTGACCAGATCCCGTAACTTGTATTCACCCCTTATCTCGAAGAAATCCCGATATGCCGCCAGGTCGTCATTCGTTTGCAAAATTCTTCTGATCTCCTCATGTTTACCTAGTTTGATGATGGGGACACCATACCACTCCTTAGGGCTGGTAGCCATACCCAAAAGAACCTGCTCTGAGCTTAACCCATAAATAGCATCTTTTTTGGAAATTTTCCTTAACACTTCGCTGGTAAAGGTGTTCATAGGTTTCAACCTGCCTTTATGATCCTGCATCACCAATTGTCCAAATTGTTTGGCATGGCTTAGATTTATTGCCCTGATGTTTAGCTCATTTGATGGAGCTCCACTAGCCGGGATCGATATAGAAAGAAAAATGCCAACACAAACGGAGACCAGTACTTTTTCTCCTTGTCGCATTTTTTTAATGGTCTTGATAAGCTGTCGAAAGCGGGTGTTTCCGTTGAACATAGTCAAAATCATTCCTATGGTCAATAGGGCATATCCAATATACGATAACCATGAACCCCAACGATCGTGGTTAACACTTAAATAGGTGCCCAGTTCATCCTGATCGAATGAGGACTGAAAAAACCTATATCCTCCATAATTTAATATATGGTTCATATATATTCTTTGATTTCTGTTTATGTTCCTTTGGGGGACTTCCAAAGTAACCTCACTGGCATATGAGGAAGCGCTATTGGTGCCAGGATATCGTTCCATGATAAAATCATTCAGCTTGATTGAGAAAGGTATTGAAACTCTTTTTGATCCATAGGATACCCCAAAACTTGTTTTGCCAATGGCTACCATACGGGGTCTTCCTTCTACACCTTTTCTCCCATATACCAAGAATGTTTCCTCTTTACTGTCACTAGTGATTTTCAATTCCAATCCTGCCAGACTGTTGCTGGCCATTTTATTCGAGGATGAAGCAATTTCTACTGCCCCGCTAGCCTCAAAATCACCAATAACAAAGCTTTGACCCCCAGCTGAGTATAAACTTCGTAGTAAAAGAGGATGGTAGATCCCGGGCAACAGCGTATCCCTCTTTTGAGTGGCCATCTGCATTTGGGTATAGGTGGTGCTCGTTTTGAAGTATAGCTTGCCGTTCTCATACTTTACATTGAACGAAGGACCTTGCTCAAGATTTCCAAAGTTAAATGTTGTTCCATGGATATTGGTCCGTTCTCCATACTTCACGAAATACTCTTCGCGTCCATTGATCCCACCTATTACTACTTTTAATATAGGGATGCCATTATCATCCTCTATCATGGTCTCTGTAGGGTTAGGCATGAAATTTAATACTTCTATTTTTACTTCATTATCACCGATTATGTATGAATTTTTCCAATTATTATCCCCTAAAGTGGCAAAGAGTACCGGCTCTTCAAATACATACTTTCTTCCTTGATGTGTGACCTCAAATTGAAGGTATGTTTCCGAAGATAAAAATGTGCTTGAAGAACTGCCCTCCCGGATATGCATGATACCTTCACTGCCCAAATACCTGGTAACCCCAGCTCCTGTTAAAATAACAATCATAGCGGCATGAAAAGTGAAGGTGGCCCATTTTTTATTAGATATCATTCGAAATCTTATTATGTTGGCAACCAGGGAAATGCCAAACAATAATAATATCAATTCAAACCACCAGGCCTTAAAGATTATCTTTTGAGCAGAGCTAGTCCCGAAGTCGTTTTCAATGAAGGTGGCGACACCGATAGATACCGCAAACAATATTATATAAAGACCAGCTGAACTGGTTGAAAAGAGTACGTTTGATATTCTTTTTAGGAGTTTGATGATTGATTTGCCTGCCAGATTTGAAGTTGAAAAAATATTAGCTGCCATTAGGAAATTCGATATCGTTACATTTTGCTATGAAGAACGAAATAAACAGTGGATTATTCTAAGTTTGCCCTGGTAAAGTATCCACTGTACTCTTTAGGTAAACAAATGTGATAGGGGGGCATAGCAATTGCCTGGTTCAATATAATAGAGTCTGCGCACCAATTTCTAGAGCAAATCTTTCCATTTCTTGTTTGAGCCGTTCTACATGATCGGGATATTTCTCGGCTAAATTGAAACGTTCATAGGGGTCGTTTCTTAAATTATACAATTCCAAAAGGATTGGCTCATCACCGGTTTGTAGCTCGGGGGAACTCCAGCCATCCGTGGGACGAGCGATCCTAAGCTTCCATTCTTCATCTCGTACACCTTCCACTCTGGTACCAAGACAATAGTAGAAATACTTATGTGGAGACCTGCCATTGTCCGTCAAGACATTCCATATGTCTTTACCGTCCAGCGCCTTATCAGATGGACTTGCGTCAGATAAATTAAGTATGGTAGCATGCAAATCCATGGTGGTACATACTGCCGCGCTTACCTGTTCTTTCGGGATTTTTCCAGGCCATCGCAGTATTGCAGGTACCCGTTGACCACCCTCATATGAAGTTGCTTTAGCTCCGTACAACGGACCTGTACTTCCTGCATGCCATTTGTCCACTGGTTCTGTATTGAACATGCGTGGAGGCATATTGCGCCAGGGACCGTTATCGCTGGTAAAAATTACCAAGGTATTATCGTCAAGTTCCTCTGCTTTTAATACATCCAGTATCCTGCCCACATTAAAATCTATTTCCTCAATAACATCTCCATAGTCACCTCCGGCAGATGTCCCTTGGAATGTTTGAGATGAAGAAATCGGCAAATGAGGCATGGAATAGGGTAGATAAATAAAAAATGGCTGGTCTGAAAGCTTTCGAATGAATTCTATTGCGGCATCCGTATATCTTTGCGTAAGGGTGGTCTGGTCTACAGGCAGTTCATCTGTTGGCTCAGCGTTTCGGTAGAGGTGCAGCGGCCGCTTAGTATTAACCCATGGCGGCATCATGTCATTACTATACAAAATACCGAAATACTCATCAAAGCCGCGGTCTGTAGGCATGAAGCCCGGTGTTGATCCGAGGTGCCATTTTCCATAAGCTGCAGTGCGATAACCAACCTCTTGCAAAGCCTCACCTAAGGTTCTCTCATCCTTGGATAATCCACCAGGTGAGTCGGGCCCTAAATTACCGGGTTGCCCAACCCGAATCGGATAACGTCCTGTCATCAGGGCTGCCCTGGACGGTGTACATACGGGGGCTGCTACATAAAAGGAAGTCAGCTTTATTCCTTCCTGTGCCATTTTGTCTAGCCGTGGAGTCTGAATATTGGGATGCCCATAACTGCCAAGATCTCCGTACCCGAGATCGTCTGCGAATATGAGCACGATGTTGGGTTTTTTGCTTTGGTCAGGAGCAACAGATTCCTCACATGCGGTCAGAATACCGGTGAACAAAAGGAGATATAGTAGTTTCATTTGAATATAAATTTATCTTACAATAAAGGTATTTGTGAACATATCTAAGATCCACCTCTGTCTTCATCAGCCAAACAATTCCATTATAGGTTTCCCTTGTCCATCCGGAGTGGTATAGAAGGGCCGGCCTTCAATGGTATAGTGGGTATCCGGGTGCATACCCAGGGCATGATAAATGGATTGATGGACCTGGTCAATTACTACGGTGTTTTCAACAGATGAGCATGGTCGCTCATCTGCGGTTTTTCCATAGACCAATCCTTTTTCTATTCCTCCGCCCCACATCAATATAGAACTGCCATCCGTAAAATGCCGGTGCATTCCATAGAATTTCTCATCTTCAATCTGATCGGGCTGATTTACCTGATCTTTGACTTTTTCTCCCGGCCGACCCTCCAAAATAGCGTCCCGGCTAAACTCACTGGCCAGTATGATCAGGGTCCGGTCCAGGTGGCCGGTTTGGTCCAGGTCCTTGATTAATTGAGCGATGGGCCGGTCAATCAGTTCTTTCATTTTTTGGGCCCTAAGATGCCCGTTTTCGTGGGTGTCCCAACCGAGAAATGGTTCATACTCCGTCGAAACACTGATGAACCTGCCTCCATTCATGGCCAATCTTTTGGCCAACAGGCATCCCAAACCAAAGCGGCCGGTATTATAAAGGTCATATTGCTCTTTGGGTTCCTGTGTCAAATCAAACACCCGGGCTTCAGGAGATTTCAGTAACCGGTAGGATTGTTCCATGGAACGCATCAGGGATTCCTTTTGGTAATCGCTGCTGCCGCTCATAACTTCACTTTTATTGACCAGTTGCTGGTATAGTTTATATCGGGCCTCAAATCTTTTCAATGACATACCCTTTGGTGGTTGTACACTCTCCAGCCCTGTTGAAGGATCAGGGATAAGGAAGGGGCCATGTTCACTTCCCAGGAATCCAGCGGAATGGAATGCCTTTAATTCTTCTGCTTCACCAACGGTGAACCTCTGACCCATGGCGATAAAAGGAGGAATAACGGAATTTAACGCTCCTTTTTCCTTGGCAATCCAGGCCCCGATATGGGGTGCCTGTACTGTTTGCGGTGGTTTGTAGCAAGTATGCCAGTGGTATTGATGCCTGGTATGAAGAATATGTCCAAGATCGCCTGATCGGTAGGAGCGAATGATAGTCCCTTTATCCATTACTGATCCGATAGATTCAAGTCCTTTGGAAAAGTATAAGCCATCAACCACAGTGGGTGCTTTTGGAAAGGTGCTAAGCACGTTTTTGCTTTCAATGCCCTTTTTGTACGGAGCATAGGTCTTGGGATCGAAGGTCTCAGTATGGGCCATTCCTCCAGCCATCCAAAGTAAAATGACGGTATCAGCGGTGGAAGGAATAACAGGTGCGCCCACACAGGAGCTTAAGAAGCTGGCCATGGGAAGCGTGGTACCGGCAGCGGCCAAGCTGGCAGCTCCCATTTTCCTTAGAAAGTCCCTACGCGAATTGATCAAATATTGTTTCATCTAACTTCGATTAAAATATAAACTGAAACTCCGGTGAAAGTACTGTTGCCCAAAAAACATCTTGTAGGGCTTCCTTATTGATTGATTCCCCCAAAGTGTTAACCACCAGTTGACGCTCTTGTTTTGAAGGACTCCTTCCAAAGGATTTTTGATAAAGTGATTCGGCTATGGTGTCTCTGTCGTTCCCGAATTTTTCATACCATAAGTCGGCACCTTCACCCAAAATGTTGTTAAAATATTCCCCATTGGTTAATTCGAGTGCCTGCAGTAAGGTTGCCTGTTGGTTTCGGGAAGTAGCTACATTTTCTCTGGTGGGCCGGCCCAATAACTTCATAAAGGGGTGTTGTCTTACAAGACTGGCTCTGGCAAAGGTGTTCTGGTGGTCTTCAAATGTTAGGTTCACCAGCCGGTCCCAATGTTTGGAGCCATAGTTGCGAACCTTAATCCAATCTTCATCATTGAATTCCATGGTGTTCCAATTTTTCGCCGGTTGTACCGCTGTACTTTTCCAGTCTGCTCCAGAGCTTACTAATATTTCCTTATCCTTATCGTACAGGACTTTCATAGCTAGTAATATCCCAGCCGGATTGGCAATTATTCCTTCATTACTTCCTTTTAGGGCAATAAGATTTTTACCCTTTTTGAGAATTCCACCGACCTCCAATTTGTCTACTTTTCTCCAATCAGTCCCTTGTGAAACAGTTTTACCATTGATATAAAGTGTATGTGAATGATCCACTGAAATTAGCAGCCGGGCGTTTTGTATCTCTTGATCTGGTAAGTTGAACACATAGCGGAAATAACGTGCACCAGGTTCCGGTAAGACATCCCGATCAAACTTTATTTCCCTATGCCATATTCTATCTGAAGTTATATTTTCATTGGTTGGATTATAAGCGGTAGCATGGTATACCGGTGCAATTATCTGGCTCACTGCATCTGAAAATTGCTCTGCACTTAGCCTCCTTATCACAGGGCCTTCAAACGCATATTGATCGCTTAATATTTCAGCAACTTCTTTATAGTTTACAGTGGGTAATTGATAAGCCTTAGAGGTCATGATCGTTCGGATCAAATGTTTAAGGTCATGTCCGGAGTCAATAAAATCTGCAGCCAGCCAATCCAATAAATCGTTATTCCATGGGGTACCATCCATCTCATCCGCAGGTTCAATAATGCCCCTACCCAAAAGTTGCTTCCAGATACGATTGGTTATAGTGCGAAATAATCGCCCATTTTCCCGCTTTACCATTACTTCTGACAATTTTGACAGCCGCTCTTTTAATGTTGCTGCCTCCACTGAGCCCAGTTCCGTAAATAGAAATTCGACTCTTGCAGTTTTACCCAGTGGTTTGTCGCAACGGTTCAGTTCAAGTGCTGAATCAGCAAAAATTGAGGCAAACCCATAGGCTTGATCCAGAGACAGGTTGCTTACAAAACTATTATGACATGAAGCACACTTCAGGTTCATACCCATCAGGGATTGACTAATATTCTGAGCTGCCTGCATTTCGGGTGTTTGACTGGCATTTACCACTCCACGCCATTTGATACCTTTGATGAAGCCTTCGGATTCCTCGGTGGGATTTATTAACTCTTTAACCATCAAATTGTAAGGTTTATTCTCAACCAGGGAAGTGTACAACCAATGAGTGATTTGCTTTCGTCCACCGGTAATAAAACCGGTGCCGGAATAATCGTTTCGCAACAGGTCATTCCAAAAGCTCAGCCAATGTTGGGTATAGTTATGATGGTCATCCAATAAGTCATCAATTAGTTTGTTTCTTTTGTTGCCTTCCCTGTCTTGGACGAAATTTTCTACATCTTCAGGCTTCGGCAATAGACCAATAATATCCAAATAGGCTCTTCTAATAAAGATGCGGTCTTCCACCGGTGAAGGCCATTTGAAATTGTGCTCTTGAAAATAGACCTGCATCAGCTTATCCACAGGATGTCTATGTCCTATTTCGTTCTGTGGAAGTCTTGGTTTGACCAGGGCCAGCTGCGCCTCAGGGAATACTTCCAGCGCCCGGTCTGCCCAGTGCGCACCTTGTTCTATCCATAGCTTGATCAATGCCACCTCATTGACTTGCAAAATTTTGCCTTTTTTTGGCATGACTTCATCATGATTGGAGGGCAGGGAGATTCGACGATACATTTCACTTTCATCAGGCGCCCCTGCTACGATTACTTTGCCGGATTTTCCACCCTTGTAGACCCCGCGTTTATGTTCCAATACCAGTTCACCTTTTTGTTTGTGCTCACTGTGACACTGGTAACAATTATGTGCAAAAATGCCCCGCACTTCCAGGTTGAGTTGATCTTGTTGAGTTTCCGTCAGGGAATCCAATGGCTGAAGCTCAGCAAGAAGAGCCAGAGAATTAGTATTATCATACAAATCCATTTTATACTCCCAGGCACTTGAAAGATAATCACTACCATGGGTAAGACTGGCGCCTAAATGACTGGTAATGATTAAAGAAATAACGGTTACAGTCAGTGTGGCCCTATAAAACCGGAAGTGCCTCCACCTTCCTTTTAGGGTTATCTGTAAGACCAGGGCGGTAGCTGAGGCCAGCAGGGCGGTGGCAATGCCTAAATTTTGATGCAGTTGAACCAATTCACCGGAGTAGTCGTCGAATGTGCGCAGAAACCACCCCAGAATAGCCGCTAAAACGGCGAAAAGAGCCCCCAGGTATACCATCCAGTTGATTCCCTCCCTCAACCCAGGTCGTCTGCCGCCAATGGTGAATAACTCCATCAAAAGGGCAATCGCCAACAACCCAATAGGAAAATGAACTATTAAGGGATGCAAGCGGCCTAGGAATATTTCCAGGTGCTCCATGAGAGTTGTTATTGAATTCAAGATTCCGGTTTATTTTAATAAGGTTTATTCAAATTATATGGCTGGTTATTATACAAGTAAATAAAATTAGCAGTGAATTAAAACAAATGTGTTTTTGTTAATTAAAGTCCAATGTTAAAGATCAGGGTTTCTACACAAGGAATTTAGAAATATGATTATCTTAAGTTGCTGATAATCAATTTAACCAGTATCTGGCATTCAATTTGTAATTTATCATATAAACAGATAACTTGACAAGTTAGTTTTGGTGGTTTATTTAATAAAAGATGAGAATTCCCATAAATAGAAAGTCTTTGCAATACAGGCCGGATTCATCGCGGGTAGTGGCCAGATATTTCATGAGCGGGGAAGAAAGGGCAGTGCTTATGATCAACCGGATCATGGAAGTACCTGATCAGGATGTACACTCTATGCTCACTAGGACCTTGCGCCAATTTGCCCGCCGGCATCGCAATATTTCAGAAGTCTTAATCCGCCATTGCCATAACCTCGAAAGCATTTTAACCTCACAGGGATTTGCTTTGGATGAGCTTTCTGAGGAACGAAAAATGCTAATTGGTTCCTATTTCACCATGGAATTCGCTATTGAATCCGCTGCCTTTTTCAATCCATCGGTAATGGAGGATCCAGTTCAGGATGGATTAAGTGAAGGAGAAAAAAGAATAATTATAAGTTTTAGAGCAACGGGAGAGGGGCATATTTCATCAATTGTATTTCGTCGTGCGGTCATTGATAAAAATGGAGATATTGAAGCCATGCCAATTGGAACTCAGATTGAGCAGGCGAAGATTATCAAGCATAAGAAATATAGCAAGGCATCTTTTTTTGAAAAGCTTAAGGAGATGGAAATCCCCGATAAGTATTTAAATCTGGTGCTTGATAATCTTAATGATGAGTTTAGGTACAACGATTTAACTGATAGTATTAAAACGGTCCTGATCAATAACCACCTGAGTTTGGATAAGCAAAAAGCCATAGAAAGCATAGCCTGGCTGGCAGATTCGTATTATGATATCCATTTTTCTATGGATACTGACCTCACCGAACGAGTAATCTTTCCAGTTTCAGAGATGGAGAGTAACGGCATAGAAGACGCGCGATTTACCCGGTTTGAGGAAAATGGCAAATGTACTTACTATGCTATATATACAGCTTTCAACGGCAGAACTATTCTTCCTAAGCTATTGGAAACCAGAGACTTCTACAATTTTCACATAAGACCACTTCATGGTGAAGGAGTACAGAATAAAAATCTGGCTTTGTTCCCAAGGAAAGTCAATGGGAAGTATGTGATGTTGGCAAGAGTTGATGGGGTTAATAATTACATTATGTTTTCCGACCGTATTAACGTTTGGCATGATCCTCAAAAAATACAGGAACCAAAATACCCCTGGGAATACATTCAGGTGGGTAATTGTGGTTCGCCCCTGGAGACAAAAGAAGGTTGGTTAGTCATGACTCATGGGGTCGGTCCTATGCGCCGGTATTGTATCGGGGCCGCTTTGTTTGACCTGGATGATCCAACCAAAGAAATAGGAAGATTGAGCGAGCCGCTGCTGGTACCGTTGGAGGAGGAACGTGAAGGTTATGTGCCCAACGTAGTTTATTCTTGCGGCGCTTTGATCCACAATGAACAACTCATCCTTCCTTATGCAGTATCGGATTACTCCAGCCGATTTGCTACGGTGCCTCTGGATGTATTATTGAAAGAGCTAAAGGCATGAGCTGGTCTTTGATTAGTTTAGGATCTTTTGGTACACTTTCAAATAATTTTCTACCATTGGCTGATTGGTAAACTTTTCTTTCGCCCACTTGTGACAAGCAACGGGTGAGATGGATTTTAAATCGTCAAGTACAACGACACTTTCATCTTCATTGTCAACTAAAAATCCGGTTTCTCCGTGAAGGATCAATTCCGACATAGAACCTCTCCGGTAGGCCACTACCGGTGTTCCGCAATACATAGCTTCCGCTACACTCAGGCCAAATGGCTCATCAAAATGAATGGGATGTAGCAGGGCCCTGGCTTTTCCTAATAGCTCATCTCGGTAAGCCGGTCCTGCATTTCCTACATATTGAATGTCTTCCTGATTTATAAATGGCTTGACTCGTTCTTCAAAATAGGATTTGTCCTGAATAAAACCAGCTATGATCAGCCGATATCCCCCTTTTTTTGCAATATTAATGGCGTCATGGGCCCCTTTATCCGGGTGAATCCTTCCAAAATACAACAGATAATCCTCTTTCTTATCACAGTAGGTAAAGTCATTGGTGTTAATGCCATTGTAGACGTTCGCAATATAATTTAGCTCAGGAGAGCGATCAGCCAAACTGATGGATGAATAATGAGTAGTGCTATTATATTTTTTATAAATGTCCAGGATTTTGTAGGAGGAAAACCCATGAATAGTGGTAAGAATAGGTGTGGAGATCAATCGGCTATAGGTTAGGGGAAGAAAATCGAAGTGATTGTGTATGATATCGAACCTTTTGGAGCTTTCCATTAGATGGCTGATGTGCAGGGCTTCGAACACCTTAGCATCAGCATCAGGGGTTTCCTCATATCCTTGGGGACAAACTGCCTCAAGTGCAGCGTTGGTAATAGAATCTCCGGTGGCAAAAAGCGTAACTTCCAGGCCTTTGGCAACCATTCCTTCGGCAACGTTAGCAGCTACCTGTTCCCAGGGTCCGTATTTTCGGGGAGGAGTCCGCCAAGCCACCGGCGACAGTACCGCTAACTTCATATAGTAGCGGTAGTTTCTTCAGAACTAGCAATTTCCGTTCCTTTTAATAAGTTAAGCTCAGCTTCAAAATGCTGGGCTTTCAAAATTCGGAAATAAGATAAAAAATAAGCCAAAGTACTTTCTGCGCCCTGATTTTCATTAATTCCTTTCTTTTCCAGACCATCATAGCATCCGGCACTTTTGTGATCATAAACTGGAACACCCAAAGCATTGTCTCCCAAAAACCATAGGAAAGTCTTGAACATTCGCTTTAGATATTTTTCATTTTTGGTGTTGTTAAAGGCCCTGTAGTAAAGGAAAGTCATGCCCATGGCATCTATTGCTTGCTGGTCAAACATTGGTAATTTCCCCCCTTTGTGATACCAACCTTGATTGCCCACCAATGAGAGGTGATCATTTTTAAAAACCAGACTGTCCAGCCAATTGGTAGATGTTGTGGCAATTTCCAATACCTCTTCATCATTTATTACCTCATAATAATGAAATAGGGCCAGAGGCAGGATGCCGTTGTCGTAAGTGACTTCATTTTCAAACCAATGCCAATTCGCATCACTGTTGTTTCGATAAATCTCCAGCATCGCTTTCTTCAAGGAGAGCAACAAACTCATTCGTTGTTCGTCATAACTATGTTTGTGCAGGTAATAACTCAAGCCAATCATAGTGTTTGCTAATCCCCGGATAGATTTCAGGTGTTTAAAATGAGGTTCGGCTTTATTAAACATTTTCTGGGCCAATGTATGCATCCACGCATTAGGTGCATATTTCACCAAATAACCCAAACACCAGATTGCGCGGCCAAATGCATCCTCTGTTCCGGTCTCATCCAAAAATTTGCGGTCATAACTTAGTAGGTTTCGAAAGTTCCCATCTTCTCGTTGCATATAGAACATAAAACTAAGATAGCGGGTGATTAATCTAAGAACATCCGGCTGCTTCCGTTGATGGTAGGCCATGGTCATAGCTAAGAGCGCACGGGCATTATCATCCGTGCAATAACCCGTTTTATAGTCCGGAATATTGTACTTAGCGTGCTGCAACATTCCTGTGTCATCAGTTAATAGCTTAATATGAGCAAGAGAGAAAGGGGGGTAGGATGGACAAGTCTACAATTAGGGTAGATTGCTCCTTCTTCACCTTTCTTGTCGCGGCTTGCTCTAAAAGGTTGAGGTATTCCTTACCAATTATGGGCCACTTCAAATGATCACTGTAAGCCAGAGCTAATGCCCGCATTTTTGATGCCTTATCTTCGTTTTCCAAGAGGTCATTTATCAGAGCGGAAAGCTTATTATGGTCTTGGATAGGGAAGATTATACCCCTGCCTCCTGACAATAACTCTTCTGCGTGCCAATAGGGTGTAGAAATAATGCAGGCGCCGGCCCCCAAAGCATATGCTAAAGTACCGCTGGTAATTTGCTCTTTACTGAGGTAAGGTGTAATATAAATATCAGCCGCTGCCAGGTATTTAAATAGTTGCTTTTCATTCAGGTATTCGTTGAAAAAATGAACATGATTCTCTACCCGAAGCTTTTTGACCAACAGTTTTAGTTTGTTGCGGTAAGATTCACCTTCGAATTTAACTACCCCGGGGTGGGTTTTTCCCAGGATAATATACAGCACTTCGGGATGTCTTTCGATCACCTTGGGCAGGGCCTCAATCACAGTTTCAAGGCCCTTATTCCTGCTAAGTAAACCAAAGGTGAGGAGAATTTTCCGATCGCTTAAATTAAAGGTATTTTTCACTACGGCTTTGGAATCCGTAATTATGTCCGGTACTCCATGCTCTATTTTATGAATGTTGCGGTTTATCTGAAATGCGTCATCCAAGAATTTAATCCCTTTTTGGCTCATAACTACCACTGCCACCGCCTTTTTACATAGTGATTGCATAACGGAAAGCTGCATAAATGAAGGTTTATCCAAAATGGTATGCAGCGTTATCACTAAGGGGATCTTAAGCCTGTTAACCAAGGTAAGTAAGAATACTCCAGACTCTCCTCCAAAAATCCCATATTCGTGCTGTAATAGACAAACTTTTGCGCCACTGTAATTAATGTGATGTGCGGCTTTGATATAATCCGCCAGCATATTCTGTTGAATGGTAAACTTTACACTATCACTATATTCGTAATCATTCTCCTGATTGTTTATAGCTACCACAAAGCAGTTGTCCTCCTCGGTTTGATGAAGATCAATAGCTTCGATAAGGTTTTTAGCAAAGGTGGCAATACCACATTTCCGTGGAGGGAAGGTGGAGATAACGGCGATTTTCATAAGCTGATTTTATATTTAATAAAATAGTGAAAAAATAGCAGAATAAGAAGATGTTTGCTAATGATTTTATGTGAAAAGTATTTAGTCTTTTGTATCAGACAGTTACATGGTTTCCTGCAATAATTTATCAAAAAGTTCTTTTTTAATACCTAGGGGTTGCTTGATTAATGGACCGTTTAATAAAACAGGTTCTGTATCTTCATAGGTTGGTTTTTCTACTTTGTAAATTAACCCAATAGGGATTCGGTCATCGAATTCCATTGCAGTGGACATCGCATCTGAAAAATCGGTTGGATCTCTATCTGGTGCCTCATCTTCTAACTTATATATCCGCTCTTTAAACCACTTATAAGTATTAAGTTTGTTATAGGTGACACACGGACTGAAAACATCAATAAAAGCAAAGCCTTTATGAGCGATACCTTGCTCAATTAGAGCGGTCAAATGTGCTGGCTGACCGGAAAACCCCCGCGCAACAAAGGTTGCTCCTGAAACCAAAGCCAGCATCAGAGGATTAAGAGGTTTTTCAACATTACCCCTGGGCGTGGTTTTTGTTTTGTGATCTTTCATGGTGGTGGGGGAGGCCTGTCCGGTGGTTAACCCGTAGATTTCGTTATCCATTACTACATAGGTTAAATCCAGATTCCTGCGCATGGCATGTATAAAATGGCCTACTCCGATTCCAAACCCATCACCATCACCGCCGGTAATGACTACTTTTAACTGGTGGTTTGCCAATTTAGCCCCTGTTGCTACAGGTAGTGCCCTTCCGTGCAAGCTGTGCACTCCATAGGCATTTACATAACCTGGAAGATTTGATGAACATCCGATTCCAGATACCACCAGCATTTCATGTGACTTTATCTCTTTTTCAAGTGTGGCTTTTTTGAGGGATGACAATACCCCAAAATCTCCACAACCAGGGCACCAATCCGGACTAACTTCCACTACACGAGTTTGGACGGTATTTTTATTTATTGTATTTGCTGTACTCATGGTTAACTTCTCCTTAATGTTTAGCTATAATAAAATTCATTAATTTTTTTTAATTCTAATTAGTTGGATCCCATTTATGAGTAGAACCTGTTTCTACACCAATGGTTAGTTTTCCTTTCAGTTCTCCATTATTTTTTTCAATAAGATCCAAAACCCAAACCGGTTCTCCATAACCATTTTGTGAAACTTGAATTATTTTCGACGGACGAAGCTTATTCTTGATATGAACCCGAATATAATGGTAAGCCATTTCACGTGCCTCATTTTGGGTTACGTTCAAGTCTAGAGGCTCACCATTTAGAATTGCTATTACCCGTTGGGTAAGCATTCTTGGCTCGAATGGTTCACCATCGTATTTCAGAATAACATCTGTACAAGAGAAGCCTGTTTCTGCTTTTAAATGCCGGGCAAATTGCCCAGTGGCATTCAATTCCACAACAATGGTTTTTTTGCACTTATTCAGGATTTGAAGGGATTCTTTTGAATGGAACGGAAGCAGATATCTAAAATGGAGCTGGTTTGCATTAATGCCTTCCGCTTGCAATTGTTCAATTGCTTCATGAATTACCCCCCATGTCGAACCCCATCCAATCAGTGTTACTTCCGCATCCTCAGGTCCCTCAAGTTGTGGAGGTTCAAACTCATTAAGAACTCCATCTAACTTACGCATTCGCTTTTCGTTGATTTTACGTCTTATCGCGGTGTTGGTAAATTCATCGCTGATTATTACCCCGTCTTCATCATGATCGTCAGAAGCGGTCACATACACCATTCCCTCGCTGCCAATAAGCGGTCTGGGTGATATCCCCGAGGGAGTGAATGTGTAGCGCTTAAACCCATCTTTTTCCTTCATGGATTGAGGAATCTCTTCCAGGAGATCACCCCGGTTTATATTAAATTTATGCGACCAGGATCCCGGTTCAATGGTCTCATAATTTTCACCCATTAATAAATCTGATAAAATTATCACCGGGAGCTGATATTGTTCGGCGATATTTAGCGCTTCCCCTACAATATGGTAACAATCTGTAGAACTTTTAGGGGCCATTATAACTTTGGGGAAATCACCTTGAGATGCACCAATGGCTTGATTTAGGTCGCCTTGTTCGGTTTTAGTGGGTAAACCGGTAGATGGGCCTCCACGTTGTACATTGATGATAACAACCGGTGTCTCGAACATACCCGCTTCACCTATTGCCTCTGTCATGAGCGCAAAACCACCGCCTGAGGTGGCACACATCGATCGAACACCTGCATATCCAGCGCCAATTGCCTGATTCACTACGGCAATTTCATCTTCAGCTTGTTTGACAAGCACACCACATCGTTCACTATTTGCGACTAGCCAATGTAAAATATTTGATGCAGGACTCATTGGATAGGCTGCGTAAAATTTTAAGCCTGCCACCACTGCACCCAGTGCCATAGCGGTATTTCCAGAGTAAAACGGTTTGCCTATATGAGTGAAATTCCAATCGGTATTGATTTTTGAAGAAGCAAAATGTTCCTGGGCTGTCTTGTAACCTACTCGAGCCACATTAATGTTCTGTTCGATTATTTCTTGACCTTTTGGCGCAAAAATATCATGTAAGACTTGCTCCAATGTTTTAAAATCAAGGTTCATCAGATAAAGTAATGATCCAAGAAGCATGGTGTTTTGCATGATAGGAATTAGTTTGCCCATCCCGGAGGTTAGCTCTTTGAATGATAGGGGAACTATCTGAACATTTTCTTGAAGAAAAGATGAGTCACAGGTAATTTTATCAGAATTAAAAATTATCACACCACCGGGTTCAACATCGGACGCATGTCTTTCAATGCTATCCTGATTCATGGCAAGCAATACGTTGAAATGATCACCATAGCACATTTCCTTTCTTTCACTAACACGTAGCTTTAGAAAAGTATGACCCCCGCGGATCAAGGACTGAAAACTATTATAGGAAATAGCATGCAGACCAAGTCGATTTATTACCCTTGCCAGCAGGTTCCCGGATTTATCGAGACCGTCGCCTGCGGCGCCACCAAATCCTATGGTTATTTCGTGGGAATTGTTTGGTAAATTGTTGAGTTTTTCTTGTTTGTTTTCCATTAATTATAGCTTTTTTTTGATTAAATCATTGTTTAAGGGGGATAACTGGTTTAAGTTAAACATTTTAGAAAACAAAATGTAACTCCAGGCAAAAATAGACGGGAGTGAGTTCAAGGGCTATTACCAGGCACTGTTAATTGGGCGTGTGTCATCACTCCGCGTAATGTTACCATCATCTCAATTTTCACGTCCTATATATGAAACAACGATTACTCGAGTAATGTTTCAAAGTCTATCCAGCTTTTAAATAGGTCCAATTTTCGTATTTTCATAGTTGTTTGTGCCCAAATTTAAATTGAAACTGTGAGTCAAGCCTTCGCTGATACCAACTTAAATGACCCCAGACCTGCCAATTTTCAGCATTGGGTAGACCAGTTTCGTGAAGTAAAACCAGTTCATCTGAACAGTGCCAGTAGCGCCAATATCGAATCCCAACAATATGCCAAATCAGGGGGACTGGCTGCCAGGACCCAGTCCGGACTAAATCCCTACAGTGGACCCTATGGGGTTCCGCAGGTTACACACCTATTAAGAAGGACATTGTTCGGAATTAAGAAGTCTGAATTAAATTCGTTTCAGGGCTTAACCCCGGGCGAAGCTGTGGATCGCCTATTACAGGCATCGTCAGTGCCGCCTCCGGTTAACTACTATAATGATCCTTCTGAAGGAGTAGAGGACCCCCATACACCTTTTGGAGAGACCTGGGTTAATGCACCTTATGCCAATGAATACGAAGGACGACGTATCACTTCCTTAAAAAGCTGGTTAATTGGTAACATATTGAACCAACAAGCCACTTTGCAAGAAAAGATGTTGTTATTCTGGCACAACTTCTTGGCTACTCAGAGTTGGGGTATTTTTATCGCCAAGACCAGTTACCAATATTTCGAGCTATTGCGAAGAAATTCTTTTGGAAATTTTAAAACCATGATCCGGGAGCTGACTTTGGATCCTGCCATGCTGGTTTACCTCAATGGTACCCGCAATAATAAAGAAGCGCCGGACGAAAATTATGCTCGTGAATTGCAGGAGCTATTCTGTATCGGAAAAGGGCCCAACTCAGGATATACTGAGGCTGACGTGCAAGCTGCTGCCCGGGTATTGACCGGTTGGGTGATTAACTGGGAGGAAGTAAATAGTGATGGGCCTGTAACCAGTCATTTTTTGGAAGAAAGACACGATGTTTCTGATAAGCAGTTTTCGGAGTTTTATGGTAACCGGTTGATTGCAGGTAAATCTGGAGCAGAAGGAGTGCTGGAAATTGATGAGCTGTTGGACATGATCTTTGAAAACAATGAGACAGCATTTTATCTGAGCAGACGGTTATATCAATTCTTTGTATATAGTGAAATAGATGCCACCGCTGAGCAAAATGTTATAGTGCCTATGGCGGAGATTCTGAGGTCCAATAATTATGAAATATTGCCAGTACTGGAAGCGTTGCTCAAGAGTGAACATTTTTTTGATGTCCTTAATTACGGAGCTTTAATAAAAAGCCCGTTGGATCATCTGCTTGGATTGTGGCGCACCCTGGAAGTCCAATCCCCAGACCCAGGTAACCTCACTTTGGACTACAACATTCACCGGAGTATGATCTGGAATATGGCCAATAAAGGCTTGGAAATAGCAGATCCACCCAGCGTTTCTGGTTGGCCGGCATATTACCAAGCGCCACAGTTTGATAAAGCCTGGATAACTACCGATACCATCTCGTCTAGGGCCAGTACCAGCGACTCCTTGGTTTATTGGGGTTTTTGGGTAAATCAAAATATACAAATACCCGCCAATCTATTGACTTTTATCAGCAGCTTAGATCAACCGGAAGACCCAACCAAATTACTGACTGAACTGACTGAAATATTATTAGGTATGTCATTGGGGGTAGATGAAATTGATGAGTTAAAAACGGTTCTGCTTTCTGGGCAAATTGCAGATCGTTATTGGACCAATGCCTGGAACGACTATATAAATAACCCAGGTAATGAAGAATATAAACTAATAGTAGAGACCCGTGTAAAATCGTTGTTCCAGCGATTGTTGCAAAGGGGTGAATTTCAATTAATGTAATGAAGAGAAGGACATTCTTGCACCGCGCCAGCCATGTAATGGCAGTACCCGGTTTACTGGGTAGTTTGGGCTTTTCCATGCCAGGTAAAAGTGCTTTGTCCTCCTTGCTACAGCTGGCTGCTGACCACGATCGTGTTTTGGTCATTATATACTTACAAGGTGGGAATGATGGATTGAATACTGTAATCCCGCTGGATCAATTGTCCAGATTGAATAGCGTCAGGCGACATGTAATCTTACCCGAGGATAAATTGTTGCTGTTGGATAACACCGAACTGGCATTACATCCGTCACTGGGTGGATTCAAATCACTATTCAATGATGGAAGACTGGGGATTATTCAATCGGTAGGTTATCCGGAACAGAATTATTCTCATTTCCGTAGTACTGACATCTGGATGTCTGCTTCAGATTCCAAGCAATTGGTGAACTCTGGTTGGAGCGGGCGTTATCTTGATAGCCAGTTTTCTGATTATCCTGAAGCTTATCCCAATGAATCGGTAACCGACCCTCTGGCCATCGAAATTGGGTCGGGCGCCTCTTTGGTATTTCAGGGTCCAGCAGCCGCTATGGGCATGGTGGTAAGTAACCCTGATTCGTTCTACAACCTGGTAGACAATATTGAGGAACCTACTCCGGATACTCTGGCTGGAGAAAAATTAAAGTATGTAAGGTTGATTGCCCGTCAGTCAGAACTTTATGGAGATGTGGTAAAACAAGCGGCAGCCAAAGTGACCCAACAAGGTAATTATCCGGATGGCAACCGGTTGGCCCAACAATTAAAAATTGTGGCCCGATTAATAGCCGGAGGATTGCAGACACCGTTATACCTGGTCCGCCATGGAGGTTTTGATACCCACAGCAACCAGGTTGAACAAGATGATCACACCCGTGGCAACCATGCCAACCTATTACGGTCACTTGACCAGTCTGTGACTAGTTTTATGGCCGACTTAAAATTTCAGGGAGTAGACGACCGGGTAGTGGGAATGACCTTTTCTGAATTTGGACGGCGCATTGTTTCCAATGCCAGTTCGGGAACAGATCATGGTGCAGCAGCGCCAATGTTTGTCTTTGGGAATGAAGTTATTGGTGGGGTGACAGGAAACAATCCAAGCATACCCTCTAATGCTACTTATGAAGATAACTTAGAAATGCAGTACGATTTCCGGCAGATATATGCTTCTTTATTGGAACAGTGGCTGGGGTCTTCTGCAAACAACAATGCTCAGGTATTATTGAAATCATTCGAAACCGTGCCCATCATTGGTGAAAGTTACCTGAGTACTTTAGAAAGAAACCAATTATTGAAGGTATTTCCAAACCCAATAGCCGGGCCAACTCAACTGGAGTTCATTACCAATGGAGCACCTCTAGAAATCGATTTGATTGATCTGCAGGGACGGCAGGTACAGCAACTTTATTCCGGAAGCCCTGTTGCTGGTTTTCAGCGGATTACCTGGAACCCGGGCCAGCTAAATAACGGCCAATATATGGTAGTGCTCAGAGGCCTGGAAAATCCTGTAGTTCAAAAGGTGATTGTGATAAAGTAAGACCTTACCGTTGTCTGGTCTTCTTTCCTCGTTGTTACTTCTTACATTCTCTAATCCCTGAAGCTTTTCCATACACAGGAAAAGACTAATTCTAACCACTGTGGTGACGTTCCCTTTTAAGAAATTTCACCGACATTACTTGTTAAAGTATTTTTTTTCATAGAATTTGTTTCTTAGGAGTTAAAACACATGAAACTTAAAATCGTACGGCCACAAAAAAACTTTGATTTTTGTGTGCTGTTGGTGCTATACTTTACCCTTTTGATATCCTGTGGATCAGGTGGTGATAGCAATGACTATTCCTTACTTTACTGGTCCGCTAATGATGCCCAAGAGATAGAGTTTGCTCAACAGGTGATATCGGTGTGGAACCAAGACCATCCCGAAGAACAGATAAAATTACAACCCGTGCCAGAAGGCCAATCTAGTGAGGAGATTATACTTGCTGCCGTTGTAGGGAAAACTACCCCTGATATATATGCTAATATGTGGCAAGGCGATGTGGAGTTTTTTGCACAAGCTGGAGTCCTGGTACCATTTGATACCTTGGATGGTTTCTTGGAATTTATCTATCAAAGATGTGACAGCTCTTTGATTGAAGAGGTTACTTCCAGTGACGGTCATATTTACCAGATTCCCTGGAAGATCAATCCAATTATGATGATCTACAATAAAAAAGTGGTGGAGGAAATTGGAGGTGTCCCCAGAACATATTCACAATATTTTGAGGCCTGTAAAAAATATCAAAAAGATAATGATGGGGATGGGTATGTGGATCAGTATTTTGGATATACCGCTGTACGACCCCTCTGGGCTGAATTGCGCTTTAACTTTTATTTATTGTATTTAGCCGCTTCCGACGGGGCCTCTTTGGTTGAAAATAACCGGGCGGTTTTTAATAATGAGCATGCACTGGAAGTTTTCAGATTTTTTAGAGAACTATATGCCCAAAACTATTTCAGTAAGGATAGGCTTCTGTTTGGTCAGGATCCATTTTTAAGTGGAAAAATTGCCACTAAATTTACTGGTCCCTGGGAAATTGCACACCTTGAAAAATTCAAACCGGAGGACTTTGACTATGCTTATGCGCCGGTCCCTGTACCAGATGACCATGAAGGCCCTGTATATACCTATGGTGATCCAAAAAATATTGTCATCTTCAATACTTGCAAAAATCCATTATTGGCCTGGAGGTTTTTGAAAATTTTGATCAGCGAGGAAAACGATCTGCTATTCCTGAAATTAAGCAGTCAAATCCCGCCCCGAAAGGACCTTACTATTAATCCCCTATTTATTGAGGCTTTTAAGCAAAATGAAAAGTTAGCACCATTTGCTGATCAAGCCAAGTATATAAAAGGAGTAGACAATAATGAAGTACTTAAGGAGGTTTTTGATATCATCACTCAGGAATATCAGGCCAGCGTTATTTACGGATTAAAGTCTCCCGAAGATGCTTTAGAAGATGCGGCCAAAGCGGTAGATGTTCTTTTGCTCAATATGTAGTTAACTGCGATGAAGAATAATAAATTACTGCCCTATCTCCTGGTAACACCTTACCTCATCCATTTGTTGGTTTTTGTAGCATTTCCCGTAATTTTTTCCATATACCTGACTTTTAACAAATGGAATATCATTTCTCCCATGGAATTTATTGGGCTGGGGAATTTTGTCAGGGTATTCCAGGATGCTCTTTTTTTTACAGCTATTTATAATACCCTAAAATTCCTCATAGTACATATCCCACTGCAGATTGTAGTGGCGTTACTTTTGGCAGAAGTACTTAATCAGAAAATTAAGTTCCGGGCCTTTTTCAGGGCAGCTTTTTTCCTTCCGGTAGTGGTGTCGGGGGTAGTGGTTTCTATGATGTGGCAGCAGCTCTATAGTTTCGATAGTGGTATCCTCAACCGCCTGTTGGTAACCATAGGATTGGGAAAAGTGGGATGGCTGGTAGACCCCGATGTGGCTATGGTGTCTATCGCGGTGATGGCCACCTGGAAAAACGTAGGCTTGTATGTGATCTTGTTTTTAGTGGGGTTGCAGACCGTACCTCCCCAGTATTATGAGGCAGCCGACCTTGAAGGGGCAACTCACTGGCAAAAGTTCTGGTATATTACCTTGCCCATGATCAATCCTACCATATTCATGGTGGTGATCCTCAGTACAATAGGTGGATTTTCCTTGTTCATTGAACCCTACATCATGACAGGAGGAGGTCCGCTAAACAGCACCTTGTCTGCTGTACTCTACATTTACAAACAAGCTTTTACTAATTACCACATGGGCTATTCGGCCACACTGGGATTCTTTTTTGCATTTATCATCCTGCTGGTGGTAGTTATTCAAAAGAGATTTATCGAAAAGGGAGAAAGCTAATATGAAAAAGATAGTCCTGTATTCGACCTTAGTGGTAGGGGCTTTAGCCTTCATTTACCCATTTTACTGGATGGTAATGGCTTCATTGGTACCTGAAAATCAGATTGAAAACTTGACCTTGTTTCCTCACTCCATCTCTTTTAATAGTTATATGCAAATGTTTGAAAAGATCCCTATCGGCAGGGCTTTCTTCAACAGCATCTTTGTATCTACCATGGTTGTAAGCGGGGTATTAGTATTGTGTTCCATGGTGGGTTATGCCTTATCTCGCCTGCGCTTTGCCGGAAGGAACCTGATATTTTATATTATCATCTTTACTATGACCCTTCCATTTCAGATAACCTTGATTCCCAATTACATCATCATGGTGAAATTGGGATGGATAGACACTTTTCTGGCTTTGATAATACCGTATCTGATTAATGCATTTGCCATTATCATGTTCAGGCAGGCTTTTCAGACCATACCTCAGGATCTAATCGATGCCGCTAGAATTGACGGCTGTGGTGAAATGAGGATCATCTTCCAGATATTATGGCCAAATATAATACCCTCTCTGGTTACAATCGGCATTATTACCTTTATGGCTACTTGGAATGAAGTCTTATGGCCTCTTATAGTGATCAGGGACGAAAATCTGATGACCATGCCTCAACTAGTTACCTTGTTTGCGGTAGGAGGTCGGGCTGAAGCTCAATTGGGGGTGAAATTGGCTTCAGCAACCCTTTTAGCTTTTCCCATTATCATCGCCTATTTGTTTTTCCAGAAATATTTCATTCAAAGTATGGCTTCAACTGGGATGAAAGATTAGTCTGAAGTTATTTCCTTACAGGAATTAAAGATTCAATTCACTGGTGAAACAATGGTACAATGAAAAGAATTAAGTCATGGCAGAAGTAAGATTAGTAAATATCGAAAAAATATATGGTAAGGACACCAGGGTGGTTAAGAATATTAGTTTCGACATCAAGGACAAAGAATTCATGGTATTGGTTGGTCCTTCCGGATGTGGAAAATCCACTTGTTTGAGGATGATTGCCGGTTTAGAGGATATCACCAGCGGTGAGTTGTTCATCGATGGCAAGTTGGTGAATGATCTGCCTCCCAAGGACAGGGACATTGCCATGGTTTTCCAAAATTATGCACTATATCCGCATATGACCGTGTATGATAACATGGCATTTGGGCTCAAACTGAGAAAAACAAGTAAAGAGGATATTGATGAAAGGGTAAGGTCCGCAGCTAAAATTCTTGGATTGGAAGAATACCTACAAAGGAAACCAGCTGCCTTATCGGGCGGGCAAAGGCAACGTGTTGCAGTAGGTCGTGCCATCGTCAGAAAGCCCAAAGTATTTTTGTTTGACGAACCATTGAGTAACCTGGATGCAAAATTAAGGGTGCAAATGAGGACTGAGATATCCAAATTGCATGCTAATCTGGAAGCAACCATGGTCTACGTTACTCATGACCAAACTGAAGCCATGACTATGGGTGATAGGATTGTTATTCTCCGAGATGGAAACATTGACCAGATAGATACACCCATGAATTTATACAATTACCCGGTAAACAAATTTGTAGGCGGATTTATAGGAAGCCCCGCTATGAATTTTATGAATGGGAAAATCATCCAGGAAGGCGGTCTGAAATTTGTTGAAAACGGAGGTGTATTAAAGCTTAATATTAATGCGGAATACCAGCCCCGGTTGGAAAAATATAAAGACAAGTCGGTTATATTGGGAATACGGCCGGAAGATATTCATGAATTCGATGCTTTAAAAGTCGATGCTACACAAAAATTTGGTGCCAGGATTGAAGTGGTGGAACCAATGGGAAATGAAATATTCATCTACTTCAATATTGGTGCTGCTCAAATTGTGGGACGGGTACCATCTTTTGTAAAAACCAAAATGGGTGAACCGTTAGATGTATATTTTGATATTAATAAGCTTCACTTTTTTAATGTTGAAACAGAAACAGTTATTCTCTAAAAATTTCAGTATCAAAAAATGAAAGATCTTGTCTCCAGGAGCATAGAAATAAATGATGAAAGGTTTGAAGTCGATTTGAATAATCCCTTTTCCAGGTATGTCCGTAATCCGGTGGTTCACGCTCGAATGGTCAATAAAGTCTGGAAAGCTCCTCACCTACAGGTAAAAACTGTACACAATGCTGGTATTACGGTATTCAATGATGAAGTGATTATGTTGTTCCGGTCACATTTACGGAACGGTATTTCAATTTTGGGGATTGCCAGGAGCCAGGATGGCCTGACTGATTGGAGAATAGATGAACGTCCAGCTATGATGCCTTGTGGCAGGAATGATGTTTTTGCTTACGGGGTTGACACAGAAGCCATAATAGAAAATGAAGCCGGAGGACTTGAAGATCCCAGGATTTCAAAAATAGATGATACTTATTTGATAACATACAGTGCCTATCATGATTTAATCAAAGACCAAGTGAGAGTTTCCTTAGCCACAACTCAAGATTTTAAAATTTTCAAACGGTATGGAAGTTTATTGGATGTTGATATGCGCAACGTAGTGATATTTCCGGAAAAGATAAATTCTAAATTTATAGGTCTGTTTCGACCGAATGATACCACAGCGGGTGACGTCGGAGGTATTTTTAAACAAATCCGAATAGGCTATAGTGATGACTGGTCCTTCCAAAAATGGAGTATCGATGATGTACCCATCATGAGACAGGAAGGTGGCCCCAGTGCTTTTAAAGATAAGATCGGACCGGGAGCCCCTCCAATCAAGTCCAAGCATGGTTGGATCAATATTTTTCATGGGGTAAGGAACACCATGGATGGTAATCCTTATGTTTTAGGAGTGGCCTTACATGATTTTTCTGACCCAAAAAAAGTCAGAGTATCCAATATTCCTGTCTTATTTCCATCTTCAGCTGATTGCCGAGTTGAAGAAGAAGATTATATTCATGTGCCCAATGTGGTATTTACCTGTGGCGCCAGGCGCCTTGAGGATGGTGCGATAATGATGTACTATGGTGGAAATGACACCGTGATGAATGTAGCAGTATCCCATGAGGATGTCCTGACAGAATTATGTATCAGATATCCTCAGGATGCAATGACTGGTAAGCCCATTGGTATCCTTAATTTTTAATACATTCCAAAGTAACCTCTGCCAAGAGATTAATTGAAGTTTTCCTAAGGATATAGGTTGTAAAACCATTGAGTTATAGATGGATCAATAATCAATAGGTTTATTTATTTGACCACACCCATTGAGGTAAATTTTTCGATACGTTGGGCGAGCCGCTCTTCGGGGGTAAACTTATTCAGTTCGTCAATATGACGGAATATTGCTCTTTTTATGGTTTTCACCATGTGTGGAATATCGGTGTGTGCGCCGCCTACTGGCTCTTTGATAATTCCATCAATCAGTTTGTTTTTGAGCATGTCTGAAGCGGTGGGTCTTAGAGCTTCTGCGGCCTGTTCCTTGAAATCCCAGCTACGCCAAAGAATGGAGGAACAAGACTCAGGCGATATCACCGAATACCAGGCATTTTCCAGCATAAGTACCCGGTCGCCAATGGCTATTCCCAGGGCTCCACCGGAAGCGCCTTCGCCGATTATTATGCAGATTACCGGTACCTTTAATCGGAACATGCTTTGGATATTGCGGGCTATGGCTTCGCCCTGACCGCGTTCCTCTGCTTCTAGTCCCGGGTAGGCTCCGGGTGTGTCAATAAGGGTAACGATGGGCTTTTTAAATTTCTCCGCCAGCCTCATAAGGCGGAGTGCTTTTCGATACCCTTCCGGGTTGGCCATTCCGAAATTTCGCATCTGCCGTTGTTTGGTATTTCGCCCCTTCTGCTGGCCAATAAACATGATGGTTCTACCATCCACTGACCCAAATCCTCCAATCATTGCTTTGTCATCATTGACATTGCGGTCACCGTGTAATTCTATAAATTCATCACAAAGCTCGTTGATGTAGTCTAAGGTGTAGGGGCGATCGGCATGGCGTGACAGCTGGACCCTTTGCCAACGGGTAAGATTGCTGAAGGTCTCCTGCTTTAGCTCTTTGATCTTGTCTTCCAAGGATTTTACGGCTTCACTCACATCCACATCGCTGATGGCCGCAAGATCCTTCATGTCTACCAGTTTGGCTTCTAATTCTGCTATCGGTTTCTCAAATTCCAAAAGCATGGATCATTTATTTGCGCTACAAATTTAGAATTAATATCGTGTTAACCTACTGGTTCTATCAATAGATAACGAAACGAAATATTTTATTTATATGGGTTGCATAAGATAATTTATGCAGGTACATTTGCAACGCTTTTTACACCTTTTTGGGGTAAAATGCGTTGCAAAATAGGAATTAACGATTAGGAATTAACAATTAACAATTGCCTGTTCACTAATTGTCCATTGTTAATTGAACTGGTCTGGTAGTTCATCCCGATGGTTATCGGGAGGTTAGACTGCCTGTTCCGAGAACTCGGGAAAGTCGCTAGATTTGCCAAGAAAAATATACGGTCTGGTAGTTCAGTTGGTTAGAATGCCTGCCTGTCACGCAGGAGGTCGCGAGTTCGAGTCTCGTCCAGACCGCAT